>JGI24024J18818_10000154_pt1 | contig 21977 bp, 22 predicted proteins | sample Cruoilmetagenom2_FD_18818 | JGI IMG/M metagenome (IMG submission 18818) | reverse complement strand
CGCAGATGGTACTGCCATTGGTGGGAGAGTATGTCACCGCCTTTCTTTTGAAAACCTTCAACTTTTTGTTGAAGGTTTTTTTTTATCCTTATTTTGAGAATATTTTTAATTATTTCTCGGTTTTAGTTATTATTTAGTTTTATTTTGCATTTACTTATGAAAAAAGGCTTTATTTTTATTTTTTTATTTTCTTTTATGGGCTATTCTCAAACAGGAGGTGAAAATATATTCAATTTTTTAAATATTTCTACTTCAGCAAGGCAAACTGCACTTGGAGGGAAAGTTTTAACAGTATTAGATAATGTAAATCAACCAAGTTGGAATCCAGCCACTATAAGTAATAATATTGATAATAATTTTGCTTTTAATTATGTGAATTACCTTGCGGATGTTTCATTAACTTCAGTTTCATTTGCCCATATGATTAATAGACAAATAGGTACTTTTCATACAAACATAACTTATTTAAATTATGGTAAGTTTATTAGTGCTGATGAAACTGGTATAGAAACTGGTAGTTTTAAAGCTTATGATTTTTTATTTTCATTAGGTTATTCGTATAATATATTGAATTCTGATTTTTATATTGGAGCTAATGTTAAGGTAATAAATTCTGTAATAGAAAATTATTCCTCTTTTGGAATTGGAGGTGATTTTGCGTTATTATTTTCTAATGAAAATGTGCCTTATGCGTTTACAGTTGTTGTTAGAAATTTAGGTTATCAATTATCAGTATTTGATTCTGATAGAGAAAAGTTGCCTTTTCAAGTAGATTTAGGGGCTTCGTATAAATTAGAAAATGTACCATTAACGTGGCATTTAACAATAGATAATCTTCAGCAATGGAAATTAGCTTTTAGTAATCCATCAAATCAAACAGAAGACTTAAACGGAAATATAATTCAAGAGAAAATATCTTTTTTCGATAATGCTTTTAGACATATATCAGTGGGTGCAGAGCTTTTTTCAGAGGGAATATTTAATCTTAGATTTGGTTATAATTTTAGAAGAGCAAAGGAATTAAAATTTGTGGATCAACGCTCTTTTGCTGGTTTTACTGCGGGTTTTGGATTAAGAATGAATAAGTTTAAATTAAATTATGCTTTTTCAAAATATCACCCTGCTGCAAATTCTAGTACATTTAGTTTATTAATAAATTTAAATTAACAATTTGAAAAAAATAACAATTGCAATTGACGGATTTTCATCAACAGGGAAAAGTACTATTGCTAAACAATTAGCTAAACAATTAAAATATATTTATGTGGATTCTGGAGCTATGTACAGAGCAGTAACGCTTTATGCAATGCAACATAATTATATTTCTGAAAATATATTTTATAAAAATCAATTAATATCAGATTTAAATAAAATAGATTTAACATTTAAATTTAATTCAGAAGTTGATTATGCGGAAATGTACTTAAATAATGTAAATGTTGAGAATGAAATAAGGTCGTTAGAAGTTTCTAATTTGGTTAGTAAAGTTGCAGAAATTTCAGAGGTGAGGAAAAATCTGGTGCAACAGCAACAATTATTAGGTGCTAAAAAGGGAGTAGTAATGGATGGTAGAGATATTGGTACGGTAGTTTTTCCTAATGCAGAATTAAAATTATTTATAACTGCTTCTGCGACTATTAGAGCTCAAAGAAGATTTGATGAATTGATAAATAAGGGGGATAAAGTTACCTTTGACGCAATATTAAAAAATGTTGAAAGTAGAGATTATATAGATTCTACTCGCAAGGATTCTCCTTTGATTAAGGCAAATGATGCAATTGAAATTGACAATTCAGATTTGAGTAGAGAGGATCAATTTAACCAGATTTATAAACTAGCTTTGGATAAAATTGAGAATATTAATAAGACTTTTTAATAGTATTACTAGTTGCCTTTTTAATGTTACTCTATTAAAAATATTAAGGTATGTTTAAATATTTATGAGTTTGTAATGAAATTTTCCATTTGGGATTATCCATAACATAATTAACAATTAAGGGCATCATTTCTTCCCTTTTGCTCCATTCAGGTTGTAAAAAAAGCTCGCAACGGTCATTTACTTCTGCTGCTTGTTCTTCTGCAAACTTTAAATCATGTTTATTTAAAACAATTATTTTTAATTCGTGAGCCAATGGATAGATATCAGGTAAGGGCAATTTTGTTTTTTTAGGAGATAAACAAATCCAATCCCAATTTCCAGTTAATTTGTGTGAACCAGAAGTTTCTATATGTGTTTTTAAATTTTGTTCTTTTAGCAGTTTCGTTAAAAAATCCATGTTCCAAATTAATGGTTCACCACCTGTAACAACAACTGTGTTTGCCTGTTTATTAATATTAGAAACAATTTTAGTAGTTTTTGTAGGTGGATGCATATTTGCATCCCAGCTTTCCTTAACATCGCACCAATGACAGCCAACATCGCAACCACCAATTCTAATAAAATAGGCTGCCTTGCCTGTATGAAAACCTTCTCCTTGAATGGTGTAAAACTCTTCCATTAATGGTAGCATTTCACCTTTATTTATAAGCTGTTGTGTGTGATTATTTAACATGCAGCAAATTTAAGAATATTAGCCCATTATAAATAATTTCAAATTAAATTATAATGAAATTTTTAATTTGATTTTTATATCTTATTTTTAACAAAAAAATAATTAATGGCATCAAAAGAAGAATTTTTTAAAGAGATAACAACTGGTTATAAAACTAAAGGAGATTATATTGTTTTAGGGTCGGCAATGCTAGACGGTGAAACATTAAAAGATGCTTTTGTGAAAGTTCCTTTAAAAACATTAAATAGGCACGGATTAATTGCTGGAGCTACTGGTACAGGTAAAACTAAATCATTACAGGTAATGGCTGAAAATTTATCAGCAAAAGGCATTCCTGTGTTGTTAATGGATATTAAAGGGGATTTAAGCGGATTAGCCGAACCAAGCCCAGGACATCCTAAAATAGATGAAAGGATGGAAGCAATAGGATTGCCTTTTGTAGGAAGAGGATTTCCGGTTGATGTACTTACTATTTCAGAGCAAAAAGGAGTTCGGTTAAGAGCAACTATTTCAGAATTTGGACCGGTTCTTTTATCTAGAATACTAGACCTTACGGATGCTCAAAGCGGTATAGTTTCAATTATTTTTCAATATTGTGATGATCATAAATTGCCGTTATTAGATTTAAAAGATTTTAAAAAAATATTACAATTTTCTACTGAAGAAGGAAAAGAGGAAATTCAAAAAGAGTATGGACGAATTTCAACGGCAAGTACTGGTGCTATTTTAAGAAAAATTGTGGTGTTAGATCAACAGGGAGGAGAATTATTTTTTGGTGAAAGATCATTTGAGGTTAAGGATTTAGTGCGTAAAAATGATAAAGGAGAAGGTATAATTTCTATTCTACGGTTAACAGATATTCAGGACAAACCAAAATTGTTTTCAACATTTATGTTACAATTATTGGCAGAAGTTTATAATACATTTCCAGAACAAGGAGATAGTGGAAAACCGGAGTTAGTTATATTTTTAGATGAAGCACATTTAATTTTTAGAGAAGCATCTAAAGCATTACTTTCTGAAATTGAAAATATTGTAAAATTAATTCGTTCAAAAGGTATTGGATTATATTTTGTTACCCAAAATCCAAAAGATATTCCTGAAGATATTTTAGCACAATTAGGTTTAAAAATTCAACATGCATTAAGAGCATTTACAGCAAAAGATAGAAAAGCAATTAAGTTAGTTGCAGAAAACTATCCAGAATCTAAATACTATGATGTAGATGAAACTTTAACCGAATTAGGAATTGGAGAAGCTTTTGTGTCGGTTTTAAATGAAAAAGGAAAACCTACGCCGTTGGCATCTACAATGATGAGAGCTCCAATGAGTAGAATGGATATTCTTACCAATGCAGAATTAAAAAAGTTGATTAATAATTCTCAGTTGTTTTATAAATATAACGAGGCTATTGACAGAGATAGCGCTTTTGAAATTTTAAATAGAAAAATTGATAGGATAAATGAAAAGGAAGAAGTAGAAAAGAAAAAAGAAGAAGCTTATAAATCTAAGTCAACTTCCAGAAGAAGAAGTAGAAGATCAAGTTCTAGAATGAATCCTGTATTAAAAGTAGTAACTAGCGCTACCTTTATTAGAGGTGTATTAGGTATATTAAAAAGAATATTATAAAAAAAACTAGCCTTTTTATTAAATAAAATTAAAACTAAAACGTTTAAAATAATTAAAGTTAAATTGCAAATGGCACTTATAAAAAAAATATTTTACTTAATTACTTTACTAATATTTTTTGTTCAATGTAACCAATCAAATAAATATGAAGTAAAAAAAGGAATGGTAGGTAATATTAATAAACAAACTATTATAGCAGATTTAGGTAAAATATTTAAAAATGATTCTATTGTTTCTAACAAATCTTATTTAGATTCTTTAAACACCAAAAAAATGTTTTCGTTAAATGATGATGAGTTTGATATATATTCTAAAACAGGAAAAAAATTATTAGAAATAACTGCAAATACACAAAATGATTCTCTTTCAAAAATTAAAAGTATAGGAATTTACGATTCTAATTATGTTACAGATAAAGGAATATCTTTAAAGTCAACTTTTAAGGATATTAATGAAAATTATTTAGTAAATAATGTAGAAACTACATTAACATCAGCAACCTTATTTATTGATGAATTAAACGCAACAATTTCTATAGATAAAAAAGAGTTAGGTATAAGTAAATTTAGTAGAGAGGAAGTTGCCTTAAATCAAATTCCAGATATGGCAAAAATAAAATATTTCACTATTTGGTTTAATTAAATGTCTAAGCCATCCAATAAAATAAAAGTTAAAAGAAGTCCAAAGCGAGGGTTTTATGATAAAGAAACTATTTATAAAATTTTAGATAAAAATTTTATTTGTCAAGTTGCTTTTGTTTATGAGGATTATCCTGTAATTATTCCAACTATTTATGGTCATTTTCAAAACTATATATATTTACATGGAGCACCTGTAAGTAGAATGCTTCAAACTTTAGAAAAAGGAAACCCAATTTCAATTAACGTAACACAAACTGATGGAATTGTTTTGGCACGTTCTGCTTTTCATCATTCGTTAAATTATCAATCGGTAACTGTTTTTGGCAATGCTGAAGTTGTAATTGATGAAGCTGAAAGATTAAAAGCTTTGGAAATTATATCCAATCAAATTATTCCTAATAGGTGGGAAGAATCACGATTACCCAATAAAAAGGAGTTAAAAGCTACTTTGATTTTAAAAATTGAAATTTCAGAAGCTTCTGCAAAAATTAGAAAAGGACCACCAATTGATGATAAAAAGGATTATAATTTATCTATTTGGGCAGGAGTAATTCCTATTAATAAAACGTATGGAAATCCTATTCCAGATGAAAAACTGAACAATGATATTCCACTACCACAAAGTGTTAAAAACATATTGAACAATGAGTAATAAATACCACATTCAAAAAAAACCATTTGTTGTGCCAACTACAGATGGTAAGCTAATTGAAGAACATTTTGGAAATAGTACCAATAGCAATATAAGTGTTGCTCATATGGTTGCGCCAGCTAAATGGAGTGAACCTTTTCAAGTGCCGGAATTTGATGAATACACCTATATAATTAAAGGTAAAAAGCAATTTAACATTGATGGAGAAATTGTTATTTTAAAGGCAGGGGAATCTATTAAAATTGAAAAGGGAGCAAAAATTCAATACTCAAATCCGTTTGATGAAGATTGTGAATATATTTCGGTATGTAATCCAGCTTTTTCTATAGAATTGGTTCATAGAGAAAATGAAATATGAGTAATATACAACCTTTCCACTTAGCTATACCAGTTAATAATTTAGAAATTTGTCGTTCTTTTTATAGAGATATTTTGAATTGTAAAGAAGGAAGAAGTAGTGATATTTGGGTAGATTTTAATTTTTTTGGTCACCAATTAGTAATTCATTATAAACCAGTAGAGGATCAAAAGGAATTACACACTAATGTTGTGGATGGCAAAAATGTACCTGTACCACATTTTGGAGTAGTTTTAAAATGGGAGGATTTTAATAGTTTAGCAGAAAATTTAAAAAAGAAGAAAATCCACTTTATAATTGAGCCTTATATTCGATTTGAAGGAAAAATAGGAGAACAAGCAACCATGTTTTTTTTAGATCCATCAGGTAATGCTTTGGAATTTAAAGCTTTTAAAAATCCAACTCAATTATTTGCTAATTAAAAATTTATTGGTGTTTTCTTTCGCAAGCAAGTAAGGTATTTTTTAGTAGCATGGCTATAGTCATTGGTCCAACGCCACCAGGAACCGGAGTAATAAAGGAAGCTTTTTTACTAACACTCTCAAAATGAACATCACCAGCTAAACGATAACCTCTTTTTTTAGTAGTATCTTCTACTCTGGTTATACCAACATCAATAATGGTAACGCCTTTTTTAACCATATCGCCAGTTAAAAATTCTGGATTTCCTAAAGCTGCTACTATAATATCAGCTTGTAAGGTTAATTCTTTTAAGTTTGTTGTTTTACTATGTGCTACGGTAACCGTTGCATTGCCAGCTTTTCTTTTTTGACTCATTAAAATACTCATTGGTCTGCCTACAATATGGCTTCTTCCAATAACTACTACATGTTTGCCCGAAGTTTCTACTTTATAACGTTCTAACAATTCTAATATACCAAAAGGAGTTGCTGGTAAAAAACTAGGTAAATCTAATGTCATTTTCCCAACATTGGTTGGATGAAATCCATCTACATCTTTATCAGGATTTACGGCCATTAATATTTTTTGTTCGTCAATATGTTTTGGAAGAGGAAGCTGTACAATAAAACCATCAATATCCTTATTGTTATTAAGTTTTTCAATTTCCTCTAATAATTTTTCTTCGGAGGTGTTTTCAGGTAAATCAATTAATGTAGATGTAAAACCAACTAATTCACAAGCCTTTACTTTTGCGGTAACATAAGTTATACTTGCACCATTTTCTCCAACTAAAACTGCTGCTAGGTGAGGAGTTTTACCTCCGTTAGCTTTTATTTGTTTTACAGATTCTGCAATTTCAAGTTTTAAATCTAAAGCTGTTTTTTTTCCATCAAGGAGTATCATAGTTTTTATTTTTTAGTTTTAAAAAAGAATTTTTTTTCAGCTTTCCTTAAAACTTATTTTCCCATTCCTTTCATCATTTGCATCATTTTTCTGCCACCACCACCTTGCATCATTTTCATCATTTTACTCATTTGAGTAAATTGTTTTAACAATTGATTTACTTCTTGAATAGTGGTTCCAGAACCTTTTGAAATTCTCTTTTTTCTACTTGCGTTAATAGTTTTTGGTTCCGTTCTTTCTAAAGGAGTCATAGAATGAATAATTGCTTCTATTCCTTTAAAAGCATTGTCGTCAATATCTACATCTTTCATCATTTTGCCAGCGCCAGGAATCATACCAACTAAATCCTTCATATTCCCCATTTTTTTAATCTGGTGAATTTGTTTTAAAAAGTCATCAAAACCAAACTGATTTTTTGCGATTTTCTTTTGTATTTTTCTAGCTTCCTCCTCATCATATTGTTCTTGCGCTCTTTCTACTAACGATACAACATCACCCATTCCTAAAATACGTTCCGCCATACGATCAGGATGAAAAACATCAATCGCTTCCATTTTTTCGCCAGTACCAATAAATTTAATGGGTTTATTAACCACCGATTTTATGGATAAAGCAGCACCACCACGAGTATCTCCATCTAATTTGGTAAGTACAACACCTTCAAAATTTAAAATATCATTAAACGCTTTTGCAGTATTTACAGCATCTTGCCCTGTCATAGAATCTACCACAAATAATGTTTCTTGTGGATTTACAGCTTTATGAATGTTAGATATTTCGGTCATCATTTGCTCATCAACAGCTAAACGACCAGCGGTATCAATAATTACTACATTTTTACCAGTAGATTTTGCATGTTTTATAGCATTTTTAGATATTTCAACAGGATTTTTATTGTCAATTTCTGCATAAACTTCTACTCCAATTTGTTCTCCAACAACTTGTAATTGATTTATTGCTGCAGGTCTGTAAACATCACAACCAACCAACAAAACCTGTTTTGTTTTTTTAGTTTTTAAGTAATTTGCAAGTTTTCCAGAAAAAGTGGTTTTACCTGAACCTTGTAAACCAGACATTAAAATTACTGTTGGTGCACCAGAAAGATTAATTCCAACAGTTTCACCACCCATTAATTCAGTTAATTCATCTTTTACAATTTTTACCATTAACTGGCTAGGGTTTAACGTAGTTAATACGTTTTGTCCTATCGCTTTTTCTTTTACAATTTTTGTAAAGTTTTTAGCAATTTTAAAATTAACATCGGCATCTAATAAAGCTCTTCTAACTTCTTTAAGAGTTTCGGCTACATTTACTTCGGTAATTTTTCCATGTCCTTTTAATACATGAAAGGCTTTATCTAATTTATCACTTAAATTATTAAACATAAAATTTGCTTCTTTTTTTAGAATTGCAAAGATACTAAATTGTAATAAATAGTTTTAATTAATATTTTATGTTTTTAATGAAATCTACTGAATTTTATAGGATTGATTTTTTTAAAATTGAATATTAATTTTTTTGAAAACGTTATAGTAATAATAATTACATGCCATTAATTAAAATGGTTGGTACTTTGCGTAAAATTTAAACTTAGAAATGAAAAAAATTATTATAATTGGAGGGTTGTCCGCTGGACCGTCCGCCGCGGCAAAAGCAAGAAGAGAAGATGAAACTGCCGAAATAATATTATTTGAAAAAGGACCAAATATAAGTTATGCTACTTGCGGTATGCCTTATGCTTTTTCTGGTATAATTGAAAACAGAAAAGATTTAATTGTTGTAGAACCAGATTTAATGAAGAATAGGTTTAACGTAGATGTTAAATTAAACGAAGAAATTTTAAATGTAGATACGGCTAATAAAATTGTTTTTTCAAATAAAGGAGATTATAATTACGATAAGCTAATTTTTGCAACAGGTGCAAAATCCGTAGTTCCCCCAATAAAAAATATTAATATAGCAACAAATTGGTCCACTTGCAGATCTATGTATGATTTTGACAAGATTATGAAAGAAGGTTTAGCTTCAACTTCTAAAAATATTACAGTTATAGGCGGTGGTTTAATAGGAATTGAAGTTGCTGAAAATTTACAAAACGCAGGTAAACAGGTAACTTTAATTGAAGGAGCTAATCAAATTTTATCTATGTGGCAACCAAAATTTGGTGCTATTGCAGAAAAAATTGTACTTGAAAATGGTGTAAAAGTAATAACAGCTGGTTTAGTAAATGAATTTAAATTAGATGAAAATGGTAAAATTCATCAAGTAATTATTGATGGACAAATACCTGTTGAAACTGATTTTGTAATTTTAAGTGTTGGTATAAAACCAAATACTGATTTATTAATACAACAAGGAGCAAAACATATTAAAAATGGAGCTTTAATTGTAAATGATAAAATGGAAACTTCTATAAAAGATGTTTATGCCGCTGGTGATAATGTTGCTATTAAAAATTTGCAAACAAATGAATATGGATATTTTCCGTTGGGAACGCATTCTAACAAAGCAGGTAGAGCAGCAGGAGCAAATGCTGTTGGCAGAAAAACTATTTTTAAAGGAGCTTACCATACCGCTATTGTTCANGTGTTTAACTATACATTTGCGCGCACAGGATTAAACCCAGCTTATTTAAAAGAGCATAATATTGCATTTAAAACGGTTTTNTCTATAGTTGGTGCAACTCCAGGATATTATCCAAATAAAAAAGAAATAGTATCGGAAATATATTTTGATGCTAAAACAGAAGAAATTTATGGCGCTGAATTAGTTGGTGAAGTAGGAGTAGATAAACGAATAGATGTATTAAGTACAGCTATTTATGCAAAGCTTAAAATATCAGATTTATCACAATTAGATTTGGCTTATGCGCCACCATATTCACCTGCAAAAGATTCTGTTGTAGTATCTAGCTTTATTTCAGAAAATGTTATCACTGAAAAATGTCCTCAAATTTCTGTGGAAGATTTGGCGGTTTTTATAGAAGAAACACCTGCAGAAGAATATTTATTGATTGATACACGTACAAATGAAGAATATGAAGCAGGAACTTTGCCGAATGCCGTTAACATTCCTGTTGATGAAATTAGAAATCAGATTGATTTTATTAAAAATGAAGATAAACCTGTAATTTTAATTTGTAGAAGTGGTTTACGTGCTTATATCAGTCAACTTATATTGGTACATAACAATATTACTGAAGTTGCTAATGTTGGCGGAGGAATTAAATTATGGCAATTGTGTAATTATTCAATTACCAAGCCGAAAGTAATGTTTGTTTAATTAGGTTAAATTACTGCTTGTATTCAAATAATTTTAATGCAAGCAGTTTTTTTATAAGTATTGTTCGTGCATTTTAATATTATTCTCTAAATTATCCATAACTTTTTTTAATCTATTTAGTTTAGTTGTTTCTCGTTTGGCATTGGCAATATGTAAGGCATATTCTTTCCGATATGTATATGCCATATTCTCAAAATTTTCTTTAGCAACTTTGTTTTTTGATAAGGCATTTTTAAACAATTCAGGAATTTCAAATTTCTCTTTACTAGTATCTTTCTTAACACCCTTTTCACTCAATAAAAAAGCTTCTTTTAAATAATATTTTAATTGATTAGATTGGTTATCATTTATGGAAGTAAACTTAATACTACGACTATTTTTTGCAGAACAATCCTCTGAATATAAGTGGTAAGTATCTTTAATTACTGCACCATTAAAAAAAGTTAAAGTCACATGTTTTTTAAATGCAGCAAAGCCACAAACCATATCATTAAGCTGAAAAATGGGTATTTTCCATTTCCAATCTTCAATAACATTATTATTAGATTGATGAATTAATTCTCTAAGATGAAAACAAATATCTTTAGAAAAATCAGGAAGATTTTCAATATAATTATCTATAAGTGTTGCTGCTGCCGGATTAATTTTAGCCATAATAAAAAAAATAGTAGTAATAAAAATAATATTTTTTATTCTTGTTTTATAAATTTTATAGAAGTTGTATTTACGCAAAATCTCTTGCCAGTAGTTTCTTTTGGCCCATCTTCAAAAACATGGCCTAAATGTCCACCACAAGTAGCACAAATTATTTCCGTCCTAATCATGCCATGGCTTTTGTCTAATACATATTTTACTTTACCTTTAATAGCATCATCAAAAGAAGGCCAACCACAATGCGATTCAAATTTAGAATTCGATATAAAAAGTTGAGTGCCACAAGCTGCACAAACATAGGTTCCTTTTTCAAAAAATGAAGTATAGCCTTTTTCACTTGGAGCATCTGTTCCTTTTTCTCGAAGAACATAATATTCTTCAGGGGAAAGAATAGATTTCCATTCTGCCTCTGTTTTTACCATTTTTTTAGTCATTTTAGTAGGTTTTTGTTGAGAAAAACTGTTTGAATTAATTCCTAAAAGTAGAATAATTAAAAGTGAAAATTTCATCTCAATACATTTATTTAATGAATTCAATAATTTTTTTAATAACAGCACCATTTTTTAAAATTTGTCTATGTCCTAAACCTTGGGTAATTAAAAGTTCTCCTTGCTTTAAATTTTGACGAATGTTATGTGCACAACTTACATCTACATCTTTATCGTCAGAATCATGTAAAACTAGAGTTGGAATATCCACGGATTTTGCCGCTAAATTTGCAGAATAATTATCAATATCTTCTCCAAATTTTTTATAAAAATTCTTTTTTATTTTAGAAACAATCGATGGTTTTAATTCTATTTTTTTTACAAAATCTTTAATTATATCTGTAATAACACAACCTGCACTAATACTAATTGCTTTATCTATTTTTAATCCTTGTTTTACACTATTTAAAACCGCCATACCACCTAAGGAATGTCCAATGGCATATTCAAAAGGGCCATATTTTTTTTCTAAATACATAATGGAGGTAACAAATTCATTCATCATAGTAGTTTTACCATTGGAATGCCCATGGGCAGGGCCATCAAAACTAATAGTCATAAACCCATTTTCTAATAAGTTATCTGCTATTTTATACAGTTGGGTTCCTCTCCCAGACCATCCGTGTACCAATAATACTTTTCTTTTTGAATTTCCATAAGAATAAACCATAATTTCTTTATGTAACTTAGGAATTAAAACCATACTTTTTTGAGCATTTTCTTCCATCGTTTTCTCTCTTTCAGGAGTTTTAAATTTTATAGGTGTCCTAAATATTTTTATTGCAAATTTAGTTGCTAGATATGGAGAAAGGCGTTGTAATGCTTTGCCTGTAAGTAAAATGGATTTTGGAATTTTAGTATAATTAATTTGAGGTTTAAATTCTTCGGATTTTAAGGAGTTCATAAAAATTTATTTTGAATGTAAATATAGAATTTGTATTTTTAGAATTATCTAAAATAAATCTAAAAAATGAAAAAAATTATTTATTTATTGGTTGTTACCTCTTTTATAGTTAGTTGTAGCACTGTACCAATAACCGGAAGAAAAAGGTTAAATTTAGTTAGTGATGCGCAAGTTTTACCGTCTAGTTTTGCTCAATATCAAGGTTTTTTAAAGGAAAATAAAATTTCAAAAAATGTAGCAGAAACCAATGAAATTAGGGAAGTTGGTAAAAATATCTCTGTAGCTGTAGATAAGTTTATGAGAGCAAATGGAATGGCTAAAGAAGCCGACAGTTATAAATGGGAATTTAATTTAATTGAAGATGAAAAAGTTAATGCCTGGTGCATGCCAGGTGGTAAAGTAGTTTTTTATACCGGTATTTTACCAATATGTAAAAATAAGGATGGTATTGCAGCCGTAATGGGGCACGAAGTGGCGCATGCGTTTGCTAAACACGGACAAGAACGAATGACTTCTGGAATGTTACAACAAGCTGGAGGAATTGCAGTTGCTTTAAGTACAAATAATAAAAATCCTAAAACTCGACAAATTTGGAATACAGCTTTTGGAGTTGGCTCTACTTTAGGAGTTTTAGCATTTAGCAGAACTCACGAAACTGAAGCGGATAAATTAGGTGTGGTTTTTATGATTATGGCCGGATATAAACCTGAAGAATCTATTAATTTATGGGTTAGAATGAGTCAACAATCCAAAGGAAATAAACCTCCAGAATTTTTAAGTACCCATCCATCGGATCAAACTCGAATTAAAAACTTGAAAGCTTATTTGCCAACGGCAAAAGTATTAGCTAAAAAATATAATGCGCAACAATTAAGTAATCATCAATAAAAGTTTTTAAAAAATATTTATAGTATATTGTAAACCGTTTTCACTTATTGAAAACGGTTTTTATTTATGAATACATTACAAAAAGGCGATAAAAAATTAATTAATGCTTGGGCATTTTACGATTGGGCAAATTCAGTTTATTCTTTAGTAATTAGTACCGCAGTATTTCCTATTTATTATAGTAGTTTAACAGAAACTTTTGAGAATATAGATGGGAAAATCACTTTTTTAGGGACTCTATGGACTCCAACTACTTTGTATGATTATACACTTGCATTTTCATTTTTAATAGTTGCATTTATTTCTCCAATATTATCTGGTATTGCAGATTATACAGGAAACAAATTAAAATTTTTAAAGGCATTTTGTTTTATTGGGTCTTTATCTGTTATGAGTTTATTCTTTTTTAAAGGAGAACAAACACTTTGGGTTGGTATTGTATTTACCATTTTTGCAAGTATTGGCTTTTGGGGAAGTATTGTTTTTTACAATGCATATTTACCGGAAGTAGCTTATCCAGAACAACAAGATGATGTTAGTGCAAAAGGGTTTATTTTTGGCTATACGGGCTCTATATTTTTATTATTATTTAGTTTAATAATGATAAATAAACCTGAATTATTTGGTTTGCCTAATGCAGGAATGGCTTCTCGTATTACCTTTTTATTGGTGGGAATATGGTGGCTTGGGTTTGCACAAATTACGTATAAACGATTGCCAAATAATGTGTATAATAGAAAACCTAAAAAAGATTTTATTTGGAAAGGCTTAAAAGAATTAAAAGTGGTAGCAAAAGAAGTAATAAAACATAATGAATTAAAGTTTTTTCTTATAGCTTTTTTTATGTTTAGTGTAGGTGTACAAACTATTATTTTAATGGCAGGTATTTTTGGAAGTAAGGAATTAGGTTTGCCAACTTTAAACTTAATTATAGTAATTTTAGTAGTGCAAATTGTAGCTATAATTGGCGCTTTTTTATTTTCCAGATTATCTGATAAAATTGGTAATATGGCTACTTTAAAAATAACCGTTACCATTTGGACCTTGGTTTGTCTTTCTGCATTTATGTTAGACAAAGACCAAGAAAATGTAGTTTATTATTTTTATGGATTAGGAGCGTTAATTGGTTTGGTAATGGGAGCAATTCAATCTTTAGCGCGTTCAACCTATTCAAAATTATTACCAAAAACAGAAGACCATGCTACTTTTTTTAGTTTTTATGATGTAACCGAAAAATTGGCAATTGTATTTGGCATGATTGTATTTGGCTTATTAGTTTCATTAACTGGATCTATGCAATATAGCGTACTGTTTTTAGCTGTTTTCTTTGTTTTATCTTTTGTTTTTCTCTCTTTTATTAAAAAAACAAAATATGTTAAATAATGTTTTTACCTATAAAGGATTGTTTTTGTACATGTTTGTGCTTTTCACTGCTTGCAGCCCTGTAAAAGAAAAGAGAACTTCAAAAATTATTAAGCAATCATTTTTTTCTGATAAATTAGGAAAAAATATAGCGTATAATGTTTATTTGCCAAAGGTATATAATGATAAAAAACAATTTCCTGTTTTATATTTATTACACGGACATGGAGGAAATGAAGATAGCTGGGTAAATTCAAAAGAAGGCAATATTAAAAAAACTTTAGATAGTTTAATTAACTATAAAATTGTGCCACCAATAGTTGCTGTAACTATGGATGCTGGTAATTCATGGTATGTTAACAGTCAATTAAAAATGGAAAGTACCTATTTTAATGAATTTATGCCTTTGGTAGAATCTAAATATAAAATAGATAATAAACCGCATTCTAGATTTATGGCTGGTTATTCAATGGGAGGTTATGGTGCTTTGCGTTTTGCCTTATTAAAACCAGAACTTTTTAATTCCGTTTTACTTTTAAGTCCTGCTGCCTATTATCCTAATCCACCTAAAAATTCATCATCTCGCAAAATAGAAGTGTTTAAAAAAGATGATGTTTTTGATAGCAATGTTTGGCAATCTTTTGCATATCCTAATCTTTTAAAAGCTAAAAGAGAACAAGAATACTATCCAAAATTTTATATATCCTCAGGGGATGATGATGAGTTTAATATAGTTAATGTTGCATTTAATTTACGAACGTTTTTNNTAAAAAACAATATTAAACAAGAACTTACCATTGTTAATGGAAAACACAATTGGAAAGTTTGGAATTACTGTTTTAAAAATAATTTTAGTAGGGTATTTAAGGCGAATTAAGTTTGCTTTAAGCTAGTATATAAATTAAGATTTCACTAATTTTATAAATCCTAATTTAAGCTAAAATGAATAATTCAAATACTTTTGATTTTGCCATTGTAGGTGGTGGTATTGTAGGCTTAGCAACAGCTTATAAGTTACAACTAAAATATCCTCAAAAAAAAATAGCAATTTTAGAAAAAGAACCTAAAGTTGGAATGCATCAAACAGGAAGAAATTCTGGCGTTATGCATTCGGGAATTTATTATAAACCTGGTTCTTACAAAGCTGTAAATTGTAAAAATGGAAGAAATCAATTAATTGAATTTGCTGAAAATCACCATATTAAACACGATGCTTGCGGAAAGGTAATTGTAGCAACTTCAAAAAAGGATTTACCAATTTTAGAAGATATTTATGCCAAAGGATTAGAAAATAAAACAGAAGGAATTCGTTTTTTATCTGCTAAAGAAATTAAAGAAAAAGAACCTTTTGTAGAAGCTATAAAGGCTATTTGGGTGCCAACAGCTGGAATTATTGATTATGTGGCAGTTTCAAATAAATTTGTAGAATTAGTTAAGGGTTTAAATTCAGAAAGTAAACTAGTAACCAATTGTAATGTAGAAAATGTTTCCTCAAAAAACTCAGAAACAATTATTCATACTTCTTTAGGCGATTTCACTTCCGGAAAAGTAATTTTTTGTACAGGATTGCAATCCGATAGAAATGCCGAAAAAGATGATTTAAAATTAGATATGCATATTGTTGGTTTTAGAGGTGATTATTACGAATTAACAGCGGAAGCTTCACATAAAATTAAAAACTTGGTTTATCCGGTTCCAGATCCAAAATATCCATTTTTAGGAGTGCATTTTACCCGAATGATTAATGGTGGAGTAGAATGTGGACCAAATGCTGTATTTACCTTTAAACGTGAAGGTTATAGCAGAACTAGCTTTAGTTTTAGAGATACTTTTGAAGCCTTAACTTTTGGCGGAACGTGGAAATTATTTTTTAGAAATTGGCGAAAAGGAATAGACGAATATAAACGTGCTTTTTCTAAGCGATTATTTGTAAATGCTTTAAAACATATGATGCCAAGTATTACGCCAAATGATGTGCAGCCATCACGAGCAGGAGTGCGTGCACAGGCAATTGATTATGATGGTAATATGGTAGATGATTTTAAAATAATGAAACATAATGGAAATATACATGTGTTAAATGCTCCTTCACCGGCAGCAACTTCATGCTTAGCTATTGCAGATGAAATTGTAAACGTAGCTTTAAAGGAATAGTTATGGAATTTTATCAAAAAGAAATACAATTAGCACCTTTTACCAGAGGATTTCATTTAGTAACAGCTANTATTTTAAAGCAATTTAAAGAGATTCAAAATATTAAAGTTGGGCAACTACAAATTTTTATTAAACATACTTCAGCAAGTTTAACTATTAATGAAAATGCTGACCCATCCGTTCGCACAGATTTTGAAAATTATTTTAATCATATTGTCCCAGAAAATAATAATTATTTTACCCATACCATGGAAGGTGCTGATGATATGCCTGCACATATAAAAGCTTCTGTTTTAAGTAATTCACTATTAATTCCAATTACCAATGGTACATTAAATTTAGGAACTTGGCAAGGTATATTTTTATGCGAACATAGAAATAATGGCGGCTCTCGTAAATTAGTTTTAACTGCTTACGGCAATTAGATTTATAATTTTTAGTATTGCTTTTTGTAAATTTTGTTTTGCTTTTTTACTTAAATTAATTTGATAATCCCATTCAAATCCTTCAATTTTTAAAATATAAGATTTAGGTTCTTTTTTATAAATATCTCTACAAAGACATAACAATTGACCTGGTGGAACAGAATGCGTTGTAAACTCAAATTTTGAAGAAGGATTTAACACTTCTAGTGAAAACCCATTTTCAAGATGATTTTTATAAGCATCAACAAAAATTACCGTTTCATAATTTGAAATTATTTCAGCATCTTCTACCATTAATTGGTATTTATATAGCAAATTATTGGTATTAAAGCCATCTTTTTCTAGGGCATCTAAAAAATTCCATCCAAGTCCATCGTCTTGTCTAGTATTATTTCCAATTCCAATAATTAGAATATTATCTAATTTTTTCGTCAATAATATTTCCATGAGTATCTTCTAATTCTACAATTAAAGGCATTTCGCCCAAAGCATGAGTTGCACAACTTAAACAAGGATCATAAGCACGTATAGCTATTTCAATTTGATTAAGCATAGGTTCTGTTATTTCTGGAACTTCCGATAAAACATCTTCAGCTACTTGTTTTACTGCTTTATTCATAGCTTCATTATTATGCGTGGTTGAAACTATTAAATTACATTTAGTTATAATGCCATTATCATCGGTATGATATTCATGAATTAGCGTTCCTCTTGGCGCTTCAATAATTCCTATTCCTTTGTTTCTTGGCGTTCCTTTTCTAACTAAATCATCAGAAAGTAGTTCATCATCTAATAATAATTCTTTCATTAATTCAGCACAATGTAACATTTCAATTAGTCTAGCCCAGTGCGTGTGCATCGTCATATTATTTACCGAATTATTACTTTGTTGTTTAAAAATAAGTCGTTCTGCTTCTGCTAAAGGAGTTGTAATAAAAGTACATGTATTTAATCGAGCTAAAGGTCCTACACGATTCCAGCCATCTTTTCTTCCATATTTTGACATGTATGGAAATTTTAAATAAGACCAAGGCTCTACAGCTTCTTTAAAATGATATTTATATTCAATATCTTCAATATTTAATAATTCATTACCAGCAAAATCTATAGATTTTAATCTGCCATCATATAATTCTAAGGCTCCATTTTCTTTATTTACTAAACTTAAGTGATTAGACGGGTAGGCTGCAAAATTATTAATCCAATTGGTGTTTTGTGCGTGGTACGATTTTATGAAATCAATAATTTCTTTAGACCACTTAATCATTGTATCAATATTAGGAATTTGAGCGCCATCTAAAAAATATGCACGTTCTTGTTTGTTAAATGTTTTGTGTACGCCTCCAGGAGTTGCAATAATGCCGTGTATTTTTTTACCGGCTAAAGTTTTAATAATTTCTTGTCCAAATTTTCGCATCAAAATTCCTTTTTTTGCAAGTTCTTTATTGGCTTCAGCAACGGCAACAATATTTCTTTTTTCAGCTGGTGCGTCAATTCCAAATAACAAATCAGGTGATGCTAAATAGAAAAAATGTAATGCATGGGATTGAAAAACTTGACCGTAATGCAATAACCTTCTTAGTTTGGTGGCTGTTGGAGAAAGATTTTCAGGATCTACCCCAACTAACTGGTCTATTGCTTTTGCTGCTGCCAAATGATGACTTACTGGGCAAATTCCACATAAACGTTGCACTAAAACCGGAGCTTCCCAATATGGATGACCTTGAATAAATTTTTCGAATCCTCTAAATTCAACAATATGTAAATAAGCGTTACTTACTTTACCATTTTCATCTAATTTTATGGTAACTTTTCCATGTCCTTCAACTCTAGTAACGGGATCTATAGTTATTTTTTTTGTTTTCATTTTAGATGTTTTTTAATTAATCGTACTTAAATTCAGGATATGCAATAGAAAATTCTTCATTGAATAAAATGTTTTTTACTACACTCCAAATATGATTTGCGTTTGGAGGACAACCAGGAATGTGATAATCAATTTTAACAATCTCATGATTTGGGTATACTTTATTTAAAATTTTAGGAATGTCTTCATGATGAGGAATACAGGTTTCATTATCTTCACTTGTTAAAGAGTTTAAATAGGCTTCTTTTAAACAATCTTCTAATGGAATTGTATTTCTATTTGCTGGTAATCCGCCCCAAATTGCGCATTCACCAACGGAAACTAAAATATCGCAATTTTCACGAAAAGCTCTTAAAACTTCAATATTCTCTGTATTACAACAACCTCCTTCTATTAAACCAATGTCGCAACGTTTGCTAAATTTTTTGATATCAGTAATTGGAGATTTATTAAATTCTACTACCTCTAATAAATCTAGAATGCCTAAATCTACATCTAACAAAGACATATGACAACCAAAGCAGCCAGCAAGGGAAGTGGTAGCTACTATTTTTTTATTTTCATTGGTCTGGTTTATTTTAGCTTTATCAAAAGGAATTGTTTTTCCTATTTCCCCATAATCGTATTTTCGTTGACCAAATGGTTTTGCTATGGATTTTCCTTTTACTAAAATGGAACCCGTTGGGCAAATTTCCATTGCTCTAACTGCTTCTCTATCGGTTAATTTAGCTTCTTGTTTGTAATCAATACCAATAAGTGTTTCATATCCTCTGTTGGTAGAATTGAAAACAGCATATCCATCTTTGGTTTTCACTTCTTCTACACAGCGTTTGCAACGAATACAACGATTTTGATTTATAACAATTCGTTCTGGTCTGGCATCCACTAATCTATCTACAAATAAATGAGGGAAACGAGTGTATCTAATTCCCATTTCATATCCTAAATTTTGCATGGCACAATCCCCGCTTTTTTCACAAGAGGGGCAAAAATGATTTCCTTCTACAAACATCATTTCTAATATTGCTTTTCTAGCATCTAACATTTCGGTAGAATTTACTTGAATATCCATACCTTCATCTACTTGGATAGTGCATCCTGCAATACTTCTACCATTTAATTTTATGGAACATATTCTACAAGTTCCTAATGGGTCAATATTTTTAAAATGGCATAAAGTTGGAATAAAAACACCATTTTGTTTTGCAGCTTCAATTAAATTTTTGCCTTTTTCAGCAGTGCATTCTCTACCATCAATTTTAAAAGTTATATTTTCCATAATTTAATTTTTTAATTAATGATGATTGTTTTTAATTACACTATCAAATTCTTGAATTGCATTTTCCATATCAAACTCCACATTTTGATTTTCATTTTCATTTAAAATTTTAAGTTTAAAGTAATCATTAAACTTTTCAATAGCTGTAGATAAAGTATTAGAAGATGTTTTTCCTAAACCGCATCGGCTAGTTAATTTCATTATGTTTCCCCAACTTTTTATTTCTTGTAAATCCGTTGAGGTGCATAATCCTTTTTTAAGTTTTTGAATTTTTTCAAATAAAATTTGGTTTCCAGCTCTGCACGGTGTGCAAATTCCACAAGATTCCATTCTAAAAAATTTAGTAAAATTTTCTAAAATTTGTACAATACTTCGGAATTTGTTAAAAACCATAATTGCACCACCACAAACCAAATCTTCATTACAAATTCTTCGATTAAATTCAGATTCATTTATACATTCGCCTGAAGGTCCAGTAATTTGAACATAATTTGGAGATGTTGCCTGGCATAGGTGTAACAATTCTTTAACTGTCATTCCCCATTCAATTTCATAAATGCCTGGTTTAGCAATATCTCCAGAAATGCTTAATATTTTAGTTCCTTTACTTTTTTCGGTTCCTATATTTTTAAAGTAATCTGCTCCAAATTCTAAAATTCTGGAAGCATTAGCAAAGGTTTCNACATTATTAACAATCGTTGGTTTTCCTAGGTATCCTACATCCGTTGGAAAATATTTTCGAATTCTAGGTTCTCCACGTTTACCTTCAAGAGATTCAATTAAGGCGGTTTCTTCACCACAAACGTAAGCTCCAGCACCAAGTTGAACGCTTATATCGAAGTTAAATTTAGGAATACCACAAATATTATTTCCTAACAAATTATTTTTATAAAATTCTTTAATGGTATTTTCAATTTTTAAAAGAAGATAATTGTATTCTGCTCTAAGGTAAATAAAACCTTCTTTTGCTCCGCTAACAAAAGCGGCAATAATCATTCCTTCTAAAACTAAACCAGGATAGTCTATTAATAAAGCTTTATCTTTAAAAGTGCCTGGTTCTCCTTCATCGGCATTACAAATAATATATTTGGTTGTAGCTGGATTTTTTTTACAAGCAGCCCATTTTAATGCTGTAGGGAAAAATGCGCCACCACGGCCTTTTAAATTAACTTCAGAAATACTATTTAATATAGATTCAGCATTGGTGTGTTTTAATTTTTTTATAGAATTTCCTGGAGTATATTCTTTAAAGAAAACCTTTTTATCTTCGGTTGGAGTGAATTGAATTTTGCTGATAGGATTATCGGCAATGGTTTCAACCGCTATATTGTTTTTTAAATCGCTAATAATAGCGTTTACCTTTTTAGGGGTTAAATCTGTAAAAGGATAAAAATTAATTAAAGCAGCAGGTTCTTGATCACTTAAGCCAATACAAGAAGTTTCAAATAACGAAAAATGAGAGTTATGGTTATATTCTCCAAAGGTACAAGTGGTTTCTTTTTCAAATGCAGCTTTTACAGCATCATATCCTTTAAAT
>JGI24024J18818_10000149_pt1 | contig 22188 bp, 19 predicted proteins | sample Cruoilmetagenom2_FD_18818 | JGI IMG/M metagenome (IMG submission 18818) | reverse complement strand
AGTTCCAGGGTGTCGTCCGGGGCAAAGAATGACACCACGGCAAAGGGTGTCTTCACGGAATCCTCAACCGGATATGCCACATTATTTTTAATTCATTGTGAGGGATAACTCCTTTAAATAAAAACTCTTTAAATCGTCGGTTATGAGAAAGTGCTTGACATCCTACATTGTAGTAATATATAAATTTTCAAACGGTATGGAATGTTGCCATTCCATTCTCCTTTCAATCCTCTGCTAACCCCTGGGAAACTCACCCTTTTCCAGGGGTTTTCCTTTTGCCCCAAATCGTCCAAAGGAATGATTAAAGAGGGTAGCCCCTGTCAGCCATTCTTTGATTTTTTTCCAAATAAAACGCCCTAAAGGTCGTCCCGGTCCGGTGCCGCTGGGCGGGATGTTCCATTATTCATTTTCCGGCTCGAATCATAATATCTAAATTTTTCATTTCTGTTACCCTGGGAAGCCGGTTCAGGCTGATACTGTTTAGGCTGCGGGAAATGGTGCTTTTTACAGGCCCTCTTGGGGCGGATAAAAATGTCGCCTTTGAGAAAACAGATGACGATAATCCTTCACGGCTGAAGTCCAACAACAATATCACCCAAAAATGCGTTTGCGGAACCGTTCGGGTGCAACACTTGAGTGTGTAGTTTTTTTCACATTTTAATGGGTATTTTCCTCCACAATTTAAAATGTTTTGCGCTGAATTGTTCCAGGTATATCCCGGGGAAAACCGGCATAACAATTTGAAATTAAACAAATTAAAAAATAGTTTTATCTGCTTGCATGGTTTTTGCATCTATTCATGATGAATTGTCGATTCATACAAAGGAGAGCACGGATGCCGAATTGGTTTCTTTTTACAGCGAGCGTGGTATATATCGGAATTGGGTCTTGGGCCAGTATTTTTTCGGATGAATCTAAGGGGACCCGGTTGCTGGGGATTATTTCTTTAATTGCTGGAATAGGGGTTTTATCTTATACGATTTAAATCCAAAAGTTCGAATCGCTGAGATAAAGCAGCGAGTTTTAAAGGGGAGGCGATTCTTATGACGTGTGATCGGTGTGGAAAAAAAACCCATCATATTTATATCACCGAGGATCATGAAAAGGTTTGCAAAAGGACATGCAACGGCGAAGTCAATACCAGCACTCGAATTTTTTATGCCAGCCCGAAAAAATTTACCAAATCGTCAAAGCGCATTGCCTTTAGCAGTTCAAATTTTCGGGGAGTTTCTTGCTGATAGATAGAACCCATTCAGCCTGGGAATAGACGGGATTAAGATTGGGTACTTCCGCTTTTATTCCCCCGCTAAGCCCCTGGGCAAATTGTGGCCCCAGGGGCATTTTTTTCACCACAAGCCTTTCAAACGGTGTTACCACAACTGAGCCCAACGCTTTTTATCTGTATCATCTTCCATATCAAGCACTTTTCCGATGGCAGAACCTCTTTAAAACCTTAATTTGGGTAAAAGGAAAAACGGACTGTGCCTTGACACATATTTTTAAATTCCTTATATTTAATCCCTACAGATGTTATTTTTTCTTTAATTTCAGATATATTTTTTAAATTTTTCAAAAATAGATATCGACATCTATTATGAACCTCTTCAGATTGAGCACACCTATTCTAGCCGGGATTCTATTGCTCGTTTTCTCGGCAAGTCTATATGCCGCCCCTCGACAGCGGATTGAGTCTGCACTCGATTCGGCATACAAGGATTTGCGTATCAGTATTGCCACCGAGGAACGAATCGCTTCAGATCTGGCAAAACTCAAAAAATCCGGGGATGCGACGCCGGATGTCATCGAAGATTATGAATTCTACTTGAGCCGGGTGCAGGCCATGGTTGCCGAAAACCGAAAGGTAGTGGCGAAAATGGAAGCACTCAATGCTCGGTATGATATTCAAAAAGCATCTGATGGTTCAGCACATACCGACAATACGGGAGCGATGGTGGATCCGGCGATTCCCGAGGAGCAAGTGGTTGATGAAGTGGCTGCGCTGGATCGCCAGCTGGACAGCTCCCTCGCCGAATTCGACGGGATGCTGCTCAAGGAATTGGATCTAATCCGTGCGAAATCGTCGGAAAGAATGCGGGATCTGGCCGAGGAAGCGGCGGAAGCAGCAGAACGCTTGCGTGACGAGGGCATCGAGATAGATGCCGATTTTGAAGAAGAATCCGGTGAGTCCGAGCAGGATTCAACCAAAAATCAGAAAGCGGACAAAACAGACCCAGACGCCTCCGAAACCGTAAAAGGAACGACATCCGAAGACGGCGAGGAAAATACCGAATTGTCCGCCCGGGACAAATCCCGGGAAGGTGTTGAAGGTTCCGAGCATCATCCCAGAAATCGCTTCGACCCTAGAGATGACGACATCGTGGCCAGACAGCTTCGTGAAGCGGCGGAAGAAGAAACCGATCTCGAACTTAGAAAAAAGCTCTGGAAGGAATATGAACAATATAAAAAAAGATAAGCGCAAGTAAAAAAATCCCCTGTTGTTTATGCATCGTTAGGATAATCGATGGTGGATATCGAGTGCCTCGGGTTTTAAATGCTATGATCGGGTGCCTATATGAAATTTACGGTTCGTCATAACGTTTTATGGATGGTTTTTATTTTATTTTTTCTCACGGGCTGTGCCGCCCATAATGCTCAGAAGGTCGGCCCCACTACCATGATGAAAGCCCAAGAAGAAATCCTTGAAGACCAGTTGTTCGACGTCGGAATTCAAGTCTTTGAGTCCGAGAAAATTTCAGAGGAGCAGGCCAAAGAGGAACACACCAGCGAAGAAATCCGGAAAGCCGAAAACCATTTCATACCGTATCATATGAAAAATACCTTGCAGCAGAGCGGCTACTGGGGTGCTGTGCGTGTCCTTCCCACCGTGGCGGAAAGTATCGATGTTCTGATTAAAGGGAAAATCCTCGAGTCAAACGGTGAGCATCTGGTGCTTCAAATAGAAGTGGTCGACGCCACCGGGAAACGCTGGTTCACTAAAAAATACGAATCCGAATCCGCCCTTGCATCTTATTCCGGCAATCGAATGGGAGAAAAAGATGCGTATCAGGATATCTACAATGCCATCAGCAATGACATGGCTACCTATCGGATGAATCTGCCCCCTGATGCGGCCAAGAAAATCCGTACCGTGTCGAAATTAAAGTTTGCAGAAGACTTTGCCCCATCTGCCTTCAATGGATATCTGGCGAAAGATAAAAACATCATCACCGTCAACCGCCTGCCCGCGGATGACGATCCCATAATGATTCGTCTGCTCAAGATACGGGAGCGGGAAAACATGTATGTGGACACGCTCAACGGGTATTATGAAGAATATTATTCCGAGATGTGGGCGTCCTACGAAAACTGGCGCAAGCTCAATTACGAAGAAGTCAAGGCGATCAAGAAGATCAAACGGGATGCCACCATGCGCAAGCTGGCCGGCGTCCTGCTCCTGGCCGGTGCCATTGCGCTAAATTCCGGGCAATCAAATAACACCGGAGCGCTTCAGGCGAGCATGATCCTAATCGGCGGTCAGGTGATCGTCCAGGGGTTTAATATCTCCAAGGAAGCTGAAATCCATTCAGCCGCCATCAAGGAGCTCAGCGAATCTTTTGGGAGTGAGATGCGGCCGATTGTCATGGAGCTCGAGGGCAATCAGTATGAGCTGACCGGATCGGCCGAGGAACAATTTAAACACTGGCGCGAATTGCTGCAACAGATATATTTCGCAGAAACCGGGTTGGATCCGGATGTTTCATCGGAAACCGGTGAAGAGATAACATCTGAGAACGCTGAATAAAATCGAGCATCAAATCCAATTATGACGTCCCACAAATCGACTCAATCTCCTCAAGATCGACTGGCGCCGGATCGCAACGTGGAAATCATTACACCGCTTAAGGTGCGCAGTCCGAGCGTTCAAGGGGATCCATTTCGACCATGGCGGGCGACCGCGGCTCCCATTTTATTTTTTCTCATGGTTTTGGGAATCATGGCGGCCGGCGGCTTTTTTTTCATCCGCCATCTGTCGAAACATCCGGTGAAATTGATCGAACATGCCGATCAGACGGCGCCGTCGGAAATCGACGCCTACGGGAAGGCGGTCCCGAAGTCTCGCCGGACGGCTAAACTACCGGTCGAGCCTGGGACTATGTCTTCTCCCGATCCATTTGAGCTGCAACAGGCAATGACGCCGAAGCAAACGAAAGACCCTGAAAAAAGTGCGTCTGAAAAAGAAGCCGCGGACAAGGCACTGGCGGCGTTTTTAAAACTGAAAAAAGCGTTGGAAGAAAAGGGCGTTGCTGAATGGGGCGGTGAAGAATATGAAGAAATGGGAACTCTCAGCCGGGAAGCGGACGGCCTGCTTATGGATAATGTGTTTTTGGCAGCAGCTGCAAAATATGCCCAAGCCGAAAGAAAAGCAGCCGTGTTGGCTGATAAGGCTGAGTCCGTGTTCCAGAGCCTGCTCGAGGAAGGTGGCAAGGCTCTTGAAGCCGGTGACAGCAGCACTGCCCGACAGAAATTGCGTGCAGCCTTAATGATCGTACCGTCCAATGGACCGGCCCGGGAGAATCTGGAACGGGCTGAGAAGCTCGATGCGGTGGGGCGTCTGATAGAGTCGGGCAAAAATCATGAGAAAAACAATCGGTTCGCTTTTGCCCACGCCGATTTTCAGGAAGCCCTGAAGTTAGACCCTGAATCCGAGGATGCTCTAAAGGGTCTAAATCGAGCGAATGAATGGATCGTGGGCGAACAGTTTCAAAGACTCATGTCAGAAGGATTGGCGGCATATCACGACGGTGATTATCGATCTGCCAGGACCCGGCTGTTAAAGGCAAAAGCGTTCCGGCCCGATTCCCCCGAAGTACAGAACGCTCTGGTGCAGGTTGACGCGGCCATCCGGCTCGATAAAATTGAAAAACTGCAAAGGAATGCAAAGACCGCCGAAAAAACTGAAGATTGGGAGCAGGCCCTCAAATCTTATCTGGCGGTTCTTAAAATCGACCCCAAAATAGGGTTTGCCGTGAAAGGTAAAGACCGGGCTTTGGAACATATTCGTGTGGCCAAGCGGCTCGGCTTTTTTCTTCAAAACTCCGATGCTGTGGAATCGAGTCAGCAGCTTCAAAATGCCATGCAGGTCATAGCGGCGGCCGAAACGCTACAACCGAAAGGACCGCGTTTTAGGGCCCAGTTGGATGAATTAAAGATGATAGTGGATGCTGCCCGGACCCCTGTTAAGGTAATGATCGAATCCGATGACCTCACCGAAGTCGCCGTTTATAAAGTCGGTAAACTTGGGCGATTTTCCTTTCGCGAATTGTCGCTGAGACCCGGTCCCTACACAGTGGTCGGCTCTCGCAACGGATACAAAGATGTCCGGCAGAAAATTATCGTGAAACCCGGCCAGAAAACTTTGCGCGTAACCGTTATATGCAGGAATAAGGTGTGAATTCGAGGTTGCATATACCAAAATAACAATTTGAAATCAAAATGGAATCAAGACCCATAAAAATCGAACCGATCTCCATTCGGTCCCGACGGTCATCCCGAAGATTAATGCCGTTTAGCCTCTTTAAATGGTTTGCCGGTGTTTCTCTGGTGGGTGTCCTGATTCTTCTGGGTGTTTCGGCATGGTTTGTCTTCACGGCCCGTCAGGTGGTGATAACCATAGCACCTGTTCCGGAAAGCATAACGTTTTCCGGGAGCATCTTTACGCCCCGAATCGGCGACTATTATCTGATGCGGCCCGGAGAATACACGCTGGCGGCGCTCAAAGAGTGCTTTTTTCCCCTTGATTACAGGTTTCGGGTCAGCGCTGATAACCAACAGCGTTTACATCTTAAAATGCAAAAACGACCCGGCCGGCTGAAGATCCATGCACATCCATCGGACATGACCGACAGGCGCATTGACGGTGCACAGCTGTATATCGACGGTGAGGCGGTCGGAAACACCCCTCTCGAGAATCTTGAAGTAACGCCGGGACTTCGGAAGCTTGAACTTCGTGCCGAAAATTATCAAAACTTGCAGACAGAACTTCAGGTGCACGGGTGCGGCAAACTTCAGGTGTTTAACCTGGCACTGCTTCCGGGATGGTCTGATGTCGCCGTCAGTTCCGTGCCACAGGGTGCAAACGTACAGATCGATGGGCGATTGTTGGGGAATACGCCTTTGCGTTTTCAACTGGCGGCCGGGACTTATCTGCTGAAAATCAGTGCCGATGGCTATAAAATTTGGAATAGCCGTCTGGTGGTGAAACCGAATGAACCCCAAGAGATAAAGGATGTAAAGCTTCAGCCGGCAGACGGCAAATTGGCGATCCATACAAAACCTGCCGGGGCGAATGTATTGATTGACGGGAGATTCTTCGGTCAAACGCCGCTGAAGGTCGATCTTTCTCCACATAAAGATCACATCGTTCAAATATCAAAGGCCGGTTATGAGAAAACAACACGGAAAGTCCAGCTCCCATCGTCTACGTTCAAACAGCTCAACGTAAAATTAAAATCCAGAGAAGGTGTCGTACGCCTTTTGGTGGAACCGGGCGACACGGAACTCCTGGTGAACGGCAAATCATGGGGCTCTGCCCCGAGGCAATTTCGCCTGATTGCAGTGGAACACACGCTGGAATTCAAAAAGAAAGGGTATCGTTCGCATCGTACCCGCATTACACCCCGGCCAGGGTTTCCACAGGAATTGAAAATAACCCTGAAAAAAGAGGGTGTGGCCAAAGAAGAGACGCCGACGGTGATTACAACCAAGACCGGTTACAGTCTGAAGTTAATTCGGCCCAAGCCGTATACCATGGGATCTTCGCGCAGAGAACAGGGTCGCAAGTCCAATGAGACCTTGAGAAAGGTTAAACTGATCCGGCCGTTTTATATGGGCCTTAAAGAAGTCACCAACGCGGAATTCAAGGAATTTATGCCCCGGAACAATTCAGGAAGTTTTAAGTCCAAACCACTAAACAATGACGACCAACCCGTGGTTCGGGTAACCTGGGAAAAGGCCGCTCTGTTCTGCAACTGGCTTAGCGCCAAGGAGGCACTGCCGTCTGCGTATGTTAAGAAAGAAGAGAAGCTGGTTGCAGTGGAACCGCTGAATACCGGTTATCGTCTGCCGACAGAAGCGGAGTGGGAATACTGTGCGCGGGTTTACAACGATCAGCCCCCCTTGAAATATCCATGGGGTCAAAAATTCCCCCCTGGGAAATTATCGGGGAATTATTCCGATCAATCCGCAAAAGACTTGCTCCCGACCGTTCTTGAAGGATACAATGACGGTTATGTGGCAACGGCGTCTCCGGCCAAGTTCAAACCCAACAGGCTGGGGCTCTATGATATGGGGGGCAATGTGGCGGAATGGTGTCACGACTATTATTCGATTTACACGTATGCTCCTGAAAAAACAGTTGTTGACCCCGTCGGGCCGGAGAAGGGTAAACACCATGTAATTCGGGGTTCCAGCTGGAAGCACGGCAGCATCAGCACCTTAAGGCTGGCATACCGCAGCTACGGTGACGGCACACGGGAGGATGTCGGATTTCGGGTTAGCAGGTATTTAAAGTAATCATGACCAATCGATATATCATCATAATTGCATCACTCTGGTTGTGCGTGCCGAAGATGACGTGTGCAGGAACCGCGTTGATGAGATCTCTGGATGCCTTAAACGGGCCGGTTCTACAAAATGTAGAATCAATTCAGGACGCAGAAACATTTTTTGCCCAAAATGACAAGAGGAAAACATCGGATGGTGTTAGGGGCCATGGTATTGAAAAAGCCGACGAAGACGCCACCCAACCGGAAACCTTGACCCAAGAGAAAAATGCCCCAAAAAAAGCCAAGCAACTGAAACCGTTCACCCCTTCAGAAACGATTCCGGCAGATCAGGGGGTTGATTTTCCCTATGACATCTAAAATGGTATGGGGCACAGGCTTTATAACTAATGGGGTTAACCGCCGCTGATGGGATTTTGCTCGATGTCGGATAAAAAAAGAACTCTTTAGTAAATTTCGCGATGTGCCATAGGGTTTTCAACCTCGAAACTCCTCTTAAAGTGGACGCAGCTATGAAAAAAACATTACCGATATCCATGGAATTTATTTTCCAGCTTTTCTCCCTGATTTTGATCGTCATTGTTGTCCATGCCGCTTATGTCGGCATTATCCGTCCCAATGCCGATGCCATTCTGGCCCGGCAGGCCGCTATGATCGAAAAAAACAAAACCCAGAGCACCGAGCGGTCGATCTACGTGATGATTCGCGACTATGAACAAGAAGCGTGTTTTATTCTCATGTTCTGGGCGCTGGCCATTATGGCATTTAAAGCCGTTACCACCGTTCGGCATCGGACGCTGCTACAGAGAGACTTAATTCCCCTGGCCGAGGGCGTGCGTATCCTGCCTGAAGATACCCGGGAGCTGTCCCGGGAGATTCAAGGGTTGCCGCCGTATCAACGGAACGCATTGCTTCCGAGGTCACTGCTTGCGGGCTTACAGAGATTCAGCTCGACCCGTAATGTTCAGGATGTTGCGGATGCCACCCATGCCTACTGCGCGGCCGAAGGCGAACGGCTGGAATCTGAATTGTCTATGATCAGATATGTTGCCTGGGCCATTCCCTCCATCGGATTTATCGGCACTGTCCGGGGTATCGGAGATGCGCTTGGACTGGCGCATCAGGCCATTGAAGGGGAGATCTTCGGTGTCACCCGCAGTCTGGGAGTGGCGTTTAACTCTACTCTGATCGCGCTTCTTATCAGCATTGTTCTCATGTTTATGTTGCATCAGCTGCAATTGTTGCAGGATCGGTATGTGTTGGAAACCGAAGCCTACTGTGAAGACAAATTAACCAGACATCTCCTGACTCAATAACAACAACGAATCCAACGGATGGGGTGCTTAAATGACGCTTCTCGGACTTGAACTCAGCGATGCCGGAATCCTGGTTGCCGGCGAAAAACCGGCGAGATTGCTGGCGGTCGACGGACAGAACCCAGAGAGTCCGGGGTTTGCCATCCCGGATAAAAAGGGTCTGCTCGTTGGAAATTCAGCCGCTATCCGGGCGCATCTGTTTCCGAAGCAAGTCATCAACAAGTTCTGGGACCGATTGAATACGGAACCTCTAAAACAGAAGAACCGGCACGCTCAAAATCATGCAGAAATCGCCTGCGCCCATCTCTCACACATCTGGGAGAAGGTTAAAATCCATGGCGATGAGATGATTGTCGCCGTTCCCGACTATTATGGCCGGGAACAGCTTGGACTTATTCTGGGGATGGCCCAGGAGTTGACGATTCCTGTTAAAGGGTTTGTATCTCTTCCAATAGCCGCATCATTTACCCCTTGTCCGGATGCAATGCTGTTGCATCTGGACATTCATTTACATCGGTTTGAGATCGTTTGTCTTCATCAGGGTGAGCATTTGACCCGTGAGAACTCAGTAAATGTCCAGGAAATTAACTTGGAGCAGTTATACCGGGTATGGGTGGAATCCATTTCTGAAGAATTTGTGAGGTCCACAAGGTTCGATCCGCTTCACCAGGCCGCCACCGAACAGGCGCTATACGACCGTCTATCCGATGCCTTGGGAATTTTTAAACGGCAACGATCGTGCTTGTTTGAAATATCTAACGGAACAGATAGTTATCGTATTACCTTGCTTTTGGACCTGCTGAAACAAAAGAGCGAGGCCGTGTATGATGACATCTGCCGTTTAATTTTAAAAATGCGGGATGAACACGGTAAAAACGGGTTCATGGTTCTTCAGCTGACCCATCGAATTGCCTCCCTTCCAGGATTGAAAGATAGATTGTCAGAAATCGATCATTGCGAAATTATGGAACTCGAGCCCGGAGCCGGGGCCCAGGGCGTCTTGGGGTTTTGGCGCCAGTTGGCCGATGGCCACGCCGGCCACGGCGCGTCCTTTTTCACCAGCCGTCCTTGGCAGAAGGCGGAAACGGAGATTCCCCCTAGGATTTCGAACAAAACTCCCGGCCAGATACAGGCGACCCATTTGCTTTACGGTGATGTGGCCTATCCGCTTTCCGAAAAGCCGCTTTTCATCGGCCGCGATCGTTGCCCGACCGGAAAAGGGATCCATGTCAAGGGGCAATCCGTTTCCAAAAAGCATTGCACGGTTCAACGTGAGGCTGACAGGGTTGTCTTGACGGATTACAGCGATCAGGGAACCTTCGTGGACGATCGACGGGTCGACGGGAGCATCACCCTGGACCTGGGGCGAATCGTTCGTCTGGGAGCATCTGGAGAAACCATCCGGCTCATTGTCTGTATGGAAACCGATGAAACGTAGAAAATTTAATGTATTCAGCTTATCTTTTATCGACTGCATCTGCTGCGGGTTAGGGGCAATCATTCTTCTGTTTGTCGTTGTAAACGCGAAGAGCGCCGTTCGACGGGATGCGGTTACGGCGGATTTGCGTGCTGAGGTCAGCAGACTGAAAGACCAGGTGTTGGACGCCAAAAAGAACTTGGTCGAGGCTCGCAACACCCTTTTGCAAACCGAGTCCGAACTGGTGACGATCCAGGGGCGATCCCGTGAAGTCATTGAAGTGGTCTATGAAAAAAAGGTTGAACTCGCGGATAGGGACAAGGAAACCCTGTCAACCAAAGCACACACCAACAGACTGAAAGCCGATCTAAAATCATTGGAAGAGGAACTCAGTCGATTAAAGGCCGGTGCCAAAACCCGCGACGAGCTGGGGTCCAGGTTACACCCGTTTCCCGGGCATGGAGATCGCCAGTACCTCACCGATTTGAAGATGGGCGGCAAACGTATTTTTATTCTCGTAGACGCTTCCGCCAGTATGCTGGATCAAACCATTGTGGGGATTATTCGTCGCCGAAATTTAAAGAATACCCAAAAATTAAGGGCTCCCAAGTGGCGGCAGGTGATAAAGACCATCGATTGGCTGCTAAGCCAGCTGCCACCGACCAGCAATTTTCAAATTTACACATTCAACGAAACGGCACGGCCGCTGGTGGAAGAAACAAAAGGGATCTGGCTGGATGCCGGGGACCTAGATCAGTTAAACCTTGCGGCAGACAGCATGCAACGGTTGGTCCCGGAGAAAGGAACCAGCCTGTTAAATGCATTCAAAGCCATCGGCGAGATGAAACCGTCTCCGGACAACATATTTTTACTTTCCGACAGTTTGCCGACGCTTGGCAGCAGCAAGCCTTGGCAAACCAGGGTTTCCAGTAAAAAACGTATTCGTTTGTTCAATGAGGCGATCCAGAGACTGCCGGCTCGAGTTCCGGTGAACATCATCCTTTATCCCATGGAGGGAGACCCACTGGCCGCAGATGCCTATTGGCGTCTGGCCAAGAAAACCAAGGGGGCTTTTTTCTGCCCTTCGAGAAATTGGCCGTAATGGGCGTTTTGGATGACCTGACTTTAAACGTCAAAAGAAAAGTGTCTCGATTTTATTTGTTCAAAACATCTATTTCTGGCGTTCCACCGAGCCGGCATGCTGGAACGATGGAAAATTAATTAATTTCAATGGGCCAATACTCCGATACGGCATCACGCTATGCATTATGAAAAAGCGCAGACGGGACATAGAAATATTCAGCCTTTCCTTTCTAGACTGCATTTGCTGCGGATTTGGTGCCGTCATATTGCTGTTTGTACTGTCCAAGTTTGCCGAACCGGTGGTTATTGAAGAGATCAAGGAAAATATGCAAACCGAAATCGTTCGCCTGGAAAACGAACTTTTTGAAATTCGGGGTGAGACCCCTATCTTGAATCGTGAGCTCACGGCGAAAAAGGAGCAGCTGTCCGATGCGAAAGAAAAGCTTGCCCGCCTCCAGGGCGATCTTTCGGAGGTTAAAGGCCGATTCGCTGCATCGAAAGACGACGCCAAGGTACAGAATATAATTGAGGGCAGACTTGCCCGGGCACGACAGGCGCTGACCGAAGAAATGAAACGGCTTTTGAAAAGCCGACCCAAAAAGATTACCCGTTCGGTGGGGGGGATTCCGGTGGACAGCGAGTACATCGTCTTTATTATCGACACCTCGGGCAGCATGCAGCGGAATGCCTGGAGCATGGTACAGAAAAAAATGCGGGAGACGCTTGAAATCTACCCCAAAGTCAAAGGTATTCAAATCATGAACGATATGGGAAATTTCCTGTTTTCCCAATATGCCGGGAAATGGATACCGGACACTCCCGCCCGCCGAAGGGCTATCATCTCAGCCCTTGCTTCCTGGAGCGCTTTCAGCAACAGCAGCCCGGTGGAAGGCATCACCGCAGCGATCAATCTGTTCTATTCGGGAAATAAAAAAATAAGTCTCTATGTCTTTGGAGATGAATTCAGTGGTTCGTCAGTCCAACCGGTCATCAATGCGGTGGACCGAATCAACACAGCAGCAAAAGACGGATCTCGTCGCGTCCGGATCCATGCTGTGGGATTCCCGGTGGTCATGGAAAAAACGAACCAGCGCGGCAACACCGGCGAAAGATTTGCCACCCTGATGCGCGCTTTGTGCCAGAGAAACGGTGGTACCTTTGTGGGGCTGAACAGCACGAGGCCTTGAACTGCAGCAGCGTCCACATTCCCTAAAGCGTTCTGTAGGGAATTCTCAATCTTTCAGANCATCTATCTCCCGGATATATTGACAATTATCCTGACTTTCTATNGGNAATATATTAGCAATTAGAGACCGAAACCTGTCTGTCATGATACAATTCAGCTATTGACTTTGCTCGCGGCGACCTTATTGTTTGTTCACTCCCAAAGCATTATCGTCGACCCCTAAGGGGATAAAAAAAGGAAAACATGCGATTTATCTTGTACAACATACGTTATGCAGCAGGTATTGGAAAAAAATTTCACCTTCCGCTACCTTACAGCGGCTATTTTAAGCACACCAACGGAAATTTAAAAAAAATAGTGGATTTCATCAAACCGATGAATCCGGATATTCTCGGATTGATCGAGGTGGACGCCGGATCTTTCCGCTCGGAAAAAAGCAACCAGGCGGAAGCTATCGCCCAGGAATTGAAACACTTTCATATTTATCAGTCAAAATATTCCACGGCTTCAATGGCCCAGAAAGTGCCGGTGTTGAACAAACAGGGCAATGCGATTCTCACCAACCAGAGGATTGTGTCTCAAAACTTTCATTATTTTCGCAATGGTGTCAAACGTCTTGTGATCGAACTCGAGTTGGAGGACTTTTCGATCTTTCTGGTGCATCTGTCTATCAAATTTCGCCACCGGCAGTATCAATTGCAGGACCTTCATAGCATGATTAAAAACCTAAAAAAACCGGTTATTGTTGCCGGTGATTTCAACGTGTTGTGGGGTGATCGGGAGCTCCAACTATTTCTTGCCGCTGCTCAGCTAAACAATGCCAACAGAAACGGGGAACCCTCCCATCCCAGCCGAGCCCCGCGAAGAGAGCTCGATTTTATTTTTCATAGCCCGGAAATTCACGTCACCCATTTTCAAATACCACCGGTCAAATTCTCCGACCATACCCCGTTGGTATGTGATTTTGAGGTTGCAACAGCAACATAAGCAGCCAGCTTGGGTCAGCGGACACCGGACAAGGAACACAAAATAGAAGGGTTAGCCGAGCGCAATGGAGCACATAAGTCTCATAAGCTTTCTGATCATGGCTGCCCACCTATCCATCATCATCGGTTTGTCCATACGAGTCATTATGCGTCGTCGTCCTGTAGGTGTCTCACTGTCGTGGCTCATCCTCATCCTTATCCTTCCTTTTGCAGGCGCCATCCTGTATCTTCTCATCGGAGAGCAGCGCTTGGGAAGGCAACGTGCCGAGCGAGCCCGTGCACTACTGGGGCCGTATGAGACGTGGCTTCATTCGCTTCCTTCAGACACGTTGGTTGACTGGTCCAACCTTACGCCAACATGTCAGCCCATCAATCGGCTTGCTGAGTCGATCATGGGCATTCCGGCAAAATACGGGAACAAGCTCGACCTACTCGATGAGGCTGAATCGGTTCTTCGCTCGATAATTACGGACATTGATCGCGCCCAGCGTACCTGCCATTTGGAATTCTATATTTGGAATGAAGGCGGAACTGCGGACGAAGTGTGTGAAGCCCTTGTTCGGGCGGCGAAACGCGGTGTCATCTGTCGGACTCTGATTGATGCGGTGGGCAGCGCCAAATTCCTGAAAAGCGGATTGGCTCGCCGTCTCCGGGAGAATGGGATCGAATTGGTCGCTGCACTTCCGGTGGGACTGCTCAGGATGGTCTTTGCGCGACTTGATCTGCGTATTCACCGAAAGATTGTCATTATTGATGGTGAAGTGGGTTATACCGGGAGCCTAAACCTGGTGGATCCACGGTATTTCAAACAGGAGGAGGGCGTTGGCCAGTGGGTTGACGCTATGGTGCGTTTGGAAGGACCTTCTGTTCAGTCCCTCGGTATAATCTTTTTATGGGACTGGGAAGTCGAGACAGGGCAAGGCATCGAAACGCTGAAAGACACCAGCGACCTCAAAGTAGTACCTTTGGTGGGGAAGGCCAGTGTTCAGGTGGTTCCATCGGGGCCGGAGGTCGGAAACAACCCCATTCACGAATTGCTAATCACCTCCGTCTACGCTGCCCGAAGGGAACTGATCATTACAACACCTTACTTCGTTCCAGACGACTCGTTACATACGGCCTTGCAATCGGCATCGCGACGGGGCGTCGACGTCACAATCATCTTGCCCGAAAAGGTCGATTCTGTGCTGGTGCGCTATGCGAGTCGATCGTATTTTGATGATATGCTCATGTCCGGCGTGCGGATTCTCAACTATAGGGGCGGACTGTTACATACCAAGAGCATCACTATCGATGGTGAAGTCGCTCTGTTCGGTACCGTTAACCTCGACATGCGGAGTTTTTGGCTGAACTTCGAGGTAACCCTTTTCGTATATGACGCTGACTTCGTGACACGACTTCGAAAACTCCAACAAAAATACCTCAAATCGTCGCAATCCATCGACTCAAAGCTTTGGCATACACGGTCGCGAGCGAATCGTTTCGTGGAAAACGCGGCACAGCTTCTGTCTCCGCTTCTTTGATTGGGTCGCAAATCAAAATTTAATGAAACTACCCGGTAAGGGGATGCAAAAGAAAATTATCTGCGGTTTGATATTTCTCATGCTTTTGGCGGTTCCTGTCCATGGCGAAAATGCAATGGACACCTTTAACCTGGGCGTAAAAAGTACCGTAACCCGTACGAAGATCAAATGTTTTACCAAAGCCCTGGAGTTGGATCCAAATTTAGCGGAAGCATATCGTTTAAGCGGCAAATACGAGGAGGCCGTATCCGATTTTTCTCTCCCAATATTACCTCAAAATCGGGTGAAATCTGTCAAAGAAGGGCACATTTTTTGACAAAAATTGTCAAATCCTGTTAGCCTCCAATCTGTTCAATTAAGTTAACCTGCTGAAATATATCAAAAACAAATTTTCGTTAGTGCCAAATTGTTATTTTGTATGATTTTTGCATGTCATAATTGAAATCATAAAAAAACACCTGAACATAAACTCGAATTGCTGTTTCTGTTCCATTCTCTTTTCTCTTAGCTTACACCTTACGCTATCTCTTTGTTTGGGTCTTTCACAAAATACCAGGAATGTAACCGTTAATTTGGCTATTTAGATCCAAAAAAAACTAAATGAAATCGCCGTGTGAAAACTTTTTCCAACGCAAACAGCGGAGCGTTTCGGCCCCGCAGAAACCTGGCGATTTTAAATAAATTGGANCTGTTACAAAAAGTCTAAGAAAAAATTTACCATTTATAAAAAAGGTAGTGTAAAAATATGAGCATTATCAATATTTTCAAGCCTAATATAGAAAGGTTGAAAAGCAAGAAAAAGGTCAATCATCTGATAAAGGCTTTACAATATAAGAACGATTGGGATGTTCGAATGTCGGCAGCAGCATCTCTCGGCGAAATAGGGTGGGAACCTAACGGCGAAGATGGAATTTATTATTTTATTGCATTAGGAGAATGGACTAAATTGATCAAAATAGGGGCGCCCTCAGTCGAACCTCTCGTCGCGGTTTTGCAGGATCATAATAGTTCTCCTTTGCACTGCGAAACTGTTAAAGCACTAGGAGTAATAAAAGATAAACGGGCCGTGGAACCCTTACTAAATGTTTTGCGGGATAATAAAATACATCTTCGTGAAGAAGTGGTAAAAGCACTAGGTCAGATTGGAGACAAGACGGCTGTCAAGCCGTTAATTTCAATGTTGTGGAATAAAGATGGTATCCCCTTTCGTTGCGAAACGATCAAATCCTTAGGCTCAACGAAAGATAAACGAGCAGTTGAACCTTTAATAGATGTTTTGCAACAAGAAAGTCAAAAAGCCCACTTAGATACAAACATGAGTATTCTCCTGGAGGTCGTTATAGCATTGGGAAAAATAAAAGATGAAAGAGCTATAACACATTTAGTGTCTCTTTATAATGGTTACACAGACTACCTAAACAAGAAAATTCAAAATGCTTTATTTACAATCAACACTGAATGGTCGAAATTTTACTTAGCGATATTGAATTCTGATGAAAATAGATTGTTGGAAGTAGACAATGGATTCGATTTGGCTGTTGAAGCACTATACCACAAAAACAATTGGGTGCGCCGGCAGGCAATTTGGGCATTAATGATATTAAGAGATTATAGGGCCGTCGAGCAGATTAAAAAAGAGCTCAATGACATCGATTTAATTGTCGTCAGTTATGCAATCTATGCTTTAGGAGAAATAGGGGATGCAAGAGCGATAACGCCTTTAATCGATATGTTACTCAATAAAGATTTTCCTTCATGCAATGACGGGAACGGTTCAACGTTTGCTGAACACCGGTGTAGCCCCCGTTCAGAGGCGGCTGTTGCATTGGGGAAAATAAAAGATAAACGTGCCTATGAACCGCTGATTGCGGTTTTTGAGGAAAACGGATGTGACTGTTTAATGGAAAAATCTGCTTGGGCACTTAGCCAGTTGGGTGATAGGAGCGCCATTCACGCACTTAAGTCGGCTAAAAATCATACAAACACTCCAAAGGGAGTAGAAAAGGCTATTGAAAAACTGGACAAAGTTAAACGTTATCCCAGATAAAATTTTCCAGAACCGGCATGTTAAAATAACCCGATGGGATAACGTTCTATAAACGGTGTTAACCTTGAGTTAATAACCGATGGAAGGGGGCGAGAGAAAATGTTCCGAAATTCGATATGTGCAGTATCCACCCTCCTATTTTGCATGTTGGTTTTTGGAGCTTCAACAGCTACAGCTGGAGAACCGCAAGAAATTATCAATAAGAGAAACAGCGATACCGGCGGACCGTATTTTAACCTGACCAGCCAAGAAAAAGCCTCACCCATATTCTTTGGTGAAGAAATGCCGCCAGATGGAGCATCGATGTTTACGGATGAATATAGGAATCTTACGATACATTATGTTACACACCAAAAAACAACAGGAACCGGTCTGACCGTAATGGAATCATGTACCGGGGGTTTTAAGGTTCCGTCTGATGAGAGGCCAGCGAAAGTTGCGTTGTTCTATGAAAAAGAATACGTCCATATTTTTGCCGAGGTTCGATCGAAGCCATATAAAGAAGAAAGTGGCAGGGACCCCAGATCCAAATTGTGGTATCAATACTCGGTTTTTGATGTCTGCAACGATACAGATCCTCCAGTTCCTGATTCTTCGGTTTATCCGGATTTCCCGGTTTATATAGAATCCCCTGATCCTTCCCTGCTGGGACGGGGACCGATCGATGTTCGAGATGTGTATGATTTCACCATCGAGGAATTTATAAGGTATGAAACCGAAATATCGAAAGGAAAAGAAAAAGTCCATACACCGGACATGGCCAGTCTTTTCAAATGGTTAGGGTGGTTTTGTCAAGCAAACATTTTCGATGCCAATTCGGATGGAAACATAGATGCGTATGGCTTTACATTTATCAAAACATATTAAGAGCAAATGATCAACCCGGAAGGTATTGAAATGGCTTCTATAAGTTTAGCCTTGACGTCTGTGCCTTCCAAGCCCGCCTGCTCCTAAATCCAATCGAACGTATCGGGATAAAATACTGGTCCAATGAAATGTTAAACCCGTTCGATTTGCAGGTCATTTATCTGGGACAACCCCTCAAATCCAAACATCCACGAAACACTTGTGCAAAAGAATATTATATCCCTAAAGCAGCACCATATGGGGCATCCTAAACTTTCACTTAATTAGGATCTTACTGTATTGTTCTGAACATGTGTAAAAATTTTCATATTTTTTATGGAATTTACCCCACAATTTCAGATGTCTTTCCATCGATTAGAATGGCCGTTTATGCACTATCTTAGCTATAACTATCTGATAATAAATATAAAACAAGACGATGGATTGCAACTTTTTGATTCTGCATGATATTTGCATGCCAAGAAATAGAAAAACCTTCAATTTCAATTCCAACATAAATCCAAATCGGTTTCCGGAATCAAGAAATGAACAATAAACTCATTAAGAAAAATTAGAGAATCCCTTATGATTAGTAAGGCTGAACTGGCCAGAAAGGCTAACATATCCCCGATTACCATTACACGGATTGAAAATGGAATGTCTTGCAGGATGGAAACAAAACGAAAAGTTATTTTGGCCTTGGGGTATGAAATTTCAGATAAGAACCGGGTGTTTAGGGATTAGGCAAACCTACGGTATCAAATTTCCATTTTTTTTATAAAATTCGATACAGCCACCACCTGAAATTGTTTGATGATTTTGAGGGAAGTTCTGTACATGGATTGGTCAGCACGCCGATTGAGCACGGACCGAGTTTCTATCGAATTGTCTGGGAAAATGAACCTAATATAGCAACAAATTAAGCGCGGTAGTGCGGATCATTTTTATGGATTTGCAGACACACATACCAATTCCGATATGATATAGATATGTACTTATCTCACTATAATCTGCTGAAAAAGCCATTTCAGTTAACCACAGATCCAAGATTCCTTTGGCTCGGCGAGAAGCACAAGGAAGCCTTGGCAACTCTAAAGTATGGTGTCGTCGATCAGAAGGGATTTCTGCTTGTTACCGGAGATGTAGGTACTGGTAAAACAACATTGATTAATGCATTATTAGAGAGTCTCGAAGACGATACGTATGTTGCAAACATAAGCAATCCTTGGTTAAATCTCATCGATTTCTTTAATTTTATTGCGATATCGTTTAATATTCCCAAAAAATTTGACAACAAAGTAGATTTTCTTGTTCATTTCAGCCGTTTTTTAAAGAAAGCATATTCGGAGAATAAAAATGTTCTGCTCATTATCGATGAAGCTCATAGCTTGTCAAAAGAACTTCTTGAAAATATTCGGCTGTTGTCAAATATAGAGCTTCCAGAGGAAAAACTAATCAATATATTCTTTGTGGGCCAAAACGAAATAAATCAAACTTTGGCCTCACAGGAATGCCGTGCCCTTCGTCAAAGAATCATGTTGACTTACCAAATCAAGCCGTTGTCAGAAATTGAAACATTTGAATACATAAAATGCCGATTGAAAGTTGCCGGGACTGAGGTAAAACTCTTCAGTCGAAAAGCAATCCAAGAAATATATGATTTTTCTCATGGATATCCTCGACTTATAAACACAATATGTGATCATGCTCTTTTAACCGGTTATGCGCGTGATTTGAAGAAAATTCCACCGGATGTCATCAAGGAATGCGCTCAAGAGCTCAGTCTTCCCGGTGAAACCCCAAAGAACATACGTTCAAGTTTGTCTGAGCAGCATTACAGCGAGGGTGTGTCCCATTTTGTTAGGGAGCCTTTTGGAAATGAGATCGGCATGGCGATGGGGGACCCTAAAGAAGTAATGACCCCGGCCGCCGCTTTTTCTCAAACAAAAAATGGCAAAAAAAGTAAGAAACTAGAGGAAGAAGTCAAGGGCAATGGCGCCAAAGTTTCCAGAAAGTTTGCTGCGATACCTAGGCTAAAAAGACCATTTCTCTGGGGTTCGGCCGTAACGGTGGCGGTCATCTTCATCCTCCTAACGGTTTTATCCAACAAAGTGATATCCTCAAAAAGAGATCGACAGAAACCATCAACTCCCGTAATCGCTGCCCCTTCATCACCTTCGAGTGAAACAGGAAACCATTTTATCCCATCGACTTTCCTTGATAGGGACAAAACAGCAACAGGTAATCCCATCGAGGATACAACCGGCAGTGAATCGAAGACGTCGAAACTGACTGAGCTGGCGCTTGCCAAAAAGGAACTAAACAACAAGAATTATGTTCGAGCAGTGGCATCGTTTGAAGATATCATCGCCCGAAATCCTTCAAATATGACGGAAGTTAAAGCGTATTATTCACAGGCCTTGCGAGGGCAGGCCGGTAAGCACATGGGCAAACGTCCCAATAAGGCGGAAATATTACTCCAGAAAGCACTTGAAGCTGATCCTCAAAACGCCCAAGCACACTTTGATTTGGGAAAGCTCTATACCCGATCGAAAGACTACGCAAAAGCCATCAAAAGCTACCAAAAGGCAGCAGCCCTCAACTACCGTACTTCGGACGCATTTTTTAATCTCGGCTTTATCTATGCGGCAAAAGAGGATTATATGAATGCTGAAAAAATGTTCCTTCTCGTTGAAGAGTCGAGGCCAAAATACCTCGACAAGGCCCTTTTTAATCTGGCGGTGGTCCAACAAAAACAAGGAAGGAAAAAACAATGCATTGAGAATCTTGAAAAAGCCCTGATGGTCAACCCGAAAAATCAACGGGTACGAACATATCTTAACCATATTAGAAGCAACTGAGAAAGGGGGGTGAATGTCTACTGTATGCCGGACAATGGCTCGCAGTTTACTGGTTCTAATCTTGATTTGTGTGTTAAGCTGCAGTACTTCCCCAAAAAGGCACTCCCAGCCGAAATTTAAAGAGCTTCCAGTTCCGGTGACGGTCGAGCCTGAAACAGCGGCTGCCGTGCCGGAGACGCCTTCGAAACTTGAGCCCCCATCCCCCACATCAGAACCCCGATTCTATATACACAGGGTTCGCTGGCCAGGGGAAACGCTTTCCATCATTGCAAAATGGTACACTGGCCGCTTGAAAAATTGGAAGGTCCTATCCAACGCAAACCCAACGCTCGATCTAAACCGAATTGTTATCGGCGCTAATATCTTTATTCCTGAAGACCTATTGAAATCTCATAAGCCCATGCCGTTTTCCTTCCTCTCCTCCTCGGTCCCCAGAAAACGTGTCCAGACCGTTACTTCCCAAAAGCCATCGACAGTATCCGGTTCAGCGGAGTTGTTCGGGCCTATTGAAAAAGATCAGCCATCCATAGAATCCGGTACGGTCGAAATGTTTGGCCCCATAGAAAATGAGCAGGCTTCAATAGATCCCGAGGCGATGGAGCTGTTCAAGCCCCCAGAGTAGATCAGAATATGGCCATTATGGTGATTGAAGACAAGGGGTAGATTTGATCGTCAATTAAATCGATACCTGAACAAATGCTACGAGGAGACCGCCGACTCGCCCCTGGCGGCAATCGACTGCTTCGGGATACTGAATGATGTTAAAATCAAGCGCTATTTCGAACTCGGCTGCGAGGTGAAGGGTTTGGGCCGGGGCCATGTCAAAGGGATCAAAGATCAAGTGAGAGGCGAAAGAGAAGAAATGCTGCTGGCATTAAGCGCCAAGCGCACATCGGATGGGTCATCGTGAAAGCACCGGGTATTGTCCTCGTGCGGATGCATACAGACTAACCGTGAATTTTCTTCAACAGCCACGCCATATTTTCGCCGAGNGCTTTCATGGTAAGGAGACCTTCTTCGTCTTTTTCCACATCGCCCTTGTCTTTGCCAAAACCCATGTTCCAATAGGTGGAGCCCGGAACAATCATCTGCCCGATAAAAAAGAAATGGTTTATGGCGTTGAATGCATGGATGCTTCCGCCGCGGCGAACGGCAACGACGGCAGCACCAACTTTGCGTTTAAACATTCCTTCATTGGCGATGCTCGTCATTCCTGATCGATCGATGAGTGCCTTAAGCTCCGTGGAAACGTTTGCGAAATATGTTGGAGAGGCAAGGATTATACCGTCGGCCTCGATCATTTTTTCAATACACGAATTTAATACATCATGGGTCACTGAACATCGTTGATATTTATTTTC
>JGI24024J18818_10000148_pt1 | contig 22203 bp, 14 predicted proteins | sample Cruoilmetagenom2_FD_18818 | JGI IMG/M metagenome (IMG submission 18818) | reverse complement strand
GATATAAGAAAGTATGGAATGATTTCCTTTGAGTTTGCTACGAAGCTATTACAGGAGGGCGGTGTGGCTGTCGTTCCTGGAAGCGCGTTTACAGCATACGGAGAAGGATTCATACGTATTTCCTATGCGTACGATATGGCTGTACTAGAAAAAGGAATGAATAGACTGGAAGAATTCCTTCTTACATTAAGTCCATCTCCATTCCTATAGCATTTAAGTTTAGATGACAAAACAAAGGCTATTCCATTAATTTGGAATAGCCTTTTGCAATTTACCCTACTATAGAATAGAAGAATCTCCCGTACCGAGAGTAACCACAGGTTTAACGAGAGTAACCAAATCCCGAACGAGAGTATCTGAAGTGCGGCCACGAGTATTCAAGCATCAACCGCGAGTAAAGCTAATTCAGCCGCAGCTCCTTATTATTGCTCTAATGTAGTTCCAAATGCTCCTTCAATGTCCACGTGACATCGATCATCTCTTCATCGTTGGGTACATAGTACCAAATGCCGTCCATTCGCTGGCCACTACCATTCGTAAGCGTAATAGATTCCACATTTGTCAGTGAAGTCTTATAACCTTTTTGAATATCCACCATTTGATCAAATGTCATATTTGTTCGAATGTTGTCCGCTAAGGAGGCCAAGAGATCCTTATAGTTGAGGAAGCTATTAAAAGAAGCGCCTTCCTTTAATATAGCTAAGAGAACTTGTTTTTGACGCTCTTGTCTTCCAAAGTCACCTAAGGGATCATTCTTCCGCATGCGAACATAACTAAGGGCACTATGACCGTCTAAATGTATGGGACCAGCTGCAAATTGGTAACCGTTTTCTTCAAAAGCGGATCGGTTCTCAACCGTAACACCGCCAACACTATCGACAATCTCTAAAAAACTTTCCATATTGACCTGTAAAACATAGTCAATTGGAATATCTAGAAGATTTTCAACAGAACGAAGGGCCATGTCTATCCCACCGAAGGCATAGGCATGATTTAATTTATCCATTTTCTCTAATCCGATAATTTCTGTATATGTGTCTCTTGGGATGCTTAATACCTTAACTGAAGCTAGAGAGGGGTTAGCGGTGAGGACAATAATAGTGTCAGACCGTCCGATATCTGCATCCCGTTCATCCACACCAAGTAGTAAAATGGAGATTGGTTCCTTTTCTACGAGTTCTACTTTCGTTTTTCTAAGTTCAGAAACTTTGCGAATCTTTGGTTCATGGATTGTATCGAGTGTAGTGGATACATTTTGATAAATACTTGTAGCATATACAATACCAACTAAAAGGAAGCAACTAATAATTGTAATCCAAATTGTTTTCTTCGACATTCATGGTCCTCATTTCTTATAACTACAAGCTTTTTTGTAAATATATGAGTGTAAGTCCAAGAATATTAATTAGAACTGGTAATAGTATGTATAGTTTGGTTCTTTATTAAACAAGCGAAATAAATTAGATAAATTCGCAATTTACTTAAACTTAATATTTAAAATTATCTAAACTATAGTATAGTTAAAGAGATACATATTATAACAAGGGATGGTGCAGAAATGTTTAGAAGAACTTACAAAAGTGTAGCAGCATTAACGATTGCAGCTGGTTTGGGATTAGCTTTAACACCTCAAACAAGTTTGGCAGCTGAGGGAGATTTTAACCTTACAATTATGCATACGAATGACACACATGCAAACGTAGATGCAGTTGCAAAAAGAGCAACGCTTGTAAAACAGATTCGAAGTGAGCACAAAAATAACCTACTTCTTGACGCAGGTGATGTTTTCTCTGGAACTCTATACTTTAACCAATATACTGGTTTAGCAGATCTAGAGTTTATGAATTTATTAAAATATGATGCGATGACTTTCGGAAATCATGAATTTGATTTAGGTGCTACATCAGATGGCCATTTAGGTCTTGCAGAATTTATCAAAAAAGCTGAATTTCCATTTGTAAGTGCAAATGTGGATTTCTCAAAGGATGCTCTTTTTGAAGGACTTCAAAATAAAGAATTTTCAACTACAGCTTCTAATGGGGAAATATATAATGGAATTATTAAAGAAATTGATGGAGAAAAAGTTGGGATTTTTGGTTTAACAACTGCTGAGACTGTAGATATTTCTAGTCCTAATGATATAGCATTTACAGATTATATAGAAGCTGCTAAAGGGGCAGTAGCTACATTTGAAAAAGCTGGTGTCAATAAAATAATTGCTCTCACTCATATTGGCTATGATGATGCTGCAAAATATGATAATGATTTATTACTTGCCGAAAAAGTGCCAGGAATCGATATTATTGTAGGTGGTCATACTCATACGACACTGGATGCTCCTAAGGAATTAACTGTAAACGGTAAGCCAGTCCTTATCGTTCAAGCGAATGAATACAATAAATTTTTAGGTCAATTAGATGTTTCATTTAATACAGAAGGTGTTATTACAGATCATACTGGGGTTTTACATGATGTTGCAGCGGTAGAAACACCAGATGCAGAGACAGCTAAACTTCTTAAACCATATACTGATTCTATTGATAAAGTTAAAAATACCTCAACAGGTAAAGTAGCTTTACAGGGTCTTAATGGTGGACGTGGACTTTGGGGCGTTCGTGCAGGTGAAACGAATCTTGGTAACTTAATAACTGATGGTATGTTAGCTTCGGCCAAGAAAATAGACTCTGAAACTGTTATCGCTATGCAAAATGGAGGGGGAATTCGTGCTTCCATTGATGCTGGAGATATTACTGTTGGAGAAGTTCTAACCGTAATGCCTTTTGGTAATGCTCTTGCTATAGCCTCAGTTACAGGTGAAGAGATTAAATCATTACTTGAGCATGCTATTAGTGAGTTTCCTAAAGAAAAAGGAGCATTTTTACATGTTTCAGGTTTAAAATATGCTTTTGATGGGACTGCTGAAGCAGGGAAACGTGTTCTAAATATACAAGTTAAAGAAGGAGACAAGTATATAGAGCTAAACAATTCTAAAACATACAAAGTCGCTACAAATACATTTACAGCAAAAGGTGGGGATGGTTTCAAAGCTTTTGAAACTGCTTATGCTGAAGGTCGTGTTAGTGAACCAGGAAATGTTGATTGGGAAATGTTCATTGAATACATCACAACTCTAGATAAAGTAAATCCGACAGAAGAAGGACGTATAAATGCATTACTTCCTTTCAAGGATATAAATGCAACTGACTGGCACTATTCATACATCCAAGACATATTTTATTCAGGTTTAGCGAAAGGAACTAATAGTACAACCTATTCTCCAAATAAACAATTGACTCGTGCTCAAGCTACATCCTTAATTGTACGTGCACTTGGTTTGGAAGCAAAAGGGACTGCAACATTTACAGATGTGGTTAATCTTCACGCTGATACAAAAGCTGAAATTGCTGCTGCGGCTGAGGCCGGTATTATAAAAGGAGTTGACGGTAAGTTCTTACCTCACAAAGCTATCACTCGTGCACAATTTGCGTTGATGCTTAACAGAGCTTATGATGCGAAAGTAGAAGTAGACTATGTAGTAAAAGGCAAATCTACATTTTCCGATTTAGGGAAATATGATGGAGAGTTTGTTAAAGCTATTAACATGGTAGAAGAATTAAATATTGGTTCTGGTACTGATGGGAAATTTAGACCTACTGAAGGAACTACTCGTGCCCAGGCGGCAAAATTTGTTTCCAATTTTACTAATTTATTAAAATAGATGCTAAAAGTCCCTTCACATCCATTGTGAAGGGATTCCTAGTTTATAGTCTACTTTTGATGTGTATACATAATATAAAGGAGGTAATTACTTGAGAAAGTTTAATAAATTCCTATTGTCGGGTTTAATCATGCTCGTCCTGTTTCCAGGAACTGTACAGGCTTCTCTATTTACAGATGTTAAGGACGATGAATGGTATTATCCTGTATTAGTCTCCAATCAGAAAAACAATATTATTACTGGTTACCCAGACGGGACTTTTCGTCCTAATAATTCTATAAGTAGAGCCCAAGTAGCACAAATTGTAAATAGAGTTTTAAAATTACCTAATTCTACAAACTACCAACCTTCATTTATTGATGTTACGAGTGATCATCCTGCATATCAGGACATTGCCGTGCTAACAAAAGCGGGAATATTTAATAATGGTAGAAATTTCAATCCCAATGATACTTTGACGCGAGCACAGCTATCTAAAATTATCGTTTTAATAAATGACTTCCAAGTGCAACAAGAAGTAAAAAGTCCATTTACAGACGTTTTGGAAAGTCATTGGGCGAACTCTTATATATCTTTTTTAGCAAAAGCAGGAATTACAACTGGTAAAACTAAAACTACTTTTGCACCTAACAGTGCAGTAACAAGAATTCAGGCGCTAGTATTGTTAAATAGAAGTATGGAATATAAGAAAAACCCTTCAACTGATGAAATTATTTATGATCCATTTGAAGAAGTATATAAGAAAATTGAACAAGCAAATGAGAGTTTTATCTCTGAAACTATTAAACTAGTTAATTTGGAGCGAAATAAGCATGGGTTAACTGCATTAGTTGAAGACAAAATGCTATCCCAAATAGCATTTATAAAAGCAGATGACATGATTTTAAATAATTATTTTGAACATACCTCTCCAATATATGGAGCACCTTGGGACATGGCAGATGGTTTCGGATACTTCTATAAGACCTTTGGGGAAAACATTGCCCATGGTTATGAAGGGTCAAATGAGGTGGTTACAGCATGGATGAATTCTCCAGGTCACCGGGCGAATATACTAAATAGTAAGTACACAACAATTGGTGTAGGTATAGCATTAAATGAAAGTAACCAATATTATTATGTCCATATGTTCTCCAGTAAATAACACAATAAAGAGCTGATCAAGTCGTTTTAATCTTGAATCAGCTTTTTAATGTGTTATTTAAACAAATTCTGTAATAATATCCTCTTGTTTTGTCATTAAATAGAGTTATTTGTAGGGAAATTATGAAATTGAGTAAAAATGAGGATATTAATGGAAGCGAATCTTTGATATTATCGTAGGAGGATAAAGGAGAGGAGCTCAAAAGTGTTAGATAAATTAAAAAATATTATTACTATCTGTCTTGTGCTAGTATTAGCTTTTTCGCTATCGCTACAAGTGAATGCTGCAAATACTTTCTCAGATGTGTCGAATTCGGATGAAGGTTATAAAGAAATTGAATATATATATGTCAAGGGAATTATAAAAGGTTACAAAAGTGGCGGAGGTCAAAAGTTTCAACCAAATGAAGTATTAACTCGCTATCAAGCAGCTAAAATGCTTGTACTAGCAGGTGGACATGGACCGTTAAAGGTTAGTAAATCGAGTTTCAAAGACGTTAAATTAAATGAATCTGAATACATTGAACAAGCAGTTAAACTAGGATACATGACCGCTACAGGAAATGGAAACTTTAGCCCATTCAAACCTTTTACACGGGATGATATGAGTATGGCTCTAGTAAAGACTTTCAAGTTAAGCTTAACTGAACATGCAAATAAGCCTATAATATTCACAGATATAAATAATAATGACGCATTAGCAAAATATGTGAAAGCTATAATGTATAACGGCATTACAAAAGGCTCACAAGGGAAATATATGCCGAATAGTGGAGTAACACGAAAACAATTTGCTCTTTTTATTGCTCGAGGAATGGAAGACGAATTTAAAGTAAACAAAGAAGTAGACGGGGTTACTGTGCCCGACTCTAGTAAGTCGGTAGGACAAGTCATTATTAATGTTAACAATGATACGTTAAATGTTCGAGCAGAGCCAAGCAATTCTGGAACAGTCGTAGGTAAATTAGTGGATAAAGAAAAGGTATTTGTCTATGAAATTACGGGCGACTGGCTAAAAATAGATTATAAAGGCAAATTACAGTACATTAGTAAATCATATACCAGTTTCTTAGATGTAAATGGCAAAGAAATTGGTGCATCTACAGGAAAAGTATTAACGACATCACCTGATTTAAACATTAGAAGCAAACCAACTTCAAACTCAACTATTGTTAATACTGTAAGTCAAAATACGGAATTGCTAACGTACGGGCTATACAATGGCTGGTATTTAGTAAAAGTTGATAATATACCCGGTTATATTAGTGCAAGCTATACAAAGGATGCAACTAAACCTGAAGTAACAGTGCCGGACAATTTAGGCAACCTGACTGGTAAAGTAACTGCTGCATCACTAAATGTTCGAAGCGGTCCAGGAGCATCTTATGCAAGTGTAGGTAGTTTGACAAAAGGTAAGGTAGTAACAGTCGAAAGTCTTAATGGCGCTTGGGCAAAAGTTAAATATGCTGGTGGACAAGGCTATGTAAGTAAAACCTATTTAAAACTGGTGAACCAATCTGGAAGTGTATTAAAGAACAGAATTATTTTAATAGATGCTGGTCATGGTGGAAAAGATCCAGGTGCTTCTAGTCAAGGTGTTACAGAGAAAAGTGTTGTAATAAAAGTAGCAAAACTAGTAGAGCAAAAGTTAAAAAATGAAGGTGCAAAGATTATCATGTCAAGATCTGGGGATACTTTTCCATCACTCCAAGAGCGTGTGGAACTTTCCAAATCTACTAACTCTGAACTTTTTGTCAGCATACATGTAAATGCCGTTGCTAATAAAACAGTAAACGGAACTGAAACTTTCTACAATTTGTCAGCAAATGATAATGGAGAGGAAAGTAAGGTGCTTGCAACGAAAATTCAATCAGAAATTATAAAAAATGCTAATATGAATAACCGTGGTGTAAAAGAAGGAGAGTTTTACGTCATTAAAAGAATGGAGATTCCATCGGTGTTGGTGGAATTAGGGTTTATTACAAATCAGCAAGATTTTAATAAGCTAGTGAATGACAAATATATAGAAATTTATGCTCAATCTATCTTTAATGGAATACGTGATTACTACTCAGTTCAATAGTATTCTGGTTCAGAGGCAGTGCTTAGTCATGACTAAGTGCTGTCTTTTTTGTCTGTAATCTTTTTGTTATATTTTTGTTATTTATATGTGATGAAACTGTAATGTTTAGTGCCCCCAAATGATGGTATGCTTACTACAGATTTTGCTAAAGAGAGAGGTTATACAACATAATGTTTAGGAAATTTTTAAAAGTATGTTTACTAAGTTCAGTCTTACTGATGATGAACATCTCAGCAGCTAATGCTACATCGCCAAGTGAAATTAAAACGAAAGCTTATAATTATATAGGAACACCTTATGTATATGGTGGCACTACGTCTAAGGGCTTTGACTGCTCTGGATTTATTCAACAAGTATTTCAGGATACAGCTATAGTTTTACCGAGAACAACTTCAGAACAATTTAAAGAAGGAATAACTGTAAGTAAAAGTGATTTAGAGACAGGTGATTTGGTATTCTTTAATACATCTGGCAAGGGTGTTTCTCATGCCGGAATATATGTTGGATCAAACCAGTTCATTCATTCATCTTCCTCCAATGGGGTAAGTGTTTCTTCTATTAATGATCCTTATTATTGGGGCGATAAATACATAGGTGCAAAGAGAGTATTAGTCCAATCACAAACTTCAGAAAAAGTTGAAGTAAAATCTGCAAGCATAGATATGAGCATTTTTGCTAGTAGAGCAGAAGTAGCTAAAAGTATCGTAGAGCAGTTGAACCTTCCGCTAGCAGCTACAAAAGCAAATTATTCAGATGTCCCATCAACTTCTAAATATTATGAAGCGATAAATTCAGTGACCGCTGCTGGAATATTTAGTGGTAATGAACAAGGTAAATTTAATCCTTCTAATCCAATAACTAGAGCACATGTTGCGAAAGTTCTAGTCGAAGCTTTTAACTTGAAATCGACAACTGGTACTTATAACTTTACAGATGTAAATAACTCACACTGGGCGAGTGAATATGTTCAAATTTTAGCTCAAAATGGGATAACAATAGGAAAGCCTGATGGAAGCTTCGGAATAAATGATAATGTTACATATTCACAAATGAATACCTTTATGACAAGACTTAAATAAGTTAGTTAGCTAAAATATACCCTTTGAGTAGTGATTATAAACCATGTAAATCATGGAATTTATATGACTACTTAGAGGGTTTCTATTTTTTCAAAAATAAGAATTTAACCGTAATAGTAATTTGCAAAAAATGGTCATAAACTTTTTAATGCGAAAAGGTATTTTATAAGTAAATATGATATAATAAAAAAATGCAATCTAGGGACTAGTTAGTTCCAAACGAAAGGAAGAACAAGATGAAGAGTGTTATTGTCCTTAGGCACTGTTACATAAAGGCATCATTGAATTTTTTTTCAAGCCTGCAGTTTATGCTCAGTAAAAGCAAAAACTTTGTAAATAAAGTAGCCTCATATAGTTATCAACAATTGCATTCGAAAATATATTATGACAATCTAATACTTCCTATTTATACGGGTGGGATTGGTTATGAATAAATTGAAGTTCGCATCTATATTTTTACTATTATCTACAATAGTTTTGAAATTCTCAAGCATGATTCGAGATCTAGTTATAGCAGCTTACTTTGCCGATTCATTTGAAGCAGATGTGTATTTTGCTGCTATGACGATTCCAAACGCAATTATCTTGTTTTTACTTACGGGTATGAAAGATGCTTTTTTACCAAGTTATTATAAGTTTGAGGCGATTGGTAGAGGAGATTCCCATTTAACAAATATTATTAAGGGTACTTTTTGGATAGCTTTAGGAATAGCGGTTATTGGAATGCTACTAAGCTCACCGATTATACATACATTTTATCCGAGTTTTTCTGAATTTGAAGGCGGAATGGAAATTGCCATTTGGACAAGTATAATATATTTTTCCTCCGTTGTATTAGTTGGAGTAAATGCTGTTTATGAGGGTTACTTTGATGCAAAAAAGAAGTTTTCTTTTTCGGTCTTTTCACAAACAAGTGTAGTATTAGTAACAATTATATTTACGCTATTATTTCATGATTTAATAGGAATAATCGCTGTGCCTATCGGATATTTAGCAGGAACTATATTGAGTTTACTTATTAAATTTGTTTATCGAACACCTAAGAAGTTTTTAAGCTGGAAACAGAAAATGGATAAAAAAGAAGTATTCGATTTTTATGGAATTTTCCTACCTGTTGGCTTGACTATAGCAGTTGGTCAAATTAACTTGACGGTAAATACTTTTTTTGCAGCTAGAATAGGTGTAGAAGGTACTGTATCAAATCTGAATTATGCATTTAGATTAGTTAATATTCCACAAGCAATCTTTGCTGTAACAATAGCAACAATTGTTTTCCCTATAATCGCTAGTGCAAGATCAGAGAATAATATGGTGAAATTCCGGAGGGGTATAGAAAAAGGAATATTATACCTACTTGTTTTCTTAACACCAGCTTTAACTGGAATGGTCTTTCTAATGGAAGAGTTAGTGAGTATCGTATACGAACGTGGTGCATTTACTTCTGCTTCTACACAAGTAACCGCATCCTATGCAGTTTTATATATAGGTTCAACGTTCTTTTATTCTATTCAGGCTATAATTGCTAAAGGGTTTTATACTCTGGAAAAGGGTCATTATATGATGAGAATCGGTATAATCTCGATTTTTCTTAATATTATATCAAACTGGATATTTTCCAATTATTTTGGTGCACAAGGGATAGCGTTGTCAACTTCAATTGTTGCCGTTTTATATTCTACAATTACTTTTGTAACTTTATGGAAGCTCATTGGTGGAATGAGCAAACTTTACTTGTTGAAAAATACTTTGCAAGTTGTAATTGCTACAACTACCATGTTTGTAACTATTAATATGGTAGATAAATTTACGGAAATAGCTGATTTACCACCACTATTACACATATTAACAATTGCTTTGCCTGGTGCAGTAGTTTACTTTTTAGTTCTCATGTTATTCAAAAATGAATTCGTGAAAACTATTTTATCTAAGGGAGGAAATTCATCATCTATCTAGTGATGGTTACTAAATTATGAAAAATAACATAAAAAAACAAATTAAAAATTTGAACAAAATCGATACATTCTCACCATATTTCTTTTTACCATTTATATTAGTTTTATATTTCTTTATAAGTCTTTTTGATTTTCACCGATTTGAATTATTTAATGTAAATACATCCATCTGGCCGTCAGTTTTCTTAGCGTTACTCTTTTACTATATAGGCGTTTACTTTGTAGACAAAAAAGGGTGGACTTTCCCCACTCTTGGACTTTCTTTTCTTAGAGGGTATGTAATGTGGATGATTTGGGCACTTGTAATAATAGGAGCACTTGCATATTTTACAATGATGACAGGTGGAGATGTGGGGATTTCTGATGAATCCGTGCGTCGTAATCTTGATCCAAAGTTAAACTTTTTAAGTCAGTTACTTTGGTTTGGTGCTATTCTCATATTATCTTTAAAAATTATTAAGGAAAAAACTCTAACTAAAGGTAAATTGCTTATATATGCTGTTATTTATGGCGTAATAATGGTGGCATTCCTGATGATGGGATATAGAACGCCTATTATATTAATGCTATTTACAGGACTGATTATTTTTCATTATGCTGTTAAACGCATTAAGTTAACTTGGTTTTTAACTACCTTATTAATAATAGGAGTTTTCTTCTCGCTATTNGGTTTCTTTAGAGTACTATCTGAAGATACAACCAAGGACTTTAACTCCAGAGAGCAACCAGATGTTGAACTGTCTGAGACTGATGANGAAAAGTTAATTTCAGTTGAAAGAAAAGTTAATCTTGTTCCCAAATGGATACGTTCACTGAACGGAGAAGCTGTTACTGGACATATCGTTTTAAGTAAAATTATTGAGTCTACAGAAGAAGATGGGTATCTATATGGAGAAATACATGGTGGAATTTTCTCTACCGTTCTACCTGGTGAGCAAATTTCACCTCGTATGAAGGTTACAGAAATCGTGAACTCCTTAAGTGTCGAAGAAGGTAAGTATATAACTCGGCCAACTAGAACTACAACACCAACATATATTGGTCAGCTCTTCTTAGACGGTGGATACTTGTTAGTTGCAATTGGATTCCTATTATATGGAGTGATTATTTCCATGTTGTATAATCAGGTAAAAAGAAACGGATATGATAGTTACCAAGCGGTTGCATTTGCGTTTGTNTTAACTATTTTTACAGTGTCCATGCATACTGGATTACTAGACTTGATATTCCTNCTAATGATTGGCTTTGTTGTATTAACTGCAGCTTTGAGTAATGATAAGAAGATAAAGGTTACGTCCAATCCAAATAACATATAAAAAAAGTCTCACACTAAAACTTAGTGTGAGACTTTTTTGCTAAAAATGGCCAAACTCGAGAAAGTAAAAAAAGAAAGAGCAGAGAAACTGCCCTTCCCATGGTAATGAAATTATTGAATCGTATTAATATCACGAACTAAGTCTTTATGAATAAACAAAGTCTGGTAGGTAGGAGAATCTGATAAAACTTCAACAAAACCATTTATATTAGGATTTACAATAATAACAGGCATTTCAGAAAGCTTATAAGTAAATGCTGCTGAGAAATTTAGTGATGCATCCTTACGTACATTGACGCCAGTTGTTGTTGTCATTCCAATTTTGTAAGCTCCAGCATCTTTGAATCCTAAGAATTTATCAATCTTGTAGTATTGGCCAGCAGCTTTCGCACCCCAATATGGATCTGAAGCATATCTTACATTGAAGCCAATTGATTTATTACCAAAAATTGCTCCATTTGCATACCCAGCAGTAGGGGGAATATAGTTTAAATTCCAAAATTTCTCCATCAGCTCTGTAATATTAGCTTCTACCGATGTAAATTTTTTGTTTAATGGATTTGTATCTGTTACATATAAACCAAATAGATTATTGTTGGTAAGAGCTTGACTACTCAATCCATAAGTACTTTCGTTTTGAGCAAGTGCTAAAATCATAAGAGCATTAACTTGATATTTTGCTTCTGTAAGTTTTAATACTTCTCCTAAACCTACTAATTTACTGTTTAGTGTCGCGTCTTTATAATTTGGATAGCTCTTAGGAGATTGTTTATAAAGATTTTCAAGTCTCGTTAGTTCACTCATAATGTACGAGTCTATTTCTACAGCTGTATAATTTGTTTTGGACCGTGCAGGAAGGAACTGATAGTAATTAAAGTATTCCCCGGAAATAGCTGAATTATTTTCGTTATAGAAAGTATAACCATTCCAACTGTAATATTTTTTTCCGGCTAGTAAGGAAGATGGTGCTTTTCCTATTATATAAGAGGCTTCCCTATTAGTAGAGTTATAGAAAATAGTATGTTTTAACTCACCATTTGTGACACTATAATAGGATCTGTTTTTTAAGAGTACATATGGCTTTAATGTTACTTTATCTAGTTTTATATATCCTATTCGATCAGCATATTGCACTTTTGCCCAGAATATCTTCTTACCAGAATAGTCCTCTTCAACCTCCGTACCCAAGTATTCCATTTCAGTATCAGTAGTTGCCGATGTTGAGACATACCTATTTTCTTCTTTAGGTAGGCTATAGACAACTGTATAGCCGTTTGTAATAACAAGACCAGATGGCATTTTAATAATGTTACCATTGCGTTCTATGATTTGGTTGGTTTTGGTAACTCCTTTTTGAGCTTCTTCAAATGACTTATATGGCTTACTATTAACTAACTCTTTGTTGACTATTTCTTTTACTTCAAAGGAAAGGAAGTCAGGAAAGCCTGCATAACCATTATCTTTTGCCACTTCTACTAATCTGTATATGAAGGTAGCTGATTGTGCTATTGTTGTACTCTTTTGGGGATAAAAGAATACTTTATTTCCTTCTGTGCTTCCTTTTATAATTCCTAATTTTGCGCCAATAGAAACAGCAGTGATATATTCTTTCACTATATCTTTAGAATCTGTAAAAGTTAAGTTGCCAGTGCTTGTCGGTATTGCTAAATGCTCTAATACGCGTGAAATCATTACGGCCATATGTTGGCGAGTGATAATCTCATTAGGTTTAAAGTTTCCATCAGGATATCCTGTTATTATGCCTACTTCTGCGGCACTTAGAATATCTTTGGCAAATGGATTTGTAGAATATACATCTGTAAATGTATTCTCACTGCTTGCCGGTAGTTGTAAAATTTTTGACAGATAACTAGCGAACTCTCCCCTAGTAACAGCACGGTAAGGATAGTACTTACCGTCCTTATCTGGAAGTAAAATGTTATTTTCCGTCAGGTAGGTTAGTGATTTTTCATGCGAATTGCCAGTAAAAGTACTAGCAGATGCATTTGGACTAACGAATATACTAAAAGAGAGTAGCAACAAACCTACTAAAATAATTATCTTTTTCATAATTTAGCACCTTTCTAATTATAGCTTGAATCATATTTTAACAGAATTAAACGTTTTCTTTAAGAGTAAAAGGTCTCTAGTTTCATGGAATATTGGTAAATGTCTATATAAAATGAAACAAATGGAACATAGAATTCAAGTCTACAGTTTGTTATGCTCTTAATAGAATGGAAAGGATGGTGTAAGCTCTTAATAATAATGGAGCGTATTAATATGAAAAGTAAAGTCTTAAAAATTATTTTAATGTTACTAGTATTTATGATTATGGTGCCTCTTCAAGGATTAGCAGCACAAACAATAAACAAAGATATGAAATTATCCACGGGAGTCCAGTACAAACAATACACAAATACTGGGGCTAAGGTTAACTCTATTAATCATCTAGCTATTAACCTAGATGATGCATATACAAAGGTAAGTATTGGATTGCCAAAGGATTTTAAAAGCAAGGAAACGACCACTAGTATTGCAACTGGAGACTCTGTGGAAGGCAATAGAGTAGTTGGTGCAGTGAATGCGGCATTTTTTGATATGAGTGAGGGATATCCACTTTTTTTACTCTCCCAACAAAATGAAATATTAAACGGTGGAGTTCTACTCGATTCAACTACAGAATATTTTAACCAACCGATTGCTTTTGGGGTAACGGCAAATGGAAATGCAGAAATAGATCTTTATGATTTTGATATAAAGATGAATTATGATAATTTGTCCTATGATATATCAGGATTGAATAGAGAAAGACGCGCTGATGAAGCAATTATCTTTACACCACAAAACATAAATACCACTACAAACTCCAATCAATATGGTACCGAAGTAGTGTTTGAAACGGATACACCAATAAATTCTACATATTATGGTCAAAAAATTACGGGGAAAGTAAAAAGCATTCATATGGGTTCTACCGCAAAAGTGACAATTCCCAAAAATGGTTTTGTATTATCTTTTCATGGTCCTAAATGGCGTGCAATTGGAGATAAGATGAAAATTGGAGAAGAGATATCCGTTGCATTCGATATTGACTCTAAGTGGAAAGATTCACAATTTATGCTTGCAAGCGGACCAATGCTTGTAAAGGATGGAAAGAAACACGTTACTATGAATCTCTCAAGTTCTAGAGCAACTGAAGTTACTTCACGAAGTGCTATAGCAATTAGCAAAGATAAGAAAACTGTTCATCTAGTAACTGTTGATGGAGCAAATAAGAAAGGAATGAATATGTCACAATTCGCAGATTATCTAGTTAGTCTTGGAGTTGATCGAGCTCTTAACCTAGATGGTGGTGGTTCAACAACTATGGGCATTAGAAACTATGGAAGTAATGCAGTTGTTTTGGCTAACACCCCTTCCGCGGGATCTCAAAGAAGAGTTTCAGCAATCTTAGAGGCTATTAGTACGGCTCCAACAAGTAACCCGAACTCTATCAACCTTTCTCGTACTACCGTGGGTACTATGTTAGTAGGCGCAACTTCTTCCTATAAGATTAACTATATATTAGATGAATTTTATAATCCTATAACAGTAAGTACTAGCAAGATAGTAAATAAGTCAGATAATAACTTAGTGTCATTTAATGGTACAAGTTTTACTGCTTTAAAAGAAGGTTCTGATAGAGTTCGTATAAATTACGATACTGCTACCCAATCATTCCCTCTAACAATTGTTTCGGGACCTACTAATTTGACGATTAAAGCTAGTGGGACATCAGCAAATGTTAATAGCAAGCTGACATTTTCCGCAACTGCAACGGATGTAGACAAAAAAGCCTTGATTTATTCACCAGAACAGCTGAAATGGACAGTTGAAGGGGATATTGGGACTGTCTCATCATCTGGAGTATTCACAGCGGGTAACAAAGCAGGAACTGGTAAAATAATTGCTCAGTTAGGTACAAAAAAAGCATCAGTCGGAATAGAAGTAAAATCAACAACAAAACCTACTACAAAATTTAGTGATATCCTAACTACAAATCCGTATATTACTGAGATTAATTATTTAACTAGTAAAGGTTTTATAAATGGTTATGAGGATGGAACATTTAGACCGAATAATGACATTACTAGAGCGCATGCGGCACTACTAATTAGTAGAATAAAAGGGTTAAACCTAGAAAGTATTACTGACCCAAATTTCCAGGATGTGCCAAAAACTCATCCGTACTATAAAGAAATAGCAGCAATAGCCAATTTAAATATTGTATCTGGTAAACAAAATGGAAAGTTTGATCCAAATGGCAAGTTAACTAGAGCTCAAATGGCAAAAATTTTAGTTAATGCGTATAATTTATCGGGAACAACAAATAAAAAATTTACAGATGTATCCAGTCAACACTGGGCTGTTAATGAAATAAGTGCATTAACTGCAAGCGGGGTCACCACTGGATTCCAGGATGGAACTTATAAGCCGGAAAGCCCGATTAATAGACTACATTTCAGTGTGTTCTTATATAGAATAACTCAATAGTTAATAAAAGCCTTTCCATCGTATGTGGCGAGGCTTTTATTATGTTATAATCAGATATTATAAAGACAAAAGGATGTTAAATAGATGAAAATAGGGATTGTGGGAAATTATGGGAATAATAATAATGGGGATGAAGCAATTCTTTCAGGCATCCTTCAACAATTATTACATAATTTTCCTATACAAATAGAAGATATTACGGTTTTCAGTAACAATCCTCAACAAACTGTTAACCGTTATGGCGTAAAAAGTTATCCCCTCTACTATAAAAAGGGGAGGAATATCAGTACTTTTATACATACGTACAAAAAAAATAGGGACTATATTCAATCACTAGATTTGTTGGTTATTGGCGGTGGTGGAATACTTATGGACTTTTATAAAAGAGAAGCTCAATTGTTTGGGACCTATGCATTAATGGCCAAAAATATGAGTGTACCTTACGTTGTATATGGCTGTGGTGCAGGTCCTATTCACACTTCTATGGGAAAATGGAGCTTAAGATTTATGTGTAGATTTGCAGATAGTATATCTGTAAGAGACCCACAATCGAAGCAACTTTTAGAAAGTATTGGTGTCAAAAGACCAATCACCATTATAGGAGATCCAGCATTTACCTTAAAACCAACATCGACTTCAAAGACTTACAATTCAACTCCGACTAAAATAGGGGTTTCTGCAGTGCCCTTTTTCAATTCAAATTATTGGCCACAGGGCAGTGAATCTAAATACAGGGCTTATATAAATGGCATGGCAAAAAACTTAGATAAACTAGCAGAGGCGCATGATGTGGAGTTTACTTTTTTCGCAACTAAGTATCCTCAAGATGTAGAAGCGACAAAGCATATTAAGAACTCGATGAAATACAATGAGCATGTCAAGATTATCGATAAAAATCTAATGCCACAAGAAATATTAGAAATAACTAATTTACAAGATGTTGTTATTGGAACTAGATTGCATTCACTTATACTCGCTACTGCAACAGCCACACCGATCATAGCGGTTTCATATCATAAAAAAGTAAATGATTTTATGCATTTAGCGGGCTTAGGAGAATACTGTTTTAGTATGGATAGTATCGAACACAGCGAACTTATGTTTAAAGATTCTTTTAGTAAGATGAAAAAAGAATGGGATGAAACCGTAGAAAATACAAAAAAACTTTCCTCTCATTTTAATGAAGAAGCTCACAAAGGAGCTTCACAATTTACGAAGGCAGTGAGATAATATGAAGAAAATTTTTGTGATTAGTAATATGTATCCTACATCCAATCACCTATCCTATGGTATTTTCGTGAAAAATCAGGTGGAAGCTTTAAGAAAAGCAGGTATGGACGTCGAAATAGGAGCAAATACTAATCCGGCAACAGGGATGAAAAATGCTCTTAAAAAGTATACTTTATGGGCACTAAAGGTTATGAAAAAAGGAATATTCCAAAAAAAGAGTATTTCTATCACTCATGCACATTATGTATTTCCGTCAGGAGTTTTTTCATTATTCTTAAAGAAATTATTTAAAATTCCTTATGTAGTAACAGCACACGGCGGAGATATTGAAAAGATGGCAAAGAAAAATGCCACTATTCGAAAATGGACGACTACTATCTTACAAGAAAGTGCACATATCATAGCTGTTGGGCCGACCCTTGCAGAGCAAATTGAAATAGACTTTCAGGTGCCTAAGGATAAAATTACGATTATGAGTATGGGTGTTAGTCGAGAAGTTTTCAAGATTGGCGATCAAAGCGAAGCAAGAAAACTTCTAAAATTATCATCAGATGAATTCATATTCTCTTTTGTAGGAAATGTGATTAGACAAAAAGGTGTAGAAGAATTACTTCAAGCTTTTCAACAGGTTAAATTAGCTACAAATAGGAAAGTAAAACTAGCTATAATTGGCTCACGTCGAGATACATCCTTTATGGAAAAAATAGCACCTCTTTTAAACGACGATGTACTATTAATTGATCCTGTTAAACAAGCAGATCTTGTCACATGGTTTCAAGCAAGTGATGTTTTTGTGCTGCCATCACATATTGAGGGCTTTGGATTAGTCGCTTTAGAGGCTATCGCATGTGGTATACCAGTTATTGCTTCGGATGTAGGGGGATTGTCTTCCTTATTAGCCAATGATGTAGGTCATTTAGTAGCTTCGCAAAATGCAAGCGCCCTAAAAGAGGAAATGTTAAAATCACTGGAAGCTGAAAACTATTTTAATCATAAAGAAACAGAGAAGATATTATATAAGCATGATGAAAAAAATATATTAAAAGATCTAATATCAATCTATGAGACTGCTGTTCCTGAGGGTAACAAATAGTGAATACATTTTTAAAAATTGTAGGAGCAGTAGCAGTTATAAATATAGTTGCTAGATTGTTTGGTTTTTTAAGAGAAATGATTATAGGATATCAGTACGGTACTAGCTATATAGCAGATAGTATTTTTACCGCATACACAATTCCAAATTTTCTCTATTTAGTAATTGGTGGTGCATTTACTACTGCATTCATATCCATATACAATCAAAAAAAAACAGATCAAGGATTATTTGTTAAACAAGCATTTACAACTGTAATTATGACAATTATTATAATTACTATCCTAATGTTATTGGCAACGAATCCAATATTGAATCTATTTTTCGGAGAAATGTCTGATGAAGAAAGTAGACTCGCTAGAAATTTGTTTTATTGGATGATGCCATCAACAATTTTCTTAGTCTTATCAACTTGGTTTAGTGGCATGTTAAATGTTAATGGCAAGTTTCACTTATCTAGTTTCTCCATTCTTCTATACAATGCAGCATTTTTATTAATTTCCGTAGTGAGTTCTTATTGGATAGGACCAATCGCATATGGAATAGGCGCTTTAATCAGTGCATTGATCATGGTTGGATTTCTTATATTAGGGTATAGAAAGCTAGAAAAGTTTCCAATCGGTGTATCCTTTCAACAAACCTGGACAACAAAACAACTTTGGAGGCTTGCACTTCCAATTATGCTTGGTGGAGCAACGATTCAATTTTATGCACTCATTCAGCGTATATTTTCAGCAACTCTATCAGATGGGTTTGTTTCGGCAGTAAATTATGCGACGAAGCTTACACAATTCCCACAAGCTATATTGATGACAGCAGTGACGACAGTAATATATCCAATGTTAAGTAAAAAAGTTGCTGAAAAAGATCATAATGCAGTAAAGAAAATATATACTAGTGGACTTAGATATTTAGTTATACTTTTAGTACCGGTGACCATTTTTTCCTTTTTTTATGCTGAAAACCTTATTCAAATTATATTTGAATACGGAAATTTTGATGAGGTCTCTACTGCTATAACAGCGCCAATTTTAGAAATATTTTTATTAACCATGTTCTTCTTAGCTGCGAATACGTATGTGACAAGATTCTATTATGCAAAAGGGAACTCAATTACACCAGTCATCTTTAGTATTATTAATGTCTTTGTTATTAATATAATTATAATTTATTTCTTGATTGACTCTATTGGAGCAATGGCTATAGCATGGGGAACCTTAATTTCTTCCGTTATAAATTTCATTATGTTATTTGTATATGCTAACAAGAAATATGAGTTAACCTTTTTTAATAGCTGGAACAAAGGAATTGGAAAGATATTTGTTGCGATTTTATTAATGGGATTTGTAACATATTTTTCAAACGAATTTATTCAATTATCTTCTAAATGGTTAACATTTTTGGTTGGATTGAGTATATTTGGATTCAGTTATGTGTGTTTCTTCCTATTGCTTAAAGTTGCTGAAGCAAATATAATTTTGATGAAACTAAAAAGTAGTATAAAACGTTTTATAAATATAAAAAATAAATGATATTATGTATATTTCCATGTTATAATGTATTGGATTTGAATAATATAGATTTAGATGAGGAGGAGAGACATGCTTGCCTTTACACTAGTGTTGGCATTTGTCGCATCCGTACTATTTACACCACTTGTAAAAAAATTAGCGTTTCGCGTTGGCGCAGTAGATAAACCAAACTATAGAAAAGTTCATGCTAAGATTATGCCGAGACTAGGTGGATTAGCTATCTTCATGGCCTTCCTGGTTGCTTTTTTTGTTTATAGACCCGATGGTCAGTATGACAAAGCAATGTTACTTGGAGCGTTAATAATCATCATTACAGGTGCTTTAGATGATATGTTTGAGATTACAGCAAAAGCAAAATTACTTGGGCAACTTTTAGCAGCCTCAAGTGTTGCCATATATGGGGGACTACAAATTGAGTTTATAAACATTCCATTTATAGGCTATGAATTACAGTTTGGTTACTTTGCAATCCCACTTACTATTTTATGGATTATAGCTATTACAAATGCAATAAATTTAATCGATGGTTTAGATGGATTGGCAGCTGGTGTTTCTGCAATAGCACTTTTAACATTATCAGGAATGGCTATTATAATGGGAACTCCATTTGTTGCTGCAATGGCAGCTATATTGGCTGCTAGCACATTAGGTTTCTTAGTATTTAACTTCTATCCTGCGAAGATTTTTATGGGAGATACAGGTGCACTGTTCCTTGGTTATATGATATCAGTACTTGCATTACTTGGATTTAAAGGTATAACAATGTTTGCATTGATCATCCCTATAATAATGCTTGGTGTACCTATTTCAGATACATTCTTTGCAATTGTTAGAAGATATCGTTCAAAACAGCCGTTAATGGCTCCAGATAAATCTCATTTACATCATTGCTTACTAAATGTAGGATTTACACATCGTCAAACAGTTCTAATCATTTATGCAATAGCTGCAATGTTTGGTATTGCGGCATTAATATTCTCACAAGCAACAATGTGGGGAGCAATCCTCTTGCTAGTTGTTATGCTGATAGCGATTGAATTATTTGTAGAAGCAGTTGGTTTAGCAGGAAAAAATTATAGACCACTCTTAAATTTAGTAAAAATAATAGGTAGATCATAAAAAAACCTTTCATTCTATTATATAGAATGAAAGGTTTTTTTATTTTTATAGAGAATAAAAGATTATTAGAATATGTTATAGTGAATGAAAAAGGAGCTAAGAAGAAAATATTTCTTCTTAGCTCCTTATCTTTGCTAAGGGCGACTATCTGCTGCATAATTACTGCTTTTATCGGAATTATTGCCTGAAATATTACTTGTTTCTGGCTGTAATCCAAGATGGCTTTTAAGAATATCTCTCGTTTCATCAAGGCTTTCATCATCTAATTTCCAATAATAAACACCAGTTGACATATCATCATAACCTTCAAGAGATAGAGTATCTATTTGAGGCATTCCCTTTTTAATATATTCAAAGAAGGATTTCATTTCATCAAATGTTAAATCAGTCTTCATATTTTCTCCGACAGCATCGATCACTTCACCATATTTAGTAAAGGATGAGGCAGAACTAGCTTTCTTAATAATAGAAGAAAGGATCATTTGTTGACGTTTGCCTCGTTCGATATCATTATCAAGTTTTCGTGTTCTCGCTAAAGCTAATGCTTCTCGTCCGTTAAGTTCTTGCAAACCAGGGTTTAATGCAACTGTACGTTGATCATTCTCATCTTTTTCTAGTAACTTATAAGGAACCTCGGCTTCGATTCCTCCTAACGCATCGATAACATCGATAAATGCATCAAAGTTCATTTTCACATAATAGTCTACTGGTACTTCTAGTAAATCTTCAATTGTTTCTATAGAAGCTCTAGTCCCACCATATGAATGAGCATGGGTAATTTTATCTTCATACCCGACTTCATCTATATAAACATATGAATCACGCGGAACACTTACTAATTTTACGGTTTTGGTCTTGTTGTTCAGCGTAGCTAGCATGAGTGCATCAGAGCGGCTGTTTGTGTCACCTTGACCACGTTGTTCACTATCGTCAATTCCTATAAAAAGAACTGAGACATTATCATTCAATGGTTCAACTTTCTCATCGCGTAATGGAGATTGATCTCGATTATCCACAATTTCAAAAGCTTTGTCTGCAGCAGTTTCTGCCTTTTTGGTTAAGAAAACTGCATAGGTAGATAAAGAAATAAGTAAGGACCCAATTACTATAAGAGAAACGGTTAAGAATTTGCGCTTCTTACTACTTTTCTTTTTCTCCTTTTTATATGCTCTTCTATTCATTTTTATAATCTCCCTTTATTCTAGATAACGCTAATAAGACGAAGAATCGACAAAATAGTTTCTTAAAATTTGTCATGCCCCTTATTATACTATGGATTTGATAATAGGTAAATTTAATTCATTACAAATTCCAAAAACTCTTTTTCGACAAGTTCGACTTTCGCCTGTCCATTAGTCATTTCAGCCATCCAGTTAATAAAGGTTTCTTCTTCATCTGCTTTT
>JGI24024J18818_10000147_pt1 | contig 22226 bp, 21 predicted proteins | sample Cruoilmetagenom2_FD_18818 | JGI IMG/M metagenome (IMG submission 18818) | reverse complement strand
CTTTTGGATATTTCATGGGGCAGAATGATATGAAAAATGGTCAGACTCCTATAGCACAGACGTATAAGACACATGAGACAGAGAGTAAAAAGAAACTTTTGGATGATCTCTCTAAGATAAAAACACAGAAACCTCAAGAGAAAAAAGAGATCTCTGTCCCCAAAGTGCCTTCTGTTCCAAAAGTACCAAAAGCAGAAAAAGTAAAAGAGGATAATAAAAAACCTCAGGCAGTTAAAAAGCAAAAAAACATCAGCTTGGCACCTCTTAGGGGAAAACCAAAACTGGTGATCATCATCGATGATGTTTCTTCTTCGTCACAATTGAAACGTATCAAGGCACTGGACATAAAGGTGACACCTTCTATCTTTCCTCCTTCTGAACTTTCTATGAAAAGTCATACTTTGGCTAAAGGCTTGAAACATTATATGATCCATTTACCTATGGAGTCAGGCAGCAAACAGTTCAATAAACAGTACAAGACACTCAAAACAACGTTCAGTAAAGCACAGATGGAAGCCAGAGCAAAAGAATTACGCAAACTTTTTCCTACGGCGCGTTACATCAACAACCATACGGGTTCTGTATATACGGATGATTATAAAGCGATGCAGACACTTTACACAGCACTGCGTAAAGAGGGATTTGTTTTTGTAGACAGTCGGACCATCGCTTCTACCAAAGTACCCAAGATAGCAGATCAGTTTGGTGATGCTTATGTGGGAAGAAATATCTTTATAGACAATGAACACACTGTGCCTTACATCCATGCACAGCTTCGAAAGGCAGTTAAAATGGCTAAGAAAAACGGCTATGCCATCGCCATAGGACATCCGCATAAAATGACTATGAAGGCATTGGCAAGTGCAAGAAATATTTTCAAAGAGGTTGAACTGTTATATATAGATGAGCTCTATAAGAAGTAGACGTAGTTTTCAACATTTAATGACAATTTGACATATTTTTCTCTTATGGGATCATTCTTTGTTACTATAAAGAAAAAAAGGGTTGAGATGAGTACGCTTGTTGTCGAAAAGATACCAGCTTTGGAAGCGATGAAAAAATACCCGAAAACACTTTTCTTTAAAGGTGACCTAGACCTGCTGCAGCGTCCAAAAGTTTCCATAGTGGGCACCAGAAGACCTTCAAATTATACGAGACAGTTTACCTACAGTCTGGCTAAAGCTTTGGCTGCGAGAGGAGTATGTGTGGTGAGTGGTGCGGCTATGGGTGTAGATACCATAGCACACGAAGGGGCCGGAGAAGACAATACTATAGCTGTTGTGGCAAACGGGCTGAATATACGTTATCCTGCACTCAATAAAAATCTTATAGAAGAGATAGAGAACAAAGGTCTGGTACTAAGTCAGTTCAATGATAGCTTCAGGGCAACAGGCTGGAGTTTTGTAGTGCGTAATGAGCTGGTAGTTGCCCTTGGAGATATACTTATCGTCACAGAAGCAGCGTTGGACAGCGGTTCTATGCGTTCGGTAGAGTATGCACTGAAGATGGGTAAAGAAATATTTGTTTTGCCTCAGAGACTTGATGAGAGTTTAGGAACCAATGCTTTGCTTAATGAGGCTAAAGCAACAGCCATACACAACATAGAAACTTTTGTTTCCCGTTTTGGAAAGGCGGTACAAAGCTCTGTAGAAAAAGATGATTTCTTTTACTTTTGTCAAACCATACCGACATTTGATGAAAGCCTTAAAAAATTTGGTGACAGGGTGTATGAAGCAGAGCTTGAAGGGATCATTACGATACAAAACGGTATCGTGAGATTAAGTTAAGAGGGTTTATTTTTCTGAGCTTTTAGTTTGTAGTGTTTCTGCGATCTCAACTTTCGCGATCTCCTGTGCAATTTTTGAATTCACTTCCGCTTTGAGGATCTCTATTTGTGCCAGATAAGAAGAGATATTGGCTGTGGCTTGTGCTTTGATCTCTTCGAGTTTCTCTTTGTCCTCTTTGGAGAGAGTAATGGTCATGTTTTTCATTGAAGATTGTGCTATTTCAATCAGGGAGTTTGATTTGGCAACTTCCACATCGGCAACAGATTTTGCGATCTGAACAGCAGATATATCTTTAGCGATACTCAGTGTCTCTTCATTATGTTCAAGACTTTTTGGTGTTGCAGTTTTACTTACTTCAACCTTTTGTGTCGCTTCAACAATACCTTTACTTGCATTTGCTTTAGCGATCTCCACAGAGGCGATCGCTTGAATAATAGTAGCCAGGGATTCATTTTCAACTTTTTTACGATCATCCTCTTTTGCATTGTCAATATTGTCTACGGCTTTAGATATCTGGGCGATCGCTTTTGCCTTGGCGATCTCAACATCTGCAGTATTTTGTGCTATTTGACTTAAGGCATATGTCTCGACAATTTGCGTAGAGATAGATGTTTCTTCTGTTGGATTGGAGCTTTTTGCAAGATTTACTTTTTCAACCATTTTGTCTAATGCATCCAAAGCATCTTTTCTTGCGTTCTCTACACTTTCCACTGTTTGGGAAAGATACGTTGAAAGTGCTTCTTGTGTAGTGATCTCTTCAGGTTGATCTGCGAGTATGAGGGTTGTATTTAAGAGTGTAAGTAATATAAAACGTTTCATGATGATCCTTTGGATAATTATAGTTTATTTATCTATAGAATCTATACTTTTAAAAGAAATAATTTGAAAAAAGTGATACGGTGTGAAAAACTATCTCCCAAGGAGGAGAGGGAGAGATATCAAGTGAGAGTTATTTTGTTGGTTTTGAAAGTTGTGAAATAAGTTCTTCAAGTGACTCTTCAGGAAGCATACCGGCTTGAACAAACTGTACATCACCTTTAGTATCAAGTGCTACCAAGAAAGGAATACTTCCTTTCCACTGTGCTCTTTGCTGGATATAGTTAACAAGTTCAGATGCTTTCTCTTCCGCTACAACGATGTAGTTCATCCCTTTTTCTTTTGCAAACTTTGCAGTTTGTGCATTGTTATAGCCTTGTACTTCAATAGATACGATGGCAAATTTATCTTTATGCTTAGTCTGCAGTTTGATCAAGTGTGGGATAGATGCTAAACAAGGAGGACATTTGTGTCCGAAAAATTCTAAAAAGATAACTTTACCTTCAAGACCTTTAATGTTCAGTCCCTGTTCAGTGCCTATCACATCATAGGTTTTTCCTGTCACATCAGTCATTTTCATTAGAGGAGTATTTTCAGCAGCTTGCAGAGTTGTCAAGAGCGAAAAAAGTAGAATGGTTGCCGTAAGTAATTGTTTCATAAATAAACCTTTATATATTGTATATTGGTACAAGTATACACTAAGGAAGGTGTGAAAATCGTGTAATTGATGTAATTTAGTGATGAAGAATTTTTCAAAGAGCATCTTTGGGACGAAAAGGAGGAAAATGTTTAAAAGGAGACCTAAAATAATGTATGAAAGGGAGGGGGATATTTTAGGCGTCCCTAGATGCTCTTGTAGGCATAGTATAATAGTATAAGGTTAACTGAGTACTAATAGAATATATGTGTGATGATGGGGTTGGATATTTGCAAAGAGCATCAAGTAGGAGGGATTTAAAAAGGAGGGAAAAAATGATGCTTAGAGATAGATTCAAATTTAAAAAGGGGACTAAGATCTATCTCTCTTGATGCTCTTGTAACAACATGATAATAGTATAAGGTTAACTGAGTACTAATAGAGTGTATAATAATCCTCAACAAATAGTAAGGGAAATAGAAATGGTCAAAAGAATTTTACTTATGATAGGTATCACTGCACTGCCGGTGCTTACTGTCGCCGGAGAAAACCTCACGCTTGAAAAAAAGATAGGACAGATGTTAATGGTAGGTTTTCATGGAATATCTGCACCTAAAAACTCTCAGATATGTAAAGATATACAAACCTATAATCTGGGTTCTGTGATACTTTTTGACTTTAATCCTGTAGATAAAAGCAAGCCTAAGAATATAGCCAATAGAAGTCAACTCAAAAAGCTTACTTCACAGCTGCAGGCGTGTAGTGCAGATGGCAAATTACTCATTGCAGTAGATCAGGAGGGAGGTAAGGTTCAAAGACTTAAAAGTAAATACGGTTTTTATGGCAAATTCCCTAAAGCATCTGATGTGATCAAAATGGATCAGAGTAAAATAAAAGCAACCTACACAAAAATGAGCAGAGAGCTTAAATCTGTGGGGATCAACTATGATCTTGCTCCCGTGGTCGATCTGGATATCAACATGAAAAACCATGTGATCCATGGTTTGGGAAGATCGTTTGGGAAAGATCCTAAGACGGTAGCCAAATATGCTTCAACATTTATCGATGCCATGCACAGTAACGGTGTACTTACCTCTATCAAACATTTCCCGGGTCATGGTTCTTCAGTAGGGGATACGCATAAAGGATTTGTGGATGTTACAAACCTTTGGCAAGAGGTAGAGTTGGAACCGTATAAACTTTTAAAAGACAAAGCAGATACGGTCATGGTTGCCCATGTCTTTAATAAAAAACTGGATGCAAAATACCCGGCGAGTCTTTCCTATAAGACCATTACAAAGATGCTGCGCTGGAAACTGGGATACCATGGGGCTGTGATCACGGATGACCTTCAGATGGGTGCCATCTCTAAGAAGTATGGATTGAAAAATACACTTAAACTGGCCATCAATGCAGGAGATGACATCTTGCTTATAGGGAATCAGCTTGACCCGAGAAAAGTAAAGAGTACAAAAACACTGGTAGATACCATACGTGCTTTGGTGAAAAGCGGAGAGGTTAAAGAAGAGAGCATCAATAAAGCCTATAAAAGAGTACAAATATTAAAGAAAAAACTTTAAGCGCATGTGCTTTACTGCTTTAGCCATCTTTCCAGGATGATCTTGGCAGCAATGGAGTCGATCTTCCCATCTTTTTTATGTTTGAAGACACCCATCGTAAGCTCTTTGGCCTCTATGCTTGAACTCTGTTCATCCTGATATTCGACAGGTATAGAGAGCTCTAGGAGAGAGACAAAGTGTTTAATACGTCTCTCCATCTCTTCTGCACTTTCCGCATCTTTTGGAAGACCTACAATGAGTTTTTCAATCTCCCACTCTTTTAAAAAAGTGTTAATGTCTCTTGCGGCTTGATTACGGTTTTTTCTCAGGATGGCATTTTGAGGCATGACAACAGCCCCATCCAGACAGATCGCTATACCTATACGTTTAAGTCCTACATCTATACTTGCTAATTTCATAATCAGATTGTAGCCAAACTTTCAATTTTTATCTAATGACATAGAATATAGTTTGATTTTTTTGATTGATAATACTTTTTTCTATAAATAGAATAATATAATAAAAATTTATATTAAGTAAAGTTGTAAAAGTAAGTAAAAAAATAAAATCCTTTGCTAAAATGACAGAAGGGAAATGTCATTATTGAAGAATATTAGTTTATATATATAAGGTAATATGGTATGCATTTTAAAAAAACAAGTATGGTGATAATAGTTCTTGGCATGATGAATTATGCACAGGCAGGTGAAGCGACGGAAATAGAGATATTTTGGCTCTGGTCTGCACTTTTTGCGTTGGCTCTCATCGGAATAGTGATACTCTTTGTCTCTTCTTATCGGGCACGTAAAGTGCAGCAACTCCATCAGGATATGTTTGACAAGCAATTGGAAATGGAAAAAAATCAAAATATTTTACTGACCAATATGAGTGAAAATATACACAATGTTGCAAAACAGGCACTTGAAAGAAGCCATCAATCTTTGGATCAAAAGATCAAACCTTTTAAAAATAAAGAAGAGATCTTAGCCAATGTTGAGAACAGGCTTCTTGATGTCACCAATGATCTCATAGACTTTCTGCGTTTAAAATCAAAAAAAATAACCATCGTCAATGAAGAATTCAATATTAATAACGTGCTTAATGAAGTTTCAGGTTCTGTCTGTTCTAAATTTGCAGGAAGTACGAGTGAACTTATTTTTGATATAGATAAAAATATCCCGCGTCGTATAGTGGGGGACTCTCTGCATTTAGGGCAAATACTGAGCAGTATACTCGAATATTTTATGGATCAGGCGGATATGGATGAAGTCAAATTAGAGATATCCATGTTTGATACTTACGAAGATCAGATGGAGTTACAGTTTCAGTTTTCAGATACGGGGAGAGGACTTTCCCCTGAAGCATTGGAAAAGCTGCTTGTTCCTTATTATGATGCGCCTAGTGGTACCTATGTAGGTTTGGGACTTTTTGTTGCCAATGAACTGGTAGAAATGATGGGTGGAGAGCTTTCTCTGCGCAGTACAGAAGGACGAGGAAATGCATTTACACTTTCCCTGCCTTTTACTGTGGTTGAAAAATCAAATAAAAGAATGTACAGGTTACCTGATAGGATACTCGTAGAGAAAAAAGTATTTATTGTGGATAATAATTATAATGCTGCTTTGGCTATCAAAAAGATGTTCGCTTACTTCAGACATGAAGTGAAGGTGCTTTCTCATGAAGAATTTATGAAAAATATTCCCAATCTTACATCTTATGATATTGTGATTTTAAATGAAAGTCTCTTTAATACAAGGCTGGTTGGATATCTTAAAAAGATAAAAATGGGGAAAGAGCTTAAGGTCATTGCACTTAATTCTTTACTACAGTCAGATAAAAAAAGTTTTGTAGATGCGATCATAGATATTCACCTCTTTAAACCGCTCAATCAGGAGCGTATCTTTGAAATGATCGTGAACTTGTATGATATCAAAAAACCTGCGTATATGAATGAGGCGAGAACAGATGATATTCAATCTGCAAAAACCCATAAAACCCATATTATGGAGACAAAGGATATTACACAGGAGAGCTTTAAAGACTTTTCTGAAAAAAATATCCTCATAGTTGAAGATAACTTTATCAATCAAAAAGTACTGATCAACCTTTTACATCTTTCAGGTATGAGTATTACGATCGCAAACAATGGTCAAGAAGCTGTTGATCTAGTCAAAGAGAGTAAGGTGGCATTTGATCTGGTACTGATGGATATCAATATGCCTGTGATGGATGGATATACGGCGACACAGATGATACGTCTTGACAGCAAGTTTGATGCCCTGCCTATCGTTGCTTTTACTGCACTGGTCTTAGACAGTGAGATCCAAAAAATGTTCAACTCCGGGATCAATGCTTTTTTATCAAAACCGCTTAATATCGGTAAGTTATACACAGCAATGAACATGTATCTCACTGAGACAACGGTGATGAAACCTAAAGTGCAAGAAGTGAAAAAAATGAAGCCGAAAGAGAAGACCGTTAACTATACAGGCATCAATATCAAAGAGGGTATAAAGTATGCCAATAACAATGAAGCGCTCTATATTGAAGTGCTGAAAGAATTCAGCACTGCATATGGTAAAAGTGGTGAAGTATTTGCTAAGCTGATACAAGAACACCGTTATGAACAGGTAAAGATGTTATGTGTAGATATGAGAGGTTTGAGTGGCGCGATAGGTGCAAAAGATATGCATAATCTTGTTAATGAAATACTTCAGCAGTTAGTCTATAAGAAACATGATCAGTTGTCAAAGTATCAAGGAAAATATATTTTTGGTATACAAACGTTAAATCGTTCTATCAGCAAATATATTGAAGCTTCTTAAAATGTTTCTTCATCATCGGATCTCTGCGATGAAGGCATCTTTTTTGATCTCTTTTCTCACCTTAGATAAAAGTGCAACNGCATCAGCTCGTGNACTGTATGGACCTATCAGAAGTTTTGAGATCTGTTTGCCGTTGACAGGGAATGAAATGAGCTTATAATGATAACCTGCTCTGGTGATCTTGTACAGTAAAGCCTCTTGCGGTTTTCCTGAAAAGGAGCCAACCTGTACGAAGAAGTATCCTGCCGCATCTGCCTTGGCTATTTTAGGTGTTACTGGTTTTGCCTGAGGTATCTTGATATTGACCGCTTTTTTTGTTTTCCACGGTTTGACATTCTTCATGGCGATCTTCTCTTCTGTTTTAGGAAGATATCTTCGACAAATGCGTAATCTTTTTTTGTAGTAGGGGGAAGTATTGAGATTGGAATAGACGATCTCATATTCTGTAGTACTTGCATGTGTAAACCATCCGTTACCCAGGTACATCCCCACATGGGTGATTTTTCCCCTNCGATTTTTGTCTGTATCAAAGAAGATGAGATCTCCATAGACNAACTCATTGACTTTGATCTCTTTCCCNTTTTTTGCCTGATCTCTTGCAACACGAGGGATATCTATNCCCATTGAGCCGTACATGTAGTAGGTAAAACCCGAACAGTCAAAATTGTTTGGACCCTCTTCAGCCCAAACATAGGGTTGTCCCTGAAGTTCTTTTACCATCTTGTTGAGGTTCTCTTTGGTAGGTGTATATTTTACTGCAGGCTTTTTGATCGCATAGTTAGGGTTTGCAGGATGGTGCGGAGGTTTACATGCACTTAGGAACAGCAGGGTAAATACCAGGTATGTATAAACAGGGATCTTTAAATGTTTTTTCACGTTAAACATCTAGCTGGGTACAGCTTTTTTAGGTAATTTCATACCCGTCTGCCATGGAGTTGTATAACGTGAACTTGTAATTGGCATATGTCTAAGCGGTACATCACAATTCATATATTTGGCACGTTCATCTTCACTGAGATAGCGTTTACACACTTTCATTCGTTTGCGGTAGACCGGTTCTTTTTCAAAATGAGAGATGGTGACTTTTCTCTGTTTACTGCTCGCATGTGCAAACCATCCGTCACCAAGATACATACCCACATGGTTGATACGCTTGCTTCTTTTGTTGGTAGAACCAAAGAAGATCAGATCACCGTAATGCAGGTTTTGAAATGGAATTTTTTTCCCCATCTTTGCCTGTTCGCTTGCGATACGCGGGATATCTACACCCATCGAACCATAAATGTTATAGGTGAGTCCAGAACAGTCAAAAGCATGAGGTCCTTCTTCTGCCCAAACATAGGGTTTCCCAAGGTAGGAGTCCAGGAGATCCTGAATATTTGTTCTATTAGGTTTACAGGTTTTTTCAGGTTTTATGATTTCATAGTTGGGATAGTTGTAGGGTTTTTTCTGTGCACATCCTGAAAAGATAAACAAAGTTGATATAAATATTAAAGCAGTTATCCATATACGTGTCATTTATATACCTTTCTAGAGTATTAACATTGCATCTCCATAAGAAAAAAATCTATATTTTTTCTCTATAGCCTCTTTATATAAGTGTAACGTTTTTTCTCTTCCTATAAAAGCAGATACAAGCATGATAAGTGTACTTTTGGGTAAATGAAAATTAGTGAGTAGATGAGTGACTCTTTGGGGTGGATTGGACGNGTTTAAAAANAGATCACATTCTCCTTGTNTTTTTTTGGTCCGTACATAATACTCAAGTGTCCTTGTGACGGTGGTACCTATGGCTAAAAGTGNTCTNTCACTCTCCAAAACTTTGGCAGATGTTTCAGGAATATCAAAATATTCAGAATGCATAGGGTGATCAAGTATCTCTTCCGCTTCTACGGGTTTAAACGTTCCCGCACCGACATGCAGTGTCACTTTATGTGTTTGATGTCTCTTTTGCAGTGCTTTAAAAAGTTCCGGTGTGAAGTGTAAAGAAGCAGTAGGTGCAGCGACTGCTCCTGCATTTTTAGCGAAGAGTGTCTGATAATCTGTTTCATCTTCTGCATTGTCTTCTCTTTGCATATAGGGAGGTAAAGGGATGTGTCCTATGTCATCTAAAATAAGTACCAATTCTTCAAAACGTATGGCTTTACCGTGATGTGTAAAGCTTACGATACGTGATCCATCCTCGTTAAGCCCTGCCACGGTAGCTACCAGGTCATCATCGAATAAAAGTTCCATACTGATCTGAACTTTCCCTCTGATGAGTACCAGATAATGGCGTGCATCCAAGGGTTTGTTAAAGAGTAACTCTACTTTTCCTCCCCCCTGAGGATTTTCACTATTGCGGGAGTTCATAGATCTTTTATGACCAAATAGTCGTGCTTTGATTACACGTGTGTCATTGAGAAAGATGTCACACTCTTTGGGGACAAAGTCTAAAAGATGTTTAAAGGTGGTGTGGGTGATGCTGTCTGTTTTTCTATCGTATACAAGAAGTTTGGCATGGTCTCTGGGATGAACGGGTGTGGTAGCTATGAACTCCTGGGGGAGTTCATAATCGTAATTTTCTGTTAGTAGATCAATGGACATTGATTAAGCGTCTTTTTCACTTTCACTTTCATTATCTTCTTCTTCATCGTCTTCCTCTTTTTTATGAGGGTTGACCGCACGTACGATGAAGATAGAGACACCATATAGGATTATAAGTGGTGCAGCCATCAGAAGTTGTGTGAGTACATCGGGTGGTGTTAAAAGTGCAGCCAGGACGAAGATGATCAGTACGGCATACTTGAAAAAGTCTTTGAGTGTTTTGTCTGTAACCAGTCCCAAAAGGGCTAAAAAGTAAGCAAATACCGGAAGTTCAAAAGCGATACCAAAGCCCATCATGATCTTCGTAAAAAAACCTACATAATCTTCGATGTTGATAAGTGGGGTATAGAGGAAAGAACCAAAGGTGATGAGGAACTGAAATCCAAACGGTGTCACAACATAGTAGGCGAACATCACACCTACAAAGAACATCACCGAACCGCCTACAACAAAAGGAATGACCATTTTCTTTTCATTGTTATACAATCCAGGGGCAATAAAAAGCCAGAGTTGATACAAAATAAAAGGGAGTGCACCAAGCAGTCCTGCAAAGAATGATACTTTAAGTGCTACAAAAAAGGCCCCTCCGACCTGGTGTGTGGTCACCATTCCGTCTGCAGCTTTTTTGGAGAGGTGTGCCACTTCTGCCAAAGCTTCGTTGAGAGGTGCGGTAATCCATTCCAAGAGAATTTCATGGAATACAAAGGCAATGATAAAAGCGATAAATACAGAAAGGACAGAAAGTCCTAGTCTTTTTCTCAGTTCAACGAGATGGGGTCTAAGTTCACTAAACATTATGCGTTATCTTTGGGTGTGTCTTCTGTTGTTTCATCACTCTCTTCTTTTGTCTTTTTTGTCTTGGTTTTTTTCTTAAAAGTCACTGTGTCATTCTGAGGCTCAACTTGTGTGGCAAGTGTTTCTTCTTCTACTTTCTCTACTTCTCTTTCACTCTCTTTTTCTTTGGACTGTTTTGCGAGCTTTTTAGATGATTTTTTTGAAATCTCATCATCATAACTGACATCATCAAAGTCATCAAAGTCAATATTTTTAAAATTTTTCAATTCTGAGGTAGCATCATCAAGTTGTTTTTTGTAATTTAATGCTTCATCTTTAAGATCTGCGATCTTCATCTCTTCTTCCAGAGAATTTTTTGCTTCACCTACAGTCTTTTTAACACTTTTGATGAATTTTGCAATTTGAACCATAGTTTCAGGAAGTTTATCTGGTCCTAAAAAGAGTATAGCGATAATAGAAATGAGAATTAACTCAGTAAAGCCGATGCCAAACATAGTGTGCCTTAGATTTTTAATTGTTGTATTTTAGCAAATTATCCTAAAATGTAGAGTGCAAGTTCATCGCTTAAGAAGAAATTGTCATTATAATAGTGTGTTGCGCTGTATCTCAGTTTCTTTTTTTCACAAAGTATGTCAGCTTTTTGTATCATCTTGTCTGAGAGTAGAGATCTTTGAATACCAATAGCAGAGCGTAAGCCTAAAAAAACTCTTTCTGTAAGGAGCTCCTCTACAGTGAGTGGTTCTTCTGTGATCTTGAGTGGATCGGCTATATATGCTTCTATGTTTGTTTGCGGATAAAATCGTCTCTCTTTTAAAAAACCGACTGCACCTGCGCCCGCACCGATATAGTCTTTGATCTCCCAGTATCCTTTATTGTGCCTGCTTTGATAGGTACCGAAATTTGAAATTTCATAGGCTTTGAATCCCCGTTTTTCTATCTCTTCCGAGACAAAAAATGCAAGATCATCATTTTCTTGTCGTACTTCGGGGGTAGCTGAAAACTTTGTGCCGTCTTCAATGGTGAGTTCATAGGCAGAAATGTGGTCTATGGGTAAAGCAAACGCTTCTTCTATGTCCTTTAAAAGTAAGTTTTTCTTATCTCCTTGATAGTTATAGATCAGATCTAAAGAGAGATGTTCAAATCCAAGTGCTTTGGCATGATGTATGGCATCTTTAGCCTGTTGTGGATCATGTGCTCTGTTCAATGCTTTGAGTTTGTCAGAATTGAAACTTTGTACGCCAAAACTGACACGGTTCACACCTAGATTTTTCATCCCCTCCAGCCATCTACAGGTTGCTGAATTAGGGTTGGCTTCAGTTGTGATCTCTGCATTTTTTTGCAGATAGGGTGCAAGCAGTTCAAAAATAGGTGCATAGAGTTCCGGAGCAACAGTGGACGGTGTACCACCCCCTATAAAAAGGGTTTCTATGCTGTCAGGTTTTGCAGAAAAACGTGCCAGTTCAGAAGAGAGTTGTGTGTAAAGGGCCTGCATATAGTCATCACGTGTATCGAACTTGTCTACATAGGTGTTAAAGCTGCAATAGTTACATTTTGAATCACAATAAGGGATATGAATATATACTAACAAAATCAATTCCTTTAAAATGGCTATAACCGTATTTTAGATAAAATAATATCAGAAAAAATATATAATTTAGTGAAATGAGTAAAAGATGCAGAAACAAAAGAGCTATAGGCCAAATGTTGCAGCTGTGATACTCTCTTCCAAATATCCGGATAAGTGTGAGTTTTTTGTCGCACACCGAAGTGATATCAAAAATGCGTGGCAATTCCCTCAAGGGGGCATCGATGAAGGTGAAACTCCACGAGAAGCTCTGAAACGGGAATTGTTAGAAGAGATTGGTTGTGATAATGTTGAGGTTTTAGGAGAATATCCTGAATGGATCTCGTATGAATTTCCAAAAGTTTCGCGAGGAAAAACATATCCTTTTGACGGGCAGACCCAAAAGTATTTCTTGGTTCGTCTGAAAGAGGGTGCGAGTATAAATTTAGAAGCCTATGATATACCGGAATTTATAGAACATGAATTTGTAGAGTATGAAGATTTATTTAAAAAGGTTACCTATTTTAAACGTAAAGTGTATCGTAGAGTGATCGACTATTTTATAGATGAGGGACTCATCTAATTAAAGAGTGACTAGAGCTTTGCTCTAAACACGTTATAATAATGGCAAAGGGTTTGATATAGATGTTAGTGGTACATAAATACGGTGGTACAAGTGTTGGTGATGTAGAGCGTATAGAGAACGTAACCAACCGTGTGGCAAAAGCAAGAGAGGCTGGAGATGACATTGTTGTTGTTGTCTCAGCAATGAGTGGTGAAACCAATAAACTCATAGGGTTTGCAGAATATTTTACAAAAGAGCCTGCAAAAAAAGAGATGGATATGTTACTAAGCTCAGGAGAAAGAGTGACAGCAGCATTACTTTCTATTGCATTACAGGCTAGAGGTTATGATGCTGTAGCCATGACAGGACGCGGTGCAGGTATTGTTACGAATGATACACATACATATGCTCGCATAGAGTCCATTGACCCTACTGCAATGAATAATGCCATTAAAGCAGGTAAGATCGTTATAGTAGCAGGGTTTCAAGGTGTTAACAAAGACGGTTCTGTCACAACACTTGGACGTGGAGGTTCAGACCTTTCTGCTGTGGCACTGGCAGGGGCAATACAGGCAGATCAGTGTGAGATCTACTCAGATGTAGACGGCATTTATACCACAGACCCTCGTATAGAACCAAATGCAAAGAAACTTGATAGCATCTCTTATGATGAGATGTTGGAACTTTCAAGTCTTGGAGCAAAAGTATTGCAAAGCCGTTCAGTTGAACTGGCAAAAAAACTCAATGTGAAACTCTATGCAAAAAGTAGTTTTTCTGACAATGTAGGTACGCTTATTACAAAGGAGAGCGATAATATGGAAGCAGTTTTAGTATCGGGGGTTGTTTTAGACAAAAACCAGGCAAGAGTGACACTTAGAGGTGTTTCTGACAGACCAGGCATTGCAGCAGAGATATTTACAATGTTGGCAAATGAGAACATCAATGTGGATATGATCATTCAAAATATGGGTACAGACGGTTCAACAAATCTTGGGTTTACCGTACCTCAAAGCGAACATGAAAATGCTAAAAAACTGATGGCGAGTTTTAACCATGATATCGAAGGTATGGATTTTGATGAACATGTTTGTAAGGTGTCAGTGGTAGGTGTAGGGATGAAGTCTCACTCTGGTGTGGCNGCTGCAGCCTTTACAGTACTTGCAGACTCTAACATCAACATACAGATGATCTCAACTTCTGAGATCAAAGTCTCTATGGTCATAGATGAAAAGTATGGAGAACTTGCTATACGTACACTGCATGAAGCGTATGGCTTAGATAAATAATGCAACAACTTTTAAAATGGACACTTGATACCATACGGGAAGAAGAGTCTTGCTTCTCATGGATGGAAGAGCACCGTTATGAGTGGGCACCTTTGGTTAAAAGTGCTGTTTCCCAAAGTATTGAGGGTAAAACAGCGCTTATCATGACAGACGAATCCCATAAGTGGTTTGCCAACTATATTTTAAACTCTATTAATGATCTTAAGAAAAACAGGCCGCTTCTTCCTTTTTACTCTTTAATGAGTGCTTTCCCGAACCTTCAAGGAATGAAATCGACACAAGATCTGCAGCTTCTTGAAGATATGCTTGATATCTCTTATCCAAACGGCTATTACATTTGGTATATTGGTAGAGGCGATCACCCTTGTACCAAGATCGCTTACAGAAATGATGACAGTTTCTTGTGGGTGCTGGATGAAGAAGTACAAAACAGTTTTGCCCTTCGTAATGCAGATCCTTTGATCGATATTAAACTTTTACAGCTTTTCAAGCTTTTTGACTCTACACTTTCAGCCGCACTTTTCGGGGACTTAGACTTCGAATCATGAGATTAGTCAGTCAAGTCATTATCACTGCACAGATCGACAATACGATCATAGAGCTTGAAAAGCTTCGTAGTCATGAATCCATTGTAGAAATTATTTCACCGAGTATAGCGGAGAAAATGATTGCTGGTCATGAAGATGAACCCAGTGAATATTATGTGCATAGAATGGCTACAGAAAAAGAGACCTTTTCTGTAGTAGATGCAAAACTTGCCATAGAAAAAGCCTATATGGCAAGTGAAGAGATCACTATCATCATACTTGCGGCTAAAACATTTTCTCCTTTAGTTCAAAATAAACTGCTTAAAGTGATAGAAGAACCACCGAAAAATAAAGAATTTATCATACTTTGCGAAAGTAAATCAACTATTTTGGATACGATCAAATCACGTTTGCCTATCTCTGTACTGAGTGAAATTAAAGATGAAAAAGAGTTGGGTTTAGATTTGAATCTCTTATCTTTGGCGAATGTCTATGAATTTATACAGACACATAAACGTACGGATGCAAAGGCGATGAAACTTCTCATAGAGGAGATCTCTAAAGAAGCGATACGTTCACAAGGTTACAACCTAGATGAAAAGACATTGACTCTGTTTTCCAATGCTTTTATCGCTTTGGACGTAGGGTCACCGCCTCAGTTTGTTTTGAATACCCTGTTGTTAAAGCTTTTAGCACGTAAAAAAAGATAAAATAATATATCTTGTCATCTGAGGATGACACTTACTTACCAAGGAGTGAATCATGCACATCTACAAACTTGGAAACATCAGAGATAAAAAAGCAGCACTTAAAGCACTTGGTGTAGAGAGTGGCGGTGTGAGTATCATGGAAAAGAAGATGGAGACTTTCTCTTTCTTCATCAAAGATCTTAAAACTCCTGCAGCGAATATACTGAAACAAGATGCCTTAAGCATCGGTGCAGATCTTGCTGTACCAGGAGGTGTGATACTTTGTGAAAAACCTGTTTACGATTGTATACTGATAGGGACTAGAAAACATATAGAAGTGCTTTCAAAAAAAGAATTGGCACAACCTTTTGGACTCAAAACTGTGGCTGCAGAGCTTAAGAAATTCCTTACTCTAAAAATATATCCTAGACAGATTATGGGTGTGATCAATGCCAATGATGACAGCTTTTTTGCCGGAAGCAGATTTAAGGCAGAAGATGCGATTACTAAGATAAATCAAATGATAGAGGATGGTGCAGCTATCATAGATATAGGTGCTGTCTCTTCCCGTCCCGATGCGGCAGTGGTAAGTTCAGAAGTTGAGTTGGAACGGATCAAGCCAATTTGTGACATCATCAAATCTGAAAAACTTTATGAAAAAGTCACTTTTTCTATAGATTCTTATACTCCATCGGTAGTGGAGTATGCATTGAAACATGGATTTACTTTGATTAATGATATTACAGGTGCCAGTGATGAGGCTATCATTGAACTGGCGGTGAAATATGAGGCGAAACTTTGCATTATGCATATGAAAGGTACACCTCAAACCATGCAGAAAGATCCTCATTATGATGATGTTATGCTTGAAGTGAGCGACTTTTTCGAAGCACGTATCGCCAAATGTGAAGGGCTAGGTTTAGGTAGGGAAAACATTATTCTTGATGTGGGCATAGGTTTTGGTAAAACACTTGAACATAATATTACGCTCATTAAAAATATGGCTCATTTTAAAGCGTTTGGTTGTGAAGTACTGGTAGGCGCAAGTAGAAAATCTATGATAGATAAAATTATAGCGTCCAAGACAGAAGATCGTCTCCCCGGAACACTGACAATCCATTTAAAAGCTGTGGAAAATGGAGCTAATATTGTTCGTTGTCATGATGTAGCTGAACATATGCAGGCACTTAAAGTCTTGAATGCATTACGTTAAGAGAGTATTACGGTTTATCTTTTTTGTAGTTAAATGGTCAGCGAGGCTTTTAATTGTAGGTGTTTTAGCTGTCTATCTGCTTGACATGTACATGGCTCTTTCGGCATCCGAAGATATTTATAGCAAGGTCAAAGAGGTGCCTCAAAAAAGAGCAGCTTTACTTTTGGGGACAGCAAAATATGTGGCAAAAGGTAAAAAGAATTATTTTTATGTTTACCGCATACGTACAGCAGTAGCACTTTGGAAAGCAGGTAAGGTCAGTGCTATTGTGGTTTCGGGAGACAATGAATCGAAATATTATAATGAAACAGAAAGAATGCGTCAAGATCTTATGAAAGCAGGGGTACCCAAAAAGTATATTACCCTTGATCCTTTGGGTGTGAGAACGCTTGATTCTCTTGTGAGGGCTGAAGCGATTTTTGACCTTAAAGATTATATAATCATCTCTCAGAAATTTCATTTGGAACGGGCATTGTTCATAGCCCGAGCAAAAGGGCAAAAAGTCATAGGCTTAATGGCAAAAGATATACCCGGAACTGCGGCAGCCTATAGTATGAAAGCAAGAGAATATTTGGCAAGAGTAAAAGCTTTTTTGGATGTGTATATCTTAGACACCAAGCCGAAATTTGATGGAAAAAAAGTGAAAGTAAATTATAAAAAATGACAAACGAACAGTATCAAGAAAAAATCACACTTCTCAAAAAATGGGCATATGCCTACTACGTCGATGACAATCCTGTAGCCACAGATGAAGAGTATGACAGGCTTTACCATGAAGTAATGGACTATGAAACAGCCAATCCTGCACATATGGCAGAAGACTCTCCAACACTACGTGTGGGTGGTGTGGTACGTGACGAGTTTTCCAAGGCAAAACATATTAAACGTATGTGGAGTATGGAAGATGTATTTAACACAGATGAAGTTAAAGAGTGGTTAGACAGAACGGTAAAAAATGTCGGTGAATGTACCTATTTTTGTGAGCCTAAGTTTGACGGCGCGAGTATGAACTTACTTTATGAAGGTGGTCAGCTGGTTCGTGCCATTACACGTGGAGACGGTGTAGTGGGTGAAGAGGTGACAGATAATGTACGCACGATTCGCTCTGTACCCCTCAGCATAGCCTATGATGGACAAATAGAGATACGTGGTGAAGTAGTCATCCGTAAAGATGATTTTGAGATTATCAACCGAGAAAGAGAGGATGAGGGAGAGCAGGTATTTGCAAATCCTCGTAATGCAGCAGCAGGTTCTTTAAGACAGTTGGACTCTTCTATTACTGCAAAGCGCAGGCTGGTCTTCTACCCTTGGGGTTTGGGTGAAAACTCTTTAACAGAGTCCAAACTCTCACAAAAGATGGATTTTGTGTATAATTTAGGGTTCATAGAACCACCGTATGCACAAGAGTGTAATTCCATTGAAGAGATAGAAACCTTTTACCATAAACTCATTGCCTTACGTGATGAGATACCTGTGATGATGGATGGTATGGTCATAAAGGTAGATGAAGTCTCTCTACAGGAAGACCTGGGCTACACGGTCAAAGTACCTAAGTGGATGTGTGCCTATAAATTTCCAGCCGTTGAAAAGGTCACGAAAGTCAATGCAATTACGTTACAGGTTGGAAGAACGGGTGTGATCACTCCGGTAGCAGAAGTAGAACCAGTAGAAGTAGAAGGTGCAATGATCGCCCGTGCAACTTTGCATAACTTTGATGAGATAGAACGAAAAGGACTGATGATAGGTGACAGTGTCATACTCATACGTTCAGGTGATGTTATACCGAAGATAACCAAGGTCTTAACAGACAGACGTGATGGAAGTGAAGTAATCATAGAACGTCCAACAGAGTGTCCTACATGTAACCAAGAAGTGTTAGATGAAGGTACGCTTATCAAGTGTCAAAACCTTGACTGTCCGGACAGGGTCGTAAACTCCATCATACACTTTGCAAAAAAAGGGTGTATGAACATCGATGGTCTTGGCTCTAAAATAGTAGAGATACTTGTTAAAGAAGAGAAGATCAAAGATATCTTAGGACTTTACCATTTAAAATTTGAAGATTTAGAGGGGATGGAAGGTTTCAAAGAGAAGCGTATCAATAAACTCCTTGATGCGATAGCCGACACAAAAGGCATTCCTCTACATAGACTGATCTCTGCTATGGGCATAGAACATATCGGTGAAGTTGCAGGCAAGTCTTTGGCTTTGGAGTTTGGGCTTGGTATTGTAGATGCTACTATGGAAAAGGTTGTAGCTATTGACGGTATTGGGGAAGAGATGGCAAACTCTTTGTTGGAGTTTATGCGAGTCAACCATGACTTTGTTTTAAAACTTTTTGAAGTGGTGAAGCCTACAGTAGAAGAGAAAGTAGAAGCGCATGAAAACCCATTTAAAGACAAAACTGTGGTATTGACTGGATCTATGACTGTGAGCCGTGGAATTGTTAAAGAGATGCTTGAAAAACTGGGTGCTAAAGTGAGTGGTTCGGTGAGTAAGAAAACAGATTATGTAGTGTATGGAGAAGATGCTGGATCCAAGTTGACGAAAGCGGAGAGTTTGGGTGTGAGTACTTTGACCGAGGATGAGATGAGGAATATGATTTGATTTTGATATAATATTTTATATCTTTTATAAAGTTAAAAGTCAATATTCACATCACTATATATATCGCATATACGTTACTTAAAGTATTTTGATGATATTATAAACCAAATTAAAAAAAATGGTTTATGGAATTATTATGGCTAAAAATATTATTGAAAAACCACCATTTATCTTTAATGATGAATCATTATCAGATGAATTATTTGATGTTGAATATATTATGCGTTATAAAGAGGTTGACAGTAAAGGTGAATATCTTTATTGGGATCAATTAAAATGGCGAGTAGATAAAAATGATGATATAAAAAAAGCATGGTTTGCTACAAAATGGGCAAGAAGCAATAAGTTAAAAACTATTTCATTATTTGATAAAATAGATAAGCCTTTTTATTTTTGTATGCCTGATACACTTCAAGCTAAATTATTTAAAATTTCTAATTTGGCAGGCCAAGGGATTATTCCTCATAATTCAATTAAAAATCAATATTTAATATCTTCATTGGTTATGGAAGAAGCTATCAGTAGTTCACAATTAGAAGGTGCATCTACTACAAGAAAAGTGGCAAAAGAAATACTTGTGTCAGATAAAAAACCAAAAACACAAGATGAGCAGATGATTGTTAATAACTATTTTCTTATGAAAGAGATACAGCATATCAAGGATAATGAACTATCTGTAGATATGATTCTAAATTTACATAAAATAGCGACAAATGAAACACATGATAATGATAATGTAGCAGGTGAACTTAGAACAACCAATGATATAGTTATAATGGATATGGATGATAATATTCTACATCAGCCACCTTTATTCTCTGAATTACCACAAAGATTACAAGAATTATGTAGTTTTGCTAATGCAAAGCACACAGGTGAAAATGATAGTATATTTATTCATCCGGTTGTTAAAGCAATTATTTTACATTTTATGATTGGTTATGAACATCCATTTGCAGATGGAAATGGTAGAACAGCAAGAGCATTATTCTATTGGTTCATGTTGAAAAATGGATTTGATTATTTTGAATATATTTCGATAAGTAAATTTTTAAAAGATGCACCAAAGAAGTATAGTATGTCTTATTTATATAGTGAGGTGGATGATAATGATTTAACTTATTTTATATATTATCAAGTAGATATTATATTAAGAGCAATAGATGATTTATTAGAATACTTACAAAAGAAAAGTTTAGAATATGAAGAGATTACAAATATACTAAAAGATTCATATTTGAAAGAGCAATTAAATTTTGTTCAAAAAGATATTATTAAAAAAGCAATCAAAAATCCTGGTAGGGTATTTAATGGTCTTGAGATTTCTGTTGATTATGATATTGCTCCAACAACTGCTAGAAAATACTTGAATGAATTAGTAAAATATAAAATTCTTGCTAACTATAAAGATGGACGAACAATAGCATACATTGCTCCTGCAAATTTACATGAAATAATAAAGGCTAAATAAATGAGACTAGACAAATACCTGGTAGACGAGGGTTACTTCGAGAGCCGTAATCGTGCGAATGATGCTATAAAAGCAGGGCAGGTTACGGTAGATGGCAAGAAACCTAAAGCTTCTGCGAAGATAGATGAGAATTCTGTAGTGGAAGTAGCGGATGCAAAGTTTTATGTCAGTCGTGCGGCGCGTAAGTTAGAGAACTTTTTGGATGAGTACCCTATGGATTTTAAAGGAAAAAGAGCCTTAGACATAGGTTCGAGTACAGGTGGTTTTGCCCAGATTGTCCTTGAAAATGATGTTGCATCTTTGTCTTGTGTAGATGTAGGTAAAGATCAACTACATATCTCTTTACGTCAAAATGAGAAGGTCTCTTTATTTGAAGAGACAGATATACGTGAGTTTCAAAGTGATAAAGGTTTTGAATTGATCACCTGTGATGTCTCTTTTATCTCTATATTGAAAATCACTGATGATATAGACAGGTTAAGTCAAATCGGTACAGATATTATCATCCTTTACAAACCGCAGTTCGAAGTAGGTAAAGATGTAAAGCGTGATTCTAAAGGAGTGGTACAGGATCTGGATGCTATAGCCAGACGAAAAGAAGAGTTTGAGGCTGAAACTCTGAAGTTGGGCTGGATCGAAAAGTATCAGGCACTTTCCAAAGTGGCAGGTAAAGAAGGTAACCAAGAGTACCTGTATCATTTTGTGAAGATGGAGAAATAGGCCTTGCAGATAAAAAATGAGTTACGATCCATCGCCATAGGGTCATTTGATGGTATACATATCGCCCATAGAACGCTCATAGACAAAGTGGATGCTCTGGTTATCATAGAGCGTAACGGAGGGTATCTTACACCGGGATATAAACGTTCTCTGTATACCTCTAAACTATGTTGTTTTTACCATTTTGATGTGATCAAAACACTCACACCTGAAGCCTTTGTACATAAACTTCAAGTGGATTTTCCTTCACTCGAAACGATCGTTGTAGGCTACGACTTTCATTTTGGTAAAAACAAAGCAGGTAATGCAGAGAGACTGCAAGCATTATTTGATGGAGAAGTAGTCATCGTAGAGGAAGTGAGTTTTGAAGGGATCCCTGTGCATTCTCGTACCATTAAATCGTATTTACGAGAAGGCAACATCACAATGGCAAATAAGCTTTTAGGAAGAATTCATTGCATAGAGGGTGAAGTTGTACAGGGGCAGGGACTTGGTAAAAAAGAGTTGGTACCTACGATCAACCTGAATGTAAAAGAGTATCAATTGCCACTCGAAGGGGTGTATGCTACACGCACACGC
>JGI24024J18818_10000146_pt1 | contig 22230 bp, 19 predicted proteins | sample Cruoilmetagenom2_FD_18818 | JGI IMG/M metagenome (IMG submission 18818) | reverse complement strand
AACTCCTTTATCGCACCATCTGGAAATTTCAGTTTTATTGTTTCTGACATGTCGAACACTCCCTTTTAGTATTTTTTAAAAAAATGAACACAAAAAACCCCGTCCTATGAAAGGGACGAGGTTTGAGTTCGTGGTTCCACCCTTCTTCCTTCTCAATAGTCACATGACTAAAAAGATGAAGCTTTGAGCCGGCTAACGGGCCGTTACCGTCAACAGTTACTTTCATTTTTCACTGTTGCTGCTCCGAGGTGGTAAAATGACCGTCGTACTTAAGAAGCTTCCAGCCTAGGCTTCTCTCTCTAAAAAGTCGTACAGACAATTGTTGTCCTCTTCTTGGCATTTCTTTATTCATATGTTGACATTTTACTCTTGCTAAACCGTAATTGCAACTACAGATTGTTATTTTAAACGCTCACTAATTCCCGTTCTTCGATTGCGGGTATAACTGGGGAAGTAAGATTGGGATGCACACCAAGTAAATCACAAGGGCGGCCGATTAAATCAATACATCCATCTTTCAATTTAACGATCCGATCAGCTAAAGCATGTGCATCATTTTCGTCATGCGTTACAAAAATTGAGGTGATGTTAGCTTTTTTCAGAATCTCACGTAAATCTTTACGGATTTTCACTTGAAGTTCAGCATCTAGGTTACTAAATGGTTCATCGAGTAATATCAAATGCGGATTTGGTGCAATTGCTCTAGCAATAGCCACTCGTTGTTGTTGTCCACCACTTAATTGATGTGGATATCTTTTTTCAAATTCTTGAAGTTCAACTAATTCCAAAACTTCTTGTAAACGTTTTTTCTTTTCCGCCTTTTTCATTTGAAATAAGCCAAATAATATATTTTCACTAACTGTCATATGGGGAAATAATGCATAGTCTTGAAAAACCATGCCAATTCCACGTTTTTCTGGTTGTAAAAATGTCCGAGTATCGAAAACCACTTCATCTTGAATCGTTAAGGAACCTTTTGTTGGTTTTTCAAGACCAGCAAGAAGTCGTAAGATTGTACTTTTTCCACTTCCGCTTCTTCCTAATATTGAAATTACTTCCCCTTTTTCGATGTCCATTGAAAACTGATCAAGTGCAGGTTTTTCTGTATTTGGATAAGAAAAACAAACATTCTTTATTGAAATAAACATGTCAATTCTGCTCCTTTTCAAGAAACTTATAGAACACAACAATGGCAAAGGCACTTATACCGACAATTAATAACGAAGCTTGTGAGGCTTCCATGATTTTCTCATCACTAGCATATTGAAAGGCTTTGGTTGACAATGTATCGAAATTAAATGGACGTAATATCAACGTCAACGGAATCTCTTTTAAGATATCAATAAAAACAATGACAAACCCACTAACAATTGCACCCTTCAACATAGGAACGTCTACTTTAAAGAATGTTTTTGTTAGACCTACTCCGAGAAGCCTAGAAGCGTCTCGAAAATCTGTTCCTATTTTATCGTATCCTGATTCAATCGAATTATAACCAATCGCAAAAAAGCGAATAATATATGCGGATATTAACATAATTAGACTTACACTAAGAACCAGTGTTGTGCTAAGTCCAATTAGTTGATAGATAGGTGACAAAAAACGATCAAGAGCAATAAATGCGGTAACTACAGCAACAGCAATGACAGCTCCCGGTATAGAATAACCGAGAATCGTTAGTTTTGGCAATAACTTGACAATACGACCATGAACCAATCGACTAAAGTTTCCGACAATCAGGGCAAATAAAATAATAACACTTGCACTAATACCAGCAACTGTAACAGAATTCTTAACATAGGTTAAAAATTCACCCATCGGAATCTTGCCATAGGTTAGAATCATCCAGTCAATTAGTTGAGCGATTGGAATGAAGAATCCCAAGCTCAGAATAAACAAGCCATAACCAGTTACCACTGTTGCTTTCCAACCTTTTAACTGAATAAGTGGCAATGGTCGAACTTTTGTCGTGGAGTAACTATATTGACGTCTACCACGTAATAACTTTTCAATCATTAAGATTAATATAACAAAACCCATCAGGGATGCCGCAAGCTTAATTGATGATTCAATATCACCTAAACCAAACCAAGTTTGAAAAATTGCTGTTGTAAATGTCTGAATGCCGTAATACTTCACAACACCGTAATCATTTAATACTTCCAGCACAACTAAACTTGCTCCACCAATAATGGAAACCCTTGAGATCGGTATAACTACTTGGATAAAAGTACGCCAAGGTCCTTTACCAAGCATGCGGGCACTTTCAATTAATGAAGCAGATTGTTGAGATAAAAAAATTCGTGTAATCGTATATACATATGGATATAAAAACATCGTATAGATGAAAACCGCACCAGGTAAATTCATGATGTCAAAAAATGAGGGATTCAATTCTATTCCGAAACGGTCACGAAGTGTGGTTTGAATAACACCCGTGTAATTAACAATACCATGGTAAGTATAGGCACCAATAAAAGGTGGAATAGACAAAGGTAGTACCAATGCCCACTTTAAAAAGCCCCTTAAAGGAAATTGGTATTGTGCAATGAGCCAAGCTAAACTTAATCCAATCATAATTGTTAATAATGCCGTTGCACTTATAAGTATGAGTGACGTTTTAATAAAAGACCCTAATACAAATTCTTTCATATGTGCCCAGTTTTCATTTGCTGGTGTAAAAATACCCGTTACAATCGTTAAATTCGGCAAAAACAAAAGAATCATAATGATTGCTGCTGATACCGTCCACATATTTACATTTGTAAGTCTTCTATTCACTTTCAAAGCACCTCTTATCCAATCGCAAGAAATCCCTTGTCACGAGTCGCAACAAGGGGATTTAATTTATTTATTTCCAACCAACTTCATTAAAAATTAGAATAGATTTTGCATTGTTATCACCTAGAACAGATAATGAAATATCTTGCTCTTTAAATTCACCCCAAGATTTAAGTAACTCAGTTGATTCAACTGATTCATTTACTGGGTATTCGTAGTTTGCCTCAGCAAATGTCCCCTGAGCTTCAGGTGCTGATAAGAATTCAAGTAATTTAATTGCATTGTCTTTATTTTTAGCTGATTTTACAACACCAGCCCCACTTACGTTTACATGTGTACCAGTTGTTTCTTGGTTAGGGAAGAAAATACCTAAACCTTCTGCAACTTTTACTTCTTCCGGATCTTCTGAATTCAACATTTGACCTAAGTAGTACGTATTCATAATTGCTACATCACCAATACCCGCAGCAATTGCCTTCGCTTGGTCACGATCTCCACCTTCTGGATCACGTGCAAAGTTTGCTACTAATCCTGAAGCCCACTCTTTCGCTTCTTCTTCACCATTAATCTCAATAAAAGAAGCTAACAAAGACTGATTATACACGTTTTCAGACCCACGAATCAAGATGCGACCTTTCCATTTATCCTCAGTTAAAGCCTCGTATGTTGTTAACTCTTCAGGTTTTACGTTTTCTTTATTGTAAACCATAACACGTGCTCGTTTCGTTAAGCCATACCACATTTTGTCTGAATCTTGGAAGTTTGTTGGAATTTGCTCATCTAGGACTTTGCTTGAAACGGGTTGAAGTAAACCAGCGTCTTTTGCTCGGAATAATCGTCCTGCGTCAGCAGTTAAAAATAAGTCTGCTTTAGTAGCATCACCTTCACGTTTTATTCGCTCTAATAATTCATCCGCTTCACCTTTAATCAGGTTAACTTTAATACCAGTTTCTTCTTCGAATTTTGCATAAAGTGTATCGTCTACATCATAATGACGCGCAGTATATAAGTTTACTTCTTTGCTATCTGCTGTTTCTTTCGGTTCGTTATTTGTTGTGGTTTTTGTTGTTGTATCATTACCACAAGCAGTTAAAGCTAATAGTGCTAAAGTTAAAACAATTAATAAAGCTTTTTTCACTGGATGTCTCTCCCTTTATATAATTAGTAATCGTTAATTGAAAACGATTCTCAATATCAATTATAAATGTGAAAAAGAAATTGTCAACCGAATCATCGGTTAATCCTGCATATTCGAACTATTCAAAAAAATTAAAAAAGACTTTCTATAAAGGCTCTTAAATAAATTGGCTAAGACTATGCCCGTGGAATGCCTCCGCCTGGAACAAAAATAAACTAAAACTACATAAAAATAGAACTGCCCTTAGTCATATGACCTTTAGGACAGCTCTTTGAATTAACCATCTCTTCTGTTTTTCCCGCTTAACCGCATTGGTATGGTGATGGATCGAATTCGTTCCATAATACGAGCTGCTTTAACTAACTCTCGTTCACCTTTTCCAGAATAGGCTAAATGATCTTCTAATCCATCATAATCAAAATTAGACGTAATAAAGGTCGGCAAATTTTCTGCCATTCTATAATGTAATACAGTCCCTAAAATCTCATCCCTCGTCCAACTCGATAAGGTCTCAGCTCCCAAATCATCTAACATGAGAACAGGCGCTTTCTTTACATAGTCTACTTTTTCTTGAAGTGATTGATCTTGAATGGCATGTTTCATTTCTCTTAAAAATTCAGGCACATATACCAGGACCGTTTTAATTCTTTGTTCAGCGAGCTCATTGGCTAGTGCACCTAAAACGTATGATTTTCCAACACCGAACTCACCAAAAACATAAAAGCCTTTAGCAGGTATCTTACCAGTAGTTTTAATTTCTTCCATAAAAGCATTTGCCGCAGTCCCTAGGTTAACCCGTGTATTGTGGTCATATGTTACAGTTGCAAGCCGTGCTTGCAATACATCTTTTGGCATGTGCATGCTCGATATCATTGAAGAAACATGTCGTCGCTCATCTTCGATTGTTTTTTGTCTACAGCGTGCATAATCAAGATCAATTAATCCACGACTAATCATCAATTGTGGCACATAACCTTTCATGATGTTTTTACAATTTGCAACGTTCTCACACGTCTCACAATCATGGTTTTGTGTTGTATATTCATATAGTTTCACCAGACTACGGTCCACCATATCTTTGTTTACAACTTCTGAATTCTCATCTAGGAATGCTTGAATTCCCTTATTTTCAAGTATTTCTGTCTTCATTTTTTCATAACGTGCTGAAAATTCAGGTGCATTCACCACTCGTTTTAATGTTTCACTAATTGGTTCCACTAGATTTCGCCTGCCCCTCTGTTACGCCGAGTTTCTCAAGCAATTGCTGTTTTTGAATTTCCCAATCTTCAGTAACTTCATTTTCAATTTTTTGTTTTGATGTACGATTNTCTTTTGCTTTAAAGAACCACTCCGGTACTTTTTCATCTTTGCTTCCTTTTTTACGGAAATTCGATGGTTTAGAAGCCGTATTTTGCCAATCTAAATACTGATCATGTTCTTTTCGAGAGATATCAATAGCTTCACTTGCTGTTTGAATATTTTCTCTTTGCCAATGAGCAGCAATTTTATGTACATAATTTTTATTGAGCTTCATCTTCGCTCGAATAAGAACAAATTGCAATAACACATTTACCACAGGTGGTGGCAATTCGTATTTCATTACTAAATCATTTGCTAATTCAACCTCAACCGGCATCGGTTCACGTCCGTTAGAAATATCTCTTAAGACTTCAAGAGGTGGAGTTTCTTCCAAGTATTTAATTAACAACTGATCTTTTGTCGGCTTTTCACCAACGTCGATTGTTTCTACTGATTGAGCAGCTTGGTGCTTAACAAGTTTAGGTGGTTTGGAAGAAACAGTTAACTTATAAAAATCAGCAGCTGTTTTCTTCAACCGATCTTCGCTAATTCGATTTTGTTCATCAATTGCTAACATCACAACTTTTTGCATATCAATTGGATTTAGCGAATACAAAAATGCCACTTTAGCTATCATTTCTTTTATAGGCAGTGTTAACACATGAGCAGGAATCATCACTTCTGATAGACCTGATTTAAGTAAATCAAAATCGAAGTCTAATGAGTAGAAAGGAATTTTATTTGGTCTTGTTACTTGCTCTTCAACGTTATGATCGTAAATGTGACTCAATTTGTTATAGTCATGATTACTCTTAAACACATCTTTTAATTCTCGAGAAACATTTTCATATCCTTGATGTGTGTGTTGTTTTTTAATAAATCGATCTCTGACTTTGATATAAGCCTTNTCATGTATAACGCTGTATAATGACGTTGCCATGATTGGTTCACTAAAAAAAGCACTNGCACTTAAAGGTGCCAAAACTTCATAAATAAATGCTCGTCCTTCATCATTATCAATTTTCCATGTTTTAAGTAATCCGATTGCTTCAAGTGCTACACGTGCTTCGAATATCTTCTTCAATGGCATGCCTAAAACATCCATTAAAAAGTAATGGGACAAAGGTTCCGATTGTACATATTCTGATTCTGCCCATAATGTGAAATAAAGACTCATGGCATCGGTCCCGATAATTGGTTTATAAAGTAACGTGACTAGTTGACGGTCTTGGTCGGATAGCGGATAAGGCATTTGGATGATGCAGCTATCAACCGGTTGAAGTTCTTTAAAAAGAAATTGCATACATCATCGCCTCTCTTTCTTTAACTATGATCTTCTGGATTTTTCTTAAGTAAATCTTTCAGTTCATCAATAAAAACATTAATGTCTTTAAATTGGCGATACACGGATGCAAAACGTACGTATGCAACTTCGTCAATTTTAGACAATCGATCCATCACCATTTCACCGACCTCTTCTGATTTAACCTCTGAATTCCCTATTCGACGTAAATCTTTTTCAATCGAAAAAACAACTTCTTCTAACACATCTAAAGAAACCTGTCTTTTTTCACATGCTCGAATAAGACCACGCAAAACTTTCTCATGGCTAAACTCTTCTCGAGAACCGTCTTTTTTCACAACAATTAAAGGCATCTCTTCAACTTTTTCAAAAGTAGTGAATCGGAATCCACAATCTTCACATTCACGTCTTCTGCGAATCGCTTTATTATCATCAACTGGTCTAGAATCTACGACTCTAGTTCCATTGTATTGGCATGTTGGACATCTCATATAATTTTCTCCCGATATTCGTTTATTCGTACTTATATCTTAGTATACCAAAACATAGTCAATAAAATCGAAAAAGCAGAGGAATTTCTCCCTCTGCTCACTCAATTTTAATTTAAAAGTCATGCATGCGCTGTTACGCGTGCGTTACCCGCTTTAACAGGACCCATGCCGCGTGGAAGTTCCATTGTTTCACGAGTTTGTGATCCAAGAGCATCTGCAATATATTCTGCAGCAATCGTAGGATCTAAATCGCCACATGTATAAACATCGATACTTGCGTAACCGTGTTCTGGGAAGCTATGAATCGTTAAGTGAGATTCTGAAATAATCACAACTCCACTTACACCTTGTGGTGCAAATTTGTGGAATGCTACTTCACGTACTTCTGCTCCTGATTTCAGTGCTGCTTCAACAAATGTACGTTCAATAAAATTAACGTCGTTCAATTTGTCAAACTCGCACTCCCATAGTTCTGCAATAACATGACGTCCCATTGTTTCCATGGTTCGTTTTCCCCCTTTAATAAGAATTTAAGAAGTTTGTAGAATTTCTTAAAGTCGACTACCACGGGGGAAAGTTAGTCCTAAGAGGTCCTAACCCTTTAAGTAGTCAGTATGTACATTTCGAAGTACACGATTCACATTATATGATGTATTCTACAACATTGCAAGTATAAATAAAGAATTCCTTCCAAAAAAATATAGAAGGAATTCTTTAACTTAAACTTGGATTTTATTTTTTAAAGCAGATGCCACTTTTACTGTTAAGTCAACCACTCGAGCAGAATAACCCCATTCGTTGTCATACCAAGCTAGTACTTTGACTTTTCTTTTTCCCATTACCATTGTAGTTAAACCGTCAATAATGGCTGAATGTGGATTTGTATTAAAATCTATCGATACTAATGGCTCAGTCGTGAAACCAAGAATACCCTTCATATTATCCTTTGTAGCACGAATAAATGCATCATTCACTTCTTCAACTGTGACATCTTTTTTCAAATCTACAACTAAATCTATTAAAGAGACGTTTGGAGTTGGTACACGCAATGCTAAACCATGGAGCTTACCTTCTAACTCAGGTAATACAAGTGTTAAAGCTTTTGCAGCTCCTGTAGATGTCGGAATAATAGATTGCGCACATGAACGTGCACGACGTAAATCTTTATGAGGATTATCTAAATTCTTCTGATCGTTTGTGTAGGCATGAACAGTTGTCATTAACCCATTTTCAATCCCGAATGTATCATTTAAAACTTTTGCGACCGGCGCTAAGCAGTTAGTCGTACAACTAGCGTTTGAAATAACATCATGCGCATCTATGTCTAGTCTGTCTTCATTGACACCCATAACGATTGTTACATCTTCATTTTTACCAGGAGCCGTTAAAATAACTTTTTTTGCACCTGCTTCTAAATGTAAAGCTGCTTTTTCTCGTGCATTGAACTTACCCGTTGCTTCGATAACGATATCTATATTCATTTTTTTCCAAGGTAAATTTAATGGATCACGATCACTTACAAGTTGAACACGTTTACCATTTACAATAAGCGCATTTTCCTCCACACTCACTTCACCATCAAATGTGCCGTGATTTGTGTCATACTTTATCAAATGTGCTAACGTTTCAGCTGGGTAACTGGCATTAATTGCCACAATTTCTAAATCATCTCGTAGAATTGCTTGACGAAAAACCATACGGCCAATACGGCCAAAACCATTGATAGCAATAGAAGCTGACATAAAAAAAACCTCCTACATGTATGTTATACTGTTAAGCTTTATCCGTTTAATAGTATAACACATATTAGAATAAGATAAACACTTTCCAATGGCTGCAGAAAAGTTCCACAATTCTGAACTATTGCGGCTTTAATTTCCATTCTTTGAGGATTCTTTCTAACTGAATTTTAGACTCTTCAATTGAACCATTATTATAAATAACGGCATCAGCCCCTTTTTCCTTCTCCGAGACAGGCAATTGAGACTTTATTCGAATTTCAGCTTCTTCTTTAGATAATGAATTTCGTTTTATTAATCGTTCCAGTTGGATTTCTTCGGAAACAGAAACAACAAGGATTTTTTCGACAAAATGTTGCAGTCTACTTTCAAACAAGAGTGGAATATCCATTATTATTGTTTCTAACCCTAGATTTTTTAGTTCATCACGTTGTTTTAACATTTCGTTACGTATAGCAGGATGCATCAATTCATTTAATTGCTTACGTTTCACAGGATTATGAAAAATCATTGTTCCTAAAGCTTCTCTATTTAATGTTCCATCCGCATGTAACACTTCACTGCCAAATTGATTGGTTATCTCTTTAAGCGTATTGGAACCAGGTTCAACCACCAATCGTGCCACAATATCAGCATCAATTATGGCATATCCCTTTTCTTTCAGTAATTGTGAGACCGTACTTTTACCACTCGCAATACTTCCTGTTAATCCGATAATCATCTCTTCTATCATCCTTTAATGTTGACATTTAGAACAATACCAAGAATTACGTCCTGCTAATACCTTTTGCTTTGTTTCATTCCCGCAGACACGACAAGCCTTTCGACCATACATTTGTAATCTGGATTGCATGTTACCGGCTTCCCCATTAATATTACGATAATCTGAAATCGAACTACCACCTGCTGAAATACTTTCTTTTAGTACGTCTACTATTTCGTTAAAAAGTTGAACAAGTTTTTTCTCACTAATTCGGTTGACTGGCCTTGCGGGATGGATGCGCATCCGAAATAATGCCTCAGTAGCATAGATATTACCGCAGCCAGAAATAATTTGACCGTTCATAATTACTTCTTTTATTGATTTCTTCATATATTTCGGTTGTTTGGCTGAATTTAAAAAATGAGCTAATGCACGATCTTCAAATGGTTCTGGCGCCATTAAAAGCAATGGTGGGTATTGTACTTCTTCATCTAATATTCTCATTTCCCCAAAACGTCTGATGTCTGAGAAAACAAGCAACATCCCATCATTTAAGTAAAATGTTACATGTATATGTTTTCGGAATTTTCCTTCTGTAATATCATCGAGAGATTTGACATAAAACCATGCCCCTGTCATTCCCAAATGATTTACCAGTAATTTAGTTTGATTATTATTTTCTAGGTAAAAATAAATATATTTTGATCTTCTTACTACTCGTTGAATGACCATTCCAATTAATGTTTCACCAAAAACATCAACGTCAAGCTCTTTTATAATCGCTTGTTTCCCTTCTCTTTTTGATAAATAAATAACTGGAGAAACAACCACTTTTTCAATTGTTTTACCAGTCACGACGGGTTTGAGGGAGTTCACCACTCCCTCAACTTCCGGTAACTCAGGCATAAGATTGGCCCCCTTACTTCGTGTCGTACCAAGTTGGACCATATGCATAATCCACTTTTAATGGCACTTTAAGTGCAATTGCATTTTCCATTACTTCGGGAACAATTCTTTCTAAGATAGCAATTTCTTCTTTTGGCGCTTCAAAAATCAACTCATCATGTACCTGTAGAAGCATAGTCGCCTTCAAATTTTCTTTTTCTAGTCGGTCTGCCATATCAATCATTGCTTTTTTAATAATATCTGCAGCACTACCTTGGATTGGTGTATTCATCGCTGTTCGTTCTGCAAATCCTCTTAAATTGAAATTAGAACTTGTAATATCCGGCAGATAACGTCTACGATTTAAGATCGTTGTAACATATCCTTTTTGTTTTGCTTCTCGAATACTCTCATCCATATAATCTTTAACACCAGGAAAGCTCTTTAAATAACGTTCAATGAATTCAGAAGCTTCTTTTCTCGTAATAGATAAATTTTGTGATAATCCATAATCACTAATTCCATATACGATGCCAAAGTTTACGGCTTTTGCAGCACGTCTCATATCCGATGTCACTTCATCAGGTCCAACGTGAAAAACATCCATTGCTGTTTTCGTGTGAATATCTAAGTTATTCTGGAAAGCATCAATTAATTCCTCGTCATCTGACATATGAGCTAGTACACGTAACTCGATTTGAGAGTAGTCTGCTGCAAACAATACCCAGTCAGGATGAGAAGGGACAAAAGCTTGTCTTATTTTTTTGCCTTCTTCTAATCGAACGGGAATGTTCTGCAAGTTTGGATTAATTGAACTCAAACGACCTGTTTGTGTTAAAGCTTGTTGATATCTTGTGTGAATTTTCCCATCATCTTTATGAATCTCTTTTAATAAACCTTCTATATATGTTGATTGTAGTTTTCCGAGTTGACGATACATGGAGATATGAGCTATTATTTCATGTTTACCTTCTAGCTTTTCCAACACGTCGGCAGCTGTAGAGTAGCCTGTTTTTGTTTTCTTTAAGACAGGCAGTCCCAAATGTTCAAAAAGGATAACGCCTAATTGTTTAGGTGAATTAATATTAAATTCTTCGCCAGCTACTCGATAAATTGTAAGTTCGATTTCTTTTAATTTTTCACCTAAAGCTTTGCCCATATCTACAAGTGTATCTCGATCCACTTTCACTCCGTCAGATTCCATTTTGCCTAAAATAGTAGCAAGAGGTAATTCCAAGTCCTGATAAAGAGCATATTGTTCATTTTCTTTTAACTTAGCATCCATTGTATTTCGTAATTTCCATACCGCAAGCGCTTTTCTAACGACATGTTCAGCTAATAATGCTTCTGTTGGAACAGATTTCTTGGCTCCCTTTCCGTATACTTGTTCGTTAGAGAGTACTTCAGAATAACCAAATTCTCTCGATAATACGGCTACATCATCTGAAGTAATAGCAGGATTTACAATGTACGCAGCTAAAACAAAGTCAAAATCGACACCATCAAGGAGAACTCCTTTCCGATGAAAAGCTGCAAGTGCAGCTTTAGAATCGACAAGCCACTTCTTCTTCGAATCATCGCACAACCAAGAAACAAACTCTTTTGATTTAAAGGCATTATCAATTTGAATGAAATAAGAATGGTTATCGTCGACCAAAGCAATACCTAGCATGTCCGCTTTATGATATTGTTCATCGTACAACTCTAAATGAACAGCCATCTTGTCTGATAAATGTTCAGCTTTCACTTCAGATAAAGTAATAAATTCAACCTCTGTTTTCGTTTCTTCTACTTGTTCATATGTTGTTTTTTCCAAAAGTGATTTAAAGGATAGCTCTTTCCAAATTTGAATGACTTGGTCCATATCTGGCCCTGAGTACTTGGCATCTTCCAGAGCAACAGCTACAGGGGCTTCTCTTTCAATAGTAGCTAATACCTTACTCATTTTCGCTTGTTCTTCATTTGTCACTAGCTTTTCCTTTAGCTTGCCACTAATTTGTTCTATTGCAGCGTAAACTCCATCTACTGTCGTGTGCTCTTTCAGAAGTTTAATTGCTGTCTTTTCACCTACACCAGGTACACCAGGAATGTTATCTGAAGCGTCACCCATCAAACCTTTCATATCAATAATTTGATCAGGGCTTAAACCATACTTTTCAAGAATATGTTCTGGGGTGTATTTTTCAATATCAGTAATACCTTTACGTGTGATATAGACTGTTGTTGACTCAGAAGCTAGTTGCGTTAAGTCTTTATCGCCTGATACGATGATTACTTCTGATTTTTCCTGTTCTGCTAATCTGCTTAACGTCCCAATAATATCGTCAGCCTCGTACATTTCTAACTCATATTGAGGAATTTGATAAGCTTTTAGTAATTTACGGATATAAGGGAATTGTTCAGATAGTTCAGGTGGTGTTTTTTGACGCCCACCTTTATATTCACCAAATGTAGAATGTCTAAATGTGGTTTTTCCAGCGTCAAATGCAACCAACATATGTGTGGGCTGTTCTTCATCTAGTATTTTTTGTAACATCATCGTGAACCCATAAACAGCATTGGTATGTATACCACTTTCATTTGTTAATAAAGGGAGTGCGAAGAACGCACGATACGCTAAACTATTTCCATCAAGCAATAAATATTTGTTTTTACTCATCTATTTTCCACTCCTCTAAACGTAAAAAAACATCATCTCCCTTCATCTTACCATGATGGCAAGATGAAAGGAAAATGACGCCCTTTGTCATTCTAAATAGCCTGTTAAAATTTTCGCATATGGTGAATCTGATGGAAGAATAATCATGGTATCCTCACCTATAGTTTTTTTGTACGATTCTAAGGTACGGTACAAAGAGTAAAATTCAGGATCCTTTGAAAACGATCGATTGTAGATTTTTGCAGCTTCAGACTCACCATCAGCTGATATAATGGCAGCTTCTTTTTCAGCAGTGGCAATTAACTCTAAAACTTTTTTATCCGTACTTGCTTCAATTGTTTTCTTATCTGAATCCCCTTCAGATAAATACTTTTGAGCGATGGACTGTCGTTCTGAAATCATTCGCGTATAAACAGACTGTTCATTTTCAGGTGGTAAGTCCGTACGCTTCATCCGCACGTCAATTACTTCAACTCCATAATTATCTTTCATCAACAATTCATTCACACGTTCTGTAACCCGATCGTTTAAACTCCCTCGCGATGAATCTTCATCATTAATAATTTCATCATAGTTTAATTGTCCAAGTTCCGTACGAACTACTGAATAAATAAACTCTTCCATTCGTGACTCTGCATTTAAAAGATTACCTGCATTCGAAATCATATCTTTTGGTTTTGTAATTCTCCAAACGGCATAGTTATCAATAATAATTCTCTTTTTGTCTTTCGTATTAATTTCCGCTTCCGAAACATTGTAAGTCATTTGATAGCGAGGTAAAGAAGTTACGCTTTGGATGAACGGCACTTTCATATAGATTCCTGGCTCATATCGAATATCGATTACTTCACCGAATTGGCGCACTACACGGTATTCATTTTCTTTCACAACATACAAATTAACTAAAGAAATAATCAGTACTGCAAAAATAATGGTCAAAGTTATAATTGGTTTTAAGTACTTCTTATATTCTAATGGTTGATCTGTCTTAGGTATTTTTGATTTTTGCTTAAATGAATTAGTAAACTTTTTCTCTAAGCTATCGAATGGGTTAACATTTTTAGAATCCATTAGTTGTTACCTCCTGTATCAGTTGTAGGTGGAGGTGTTTGCGTCATTTGTTGTAAAGGCAAATATTTCACCGTTTCCCCTGAATCATTCATGATATAGATTTGTGCGTGAGGCAAAACAGTTTCCAAAGTTTCAATGACTAACCGTTGTCTAGTAATCTCTTGGTTATTTTGATATTCAGCAAATAATTTATCGAATATCGCAACTTCTCCTAGTGCTTGTTCAATACGCGCAGTTTTTTGTCCTTCAGCTTTCGATCGAATCGCTGCGATTTCTCCAATAGCTTCGCTTTCTCGTTGGTTTTTATATTTATCTGCTTCATTCGTTTTCGTGTTCTTTGTTTCACGAGCATCGGTAACAGCCGTAAAAGCAGATCGAACTTCTGCATTCGGTAACTCAACGTCTTGAAGTTTAACCCCTAAAATAGAAATACCGATATCGTATTTTTCAATCAAAGAAGCAAGTAAGTCTCTTGTTTGCGCTTCAATATCAGCTTTTCCCGATGTTAATGCTTCATCAATTAGCGAACTTCCTATAACGGAACGAATAGATGCTGACGTTGCGTCATGCAAGATAACTTGCGGTTCTTCGGCATTAAATAAATATTTACCTGGGTCAGTGATTTTCCATTGCACAACTAAATCAGTCAATACAATGTTCTCATCCCCTGTGATCATTTTTGTTTCATTATCAAAGGAAACAATTTCTCCGTCCTTGGATTGCTTGTATCCAAATTGTAAACTAAATGTTTCTTTAGATAAAACTTCCACTTTTTGCATTGGCCACGGCAACTTAAAATGAAGACCAGAATCTAAGATTGGATCCTCCGCTTTACCAAATGTAATGACTACCGCTTGCTCTGATTCGTCTACGGTATACCAAGAAGTGGCAATAGCAATAAGTGCAACTAATCCTAAAATAGATATTGCTGTAATCGATAATATACGTCTAACACTCATTCAATAGACCCCCTTTTTTCTTTCTATCTATGTCTACGAGTGAATGCGTCAAAAGTTTCAAATGCATGAAAAAAGAGTCCACTAGGTGAACTCTTTTTCATGCTAATTATAATATAGGGGGTTTCATAAGTATCTTACCAATGTATTATGAATTTCCTATGAAGCCATTGTTAAGATTAAGTTAAGTTGTTTGTTGTTTAGGAATGTGAATTTCAAATTCTGTTCCTTCACCTGATTTACTCTCTACATGTATTCGCCCATGGTGAGCTTCGATTAGATGTTTTACAATTGCTAACCCTAAACCAGTACCACCAGAGTTTCTGCTTCTTGCACGGTCAACTCGATAAAACCGTTCAAATATCCTTGGGATTTCATTTACATCGATTCCAATGCCTTCGTCTCTAATGCCGATTATTCCGTGAGTTTCAGTTTCTTGTAGCCTNAAATGAACAGATGTTTTTTCAGGTGAATAAGTAATTGCATTTGTTAACAAATTCATGACTACTTGAATTAAACGATTTAAATCACCTTCAACATAAATATTTTTGTTAATGTCAGTAACAAAAAACATATCTTTTTCTTCTAGTCTCGGACTTGTCATTTCTGCAGCACGAATCATGACATCCTGCAAATTAATCCTACTGAATTCAACTGAGAAACCATGTTGTTCGATTTTCGAAAGTTCTAGTAAATCCTGAATAAGCATTTGCAATCGATTACTCTCTTTATAGATAATTTCAAGAAAGGTTTGTAATGTTTTTTCATCGTGAAGTGCCCCATCAAGAAGGGTTTCAGAAAAACCTCTAATCGAGGTAATAGGCGTTCGTAATTCATGGGATACATTGGCAACAAAATCTTTTCGAATTTGCTCAAGACGGACTAAATCCGATATGTCATGAATGACAATAACTACACCTAACCATCTTCCGTGCTCCCCAATTACTGGTGCTCCATATACTTCCATATGTTTTTGTTCTTGTCTGATTTCTAGTCGTAGTTGTTTACGAGTTGATGTTTCCATTAAGAACACAAAGTCGATAAGTTTCTCTAATTCTTTTGGGAGGCCGACAGTTTTAAACAAATGATTCTGTATATCTTTGAAATCAAGATTAAATTGCGTTAAAAACGCTCTGTTAACAATTGTAACCTGACCATCTCTTCCAATCATCATGAGGGCACTACCCATATTTTCAATTAATGTTTTTAACCGTTCTTTTTCTATTTCACGAATCTTGGACATATCCTGTAAATTTCGTGCCAGCACATTAATAGAAGTACTTAAACGAACGGAATTCCCTGTTTCTTCTTCATGTGCTCTCGCTTGGTAGTTACCTTTAGCTAACTCAATCGCTACTTCTGTTACATTATCAATTGGAGAAGCAAACTTTTTAGACAAACGGTAAGTAAAGATAACTATCATTATGAACGCACCAATTAATACAATAGATAAAACCAACCATAATTTTCTGCGAATGTCATGAAATGCACTGCCGGTACCATCATTTGAAAGGATATTTTCAATTTCAGTAATTTGTTTTGGGGTCAAGTTTTCATCAGATTGCTGTCCAATAGATGATATTTCTTCAATCTTTGTAAGTGTAAGTGATTGAACGGATTCTTCCACATAAACAGGAAAAAGCTGACTTAATATTATCCCTAAGCCAGCTAAAATAGACCCCATTAAAACAGTAAATGAAACGACTAAATTTTTATGAAGCGATTTCATCCTTTTTTAGGCTCCTCAAATTTATATCCTAAACCTCGAATTGTTTTGATAAATTCAGGCTTTCTACTATTTTGTTCAATCTTATCGCGCAAATGACTGATGTGAACGTCTACAATCCGTGTATCTCCAGCAAAATCATAATTCCATACCGCACTTAGCAACTGATCTCGGGTTAAAACTCTATTTTTATTTTCCATTAAATGAACGAGTAATTCAAATTCCTTCGGAGTAAACTCCAGAGCTTCGTCGTTTAATAGTACTTCGAAACTTTCCGGGTTCACGCGTAGTTTACCAAAATTAAATGAATTCTTACTCACTGAAGATGCATCTTCTTCTTCCATTTGTCGGGTTCTACGAAGTACTGCTTTTACTCGCGCAGTTACTTCCCTTGGACTAAACGGTTTTGTCATGTAATCATCCGCACCTAGTTCCAAACCGAGTACCTTATCAAACTCGTCATCTTTTGCAGTTAACATAATTATGGGTGTATTTATTTTTTGTAGACGTAATGCCTTACATACTTCCATTCCATCCATTTTGGGTAACATTAGATCCAGTATAATGAGATCTGGTTTATTTTCCAGTACCGAATTGTAAGCTTTTTCTCCATCAACAGCTGTATCCACTTGGAAACCAGCTTGTTCCAAATTATATTGAAGTAACGTTACAATTGAACTTTCATCATCCACGACAAGAATTTTTTTTGACATTAATTTGCCTCCACAATCGATTTAAAACCCCCATTTTAAATCCACAGAGCTTCTTAAAAATTATCCATCGCATGAGAAGTTAATTTGTTTTCCAAGCGAGGAGGTGTGGAAGTAATTTTCCCAAGGATAACAACTTCACCATCTTCATTTGATGCTTCCACTTCGATGACGACCAGATTTTTTTCAACATCAACAGAAACAACAGTCAGTAAAAAATCAATTGTTGCATAGTGATAAACTGCTTTTGGAAATGTTATATGTTGTTCCACGATATGTGAACCAGGACCTGGCAGGTACTTAGATATTGCTGAAGTAACAATACCTGTTAACATAATAGCTGGCACTATGGGTTTTTCATATGACGTTTGTGAAGCAAAATCATGTTGAATATAGAGTGGATTCCCGTCATTTGTTAAGCCTAAATATAATAATAAGTCTTTGTCTTCAATTTTTTCTGTGAGTTTTAATTTTTCCCCCACTGACATATCTTCTATTTTTCTCCCTATTTTGCGCTTCTTACCAAGTAACATAAGATAACTCCCCTCGTTTATGTTCTACTATCATAGTATCAATAACAATAAAAAAAATCGAGCAGGGATTCCCCATGCCCGATTGATGAATATTAAGCTAAAATCTTCATTACATTTCGTACAGAAGCAGCCGATTTATCTAACTGTGCTTTTTCATCTTCTGTTAACTCAAGTTCAATNATTTGCTCGATNCCACCAGCACCAAGAATTGTTGGGACACCTAGGTAAATTCCATCTAAACCATATTCACCTTCAAGGAAAGCAATGGATGGTAAAACGCGACGTTGGTCTTTTAGGATAGCCTCAGCCATTTCGACTAAAGAAGCCGCTGGCGCGTAATAAGCTGAACCGTTTCCTAGTAAGTTTACAATTTCTGCTCCACCTTTACGTGTGCGATCTACAATTTCAGCTAAACGATCTGCTGGAATTAAGGTTTCCAAAGGTATTCCTCCAGCATACGAGTAGCGCACTAGTGGCACCATATCGTCGCCATGTCCACCAAGAACAAAACCAGTAATATCTTTAACAGACATGTTTAGTTCCTGTGCTACGAACGTACGGAAACGAGCAGAATCTAGTACACCTGATTGTCCAATAACACGTTCTTTTGGGAATCCTGATTCTTTATACACTGTATATGTCATTGCATCCACTGGGTTTGTTAATACGATGATTGTCGTGTTTGGAGAATGTTTAACGATTTCGGCAGTTACAATTTTCATTACTTTTTGATTTGTTTGCACTAAATCGTCACGGCTCATACCAGGTTTACGAGCGATACCAGCTGTAATGATGACGATATCCGAGTCTCTTGTATCTTCGTAGTTGGAAGTACCCGTAATATTTGCATCAAATCCTTGAACAGGACCTGCTTCTAACATATCCAATGCCTTCCCTTTAGTTGGGTCTTCCATTTGAGGAATATCAACAATTACTACGTCACCTAATTCTTTTTGAGCTAGTAGGAATGCTGTTGTCGCACCAGTAAAACCAGAACCGATTACTGAAATCTTTTTACGTTTCATTGTCATCCGATTACTCTCCTTTTTTAGCTAAGGTGAAGAGGTTAACAGAAGCCTCTTTCTAAAAAGTATACCTAATCATCAGATATTTTACCTCTTTTCGGCATTGCTAAGTTCATTGCCATGAATTCATAAAGGCGTTGTGCCACTTGGGACACAACGCCTTCAAACAATTCTTATAAGTTTTTGATTAATTCGTCAGCGAACTCAGAACATTTCACTTCAGTTGCACCGTCCATCAAACGTGCAAAGTCATATGTTACAACTTTAGAAGAAATTGTTTTCTCCATAGAGTCCATTACTAATTTTGCTGCTTCATTCCAACCAAGATGTTCTAACATTAATACACCCGAAAGGATTACTGAAGAAGGGTTTACTTTGTCTAAACCTGCATATTTAGGAGCAGTACCATGAGTAGCTTCAAAAATTGCATGTCCAGTTAAATAGTTAATGTTAGCACCTGGAGCAATACCGATACCACCAACTTGTGCAGCTAATGCATCAGAAATATAATCTCCGTTTAAGTTCATTGTAGCTACTACGTCAAATTCGCTTGGACGAGTTAAAATTTGTTGTAAGAAGATATCTGCGATCGAATCTTTAACTAAAATTTTACCTGCTGCCAATGCGTCTGCTTGTGCTTTATCAGCAGCTTCTGCACCTTTGTCAGCTTTGATTTGATCGTATTGGTTCCATGTGAAAGTTTGCTCAGCAAATTCTTGTTCAGCTACTTCGTAACCCCAAGTTTTGAAAGCTCCTTCAGTAAACTTCATGATGTTCCCTTTGTGAACTAATGTTAGTGATTCACGGCCTTCTTTAATAATGTAATTTAAAGCAGCACGTACTAAACGTTTTGTTCCTTCTTCAGAAATTGGTTTGATACCAATACCAGAAGTTTCAGGGAAACGGATGTTTTTTGTACCCATTTCATTTTGCAAGAATTCGATGATTTTTTTCACTTCATCAGAACCTTTAGCAAATTCAATACCTGCATAAATATCTTCAGTGTTTTCACGGAAGATAACCATATCCGTATCTTCAGGACGTTTTACCGGTGAAGGTACTCCGTCAAAGTAACGAACTGGGCGTACACAAGTGTATAAATCTAATTCTTGACGTAATGCAACATTTAAAGAACGGATTCCGCCTCCAACAGGAGTTGTTAAAGGTCCTTTAATTGCAATCAAATACTCACGAATAACTTCTAAAGTTTCTTCTGGTAACCATTCGCCAGTTTTGTCGAATGCTTTTTGTCCAGCTAAAACTTCTTTCCATACGATTGATTTTTCGCCGTTATATGCTTTTTCAACAGCTGCTTCTAAAACGCGTTCTGAAGCTGCCCAAATATCAGGACCAATTCCGTCACCTTCAATGTAAGGGATGATTGGATTATTTGGTACATTTAATACGCCGTTTTCAACTGAAATTTTTCCACCGTTTGTCATAATAAAATTCCTCCTATAATCATAGTCATAGGGCATGTACGATTTAAGATGTAAGAATCTTATAATCAAGCACAGCCCTATAAATGTGTCATTTTAAAAATTAACGCTCGCTAACTGGTACATATTTTTGCATACCAGGTCCGATGTATTCTGCACGTGGACGAATTAGACGGTTATTTGAATACTGCTCTAAAATNTGAGCTAACCATCCAGAAACACGTGATACNGCGAAAATTGGTGTAAATAAATCATGGTCAATATTTAAAGAATGATACACAGATGCAGAATAGAAATCTACATTAGGTGGTAGATTCTTTTGACCTGTTACGATTTCATCAATTTTAATTGACATCTCGTACCATTTCTCTTCACCACGAAGTTTCGTTAATTTTTGAGACATTTCACGTAAGTGTTTCGCACGAGGATCACCTTTACGATAAACACGGTGGCCGAATCCCATAATTTTTTCTTTGTTTTCAAGCTTTGTATTAATGTAAGAATCTACATTTTCTACTGAACCGATTTCCATTAACATTTTCATTACTTGCTCATTTGCACCGCCGTGAAGAGGTCCTTTAAGAGCACCGATTGCTGCAACTACTCCAGAGTAAACATCTGAAAGTGTTGCTACACAAACACGTGCAGTAAATGTTGATGCATTCAATTCGTGGTCAGCATGTAAAACTAACGCTTTGTTAAACGCTTCTTCTTCAATTGCTTCAGGAATTTCTCCATTAAGCATGTACAAGAAGTTAGCTGCGAAGCTTAAATCGTTTTTAGGTGCGATTGGTTCTTGTCCTTTGCGAACGCGAGCAAATGCTGTTACTAAAGTTGACATTTTTGCTTGAAGTTGAATTGCTTTCAAGTAGTTAGCTTCTTCAGACATATCTTCTGCTTTCTCATCATACAATCCAAGCATAGATACTGCCGTACGAAGTGCTGTCATTGGATGAACTTTATCAATTGGATAAGCTTTAAAATGGTTTAATACCTCTTGAGGTACAGCCATATTATCCGCTAATTGTTGTTTAAGTTCAGCCAATTCTGCTGCTTTAGGCAGACGTTGATGCCATAACAAATAAATTACTTCTTCAAAACTTGCATGGTCCGCTAAATCATCAATATCATAGCCAACGTATGTAAGTGTATCGTCAATTATTGAACTAATAGCTGATTGAGTTGCTACTACTCCTTCGAGACCTTTTGTTGTCGTCATGTATACCGCTCCTTCTTCTTATAAAATTCATCATCCCACAAAAAAAACGCAGAATGATGGCTCATCTGCTCTTATGAACCTTTATTTAATCGCTTACATTGAACATTATAATCAATATTGACGCCTTTGTGAATGAAAACGCTCGTTTTTCGTAAAAATTCGAAAAAATTAAGAGAATTTGTCTTAAAGTAGAAATATTCTGTTTAAGCGAAATGCTAAGGTTTTAGGTACTATTTCTGCTAAGGAGGCCTACATAATGTATGAAAATATTATAAATAATTTTAAAAAATGGCTTCCTGTCCTCGTTATTTTAATCATCACATGGATTATCTATCCGGTAAGTCTGGCCATATTATTTGCCTATTTCTTTCAACCAATCGTTAAATGGATCCATCAGAAAACTAGATTACCAAGATGGCTGACTGTTTTTCTATTTGAAAGCATCTTAATCGTTTCGTTGATCGCTATCGCTACATTAGTAGTGAAGGAGCTATTTGAAATTGTCTACCCACTTCGGTTTCATTTAGAAGAATTAAAAGTCTTAGTAAATGAA
>JGI24024J18818_10000145_pt1 | contig 22274 bp, 15 predicted proteins | sample Cruoilmetagenom2_FD_18818 | JGI IMG/M metagenome (IMG submission 18818) | reverse complement strand
CGTCGAAGAAAGAGCGGGGATAACCGTCCATCAGCTTCAGATCACCGCCATCAATCAAAAAGACAGGGACATCCTGGATCGATGGATGAAAGATGCTTCATAAAGAGATCCTCGAAATACTTATAGCCTTTCTCAGAATACCACTCCGTTTCAACCGCAGAATAATTCCGTTTCCATCGGCAAGAACTCGCAAATAAAACCGCGTAAAAGCGAACAGGNCTAAGGTGTTAAGATTACACNGCGGGAATGTGATAATTAAATAATTTTGGNTATCTCTATGCTGTTCGCTTTAACGCGCTCTAATTTACTCAGACAGCTTCCCGATGGAAACGGAATCATCCNGCGGCTCACTAAATTGTGACAGTAAGCAATTCAATCGAAACATATTTTTTTAGATTTGGGTTAGTGCCGGAATCGCGGGTGAGCCTGGATAAGTGCCTGGGTATACGGGTGTTGGGGATTTTGGATAATATCTTCTGCAGCGCCTGTCTCTACCATCTCGCCTTTATATATCACTCCAATACGGTCACATAGATAGCGGGCGGCCGCCAGGCTGTGGGTGATAAAAAGGAAGGTGACGTTCAACTTTTTTCGTAGTTCGGACAAAATATTAAAAATATGAATCGCGATTGACGCATCGAGCATGGATGTGGGTTCATCGGCCACCACGAACTCCGGCTTCAGGACCATGGCCCGGGCAATGGCAACCCGCTGACGCTGTCCGCCGCTCATCTGATGCGGGTAGCGGTAAAAGAAATCGTCCGGGGGGGAAAGACCCACATCCTTCAGACTCTGCCGGACCCTATCCTTACGGGTTGCCGAATCGCCCACGTTGTGGACGATCAGGGGTTCAGAAACGCTGTCGTACACGGAAAGATATGGATTTAGAGACTGGTAGGGATCCTGAAAAATCATCTGCACCTTCTTGCGAAAATTTTTCAAGTTTCTACCTTTGATTTGGGTAATGTCGTTTCCGTCCACCAACAATTTTCCACTGTCCGGCGTTTCCAGTTTTACGATGAGACGGCCGGTTGTGGTTTTGCCGCTGCCGCTTTCGCCCACCAGGCCAAAGATCTCCCCCTTGAATATCTCAAAAGATACCCGGTTGAGTGCTACAACCTCTTTTGGGGCTCCTTTTAAAAAAGAGGTCCTCGTTCGGAAGGTTTTTGAGATGCTTTCCAACTGTACGATAACGGTGTTCGGGTCTTTCATTACAAAATCTTTCTCATTTGAACTGATTGCAAAGGGCCTTGTGCGTCGGCGAAATTTCTATCCATTCTGGGGTGTTGAGACTGCAAGCGGCTTTTGAAACGGTGCACCGCTCGGAAAAACGGCATCCGGGTGTCGGATTTACGAGGTCCGGAGTTTCACCCGGCTTAGAGTCTAATTGAACGATATCTTTGTCCAACGTTAGGTACGAGGCCAGCAGTGATCGGGTATACGGATGCATCGGCACATCAAAAACGTCTTTCACATTACCATATTCCACCAGCTGGCCGGCAAACATAATGCCGATGCTGTCACAGACATCTGCCACGACCGCGATGTCGTGGGATATGAATATCAGACTGACATTCAGTCTTTTTTGAAAATCCTTGATGGCGTTTAGAATTTGATCCTGCACAATGACGTCCAGAGCGGTGGTGGGCTCGTCTGCAATGATCAGAGACGGATTGCAGGACAGGGCCATGGCAATAATGGCACGCTGTTTCATGCCGCCGCTGTATTGATGCGGATAGTCTCTCATTCGGCCCGGCGGGATCCCCACCACCTGAAAGAGGCTTTCAACCTGTTTCATGGCCGTTTCTTCAGATATTTCGGTATCGTGCGCCAAAATAGCCTCGGCAATCTGCTCACTGACCCTGTGAACCGGATTCAAGGCATTCATGGCCGCTTGAAAAATCATCGCAATCTTTTTCCAGCGAACCTGTCGTATCTCCTTTTTCGACAGCTTAAGCAAATCTGTGTCTTCAAACAGAATCCTCCCGTCGGTGACAGCGGCATTTTCGGGGAGCAATCCCATTAAGGACATGCCAATGGTTGTTTTGCCGCAGCCCGATTCTCCGACAAGGCCGAGGGATTCGCCCTCAGCCAGCGCAAAGGAGACGCCCTGTACCGATTTTAGGAAACCTTTTCGGGTATGGTACCCGACACTTAAGTTTTCAACCGTCAACAGTGCCATTCTATTCTTGTGCTACCTCCTTTCGAAGCCTGGGATCCAGCACCTCCTCCATGGCGCGGCCCATCATGTAAAATGAAAGGGTTAGCAATGAAATGCAGATGCCGGGAGGCAGCAGCCAGTAAGGCGCCTGAAACATGTNCCCGGTTTTCCATACCCATTGCAGCATCATGCCCCAGCTGACGGTGCTCGGATCTCCGAACCCCAGAAANGCNAGCGCAGCCTCTATGATTATGGCCGAAGTGACACGGAACGTCATGTACAACAGTGACAGCGGCAGGACATTGGGCATAATGTGACGGAAAATGATTCGAAAATGGGAGGCTCCGGTCACTTTGGCAGCTTCGATGAACGGCCGTTCCTTCAAAGAGAGTGTTTGGGCCCGGATAACCCGCGAAACTCCCGGCCAGCGAAACAGGGCGATCAGCAGAACGATGGTCCAAATGTTTAACTGTCCGAACAATGACGACAAAATCAGCACCACCAGCAGGGTCGGCATCACCATAATCATGTCCGCCAGGCGCATCAGGAGTGTGTCCGCAATTTTACCAGCATAGCCGGCAATCATGCCAATGACGGTGCCGAGGAATATGCTCATGAATGCTGCGGAGATCCCGACCATAAATGCAATGCGGGTGCCGGCCAAAAGCTGGCACAGAATATCGCGACCGATAAAGTCCGTTCCCAACCAGTGACGCCAGCTCGGCCCCGTGGAATGGGCGATTAGTGGATCTACGCCGGTCATGGGATGGTACATGGGATCGATCAATGGCGGAAAAAAACTGCATACGGCCATTAGCGCAAAAATGACCAGCAGGGTCAGACCGATTTTCCCAATGAGGTTCTCTTTATAAACCGACCAGCCTTCCTTCAAACGCTCGATGGTCGGAAACCTCTTGGCAGGTCTTACGCTGATTTTTGATGTTTGGATCGATGGGTTCACTGTCATCGGTTTTCCTGTCAATACTTGATGATCTCGTAAAAAATCATGAATTCAACTATATATGGCTAAGTAAAAAGGTTCATATACAAGGCGCAGTATTTTTTCAGGAACGAGGCTATACATGTAGTATGCCGAGTATCTGAAAAAATACTACAACGCAGTAGATGGGACTTTTTACGACGCCATCAATACTTGATCCTGGGATCCAGATAGGCGTACAGAACATCCACCACCAGGTTGGCCATCAGAACCACGATGGCAATCAATAAAAAGGAACCCTGAGCCAGAGGATAATCACTGTTGCTCACGGCAAAAACCAGTTCCCGTCCGATCCCCGGCCAGCTGAATACCGTTTCCGTAAGGGCGCCGCCGCTGAGGGAAAATGCCAGGCTGATTCCGACACTGGTCACCACCGGCAGTGCGGCATTGGGCGCTGCATGTTTATTGCGAATGGTCTTTTCTTCGAGTCCCTTGGCCCTTGCCGTTAAGATATAGTCCTCTTTGAGTGTATCCAGCATGCTGCTGCGCATCAGGAGTAAATAACTTCCAAAATGAATTAAAAACAGCGTGGCCAGAGGCAGGATCATGTGGTGAAGTACATCCAGTGACTTCAACCAGAAACCGGACGACGGGTCCATCCATATCTCCGGTGAAATCATGCCGTTTAGGGGGAACCACCCGATTTTAAATCCAAAAATCCAGATCATAAGCATGGCCAGCCACGGGAGAAAAAGGGTATGACAGACCAGTGCTCCCAGGGTCATCCAGGTATCGGTTTTTGTCCCTTTTTGCCAGGATGCGATTTTGCCCAAAAAAATGCCCACGAACGCGGAAAGCAAGATTGAAGTGGTAAACAGGATGATGGTGTTTGGAAGCCGGCTCCAAATAATCGAGGACACCGTCACGCCGTAATGAAAAGAATTCCCGAAATTACCGGTTAAGAAGTTTTTGATATAATAGAGATACTGCAGTCCTATGGGCTGATCGAGCCCCAATTGGGCGATCAAATACTGTGAATCTTCCGGGGTCAAGGTGGGGTCCACCATCCGGGTCACCGGATCGCCGGGTGCCAGACGGAACAGCAAAAAGAGTATCGTTAGGATCACAAAGAAAATTATGAATATCTCGATGAACCTTTTTAAGATAAATTTTCGGACTTCCATTAAAACAATTCCGGATTAAGTTCAGCACCCTGCGCATTTCAGGTGTTTTATATTATAGAATCAAAATTTTCTAGACTTATCGGGACGTTGTATCATTTTGTTTGACCAGGCAGAAGGACCAGGTATTTCCAATTCCATCCAAGGTTTCCACCCAGCCGCTGAAGGTATCTGTGCGTACCGCTTCAAGGAGTGCCGGATTGTAAATAGGGAGATACGGTATATCCGCCATGATGATTTTCTGCATCTTAAAAATCAGTTTTTGGCGAAGTTCCTGATTCATCTCACTTGCAGATTTTTCGGCGATACGGTCGAACTCGGGGTTATTGTATCCACTGATATTCCATCCCCGATGCTTGTCGTTGGCGGAATGGAAAAAATTCCTCAAATAATCGGGATCCATGGACAGTCTTCCATAGCCCAGTATGAAGGCATCAAATTCATGACGTCCTTTAACCTGGTCGAGCAGAGCCCCAAAGGCCATGGGTCGGGAAAGTACCGGTATGCCCAAAGCCTTGAGCCATTCCTGTATCATCATGCCGCTCATGGCCCGGTGTGGATCATAATCGGCCGGCGGCGTTAAGATGGTGATTTTTTTCATCAGCTGACCGTCGGGCATCCGTATCCCTTTGCCGGGGACGACCCTGCCGCTCTCATCGACGGGCGGTACTTCCCAAGCATATCCGGCCGTGTGAAGGATATGATAGGCNTTTTTAATGCGNNCGTTCCGGTCCATGCCTTCTCCGTAGCGGGAGACATCCGAGCAGAACCAGTATCGGTTCCCCGGCGGGACGATAGAGTCCATGCGGGTGCCGTATTTCTGGAGGATGCGAGAAATAATAAACTCCTTGTCAACCAGGACGGCCACCGCCTGTCTCAGGTTGACATCGCTGAACGGCAGGGTTCTCAAGTTGAAGCCCAAGAAATATAACGCACTTTTTTTACAGTAAAATATTTTAATGTTTTTCTGCTGCTTTAAGTCATCGATATATCCGGGCTGAATTCCCCACCAAAACATATCGATGTTTCCTTTTTTCAGGGCCAGTACGGCGACATCCGCGGTTCCGTAAACTTTGAAAAGAAGGTCGTTCACATACGGGCCGAGAATTCGACCGCCGATCTCCTGGTGAAGGCCGAAAAAATACCTGTTTTTTTGAAGATGAACATACGTGCCCCGCCCCCATTTTTCTAAGACAAACGGTCCGCATCCCATCGGTTTTTCGATTTTATGATTGATCAGGGCTTTCAGTGGTTTTTGCTGGGTTCTGGCGCTTTGGGAAATATGTTCCCATTCTTTTTTTGATACAATCGATGACGTCAGTGTTCGGGTCAAAAATATGGCTTTCGGTGCCTCAAGATAGAACCGGACGGTTCGGTTGTCCGGAGTCTCTATTTTTTTAATAAATTTCCATGAAGAATAGTACCGGGGTATTCTAAACTCTTTTATCAAAGAAGCGGTGAAGGCCACATCAATGGATGTCACTTCCGATCCATCAGACCATCTGGCGGGTTTAAGGCGGACCGTATAGGAAATCGTTGCCGGATCATACTCTGGTTCGCCGGACGCCAGCCAGGGTATCAGACTGAGGGTTTCGGGATCCCGCAGATACAGCGGCTGATAAATTAGGGACAGGATTTTTTTGGAATTGGCATCGCTGGCCAGCCAGATGTTGAGGGTTTTCGGTTCTTCATGGAGTCCGACTTTAAGAAATCGAGCGTCCTTTTTTTCCCCACAGGACAGAACGGTTAACAGCAAACCGGAAACGATGACGGCTGTCCAGGCGGATCCGGATAATAATTTTCTGATGGGAGCGGTCAATTCCAAACTAATCGTTCTTCCCTTTCATCTCTTTGACTTTCCGTTCCACAAAATCGATGACTTTGGCTTCCAGTTTTACACGGTCCAACTTGTTGATACGGGCGATTCCCCCGGGGCTGACACAGTTGATTTCCACCAGTTTATCCCCAATCACGTCGATACCCACAAAATAAAGGCCATCTTTTATAAGACGGTCTTGGATAACCCGGCAGATTTCTTTTTCCTTCTTTGTCACGTTGTGCTTGAACACACGGGCGCCTGCATGAACGTTGGTCCTGAAGTCTCCTTTCATCGGTTTGCGTCGCATGGCGCCCAGGATCTCTCCGTTCAAAAGCAATATCCGAATATCCCCGTCTTTTTTTACGCCTTCTAAAAATTCCTGAACCATGATCGGCTCCCGTGCCGGGTAATCTTCGTATCCTTTCACATAATAGTTGATCAGTGAATTCAGATTTTCCTGGTCCCGGATACTGACCTTGATGACACCCTCCCCGCCGTAACGCTGCAACGGTTTAATCACCATGGCGCCGCCGAAATCATCGATGATCTTTTTCAACCGTTTCGGGTCTCTGGATACATGTGTCATGGGTATGATACCTGGAAAATTGAGTGCATAGAGTTTACTGTTGCCAAGAATCTGTCCATTGGTGGAATTGATCATAAAGACCCGGTCATTGACCGGTGAAAGGAACTCCATAGCCTGATAATTGAGCGGCGGGTTTTTTCTTAAAAACAGCGCATCCAGTTCGGTCACGGTTTCAAATATGAGATCATCCTTTTTCAGGCATTTTATTGCGGATCGCCAATATTTTTTCATGGGAAGGTCGGTCGGTACGGTAATATTGCGCATCCTTGCAACGACTTCGTATCCGCGGATATAGATATCATGGGGCTCAAGAAAATAGACCGTATGGCCGCGCTGATTACATTCGTACATCAGATGACTGGTGGTTTCCTTCATCGGATCAATGGGTTCCAACCGATCCATTAAAAAAGCTATTTTCATTATCAAAGCTCTACGTTAGAATATTCGCGTTTTTCTATTTTTGTGTGGAGGTTGCGGATGCGGCCGCTCAATACCTTGCAAATTTCCAGGGCTATCTGTGGATATTCCCGGACAAGTTCTTTGAACTCCTGTTTATTTAAAACCATAAATCTGGATGGTTCCTCAATCCGGATGCTAACCGATCGAACCGCATCTTCAAAGAGGGCCATCTCTCCAAAATAATCACCGGCTTTGATTCGATCGATCTCGATCTCGTTAATTTCGCCCAGATCCTTAATCACCGACACCTCTCCCTTGATCACAAGGTACATGGTGTCTCCAACGGTTCCTTCTTGAATGATGATTTCACCCGGTGTGCAATCGATTTCTTCGACGACAGAAACTGTGGCGGCAAGTTCGCTGACCGACAGGCTTTCAAATATATCGATGCCTCTCAAAAGCATAATCTTGTCCGAAATCGTGACTTCATCCGCCATGCTGTCCCCCTTCCTCCGAGTGTTGATCGATGATCCTCCGGGCCGTCCCGCGAATAAATTTATTTTCAGATGAGGTAAATTCCAGTAGGACATCATGATCGATCAGCTCAGATTCGTTATCGTGAATCAAATTCAATGTCAAGGCTGTCGTTACCCAGTCATCATCGGTGAGTAGGTGGGAAAAAAATTTTTTTTCTTCGGAATCCAATTCGATGAGATCAAAATCCTTCCTTCCAGCGTTAAGGCTTTCTTGGGGAGAAGAAATTTCCACAAGGGGCAACATTATTTTAAACAAGCGTTTGTCCACCATTTCGTCCAGGGCTTCTATTGCGTTGGAACGGTTACGGGCATCTGAAGATAATAATCCCCTGTAGATAATTTTTATTTCCCCGGATGGGTCCTGAACGGCCAGGACACGCAGAATGTTTTCGATTCTAAGCTGCATTTTTTCGTTAAAATGATCGATGAGAAGGTTTCGACAAGGGTTTTCGGGGAAAGCTTTAAGACTCACGGTATTGGCCAGGTATTGATAACTTTCCTTGACCTGATTTTGTGCGAACCGGAAAATATCCAGATCTTTGATATTCAAAGATTCCAGCAAATCGAATATGCCTTTTCTGACCTTGCGGTTGGGTATGACCAGCGATTCTACCAGGAGCTGAGTATTTTGATGTGGGGCTGTTTCAATTCTTTTTTTAGCAAGTTCGTAAATATTTTCGTCGGAATCGGCCATCATGGAAATTGTTTTTCTTAAAAGCGCATCGTTATCGATTTCAATGACTGCCAGTGCCGCCTGACGCACCTTCTTCGCACTGTTTGACAGATAGGGCAGGGCCCGATCATTGAGTTCTGTGGCCCCAAGGGCATAAAGGCCATTTAAAATATCCGGCAAAACCGGCTCATTTTCTTTATTTGCCAGCATCTTTTCGAGACTGTCGCAAAAAGAGATGTCCTCTGATCCGCCGGCAGCAATGATGCCTGCCTTCCTCTGTGCCAAATCCTCTGAATGGAGCCAGGAAGCGATGGTCGAACTGTATTTTTCCGGTGTTCGGTGATAGAGTCCTATGAGTGCATGGGCTTTAATTTCAGAATGTTTACTGCTAAGAAAGGGAGCATAATCGAATACGGCAGAAGATTCAGCATCGAGCCGGTTTACAGCTTTAACAGCGGCTGCGATAATATCCGGATTTTTTTCAGATGCTGCCAGGTCCACCAACATATCAGCGGCCTTTTTCCCGGCCTTCGGAGACAGAAAATCCAAAAGATCTGCCCGGACGCCGCCCTTCTGATGTTTCAGGGCGGTCAAAAGATGTTGGTCAAGATTTTTTATTTTTAAAGATTTAAGCAGGCGGGCATACCAAAGGGAGCGATTTCCGCGGGCGTCGAGAAACGCTTCGACCAGCTGTGACTCTATTTTCCCCCCGCTGAAAATTTGTTCCATGTCCGTTTCCTCCAGGGCCTTCAAATCGAACATGTCGTTTGATATGAGGTCGAGAAGTATTTTTGAATATTTCCTTTTCAACGCAAAGACCGAGGCAAGCCATGCAGCTGCAAATGGGATGGCGACCAGGGACAAATATCTGGGCTGGAACAGTTTTCCAGAAATTAATATCATACCCGATCCCATGAGCAATGCGACCCGCACCACCGTGCCGCTGAGAAAGGGCCTTAAAATAGAACGCAAGGATGTTGGAATCAGCCCCATCAAGATATTTCTTGCAGGGTTATTGATGGTTGTTCTCAAAATCATGGTGGACATCCGGGCATACATGGCCGAAAATATGTCGAACCTGAACAAAAAGGCCAGAAACGCCAAAATATAATTGGCGGGATGAAACATCAATGCCACCGGCAGCCCCCAACGACCGTATATGCGGCCGACAAACAAAAGAATAACCAGGCTGATGGCGTTTAGAGACCCGCGAAACACGCCGAAAAAATGTATCATACCCGATTCGGTGGCATACTGTGCATTCACCGCAAAGTTGAATTGATAATTCATTATGGGAATGATGACGTTGGGAAGAAAGGTCAATAAAATTAAAATCTTGATCAGTGAAGACTCCTTCATCAAAGGGATGATTTTTTTGAATTCCCCAATGATGTTGCTCCGGGACTTCGATTTTTTGGTTTTTGCATCACTAAATAATAGTGTGGGATAAGCTTTTCCCATTTGTCTGACGACAACAGCCCCGATCAGGGTGGTACCCATGTAGAAAAACAGAAGGTTGTCGAGTGTAATGGCCTTTGCCAGAAACGGCGTGCCGAAACTGCCGAGCATTGTACCGATGACGCCGCCCGCTGTAATCAGAGGGAAAAGTCGTTTGGACTGTCTTGTATTGAAAAGATCGTTGGCCATGTTCCAGAACAAAAGCCCAAGTAAAGCCTCATACTGGGCTTTGAGCATAAATAGCGCCGGATAGATCAGATCAAAGCCAAAAGGGATTAATAACCGTATTCCTCCCACTGAAAGGCCGCAGAATACAAAAAGGTAAGATAAAATACGTGCGCCCGGAACTCTGCCCATGATTCCGGTCAATATCCCCATGAGAAAAAAGAGGGAGATTGAATTGAGCATATACACAATGGGGAGATATTCGACACCGAAACGCTTCAGAAAAGCGGTTTCGGCATAATTGTTAAGGATGACGTTGGCGCTGCGCAAAAGGAAAAACAGAAGAAATATCCATAAGAACAGGTGGATTTCATCCTCAAAAATCTTTAGCCATTTGCCAACAAATTTCACCATTACCGAACATCCCTGACCAGTCTGAAGCCGGTGGTTCTGTACCGGGTCGCCGGATGTCCAAAGGAGCGGTTGGCCGACCGGCATGAGTGACCGTATTTAAACCAGCTCCCGCCACGGCGTATCCGCATGGTTCCTGAATCCGGGCCTTTGGGATCGGTTGCCGGATTTTTTTTGTAATCTCCGAACCAGTCCGCACACCATTCCCAAACATTGCCGTGCATATCATACAAGCCCCAGGGGTTGGGCTGGTAGCTTTTGACCGGCGCCGGCTCATCGATCTGTAATTTTAGAGATTTAATATACAGCTGGCAAACATTATATTTGAGACTGTTGTTCCCATACATGGCCTTTTCACAATCGATGGTGTCCCCCCAGATAAAAGCGGTTTGGGTGCCGGCCCTGGCGGCGTATTCCCATTCCGCCTCTGTGGGGAGTCGATATTTTTCCTCGCCCAGCCGGTTGAGGCGTTTTATGAATTCCATGCAGTCAAACCAGGAGACCTGGGTAACCGGCATGTTATCAGAACCTTTTCGGCGTACCAATAACCGCTTTCCCATAAGGGAGCGCCATTGTTTTAACGTAACTTCGGTGGTCTGAATGTAGAATGGCCTGTTGATGGAAACCCGGTGCTGGATTTCAGAGCTGCCTCGAGAGGGTTCATCCGGCGGGCTTCCCATGGTGAACGTCCCTGATGGTATCAGGGTAAATTCCATGCCCAAAGAATTGGTAAATGTTTTTTCAAAAGCAAAAACGGAAGCAGAAAAGAAGATGCTGCTCAAAACGAGTAAAAGGCATACGCAAAAGCTTGAAAAGTTTTTCGACGGTGTGGTTGATCTGCCCATTGCAACACCATGAATTGTTGAGGGTCAATTTTTTGTGGTGCTTTACAGAGAACTTTTAACTTTTATTGATTTATGTCTTTTAAGTCAAACAGTTTTGTGAAAGCATTGTTAAAACAGACTTTTTGATTTTGATTGGCCTTTCATACGGAGTTTCCATTTGATTATTATTATTTTATCGGTATTACTTATTTCACTTGCGTTTTTCAGGATTTTTGGTGATATTTCATTTAAATTGACAGCCGCAATAAAATTCGGTTCGATATTTTATATAATGCCTGCCCGCAAGCCTCTCGCTGTTGCGGCGGCGGCTGCGCAACTCCAAAAAGAGAATCCCGACGGCTTGCTGAAAAAAAATCCGGAGAATTTGAGTGATGAAAACCCTCACCGGTAAATTCATTGTTTTTATTATCATCCCGGTGGTATTCATATCGTCGGCATTGTCGCTTTCAAGCTATCTGCTGGTGCATAAACTTCTGGTCGATCAGATGAAAGAATCCGGTCGAAATTTCCTCCGGGCTTCTGCCGAGGGGGTCTCAACCAGAATCGCTCGGATTCAATCCACACTTAAAATTATGGCAATCACCGAAAATTTGGGTGCGGAAAATGAATTTCAACAACACCGTTTGTTTGTCGAGGCCAAAAACCAGCTGGGCGGAGCAGTGACGTCGGTGTTCATGGGATTTCCTGATGGAAGGTTTATTCGGGCAAAAACTTCACCGCTTCCCATGGATTACGATCCCCGCGCAAGACCATGGTATCTTGAGGCCTTGCGACTGCCGGCCGGCGTTAGGGATGGTATCACAGAGCCTTATTTGGATGCCAGCACCCAACGTCCAACATTAACCTTATATCAGAAAGTTCTCAATTCTACCGGCGGACTCATGGGTGTTCTCGGAGTGGATGTAGATATCGCTTTAGCCTCTCGGAGCCTGATGGCTAACTTTCCTGTCCTTGAAGGTGGAGATAATATATTGGTAGACGCCAACGCCATCGTCTTACTCCATCCGGACAAAGTGATGATTGGGTCGGATATTGCTGTCACCGGAGAAGAATTATATAAACAACTATCCGAAGATATTAAACAAACGAAAATTCAACACAAACAATATATAGGCAAACTTTCGAACGAGAAGCGGTATATGGGATTTTATCGCGTTAATGGCGCCCCCATTTACTTTGTATTAAGTGTACCGGCGAAAACGGTCTTAAAACCTCTCCATCAGTTAACGCTTAAAATGGCTGCACTGAATATTTCGCTGATCATGGCACTCTTACTTTTGTTAGTTGTGGTCACCCGACGTATTTCACGACCCATTATTGACCTGTTGAACTCAGCGGTTCAAGTGACCGAAGAGGGGCCTTACCGTGATTCAATGGAAGTAAAAAGTCATGATGAGATTGGGCAATTAACCGCAGCATTCAATGAAATGATGGAAGGATTGCGTCAGAGGGACTTCATCCGGGACACCTTCGGCCGGTATGTCACCAAAGAAGTGGTGGAAGAACTTTTAGACACATCGGACGGTCTTAAATTGGGCGGTGAAATCAGAGAAGTAACGATTATGCTCAGCGATCTGAGGGGGTTCACCCCACTTTGTGAACATTTAAATCCTGATCAGGTCATTGAAGTTCTAAACGGTTATTTAAGCCGAATGTCCAAAATTATCGGCCAATACAAAGGTACCATCAATGAATTTATCGGCGATGCCATTCTGACGTTTTTCGGTGCACCGATTAAATATGGTGACAGCCCGGCTCGGGCAGTGGCCTGTTCATTGGCCATGCAGCTGGCCATGGAAGAGATAAACAGCGAAAACAGCGAGAGGGGACTCCCCTTTCTTTTCATGGGCATCGGCATCAACACCGGTGAAGTCATCGTCGGAAATATCGGGAGCAAAGAACGCGCCAAATATGGCGTCGTTGGACACAATATCAATTTGGCATCACGGGTGGAGGGGGCTACATTAGGGGGCCAGGTTCTGATTACCCCGTCTACTTACGAACAGGTCAAGGATATAGTGATCGTTCGCGGGGTCCGGCCGGTAAGGTTTAAGGGCGTGGAAGAAGATATCGATCTCTATGACGTGGCCGGTATTAAAGGACCCTATAATTTAAGGTTGCCGAACCGGGTCGAACACCCAGAACTTTTGAAGAAACCGATCCCGGTTATCTTGCATAAAATGCATGGCAAAAAGACGGAATCATCCGGGTTGACTGCAGAATTGACGCATTTTTCAACCCAGTGGGCAACGGTGATTGTTGCCGAAGAAATCGCCCCTTTGCAGGAGGTGCGGATCGATTTTGCCGGTGGTGAGGATGAACATAGGATTTATTTGTATGCAAAAGTCGCCACCGTAGCCCCACAGGACGACCGCCATTCACATTCAACACAGATTACCTACCTCACCCCCATGGTAACCGAGTTCGTCGACGGTTTTTCGTGAAACTGGGGGCTTCTTTTTGAAATTATTAATCAGAAAGGTGAAAATATGGGCATGAATATAGGCATCATTACCGCCGAAGGCTATGAATACCCGCCCACAAAGCGGTTGTCAGAAGCGGCGGCTCAAAGAGGTCATCGTTTGATCGTGGTGGATTCGCTACAGGTTTGGGCGATTTTGGAGCGCGGTGATCCCGGCATGGTGGGGATTCCGAATATTGGGATCTTGGACGTTGTATTGCCGCGGCAGGGTTCCACCGTAAATGATTCCAGTCTGGCCCTGATCCCCCATCTCCGCCATATGGGAATTCCCCTGGTCAATAATCTGGATGCCATCCGCCTTGCAAAAGATCAATTTCTCACCCTTCAGGCGTTGTCTGCCGCTCAGTTGCCGATTCCGGATACAGGCCTCATCAACTCCTATGAGGGCTTTCAATCCGTTTTGGCCCGATGGGGAGGGTATCCGGTGGTCGTTAAACAGGTCAGCGGCCGTGTGGGAGAGGGGGTCTTTCTGGTTGACACGGAACACAAAGCAAGGTTGATCCTTCATAATAATCTTGAGCCCAGCAAAGGCATGTTGGTACAAAAATTTATTCCTCCCGAAAACCGCCAGGATGTACGCGTTTTGGTCGTCGGCGGCGTTGTCGTCGGAGCCATGAAACTCAAGCCTAAGGCAGGAGACTTCAGGGCCAATTTTCATTTAAGCAAGAAAAGCTGGGCTGTGGATCTTGCAACCGAGTGGGAGAATATTTCGTTGAAGGCTGCAGATGCTCTGGGCCTTGAAATCGCCGGAGTCGACTTAATTGTAGACCCATATGGAAAGGTCTGGGTTATCGAGGTCAACTATACGCCTGGATTCACCGGTCTGGAAGCGGCCACCGGCCTGGACATCGCCGGCCGAATCATAGATTACGTTGCTGAAACCTATGGATAATCATCGTTATTTAAATTGAATTTTGTGCTTTTTTTGACAAAACTTTTTCAATTCTGCAACTAAGGCACCAAGGCACGAAGATAGAATAATAAATATATTCTTTGTGCCTGCCCGCCATCGGCTTCGCCTTAGGCGAGGCGGGCGGGTCTTAGTGCCTTTGTAGCAAATATTTTGGGTTCCGGTTTGGCCGGTAAAGGGTACATCATGTCTGAGATTTATTTCTCTAATTATCAATTGGAAGAAGACACCCACTATTTTTTGTATATCGGATCCATAAAAAATTACGGGCCAAACATTTTTCTTAAAGAAGCACTTTCTAAAATTTACAACCGAAAGATCGATTTTATTTCCATCGTCCAGGATGTTTTGGCCCAATACACCTATCCNAACCTGATGGTTATNAATCCGCGGGTGGATGAATTTTCGCGCAAACATGGTCGAAAAGGAAGCTGTAGAATACCGACCAAAATATTCTTGTCCAGCGTCTCGAGCAATCGTCACGTTAGAAAATTGGTTCAAAATTTACTTGAGCGGCAGAAAAAACTATATATCTATATGTACCAGAGTATGCCGGAAATGAACTTGGACCGATTGTCCGGTGTTTCCATAATTGGTCCTGACAGCAAAATATCCGACCGACTGAACAGCAAGATATTCCAGTACGAGGCCTGTAAAAATCTTCTCCCCATGGTGGACTATCGAATTTGCAACGGGTTGGACGAACTTCTAAAAACAACGGATCAACTCTGGTCAAACTGGACGGAAGGTATTTTTGTCAGCGAGGAATACAGCTCCGGGGGATTGAAAAGCATCGTTGCATACCGTCGTGACGATATTCTTGAAAGATTTAAGGATCAAAAACCAAACTATCTCATCAGTCGATTCATCCCCCACGACCATGACCCCACGGTTCTGGGTGTGGTGGCCAATGAAAATGATATTTATATCGCAGGCGTTGCGGATCAGTTCATAGAACACGGTACTCAGTTCGTCGGTTCCATCTTCCCAACGATACTTAAAAAAGGGTGTGTGTCCAAACTTGAAAAATATACACGCAAGATCGGCAAATGGCTGGCCCAGGAAGGTTTTCGCGGTATGTTCGGTTGCGATTACCTGGTGGACTCCAACGGCCGCATTTTTTTTCTTGAAGTGAATGCCCGCAAACAGGGAACCGCCATGGAATTTTGCTGTGTACTTGAAAATAACTTGCCCAAAGGATCGGCCATGCTTCCGGAACTGGAGTATTATGCTATTCAAAAAGAAAGATTTCCGAAAAATACCCTAGAGATGTTGGGAAATCCTAGTAACATCCACTGGGGAACGTACAATTACAAAACCCATCATTCGGTGAACACCTGCGCGACGATTCCGCATAACCGGCAAGAACGTGAATCTTTTAAAAAAATTGGAGAAAACCAGCTGAAAAAAGATGTTTTAATTATGGATCATGTCGGCGGCGGTTTTATCGTGGCAGAAGGCTCCTTTTTTGCCCGTATTGTTGCCTTGGGAAAAGATCGCTCGAGTGTTATAGAAGGCCTTGAACAGGCAAAAAAGACCATTGAATCGACCATCGGAGAATAATCATTGAAAAAAGGAAAAACGACTCGACATGTATTTGTTGGAGGATTACAACTATAATCTCCCCGAAGCGCTCATTGCTCAAAATCCGGTGACACAGCGTGACCGATCAAGGCTTTTGTTTGTGGATCGGAAAACCAGGATGCTGGGGCATCACCGCTTTTTCGATATTTGCGATCTCTTAACCCCTTCAGACGTTCTGGTTGTCAATAACACAGCGGTCATTCCGGCAAGACTGGTCGGCCAAAAGGAGACCGGCGGCAGGGCCGAAGTTCTTATTTTAGGCTATCCGGACGGCGGCAAAGACCGGATGGATACGGGTGAATTTATTTGCCGGTGCATGATAAAAACATCCAAAAGGCCGAAAGACGGTGCCACATTATTTTTTGATCAGGGATTAACGGCAGAAATTATCGACTTTAAAGACGGAATTTATCGGGTAAAATTTATATACACCGGCCGCTTTGAAACACTCCTCGACCGGATCGGACGCATCCCTTTGCCGCCCTATATTAAAAGGACCGATTCCAAGGATGACAGGACATTTTACCAGACCGTCTATGCTTCACAAAAGGGCGCCGTTGCCGCACCCACGGCAGGTCTTCATTTTTCTGAAAGCCTTCTTGAAAAACTCAGAAAAAAAGGGGTGAAGATCGTTGCAATTACCCTTCACGTAAGTTACGGTACTTTTTTGCCCGTAAGGGTGTCCGATATTAGAGACCATCGCATCCATTCTGAATGGTATTTTATCGGCAAACAGACGGCGGATGTCATCAACCGCGAAAAAGCAAAGGGAAACAGAATTGTGGCCGTCGGCACGACATGCGTGCGTACACTCGAATACGCATCGAACCAGAGCGGGGTTGTTGCGCATGGCAGCGGAAACTGCGATCTTTTCATATACCCCGGTTACGGGTTCAACGTTGTCGATGCAATGATTACAAATTTTCATCTGCCAAAATCGACACTGCTGATGCTTGTATCGGCGTTTGCAGGTCGCGAAACGGTTTTGAAGGCCTACGAAGCCGCCATAAGGGAAAGGTACAGATTTTTCAGTTACGGGGATGCGATGTTGATCGTATAGATACTATGTTCAATTTCGAGGTAATTTCCAAATCCACCACAACACGGGCCAGGGCGGGGCGTTTGCAGACCGCTCACGGTGAAGTAAAGACGCCGGTTTTCATGCCGGTGGGAACCCTGGCCACGGTTAAATCTTTAACCCCCGAAGAACTTTTGGACTGTGGTGCCCAGATCATCCTCGGAAATACGTATCACCTTTATCTCAGGCCGGGCTGTGAAGTGATCCGCAATTTTAACGGCCTCCACGGTTTTATGCATTGGGGAGGTCCTATTTTGACGGACAGCGGCGGCTTTCAGATTTTTTCCCTTGCAAAGCTAAGAAAAATTACCGAAGAAGGCGCCTTGTTCCAGTCACATATTGACGGTTCGCAGCATATGTTAACCCCTGAAAAATCAGTAGAAGTTCAGCTCTGCCTCGGATCTGACATTATTATGTGCCTTGATGAGTGCATAAAATACCCCACCGGACGGGATGCGGCGAAAAAAGCCCTCCAGCTGACCACACAATGGGCAAAAAGGTGCAAAGCTGCACTTGGAAAGGAGAAAAACGCCCTGTTTGGTATTGTTCAGGGCGGTATGTTCAAAGATTTGCGAGAAACTTCAGCCCATGCGCTGATGGACATCGGTTTTAGCGGATATGCCGTCGGCGGGCTGAGCGTTGGAGAACCCAAAGATATCATGCTCGAAATTGCCGGTTTTACACTTCCGATCCTCGATGACACGAAACCGAAATATATCATGGGCGTCGGAACCCCCGAGGATCTCGTAGAACTCGTTGCCCTTGGTGGTGATATGTTCGACTGTGTCCTTCCCACCCGGAATGCAAGAAACGGCAAGATGTTTACAAAATTCGGTGCCATAAATATCTGTAACTCACGTTTCAAGTATGACACAGAACCGATAGACTCAGGTTGTACATGTTATACCTGTCAAAATTATTCCAGGGCTTATCTGCGGCATCTTTATATGGCCAAAGAACTGCTGGCGTATCGTCTCAATACCATCCACAACATTCATTACTATACGCGCCTGATGCAGAATATGCGAACCGCCATAAGCCAAGACAGATTCGAGGCGTTCAAAAAAGATTTTTATGAAAACCAGCGGCCCTGAAACTTACTGCAGGGCGCTTCAAAATTTTCACACAAAGAGCTTGCAAATTTTTTTATAACATTTATATACTGAAAAGGTTGAGCAAGCCATAGGATTTTTTGATAATTATTGGATATGATCCTTTTTTTAGGCCCACTTATACACGAGTTTTGTCCACCCCTTCAAGGTCGAGACGTTTGGTAACCGGATCGGCTGTTTGCGCACTGTTTTCTCAGGGGGTGTGAAGCTCGGGTTCTTATATAATTTCCGAGAAATCAATATAAGGGTTCAACATGACCATCGCCAAGCATATCAAAACCACATTATCCGGATCTTCCTGGATCCGTAAAATGTTTGAAGAAGGTTCACGCCTCAAAGCAGAGCACGGGGCTGAAAATGTGTTTGATTTCAGTCTCGGCAATCCCAATCTGAAACCTCCGGAAAAATTTCGTGCGGCCCTCGACGCCGCCGTCGTGTCTTCAATTGCGGAGGGCCATGGATATATGCCGAATATGGGTTATCCGCATGTTCGCAAGTCTGTGGCGGATTTTCTTTGCAGGGAGGAGCAGGTTCAGGTTTCGGAAAATGATGTGATCATGACCTGTGGCGCTGCAGGCGCCCTGAACGTTATCCTGAAAGCAATTCTCGATCCCGGCGACGAAGTTATTACGCCGGCGCCCTATTTCGTCGAATATACATATTACACGGAAAATCATGGCGGAAGTCTAAGAACCGTTCCGACCAAACCCGATTTTACCCTGGATATCGGGGCGATTTCCGCTGTTATTACCGAAAAGACAAAGGCCGTGCTTATCAATTCCCCCAACAATCCCACCGGTCAGGTGTATTCAAAAGAGAGCCTCGATGAACTCGGAACGCTTTTAAGAGAAAAAGGGGAAAAATTGAACCGGACCCTATATCTCATTGCGGACGAACCCTACCGTAAGATCGTTTATGATGGTTATAAAGTGCCCAGCATCTTTAACAGTTATCGTGAGAGCATCATTGCCACCTCATATTCTAAAGACATTTCGATTCCCGGTGAGCGAATCGGCTATCTGGCGATCAATCCCGAAGCGTCATTTAAGGGGGAACTGATAGAAGGCATGGCGCTGACCAATAGAATACTGGGGTTTGTCAATGCACCGGGCCTGATGCAGCGGGTTGTCGCATCCCTTCAAGGGGCGAGTGTGGACATTTCCGTTTATGCCCGAAAAAGAGACCTTTTGTGCCATGGCCTTGCAGATTGCGGATACGATTTCGTCAAACCCTCGGGTGCTTTTTATCTTTTTCCGAAAGCGCCGATTTCCGATGATGTAAAGTTCGTAAAGGCCCTTCAGGAGGAACTGATTCTTGTGGTGCCCGGAAGCGGTTTTGGCGGACCCGGCTATTTTAGAATTGCGTTTTGCGTGGACGATCCTACCATAATAAATGCCATGCCGGGGTTTAAGCGTGTAATGGAAAAATTTAGATAAATTGAAAGGAGATGAGCTCGTAAAAAATCTGATTTTGCTCGCTCCGCAAGCAATTTTGGGAGTCATGACTCGCAAAATTACTCGATGTCGCTGACAAAAGACTTTTTACGAAGCCGTCAAAGGAGGTTTTTATGAAAATATTAAAGATAGACCATATCGGAATAGCGGTAAACAGCATCGAAGATGGTAAAAATTTATGGACGGATGCCCTCGGGCTTGCCTTTGAAGGTACCGAGACCGTAGAAGAGCAGAAAGTCACCACAGCCTTTTTCCCGGTGGGAGAAAGCGAAGTGGAGCTTCTGGAATCAACGGCGCCTGACGGACCGGTTGCCAAGTTCCTCGAGAAAAAAGGGGCAGGGGTCCATCATGTCGCTTTCCGTGTAGAGAATATTGAAGAAGCCCTGGCAGAGTTAAAGGAAAAAGGGATACGTCTTATTGATGAAAAACCGAGAAAAGGTGCAGGCGGCGCAAAGATTGCTTTTTTACACCCCAAAGCGACCAACGGCGTTCTGGTAGAATTGTGTGAAAAGTGATCAGCGTTTAACGATTTTTTAAAAAGTAAGAAAAGGAGAATCCCATGTCTGAACATCCTGATTTGCAGAAATGGAAAGATCTTGCCGTCAAGCAACTCAGAGGAAGGCCCCTTGAAGATTTGAACTGGAAGACCCCTGAGGGAATTCTGGTCAAACCCCTCTATACCGAAGAAGACCTTAAAGGGATGGAACATGTGAACACCCTTCCGGGTTTTTCACCGTATGTAAGAGGCCCCATGGGCACCATGTACGCCGGGAGGCCCTGGACCGTCCGCCAGTATGCGGGCTTTGCCACAGCCAAAGAGTCGAATGAATTTTACAGGAAAAACGTGGCCGCCGGTCAGACCGGACTTTCGGTGGCCTTTGATCTTGCAACCCACAGAGGGTATGATTCGGACCATCCGAGGGTTGTTGGAGATATCGGTAAAGCCGGTGTGGCTGTGGATTCCGTGGAGGATATGAAGATCCTTTTCGATCAGATTCCGTTGGACAAGATAACGGTTTCAATGACGATGAATGGGGCGGTTCTGCCGATCATGGCCGGGTACATCGTTGCGGCGGAAGAGCAGGGCGTAAAGCTTGAGCAGCTGGGNGGAACCATTCAGAACGACGTTTTAAAGGAATACCTGACCCGAAACACCTACATNTATCCACCTGAACCGTCTATGCGGATCGTGTCCGACATTATCGGATACTGTTCCAAAAACATGCCCAGATACAATACGGTCAGTATCAGCGGTTATCACATGATGGAAGCCGGGGCCGACTCTGTTCTTCAGACGGCATTTACCCTTGCGGACGGGCTTGAATATGTTAAGGCCGCCCTGGCTGCAGGGCTGGATATCGATGGGTTTGCGCCGAGGCTTTCGTTTTTCTTTGGCGTTGGCATGAATTTTTTCATGGAAATCGCTATGTTGAGAGCTGCCCGTTTTTTGTGGCACGAAATCATGAGCCGGTTTAATCCCAAAAACCCCAAATCACTCATGTTGCGAACCCATGTCCAGACATCAGGCTGGAGCCTGACCGCCCAAGACCCGTATAACAACATCATTCGAACCACCCTGGAGGCGATGGCCGCAGCGTTGGGCGGAACCCAGTCTCTGCATACCAATTCCTTTGACGAGGCTGTGGGTCTGCCCACCGAATTTTCCGCCAGAATTGCCAGGAATACCCAGATAATCATTCAGGAAGAGTCTCAAATCTGCCATGTGGTCGATCCATTGGGCGGTTCTTATTATGTAGAGGCATTGACCGACGGAATCATTAAAGCCGCCAGAAAAATTATCGAAGAGGTCGAGGAAATTGGCGGAATGGCCAAAGCCATTGAAACCGGTATGCCGAAGATGCGAATAGAAGAAGCGGCAGCCAGGAAACAGGCCCGCATCGACCAAGGGAAAGATGTCATTGTGGGTGTCAACAAATATCAAATAGAAGAAGAGCCGCTGAAAGATATTCTCGAGGTTTCAGATGCCGTTCGAGGCGAACAGACCGCAAGGTTAAAGGAGATAAAAAGAAAACGGAGTGAAGATGACGTCCGAAGAACACTGGAGGCCATAACCCATGCCGCCGATTCCGGGGGGAATCTCTTGGAAGCCTGTATTCCCGCCGTACGGGCACGTGCGACTGTCGGCGAAATTTCAGATGCAATGGAAAAGGTCTTCAACCGGTTCGTGGCCACGACCCAGTGTATATCCGGAGCATATGCCGAAGAATATTCCGACAGCGAAATCTTTAAATCCATACGTAAGAGAACCGATGAATTTCAGGAAAAGAACGGACGAAGACCTCGGATATTGGTAACCAAGATGGGACAGGACGGTCATGACCGAGGGATAAAGGTAATTGCCACGGCATTCGCTGATCTCGGGTTTGACGTGGACATTGGCCCCATGTTCCAGACTCCGGAAGAAGCAGCCCAGATGGCGGTTGAGAACGATGTGCATGTTGTGGGTGTGTCGAGCCTTG
>JGI24024J18818_10000142_pt1 | contig 22480 bp, 19 predicted proteins | sample Cruoilmetagenom2_FD_18818 | JGI IMG/M metagenome (IMG submission 18818) | reverse complement strand
ATCTCTGTGGTGCTTGTGGGGGCGATACTCGCAGCGAGTACAGGTATCGTAGGGGCTTCGGTGGTGATGATGTCTCTCATTGCACTTCCTTTGATGCTTAAACATAACTACTCTCCTGCCTTGGCATCCGGTTCCATCGCCGCGAGTGGTACACTGGGACAGCTTATACCTCCCTCCATCGTCCTCATTATCCTTGGTGATCAGATGCACCTTTCTGTGGGTGATCTCTTTCGTGCGGCTGTGGTGCCCGGGCTTTTGCTTATCGTTCTGTATATCATCTACATTTTGCTGATCTCTTACTTTAACAAAGAGGTAGCACCTGCCATTGTTTCTGAAGAATCTTATGGAGAGGTGATCAAAGAGGCACTCAAAGAGATCATCCCTCCCCTGTTGCTTATAGGGGTAGTGCTTGGATCCATCTTTGCAGGTATCGCGTCACCTTCTGAGTCTGCGGCTATCGGTGTATTGGGTGCGATAGTGCTGGCTGTGGGAAAAAGAACATTCTCTTTTGAAATGTTGCGTTACGCCAGTATAGAGACAGTCAAACTCACCGCAATGATCTTTATGATACTTATAGGGGCTACTGCATTCTCTTTGGTCTTTAATGAACTGGGTGGCGGAGATATGGCGATGGCGTTCTTTTCAGGCGATATGCAAGACCAGTGGACTTTTATACTCATCGCGATGCTGGTCATCTTTCTACTGGGCTTCTTCATCGACTTCATCGAGATCGCTTTTGTGGTTGTGCCTATCTTGGTGCCTATCGTAGCATCATTTGGAATAGACCCTATTTGGTTTGCCATCCTCATAGCGATGAACCTGCAAGCCTCATTTCTTACCCCACCATTTGGATTTGCACTATTTTACTTAAAAGGTGCAGCAGGGGATAAAGTGAGTACAGGGGCTATTTACAAAGGAGTGATACCGTTCATAGGGCTACAACTCTTAGCTCTTCTGATCATTGTGATGTTTCCGGAGTTGATCTATCTGTTTGGAAAGTAGGCTGTAGCGTGGGTTTTCAAACCCACGCTACAGAAGTTACGTAAACAGTCGACTTAAAAATGACCCTTTTCCTGCAAGTTTATCTATGAGTTCAAAGTAGTAGGTTTCATGCTTCAATCCCAATTCTGGGTATTTTAATTTTTCATCGGGCATGACTGCTATGGTAAAAGGGACAGAGCGTACTTTAAAAGCTTCTGCCAGTTTAGGATTACGCGATACATCACATTTGACGACGGGTATTCCATTTTCTTCTCCATAGGTTTCAAGTCTCTCATCTATGAGTTTTGTGAGCATTTGACAAGGTCCACAGCTAGGGGAGTAGAAGTCTATAAAGACAGGCTTTTTATTATTTTTGATGATCGTTTCATAATTTTTATCTGTAAGTTCCATAAAGTGATTGTATCAAAAGTTCGCTACAATTCTTTTATGGAACAAAATATAAAAATNGAATTTAAACAATCAACCGTAGAGAGNCTGCAAGCNTTTTCAGAGATACTCAAAAAAGANATTAATACGATTTTGGAAGAAGCACTCGAACAGTACTTCGAGACTGAACAGCAAAAGCTCATGGAAAAAAGTGAAAACGATGAGAGTGCTATGACAAATCTGGACTTTGATGAATTTTGGGATGACCTGGATATCGATTAGATGGAAGGGCTTAAAGCACAGTTATCAAAGAAGTTAGATGAAGAAATACAAACTATAGATTTCTTTTGTTCAGGGCAGATAGGGGATATCTACAAGGTTTCTACTGAAGATACCAGCTATATACTGAAAACTTCACAGGTATCAAATCAACTTTGCATTGAAGCCGACATGCTTAAAGATATTAATAAATATGATATCGCTGTTCCTGAAGTCTTTGACGTGAGTGAAAGCTATTTACTTCTGGAATATATAGAAGAGAGCAAACAAGCCAAATGCACGCAAGAGATAGAAGCGGCTAAACTTTTAAGTAAACTGCATAGCGTGACAAATGATAGTCGTATGTATGGTTACTATTATGACACGACTATCGGACCTTTTAAGCAAAAGAATGAACAAACCCAATATAACTGGACACTTTTTCAGGGACAGATGCGTATTATGCCTATGGCAAAGATCTGTTATGACAAAGGGTTGTTATCTAAACAGATGCTAGAGAGATTAGAGNGCTTATGTCGAGATCTCTATAAGCGCGTGGATATGTCTTTGATCACACCTTCACTCTTACATGGAGATATGTGGGGCGGNAATATATTATTTAATATGACAGGTGCTACGGTGATNGATCCGGCTATTTACTTTGGAGACAAAGAGATGGAACTGGCTTTCATTAAACTCTTTGATACTTTTGGAGAAACCTTTTTTGAAGTATATACAGAGGTACATCCTTTGAGTGATGACTTTTCTGNAACAAAAGTACCTCTTTATCAGATCTATCCTCTTTTGGTGCATGTGGCACTTTATGGTGGCGGATATGTAGGACAACTGGAGCAAGTACTTAAAAAGTTGAAAGTGTGAAAGGCAGTAAATGATGAGTCGTAAGAAGTGGAATATCAAAACTATGGGAATAGAGCTAATAAAAATAGCACTGCTTATGTTTATATTAAGTAATATTATGAGTTATCTGCGTTCACCTGAACTTGCATCACCTCAGTTGCCAAAGATAGAAGTACAACTCTTGGACGGAAGTATGTTCACTGTGGAAGAGGGGAAACCTTTACTCCTGCATTACTGGGCGGTTTGGTGTCCGACATGTAAACTTGAAGCACCCAACATAGAAGCTGTTTCAAAAGAGTATAACGTACTGACCATCGCGGTCAATTCCGGAAGTGATACAAAAGTAAAAGCATATATGCAAGAGCATGATCTAAACTTTAAAGTGATCAACGATGTAGAAGGGGTTTGGGCTAAACGGTTTAAAGTAGAAGCGTATCCGACAACGTTTATCTATGACGGCAAGGGTAAATTACAGTTTACAGAAGTAGGGTATACGACAACTGCAGGTTTACTGGCACGGTTTGAATGGATCAAGTAGGTAATTAAGAATAATCATATCGCTTAGGTGCCTGTTTTCTCTCTTAAAAGACAGAATAAGTGATAAACCTAATGATTTTATTTTATTATAAAACCTTTATGAGGATAAAATTTTACAAACTGGGAAAATATACTCTGAAATGGGTTATATCTTAAGAGATATAACGATACTATAAGCGTGATATATCTTATGACTCAAGGACAAGGATGGAACTCTCCTCCCCACTTACTTTGGAAATGTTAGGCAAACCTTTTCTACTGGAAAAGCGTATAGAACTTTTGCATGCCATTGAGCAACACGGTTCTATCTCCAAAGCAGCCAAGGCGGTACCTATGAGTTATAAAAGTGCCTGGGAAGCGGTGGATACAATGAACTCCCTTTCTCCTGAGCCTATTGTCAGCAGAGAGACAGGCGGAAAAGATGGTGGAGGTACGACCATTACCACCTATGGGGTTACGCTTTTAGACAACTATGCACTGCTTAAAGAAGAGCATACACGGTTTTTGTCAAGGTTGTCAGAGTTGACAGATATAGAAAGTGGTACATTTAAGACCATCGAAAGACTCTCTTTGCACATTTCTGCACGAAATCAGATACAGGCTAAGGTTGTCTCGGTAGAGTGTGAAAATGTAAATGCAAAGATACATTTGAAGTTGAAGAGCGGACAGGTACTTGTTTCGGTCATTACCAAAGAAGCAGTAGAAAATCTCCATATTGAAAAAGATCATACTGTCATTGCCATATTTAAATCCTCTACGGTTTTACTCTCTGCTGTAAGCGATGAAAAACATCAAGAGAATAGACTCGTAGGTGTGGTTGAAAAGATAGAAACAGATAGAGAAAATGTTAAAGTACAAGTGGACATAGGCAATCATGATACGGTCGTAGCTGTGATGCCTGTCAATGTTTTAGATAAGATGGAACTTGAAGTTGGAAGTTCTGTAACGGCTATGATAAAAGCCAGTAATATTATGTTGGGGAAATAGAGAGTGAGACAGTTAAGAACAGGATGGTTATGGTTTGCCTTGACGGGAACAGTATTGGGTATGGGAAATATTGAAGATGTAGTAGATCTGGAAAATGTTGTAGATGTTATAGATGTGAACAGTAGTGTAGAGATGGATGATTTGGAAGATGTTCAAAAACACACTATAAAATGTGACATGCTGCACCTCTATGAGGAAGATCCCCAAGAGGTTGATCGTATCCGTGAAATGTGCTCTCAAGGGATATTTTACGGACGTCTACGTTTTAACAGCTTTGGCTTTAAGTGGAAGAATGAACTGGACTTGGCAGGAACTAAAGTAAGAAAAGACAATGCCATCGCAGGGTTGGGCGGAAGTTTGATCTATAGAAGTGCTTATTTCTATGGTTTTGGTCTAGGAGCTGGAGCGTACACGTCGGGGTCACAGGGAAGTTTAAGTAATTCAGAAGCCTATCTCTATAGATCCGGTAAAGGTGTATTCAGTCGATATGATGCATTGACAGAGGGTAAGGAGAGCCTTAATGTTTTGGCACAGGCGTATTTGGAATATAAGTATGAAAAAGTTTTTATAAAAGCAGGACGACAGATATTTGAAAGTTTTTTGACCAAAAGCAATGATACAAAAATGGTACCCAATACCTTTGAAGGGATCACGCTCAATAGTTCGTCTATCTATGATACTTCATTTAAAGCGGCATATCTGACAAGACAAAAATTGAGAGACCACTCTGATTTTCATCATGTTTTGGCAGTGGGGGACAACCCAAATGATCCTTATGCTATTTTTACTGAGAATGATGATGCAGCCATGCATTTCGGGCTTGATTTGTCTAAATTGAAAACCAGAAACATAGAGGACAGGCTGATCGTGTTGGAGGCAAAGAATAGAAGTATTGAAAATCTGACATTGAAAGTGAACTATACGGCTGTACCTGACCTGATCTCTTCTGCGATGCTTCAGGCTGACTATAGAATGTATCTGGGTGACTGGTCTGTGATACCGGCTTTAAGATACATGCAGCAGTTTGACAATGGTGCAGGTGACATAGGCGGTGCAAACCTCAGAACGCTGACAGATGGATATAAAGATCCCGATAGTCTGGATGCTGAACTTTACGGGGCAAGAGTTGATGTGCTCTATGATACATTAAAATTGAGATTTGGATATACGAACATAGCAGATAAAGGTGATATCGTAGCACCATGGAGAGGTTTTCCAACAGGTGGCTTTACACGTGCTATGTCGCAGTATAACTGGTATGCAAATACTGAAAGCTATATGCTTCAACTTGATTATAAGTTTGAAGATATTTCTGAATTTAAGGTCATATCGCGTTTCGCCATACAGAATTTTGATGATGAAAAAATAGGGGTACAGGCAGATTCAAATATCTTTACAGTGGATTTTCTTAAAGGACTTGGAAGTAGGGCTGTTTATCTGAAAACAAGATTTGCCCATGTGATGGGAGATAATGATACTGTCACCAGGAATGGTTTTCGTAAACTGGATCCGTCATTTGATGAACTTCGTCTTGAACTCAATTACCTGTTTTAAAACATAATCTTGAGGCAAAAAGAAATATTTAGATAAAATTATTTACAAGGAAAAAATATGAGTATAGATAAAGTATTAATGGACAGATCTGGCGGAAAGTGTGAGTTATGTGGCAACGAAGAAGGGTTGGAAGCTTACACCGTAGCACCTAAAGATGAAGCTATCGTGATTTGCAGTACCTGTGCGGCATCTATAGAAGAACCGACAGCCAATGAAAAACACTGGAATTGTCTGCATGACAGTATGTGGAGTACAGAACCTGCAGTGCAGGTCATGGCATTTAGACTCCTCACACAGCTTGGGGCACAGGATCAGCTTGATATGATGTATCTTGAAGATGATGTAAAAGCGTGGGCGGAAGAAGGTTTGGAAACTGAGAAGCAGGAGCCGACACGTGATGCCAACGGAACTATCTTAGTTGAGGGTGATGCTGTGAGCATCATCAAAGACCTTGTGGTCAAAGGGGCAGGATTTACAGCCAAACAGGGAACGACTGTTAAAAATATCCGTATGGCTCCGGGTGATCCTACACATATCCAGGGGCGTGTGAATGGGACGATGATCTTTATCATTTCTGCGTATTTGAAGAAACTGTAACCTCTACGATTTTATAGTATAGAGGTATAATCAAATACGTCATTTAAGACTATAAGAAGAAGGATCCATCCATGATGAGAATTATTAATTACTTTATCGAGAATAAAAGTCTTAATTATGTACTTCTTATTTTTATTCTTTTTCTTGGGGTGAATGCCTATCAAAATATTCCCAAAGAACTTTTTCCTGAAATTGCTTTAGACAAGATAGCTATTACTGGTGTGTATGCTGGTGCAAGTGCTGATAATCTTGACAAGATGGCAGTTCGGGATATAGAAGATGAACTGGGGAACATTCAGGGTATCGATAAAATTGATACCGTGATCAAGGCAGGTACATTTTCGATTATCTTGAGTCTTGGGGATGGTACAGACCAAACAGATACACTTAACAAAGCCAAAGATGCTATAGCCAAAAGCAGACAATATTTGCCTGCTGATATGACAGAACCTGTTGCACGGATACTTAACCACAATCGACCACTTATTAGCCTTTCCCTCTCTTCTGATACTATGAATAAAGGTCAATTGATAGAGACAGCTAAAGAGATCAAATCTATTATCGCCAGAAATCCTTATGTAAGTGAAGTGAAAATATATGGAGATGCAGATCAGGAAGTCTCTGTACAAATTAATGAAGACGAAGTCAGAGCCTACGGACTGGATCCTGCTGCCATCATTTCGGCAGTCTCAAAAATTTCTTATATTTATCCCATTGGTGACATCAAAGAAGGGGGAAATTATATATTTCTTTCTACTGTGAATGGAAAAGCCAACAAAAAGGAGTGGGAATCAACGCTGCTTAAAATAGGAGAGAAACAAGTAAGACTTGGTGATGTTGCCAGCGTAAATATAATGTATCCTCAAAATACCACGCTTTCAACTTTTAACGGTCGTAAAAATATTACACTGGTTATCTCTAAAGGAGCTGAAGGAAATTCTATAAAAATCTCTAAAGAGTTGCGTATTTATGTGAAGGAAAAACTTAATAAAATGTATCCTGAACTGTACTTTGATTTTTACCAGGACAGTTCAAAACCGGTCAAAGACAGACTGGATATTGTTATTTCAAATTTAATGTTTGGACTGGTACTGGTTTTTCTCTCTATGGCTTTACTGATCAATGTACGTATTGCTTCTATTGTAGCGATTGGAATACCTATCTCTTTTGCTGTGGGGATACTCTTTATTTATGTCATGGGGTATTCTATTAACATTGTCTCATTACTTGGCGGTCTTATTGTTATTGGTATCGTAGTAGATGATGCTATTGTTGTGTCTGAAAACATTCAGCGTCATCTAAATGAAGGTATGGATGCAAGAGAAGCAGTATATGCAGGGGTCAAAGAAATGGTTTTGCCAGTTACCTTGGCAACACTGACAACCATCGCCGCATTCCTTCCTCTTTTTATGCTCACAGGAGAGATCAAAAACTTTATTATTCTTATTCCTATCACAGTGGTGATGATCCTTGTAGGTTCACTGCTTGAAAGTTTTTTCTTTTTACCTTTGCATGCCGGTGAGTTTCTCAAAAAACAGAAAAACTTCATCAACTGGGAGCCTCTGCAGGAAATGTATGAAGCATTACTGCATAAGGTCATCCATTACAAGTACAGGTTCTTATTTACCTTTGTTGTGCTTATACCCATATTGACTGTACTGACGATCAAGATGCTTGGGTTTCAATTCTTCCCTGGTTTTGATGGTAACTACCTTTATATTACAGGAAAAAGTACTGTAGATACTTCCATTGAAGACACGCAGAAGATGAGTAAAGAATTAGAAAACTATATCATGGAGCATAAAGAGGTTTATTCCCTAAAAGCGACTTCTACCGTGGTGGGTTCAAGAAGAGCACTCTCGGGAGAAAATGAGACAGGTGATAATCTGTTTTATATCACCATGGAACTTTACGATATGGAACCTCAGAGTTTTATCAATGCCTATATCAATCCTATTTTCAATTTTTCTTTTAATTTCAATGATCCCAATAAAATTAGAGAGAAACACACCTATGATCTTGCCAAAGACTTGAGAATAGAGATCGCTGCTGTGATGGAAAAATATTATCTTGATGAGCTTGGTGTACTTGAAGATAAACCAGGGCTCATCAAAAATGACATACAGATCAACTTTGCAGGTGTCAATAGCGAAAAGATAGCTGATGCCATGAAAAGAATGGAAGAAAATCTTTCAGCAGTTCCTTTTGTGAAAAATGTGAGTAACAATGCACAACTTGGTAAGATGGAATACAAGTTACGCATCAACTCTTACGGTGAACAGTTGGGACTGACAGAAGTTTCTATTGCCCAGACACTTGCCGGGTATTTCCTCGATAGCCGTAAGGCCATGACTTTTAGTGATAATGGTGTCATGGAGATACGCACAAAAGCCATCAACAAAGACACAGAGAAAACCTTATTGAACTTTATGATCCCGACACCTTCTGGAAGTTTTGTCAAGCTCACCGATATTGTAGAGATCAAAAAACTAAGGGCCTATGAAAAAATAGAAAAACTTGATGGTAGTGCAGTAAAATCGGTTTTTGCAAATATAGATAAGAAAAAAACCACTGCGCTTAATGTGCTGGGTGAGATCAAGCCATTGATTGCACAGCTTAAAGATGAAGGTCTTGAGATCACGCTTCTAGGAGAAAATGAGAAAAATCAGCAATTTAAAAATGACATGATTCATTCACTCGTTATTGCACTCTTTTTGATCTTGATCACCTTGCTCTTTATCTTCCCTAAGATACGCTATGCACTGATGGTAATGTCTGTTATTCCATTCTCTTTACTTGGTGCGCTTTGGGGGCACTTGTTACTGGGGATCAACCTCTCCATGCCTTCGGTAATCGGTATGCTGGGGCTTGCCGGCGTTGTCATCAATGATGGTATCATTATGTTGGATTTCCTGCATGGTACGAGTGATGCAGACAAATTTTATGAAAGAGCAAAGCTGAGACTGCGTCCTATCCTTATCACATCGATCACCACTTTCCTCGGGCTGTTCACGCTTATTTTCTATGCTACAGGTCAAGCAGTCATCCTGCAACCTATCGCTATTTCCATTGGTTTTGGATTACTTTGGGGTACTATACTTAACCTTATTTACCTACCGGCATTGTATGCGGTGGTGAATAAAATAAAGCCGTCAAGAGAATAGTTTAGAGGTGCTCTTATTTTAGTAATTTTTCAATGTCTTTTGCAATCTCTGCAGGCTTGGTAGATGAACCGTAACGTGTGATGACCTTGCCTTGTTTGTCTATAAGGAATTTGGTGAAGTTCCATTTGATACCTTCTGTACCAAGAAAACCGGGTGCCTGTGCTTTAAGATAGACATAAAGCGGATGGGTATGCTCTCCGTTGACATCGATCTTTTCAAAGAGTGGAAAGGTCACGTCAAAGTTCACTTTACAGAAATTCTGTATTTCTTCATGCGTACCAGGTTCCTGTTTTCTAAACTGGTTACAGGGAAAGCCCAATATCTCTAATCCTTGGCTGTTATAGTCTTGATAAAGCTTCTCCAAACCTTCATACTGGGGTGTAAATCCGCATTTGCTTGCGACATTGACTACAAGGACAACTTTTCCCTTATAGGCAGACATAGAGACTTCTTCTCCGGTGATAGTCTTAGCGTTAAAATCATAAAAGTGTTTCATAGTATCTCCTGCATTGAGTGTGAGGGTGAGTAAGATGGGTAGTAGTATTTTGTACATTTTTTATCCTTCAGATTATCGAGTATAGCATAGAATTATAACCCTTTCATCACCACTTCAAAGAGATAATCTACTTCATGGTCTTCCAAAAAAACCGTCTTTTTAGTTTCAAAGAAGTCCAGTACTTTTTTAGTAGGCAGAGCAGGGCTGTAGATGCATGAGGGGTGTGCGGGTTTGAAAGATTGCATGAGGGCTATCTCCTCTTCGATGCGTTGTTCGCAGATGTAGCAGTTCTCTTCAGGGTAGAGTCTTCCTTCATATTCGAGTAAAGTGATGTAGCTTTCACAGACGATGCGTTTGGGGTTTTGTCTGTTCCATTTTTTAGCGGCAGAGAGGAGTAGATCGAAGTAAAATGACTCTACTTCTTCTGCATCTTTGAGGTGTGGTTCAAATTTTTGAATGAAGTTATGCCACATGAGAAGTTTGTTCTTGTTAAAGAGCCAGGGAAAACCCATGTGAGAGAGTGAACGGAGTCTGGGAAGAAAACTGGAGCCTTCTCCTTCTACTTCAAAATCAACAAGGTTTCCAAGCTGTAAAATGGAGTGTCTCGCACCAAAAAAACGGTAGTAGGTTCTCACTTCTGTGCTACTTAGAACAAGGGCGATGGAGTCCTCATTTTTGGCTTTTCTGACAGAAAGTATGAACCCTTTAATATGATACTCCAATATTTTCTTTAATTATAGTCAAAATGATGTTAAACATAGAGTAACTTCAAGGCACGGCGGCATGGGCTTAATTAAGCCTTAAACAGTTTTTAACGTACTTTTTAGTATAATCCACACCATTTAGGAGCATTTTTTAGCTTCGCATTGATATTAATATAAGGTTGGAATATGAGAGATTTATTTACCTCGTTTAAGGATAATTGTGGATTTGGACTTTTAGCATCCATTGACAATACACCTTCGCATAGAAATTTGGAAGATGCCATTACTTCACTGTCGCGTATGATGCACAGAGGAGCTATCGCTGCAGATGGTAAAACGGGTGACGGTTCAGGATTACTTCTCTCCCTTCCTAAATCATTTTTTGAAAAAGAGGCTGCTAAAGAAGATGTTTTTCTCCCGGAAACGTATGCAGTTGCCATGGTCTTTTCCAAGAATGAAAATGATTTTGAAGTGATCAACAGAATTTGTAATAACAACGACCTGAGAGTCATCTATACACGTACTGTGCCTGTAGATACCAATGCTTTGGGAGAGCAAGCACTTGCCTCACTCCCCATGATGAAGCAAGTGTTTGTTACACCAAGCTCTGCTGTAGCAGTGAATAGACTGGATGCAATGGTGTACCTTTCACGTAAAGAGATCGAAGCAGAGTTAAAGGATGATAATGATTTTTATATTCCTACCTTCTCAACTTCAGTAGTGTCATATAAAGGGCTTGTTATGCCTACACACATTAAAGAGTTTTATAAAGACCTCGCCAACCCGGATTTTAAAATTTCTTTTTGTCTCTTCCATCAACGTTTCTCAACTAACACACTTCCCCAATGGAAACTTGCGCAGCCTTTTAGAATGATCGCACACAATGGTGAGATCAACTCTGTGACTGCCAACCGTTTTAATGCTGCAGCTAAAATGGCTGCTGCAAAGTCTGATGTGTTTTCTGATGAAGAGATGGAAAGATTGAAAAATGTTATTCAAAACGGCATGTCGGATTCGGCATCTTTGGACAACTTTATGGAGTTTTTACGTATCAACGGTGTGGACTTCTTCAAAGCAGCACGTTCACTGATCCCTGCACCTTGGCATAATGCCCCACATATGGATTCAGATCTCAGAGCTTTCTATGAGTATGCGAGTACGTGTTTTGAACCATGGGATGGACCTGCTGCTGTGAGTATGACAGATGGGCGTTATATCGGTTGTGTACTTGACCGAAATGGACTCAGACCATCCAAATATATCATTACCAGAGATAACAGATTGCTTATCTCTTCTGAATATGGAGTACTTCAAGTCCCTGAAGAGAATGTTGTAGAGCGTGGTAGACTTCAATCCGGTGAAATGATGGGGATCGACCTTAAATACGGAAAAGTGTTGAAAAATAACGATATTAACGACTATCTGAAAGTGACGAACCCTTATGATAAATGGTTGGGAAAAAACATGGCATATTTACAGGAACATGTGCCTAATGCAGATGCAGAAAGCTGTTCTAATGACCATAAAGATATGGAAGCAAGACAGCGTTATTTTAACTATACACTTGAAGTAATGAGAGAAGTGATCAAGCCTATGATCGCAGAAGGTAAAGAGACGACCGGTGCCATGGGTGATGATACGCCTATAGCGGCTTTCTCTGTAGAGCAAAGAAACTTTACAGACTTTTTCAAACAGAAGTTTGCACAAGTGACCAACCCACCAATTGACCCGATTCGTGAAAAAACAGTGACAAGTTTAAATACCGGTTTTGGTGAAATACATAACATTCTGACAGATGGACCTGAACATGCAAAAAGACTAAAAACAGTACTTCCTGTTATGTCGGCAGAAAAGTTCTCGCTTATTCTTGAATTTGGTAATGAATCGGATGAAAAATATGATCCTGCCTATAAAGTTAGAAAATACTCAACTGCCTATACCAATAATATCAAAGCGAGTCTTGAAACACTGGTACGTATGATCATTAAAGATGTCAGAGAAAATGCTGTAAGAACGATAATCCTGGATGACAGAGCACTGAATGATAACAATAAAGTCATTCCAATGCTTATGGTCGTGGGACGCCTTAGTTCTGTATTACTTGAAGAAGAACTGAGACATCTTACGAGTATCGTTGTGGCAACAGGTGAAGTTTTTGATCCGCATTCTGCCGCAGTGATGTTAGGGTATGGTGCTACTGCCATTTACCCTTATTTGCTTTACTATACGGTAAGACATATTGAAGAAGATCCTGAAGAGATAAAGCAGATATTGAAACGGTTTAGACGTGCCATGGGTGCGGGCCTCTTGAAGATCATGTCTAAAATGGGGATCTCGACACTCTCTTCTTACCGTAACTCACGTCTCTTTGATGCGATCGGCTTGAGTGAAGAGATGGTAGAAGAGTGTTTTGCAGGTACGGTAGGACTCTTGAATGGTCTAAGTTATGATGATATTGATGCACGTTTGAACACGAATCATCAACGTGCCTATAATTCTGATTTTGAGGGTCAAAAGAATGTGCTTTACAAAGGTGGATTCTATAAATATAAAAAAGGAGAAGAGTTCCATGACTTCTCACGCCCAACCATCTCTGCTATCCAAAAAAGTGCTGAGACGGGGAGTCAGGAAGATTATGCGGAAGTAAAAAGACTTGTTAATGAGAGAGATAAGAAATTTATCCGCGATTTCTATGACCTTAAAAGTGAGAGAGAAGCGATCAGCATCGATGAAGTAGAACCTTTGTCAGAGATATTTAAACGTTTCTCAACGGCTGCGATGTCTATGGGCTCTATCTCTCAAGAAGCACACGAAACACTGGCTGTGGCTATGAATACTATCGGTGCGAAATCAAACTCAGGTGAGGGGGGAGAAGACCCTGCACGTTATGGGACAGAGAAGAACTCTTCCATCAAACAGGTTGCTTCGGGACGTTTTGGTGTGACTCCGGAGTACTTGCGTTCAGCTACAGAGATACAGATCAAAGTAGCACAAGGTGCAAAGCCAGGTGAAGGTGGACAGCTTCCAGGCTCTAAAGTATCTCCATTGATCGCTTCATTGAGATTTACTAAACCGGGTGTGACACTTATTTCACCTCCACCGCATCACGATATTTATTCTATTGAAGATCTGGCGCAGCTTATTTATGATATGAAGCAGATCAACCCTCAGGCGCGTGTGGCAGTCAAACTGGTATCTACTGCGGGTGTAGGTACGATTGCAGCAGGTGTTGCAAAAGCCTACGCAGACAAGATCATTATCTCGGGTGGAGATGGTGGTACAGGTGCTGCGCCTATAGGGTCTATCAGATTTGCAGGTAACCCTTGGGAGCTTGGACTGATAGAAGCACACAATTCACTCAAAGCAAATAACCTTAGAGGGCAGGTCAGACTGGAAACCGACGGTGGACTTAAAACAGGTCTGGATGTGGTTAAAGCAGCCATTTTGGGTGCAGAAGAGTATGCTTTTGGTACAGGTGCATTAGTGCTAGTTGGATGTATTATGCTTCGTGTCTGTCACTTGAATACCTGTGGTGTGGGGGTAGCAACACAAGATCCGCACTTGAGAAAAAGATTTACCGGTAATGTACAAAAAGTGATCAACTACTTTACACTTATGGCAGAAGAAGTAAGAGAAATCCTTGCAGCACTCGGTTACAAATCTCTGGAAGAAATTGTAGGACAAAATCATCTGCTTGAGGTAATAGATGATGAATTTGCCAAAAAATTTAATTTTGATCAACTTCTTTATAAACTTGAAGGTGTAAACACTTGTCAAGTACCGTTTAATGAACCGTACGATCAAAATGAGTATGAACAGGAGATCATTGAAGAGCTTATGGCTACGATCCAAGATCCTTCTACACCGATCGTTCTGAACAAAAATATTTCCAATTTGAACAGATCTTTTGCGACACGTATTTCTGGTGAGATCGCAGCACTACACGGAAATACAGGTCTTCCTGATGATACGATCACACTGAATATGAAAGGAACTGCCGGACAGTCTCTTGGTGCCTTTATGTCTAATGGGATTAGAATCAATATTGAGGGTGCAGGAAATGATTACATCGGTAAAGGAATGAATGGCGGTAAGATCGTCATCACTTCAGCAAACGCAGGATGGAAGTTCTCATTGGGCGGTAATACCTGTCTTTACGGGGCAACAGGCGGAACACTGTATGTGCACGGTCAGGTAGGTGAACGTTTTGCTGTACGTAACTCTGGTGCAACGACAGTGGTTGAAGGTACAGGAGATCACCCTTGTGAATATATGACAGGGGGTATTGCAGTCATACTTGGTAAAACAGGTGTGAATTTTGGTGCAGGTATGACAGGCGGTAAAGCTTTTGTCTATGATGAAGAAGGTAAACTTTATGAAAAAGTGAACCCTGAACTTGTTGAACCGCTTCGTATCGATACAGATGAATGGGACAGTGAAATGTTTGAACTCAAAGCCCTTCTTAAAGATTATCTAAAAGAGACGGGTTCTAAAAGAGCAGCATATATCTTGGAACACTTTAGAATTGAAATTAGAAAGTTTTGGATGGTCGCACCAAGAGGTGTAAAACCAACGATAATAGCAGATAAAAAAGGCGAATAAAAAGCTATGACAGTATTTACCCAAGCCTGTATCAAAGCTAATGAAGAGATAGCAGAGGCTATCAAAAATGGTTTTGATGCTTCCTGGTTTGAAAAGACGGAAGTGGGTGCGGGTGGTGATGTCTCTTCGAGGCTTGATCTTTTTGCTGAAGAGATATTTGTCAAACACTTGAGCTCTTTTGGACAGATAGAGTCTGAAGAGAGTGGTATTATCGGTGAGGGTGAAGAGAAGATCATCATTGATCCTATAGACGGTTCTTCCAATGCCCTTTCCCTTTTCCCTTTTTACGGTACTTCTGTTGCGAAGATCAATGCCGAGGGTCTCTTAGATGCAGCCATCGTGTGTAACCTTGGAAATGGAGATCTCTTTTTCAAGACGACTGCGAGTGGGATGCAGCAGGGAAAACTTTTTTCAACCACTTTTCATGTTCCACACTCTGCGCCAAATGCAGAAATAGGACTTTTTGAAAAAGCCTATGCAAATCCTGCACTGGTTGCAGCACTTGATCAGGAAAAACTCAAATTCAGATCACCCGGTGCCATAGCACTTTCACTTGCTTATGCACGTTCGGTGAATTATGTACTTTATATGGGTGAGTTCCGTATTTACGATTTTGCCGCCGGTTTAGCACTTTGTGAAGGGCTTGAAGTAATTGTTGAAGAGGATTATGTTATAGTATCAAAAGAAAAAGTTATTGCACAAAAGATAGAAGAACTAATAAAACAATTATAATATTTAGGAGTAGATGATGTTTGGCAATTTATTTAAAAAAGATGAAGTAGTACAGGAGACACCAAACCAGTGGATAAAATGTCCAAAATGTACCTCTCTTATGTATTACAAAGAAGTAGAAGCCAAACAAAATGTTTGTCCTAAATGTAACCACCATTTTAGAATTTCAGCTGAAAAGCGTATTGCTTCTATAGCCGATGAAGGTTCTTTTGTAGAGTTTGACAACACTTTGGCACCGGTAGATCCACTTAAATTTTCAGATAAAAAATCGTATAAAAAACGTATAGAAGAAGCGAAAGCCAAAACAGGTAAAACATCATCAGTGATGAGTGGTTCCTGTACTATTGGCGGTATGCCGATTGAGATCGCTGTATTTGATTTCTCTTTTATGGGTGGAAGTCTTGGTTCCGTTGAAGGTGAAAAGATCGTTCGTGGTATCAACAGAGCCATAAAGAATAACTGTGGTTTCATCATTGTTTCTGCTTCGGGCGGTGCACGTATGCAAGAGAGTACGTATTCACTCCTGCAAATGTCTAAAACATCAGCAGCCTTGAACAGACTGCACCAGAAAGATCTGCCTTTTATCTCTATCTTGACAGACCCTACTATGGGTGGTGTATCTGCATCGTTTGCGATGTTAGGTGATATTATCATGGCTGAACCGGGAGCACTTATCGGCTTTGCCGGTCAAAGGGTTATCAAGCAGACTGTTGGTGTTGACCTTCCGGAAGGTTTTCAGCGTTCAGAGTTTTTGCTTGAGCATGGACTCATCGACATGATCGTAGAGCGTGGTGAGATGCATCAAACACTTTCTGATCTGTTTAAACTGTTTAAAAGAGACAAAAAAGTAGTGATCGAAGAAGTTGTGCCTGAAAAAGTTGAGACTGAAGAAGTTGTGCAGGAAGAAGAAGTGATCGAAGAAGTTGAGACTGAAGAAGTTGAGACTGAAGAAGTTGAGACTGACACAGAAGTAACAGAAGACGAATCAAAAGTTTAAACTTTTGATTTACGCTTTAGTAGATAAAGAGACACTTTGCTCTAAAGATCTTTCTTTATCTGAACTCCTCCAACATTTAAAAACAATCCCCAACATTCCACTACTGCAATACCGCAACAAATCCGGTACGCTTGAAGAAAAAAAATCTGATCTGCTTACGATACGAAAACACTATGAGGGAAAACTCATTGTCAATGACAGTGTAGAGCTCATAGCGTATGCAGACGGCTTGCATGTAGGACAGGAAGATCTGCGTATACAGAGTCATGATCTCCAAGAAGCAGTAAGTCTCATTCGTGAAAAGATAGGAGACAAGCTCCTTGGACTCTCAACGCACAATAAAGCGGAGATCCTGGAATCAAATACCCTAGACCTGGATTATATCGGTTTAGGTGCTTACAGACCCACGAACACAAAATCTGAAGCCAATGTAGGTGGCAAAGCTTTACTTGAAGCAGCGGTATATTCTAAACATCCTGTTGGCATTATCGGCGGGGTGCGACTGGATGATAAGTTTGAAGCACCTGTTATCTATAAAGTGATAGGTTCAGGGCTTTACAATTAACCTATGAAAGCATTAAGCCAGACGCTCACCTTAAAAGATGAACGGGTGTTGGGTTATGCTGAGTCCGCTGATCCAAAAGGTACGCCGCTTTTTCTTTTTCATGGCTTGAATTCGTCACGACTAGAAGTCATCATCGCAGACGAAGCTATGAGAAGAGCTGGCATAAGGTGTATAGGTATCGACAGACCGGGTATGGGACTTTCCACTTTTCAGAAAGATCGCACAGTGTTGGGTTTTACAGAGGATGTAGAAGCCCTCGCAGATCATTTAGGTATAGAGAAGTTTTTTGTGATGGCTGTTTCTGCAGGTACACCTTATGCTTTAGCCTGTATCCATAAAATACCGCATAGGATTATATCTTGCGGCATTATTTCCGGTGTGGCTCCTGTCTTTACCTTTGGAGTGAAAGAGATGTCTAAAGGGAGCCGTTTCTTTATTTTATTGGCGCAAAGAACACCCTGGCTTATTAAGTATCTTTTTTGGTTTTTACATGGACGGATCAGTCATGATACTGCGAAGGAAGATCTTTTCCTTGAAGGTATTATGTTTGCCTTGGATGAGGTAGACAAAAATCTCATAAAAATTCCATCTGCGAAGAGGGCTTTGGTTGAGACGTTTAGAGAAGGGTACAGACAAAGCAGCAAAGGTGTGGCATATGACGGCATACTTGCCTTTGGAAAACCCTGGGGATTTGAACTGGAAGAGATCACCTTTACTCCCATTCGCTTATGGCATGGAGAAAAAGACAAGGGTATACCTCTTCCTATGGTAAAGTCCATGGCAGAAAATCTTGTGGACAGCAGACTCAAAACGTATCCGAAGGAAGGGCATCTTTCTATCATTTTTAATCAGCTTGATGAGATTCTTGATGAATTTTTGAAAAGGAAACAGTAGATGATCAACCATAAACAGTTTGATAACGGGTATAAATATCTAGAGATTAAGAATGACTGTGCAGAAGCGAAGATAGCTTTGCAGGGTGCACATCTGTTTCATTATAAAGTGAAACACAAAGCGGCTTTGTTGTGGGTAAGTGAGATGGCTTATTTTGAAGAGGGAAAAGCGATCAGGGGAGGGGTCCCTATCTGTTTTCCATGGTTTGGAAAAAACAAAGAGAATGCCATGCTTCCCCAACATGGTTTTGCGCGTACAGCACTTTGGAAAGTTGTTTTAGAAGAAGAGGTGGATACATGCCATACCCATATACGATTACAGCTCAAACCTGATGCAGATACTTTAGAACAGTGGCCCTATCTTTTTGATTTGTATCTTGATGTTACTATCGGAGATGAACTGAGTATCACTTTGTCTGTGATCAATACAGATAGTAAAGCATTTGAAATCAGTATAGCATTGCACACATACTTTCAGGTATCAGATATCAACACTATCCGTATAAAAGGATTAGATGCAAGCAGATATTATGATGCTTTAGATGATAGCATCTATAAACAAAATGGTGACATTTTTATACATGAAGAGGTAGACAGAGTCTATTCGGATCCTTCTGACACTATTACCTTATATGATGGAGAGTCTAAGGTAAAATTACAGCAAGAAGGTTCTCATTCTCTGGTTGTCTGGAATCCCTGGATAGAAAAATCATCACAAATGGCAGATATGAGTGCAGAGGGGTATAGAAGTATGGTATGTCTGGAAACTGCTAATGCCAGAGAAGATGCAAGAGTATTGAAGCCAAATGAGTCGCATGTCTTGAAGGCCATCATCTCACAAGAGATAGAGAAGTAAATAGTTAGTATGAAAGAAAAATTCTCCCTCAAAGATGTACTCTACAACCCTATAAAAGTACAGAAGATAGCCACAGAGATCAAAGCGGTCTATCCTGATTTTCAACAAGAAGCATTTGAAAATGATGTACTTGATCCGTTTCCTGATCTTAAACTAAAAGAGCGTATGTATCATATACGTGATATGCTGACGCTCTATCTACCAACAGACTATAGAGAAGCCACGAACATACTCTTAGAAGCTTTGCCCGAAGCCTTGGATAGCACAAAGAGTGATGATGACTTTGGGGACTTCATTTATGCGCCGTATAGTGAGTTTGTTTCTTTGCATGGTTGTTGTGCAGAGCATATAGACTTTTCTCTTAATGCCTTAAGGGAAATAAGCAAACGATTTTCTGTAGAGTTTGCCATACGTGATTTTATCAATACCTTTCCGATAGAAACCTTGGCAGTACTTGAATCCTGTTCCCTCTCTGACAATTATCATGAAAGAAGACTTGCTTCTGAAGGGCTGAGACCCAAATTACCCTGGGCAAAAAAACTGACGATCCATTACAACGAACCATTGATACATTTAGAGAACCTCTTTTACGATAATACCCGTTATGTGACACGCTCAGTGGCCAATCATCTCAATGACATCTCCAAAATGGATGTGCCTTTGGTCATAGAGACACTTAAGAGATGGAAAATATCAGGCAAACAAGCTCCCAAAGAAATGGATTTTATACTCAATCACGCCTTGAGAACACTTGTGAAACAGGGGAATGAGGATGCCTTGGAATTATTAGGTTATATGCAAAACCCCAATATAAAAGTGAGTGATTTTGTTTTACAAAAGGAGGAAGTTTCAGTAGGTGAAGCACTACTATTTGACTTTAAACTGGAAGCTACAGAAGAGACCAAACTCATGATAGACTACATTATACATTTCCGGACAAAAGCCGGTACCTTAAGTCCTAAAGTACATAAACTCAAAAAAATATCTCTCAAAAAAGGTGAGTCTCTCACTCTGCAAAAAAAGCATCCATTTAAAGCCAACATGACCACGCGTACACTGTATGAAGGAGAGCATAAGGTGGAGTTACAGATAAATGGTACACTGTACGCAAGCAGTAAGTTTATATTGGGAAGAAAGAGACAATGAATTTTGAATAGAGATTCATTATAAAACCTTCCATCTTGGCATGTTTTATAAGGTTTTGCTATGCAGTTCATATCTTGATTGATAGTAATAGCTAACATTGAATTAATCAAAGAAGAATAAACGGTGTAAGATGGATAATTCCTTCATTAAGTACTACAATGATTGATATATTAAAAATCCAAAAATGATTACTATTATCCACCAAATAATACTTCCTCTTTTCTCTTGTTGGATTTCATCAATATTGGATTGATGCGTATTATTGGATTGATGCTCATTTTTTATTTTTTCTTCTCTTGCAATTTTATCTTTTTGACAGGAAGCTTTTTCATAATCAGTTAAGCTGGAAAATTCATAATACTTGTCATCAATCTCAGCTATCCAATAATTATTATCAAGAGTGAACATTATACATGTGGAATGTGCATCCGATTTTTCTTGTTTAATGTTCTCTTGCTGCTCTTTTTCAATCTCTTTTTCTCTTGCAGTTTTATCTTTTAGACAGGAAGCTTTTTCATTATCAGTTAATCTGGACCAGTTTTGATAAACATTATCAATCACGACAGCTTTGGAACCATCTAAATTAGTGTTTATTATACATGTGGAATGTATATTCGATTTTTCTTGTTTAATGTTCTCTTGCTGCTCTTTTTCAATCTCTTTATTTTTTCTTCTAATTCTATCTCTTCTACAGGAATCTTTTTCTCCCAAACTCAGGCTAGACCATTTATAATACTTACCATCAATCTCAACACTTTTGGAACCTTCCGTATCAGAGGTTATTATACAGATGGCATGCATATCCAAAGTAATCAATATCATCATAAGTAATAATTTTTTCATTCTCGACCTTTAAAAATTTTATGTGCTAGACTACCTTAGAGGTGATTTTCTAAAGATTTTTAACAATAATTTGTATAAATCTTCATCTCTATTATTGAACCTAAACTTACGTTCTTTAATATGTAAGTTAAAGGTTCTTTTGTCCTTCCTATGAAATTTCACTAATCTTATTTTAGCATAACTTCAAAACGTTTCAATTCCATTGATATAAGAATGACCCCTATATGCTAGACACTTACTAATTCAGTAAAAACCTAACTTTTCAAAACCTTATAAAATAAATATATAATTTTATAAGGTTTTTCCTTGTTCTCATGCAAAGCAAACGAGATAAAATCAGTAGTTGATATAAATACATCTATGATACTTTATGAAGAAAAATATAAGCTAGAGTTACAGATAAATGGTACACTATAGGCAAGTAGTATATTTTTATTAGGAGGAAAGTGACGATGAATTTTGAACAATTAGATAAATATCTACTGAGTAAACAAGGTGTTACTTTTGATTATCCTTTTGATGAAAAGGTACGTGTGTACCGCATCTCTGAAAAGATGTTTGCTTTGACTTCTGAAGAGAGACCTATAAGTGTAAACCTTAAATGTGACCCTGTCTATGCTCTGGAGCTTCGTTCTCTTTATGAAGGGGTGATCTCAGGCTATCATATGAATAAAAAGCACTGGAATACTGTGATGGTTGAGGATTCTGATGTGGATGAGGAGACAGTGAAAGAGCTGATAGATCACTCTTATGAACTGGTGTTTTTAAAGTTGACTAAGAAGCAGAAAAGTCTATTGGGATAAATGATGAATACCATACATATACAATATTATAAAAGCCCGGTAGGTGAACTCATCTTAGGTGCCTATGGTGATAAACTCTGCTTAGCAGACTGGAGATACAGAAAAACCAGAANAAGCATAGACAACAGGCTGACAAAAGGGCTTAATGCGACTTATATTGAAGAGGACTCTGAAGTCTTACAATTGACAAGAAAGCAGTTCGAAGAGTATTTTCAAGGTCTGCGTCAAACATTCGATGTTCCTTTGTTGACGGTAGGTACGGAGTTTCAAAAGTCTGTATGGCAAGGGTTACTTGAACTACCTTTTGGGACAACGGCTTCCTATCTGGAACTGGCAAAACGTATAGGTAATNAAAAAGCTGTAAGAGCTGTCGCTTCCGCTGTGGGTGCAAATGCTATATCTATTTTTATCCCCTGTCATCGTATCATCGGTTCTGATGGATCTTTGACAGGATATGCCGGAGGATTGGAAGTGAAGAAGAAGTTATTGGCGCTTGAACAAAATATCGGAAGAAAAAAAA
>JGI24024J18818_10000140_pt1 | contig 22529 bp, 28 predicted proteins | sample Cruoilmetagenom2_FD_18818 | JGI IMG/M metagenome (IMG submission 18818) | reverse complement strand
TAACAAAAAACCTGAATTTATGGATGTGGAATATAAAAGCAGAGGTAGAATTATTGTTTATTTATTTTTATTGAATATGACAATAGGAGATTGATATATATTCAATTGAATGTAACACTTATAGAAAAACGTTACATTCAGCAAAAGGTCTATTCTTATATTTGTTCTGAATTTATGACTGGCTCGTCGATTTCACCCTATTGGGTTATTTATAATTTACTTTATCGGTAAGCCCGAAGCTGGAATATACCCAACTTCTTGCTCTCCTGTAAAATTAACTGTCGTCTCTTTGTGTAGCCATTAGTTCATCAAGCTAATTTAAAATTATTCTATTTATTAGTTGTTCTGTTGAAAGTATAGTAGCGAACTCGTCATTTAAAGTAGCTAAAGAAGTATTATGTATAGTCTCGGCATCATAGTAGTTATCATTTTGGTCTTTCATACCAAATGCTGCTGTTGCATCTGAAATTAGGTATGTGTTAAAACCTAGATTCCCACTCATTCTTGTAGTGGTAGACACACAATGTGGAGTGGTCAAACCTGTAATTACTAATGTTGTTATATGATTTGATTTTAGAAAATCTTCTAAATTTGTTCCGATAAAACTGCTATTTACTTTTTTTGTTATTACTACTTCTTGATCTGTTGGTTTAACCAATTCTTTAATAGCAAATCCGTCATTCTTTGGATAAAATAACGAACTAGGGTTATCGGACATATGTTGAATATGTATTACTTGCCAGCCGTTCTTTCTCCAAAGTGTTAATATTTCACTAATGTTTTTTTCTCCCTGGAGATTGTTTCGTTTTCCCCATTTCTCGTCGTCAAAAGCTTTTTGTACATCGATAATAATTAAAGCCCTTTTTTCATTATTCAAAATAACACCCCTATTAAAATGTAATGATTTCTTCTGGCGTACTACCTCAGTTTAAGGTTTTGCCCATTCAATGTTTCTAGCTATAGATTTCTAAACTGATTTAATCAAAAAATTGAATTGTCACATCCTCCGCAGTATTTGCACGACCAATTTGAGCATAAATTTCTACCACTCCATTTGTTTTTTCGTTATAACGAGATACATCCCAAGTTAATTCATCATCGTCATAACCAATCTTAGGACTATCCCGAATGGGCTTAAACCCATCGGGATTTTTTACGTAAAGAATGATTCCATACATATTTTCTGCGGTGACATTGGTCACTCGAATTTTTATACTACTTCCTCTAGACTTAACAATTTGAGTACTAGTATAACTATCTGTTGCTAATTGAATGTATTCTGTATTTCCAGTGGAGTTCCACTCATACATACCTTGATCAGTTAACTTAGTATCAAATAGTGGAACTAAGAGAGCTATTACCATTATGACTATAAATAAAATCAATTTAAATTTTCCCATTTCTCCACCCTTATTTTCAGAGAATCACAACATTAAGATAATATGAAAAAATAAGAAACTGTGTTTTGACTTCTTAAGCAAGGTTTTCATTGAACAAAAAAATCACTTAGTTGTACGATTTTTTTTGAGCTACTCTAATTAATTGTTAATACAAAACGTTCAAGTGTTTCGAAGCCTCATATTCAACAACAGGCTGATTACTGGAAGCTTTTTGAACTAAATCAGGGTTTGCAATGAAAGGTCTGCCAAATGCAGCCAAATCTATCAAGTTCGCTTTAATAGCAGTTTCTGCATTTTGGAAATCAAGCGATCCTACACCGATTAATGTTCTGTTCCATTTGTTTCGTAATAACTGGTGGAAGGTCTGTTCTTCTTCTGATATTTCATCAAAATGATTAGTGGATGCATGAATAATGGAAATACCTGTTTCCTGGAATAATTCTATAAATGCATCTATTGTTTTCGACTTGTTTTTCCAGCGATAGGTTGAATCATCGTCTTTCTTTTCAGATATCCTGATTGAAATTCTGTCTGCGTCTATTACTTCCTTTACTGCATTTATAATTTCTCTAAGGAAATTCAATCGATGATTAAGATTCCCCCCGTACTGGTCCGTTCTAACATTTGTTTTTTCGTTAATAAATTGATCAATTAAATAACCGTGGGCAGCATGAATCTCGATTCCATCAAATCCAGCTTTTACCGCGTTTTGTGCGGACAATTTGTAATAATGAATGGTATTGGATATCTCATCTTGACTCATTGCTTTAGGGAGTTGAAATGGTTGTCGTACTTTATGAACATATCCATCTGCCTGAATTTCTGAAGGTGCTAAAGGTGTTGTATTGATTAATAAAGGATGTGAAAGCCTCCCGACATGCCAAAGTTGCGCAATAATCGTCCCTCCGTGTTTATGCACAGCTTTGGTAACCTGTTTCCATGAATCTGTTTGCTCAGAAGTGTACAATCCTGGGACTCCATATGTACCCTTTCCCTCTGGAGCTGGGTTGATGCCTTCTGTAATAATTAGACCTACTCCAAGTTTTGCGCGTCTTTCATAATAAGCAATCATAGTTTCAGTTACCGTACCGTCTTGATCATTAGCGAATCCTCTTGTTAGAGGTGCCATCACTACTTTGTTTCTTAGATTCCATTTGTTAATCGTGACTGGGCTAAGAAGTTCTTGATAGTTACTCATAATCAACCTCCTTTTCTAATTAAAGTGTAATTCTTACAATACATATAGTAAAATGATTGTAATATATACAAGTATCACCAGTAGTGATATCTAGGAGGATATAAAATGGAATTATCGGATATAACAATCCTTATTGAAGTAGCCAAATCAGGGAAGATCTCTCATGCTGCAAAAAAACTGAACTATGCTCAATCAAACGTCACTGCGAGAATTAAAAAGTTGGAGAAAGAATATAATGTGCAGCTTTTTAATCGGTATCCGAAAGGAGTAATGTTGACAGAGAAAGGAGAAAAATTCGTTGATTACGCAATCAAAATTAGAAACCTGCTCGATGATTTGAATAATGAAATGCAAGAAGTTGGGGAGCCTTCAGGTGATTTGAAAATTGGGATTGTGGAAACTGCAGCTTCATCAAAATTTATGGATATCTTAAATGAGTACCAGGTTATGTATCCGAACGTATCGATTTCATTAATAAATGCAACCTCTCCAAAACTATTAAAAAAAGTACAAGATCATGAAATTGATGGTGCCTTTATAAGTGGAAGTTTTGATGAATGCGGAATGAAAGTAGAGTATCAGATGGAAGATACGGTTCATTTATTTTCAAGACGTTCAGAAGCACCGCCTGAGAGTCTGTGCAAGGTGTCTTGGGTTGTTTTTCCAAAAGGATGCCCATTTAGGAAAATTACAGAAGAGTTTCTTGAAGAAGAGAACTTATCGGCTAAAAACATGATAGAAGTGAGCACATTAGATAATCTTCTAAGCTGTGTCAAATCTGGTATTGCTTATACGATTATGCCTAAAACCGTGATAAATAAAGAGACAGCTAAATTTTCTGCATACAATTTATCGGAAAAGTTCACTAATACAACAACTAAGTTTGTGAGATGCAACGATAGGTACGTTAGTAACTCCTACAATAAATTTGTAGAATTAATAAATGAAAAATGTATGAAATTTTAAACATGCCAAAACTTTCTAATGCTTTAGCTATTTTGAGATTTTTAAATGGAATAAGTCATGACATGACCGGATTGTCATACCTAATGATTTTTGAAGTAAGTGTTTCTGTTGTAACTGGTTGAAAGGTTTTAAAGTATGCGCCCACTGAAAACCAGGGGGCGCTATTTGACGCGAGGGAGATATTTAATCCAGGGGTTCGAGTGTCCGTTATTTGATAAAGTGAAATTCTTTATATATGTTAATTAGAATTAAATAGGGTTGTAAATTTAATTGAAAAAAACATGCTAAAAGCTAAAGTCATCATCCAATTTAGTTTACTAGTTGTCTTTAAGAGTATATTCAAAATAGATCCTATGATAAGCATAACTATAAAGACACCTACTAAAGAAATAAAGTTGTAATCCATACTTACATCCATCCTTTTATTATTTATTATTTAGAAAAAAATAAACCAAGCTGCCTTAGTTGAGCAATCTCTATCACTTCATTTTTTTGTAGTAAAGATTTACTAAGAAAAAGTAAATTAAAGCAGAACCAAAAATAAAAAATAAGAACTCCTTTATCTTTTTCGCTTCCATCATTAAATCTTCATTGTAAAAAAGGCGCATGTTTTCATTTAAAGAAATAGGAGTCGTAAAAATTGATAATATTAATCCAAGAACAGCGAAACCCCCATATTGATTTAGAACTGTTCTTATAGTAATTTCCCTTACTATTTCGGCATTTTCGGACATTTGTTGATTTATTTCCAAACTCCTAATCCCTCCATTTTTAATAATGTAAAAATTAACTATGCGAATAAACACAAGAGAAAGGGTCTTAACAACTGGATTGCATCTCCCATACACCCTAGGTTGACATAACGCCACGATTAGGAAGTATTAGATAGAATTAAATTCTTTATTATTATTTATGTAAGTGATGAATTTATCTTTGTAAAACACATTTAAAACACATGATTGTTTCTCTTTTGTTTCTAAGGCAATATGTTCCTTAGGAAATAATGATTCAACATTTAAATCAATAAAGTGAAGTTTTTCTTGTGCCTTTTGTGAACGAATATTTATGCTCCTTGCCCCTGCAAAAACATAATTTAAACCAATTTCTTCAAAAGCAAGGCGTAGAATAGCAATTTTTGATGCTTCATTGTATCCTAGTCCCCAATATTCATGACCTATCCATGTACCTATATGACAGGATTTTTTTCGTAATTAATAAACATTAAATCAGTAAGACCGATCAAATTGTTTTTTTCATCAAGAATTACACGAGAGATCTTATTTCCAGAAAGTTCTTCTTGCATGACCTTCATTATAAATTGTTTTGTATCTTCGACTGTTCCATCAGGTAGACCTAATGCATCTTTTACCGGTGGAGCTGAAGATAGCTTGAAAATTTGTTCGCAATATTCCATGCGATGTTTTACTAATTGAATTTTTTTCATAATATCCCCCGTAGTAAGAATTTGCCCGTTAGCATAATAAGGCTTATCTATTCTTCAATCCATTCTTCTGCCAACATTCCATATATAACGTGGTCAACGTAATGGTCATATAACCATTCAGCTTGTCTATTACATCCTTCATTTACAAAGTTCAATCTTTCGGGAATGCCTCTGCTCTTCTTATTCTCTAGTGCAGCCCTAATCTCAACTTTATTTAGATTTAACTCTTTAAAAGCATAATCGGTCAATGCTTTAGCCACTTTGGTCATAATTCCATTTCCTTGGAATTCTCCTCCAAGCCAATAACCTATATATGCTGTTTTATTTGACCAATTTATATTGTTGTAACCTGCAACTCCAACGATTTCTCCTTTAAATAAAATAACTGCATTCATGCTCTTATTTTCAGCGAAACCTTTTAAGGCCATTTTGATGAAATTTATTGTATCTTTAGGGTTTACTGTAGTATCAAGCCAAGGGAGCCATTCCCTTAAATAAGCCCGTGAATTATTTGTTAATTCAAATATTTTCTCTCCATCTCTTAATTCAATTAGCTTTAAAGATAAGTCCTCATCAATTATTTGTATAAACATCTTATTCCCTCCAAATGGTTTATTTTGTATTTTATTACTCTAGCGCAAAATTCCGCATTTTGGAAGTAAGGATTTAAACGTTAAATAGATTAAGACAATAGGAGATTGTCTATAATAAATAAGGAAATAAAATGAATATAATTCTAAAATGACAATACATGATTAAAAATGCTAACGAACAGCTCATGGACTGTTATCATAAGAACAAGTGCGCTCTTTTTTTATACTGATAGAGTATTTAATAAAGGTGTAGGCTTAGACTTTTTAAAGGACTACATAATAATGAGATGCTTAACAAAAGCAGAGTAATTACAGAAAAGTGGGGAACACAACATGGCTGAATTGAACACAATATTATTTAGTGCCGCAGACAACTTGCGAAGCAAAATGGATGCATCAGAATACAAAAACTACTTATTAGGCTTGATTTTCTACAAATACTTATCTGATCGATTACTAGAGAAAGTAGTTGAAATTGCGGATGAGTCATCAGATGAATACGATACAGCAGAAAAACAAACTCAACTATATATAGCGTTACTAGCAGATGAAGAGGTAAAGAATGATTTGATTGAAACGTTAGTTGATACATTAGGCTATGATATCGAACCGTCTTATCTATTCAACGTATTAACGAATCAAGCAAAACAAAACACGTTTCAGTTGAATGATCTTAATAAGGCATTCATCGACTTGTCCACGAAATACGATCAATTCAACGGGCTATTCGACGATGTGGATTTGACTTCAAAGAAACTTGGATCAGATGCTCAACAACGAAATATTACAATTACTGAAGTGATTAAGAAGTTGAATCCTATCAATTTATTGGGACATGGCGGCGATGTAATTGGGGATGCTTATGAGTTCTTAATAAGTCAATTCGCTTCAGAAGCAGGGAAGAAAGCTGGAGAATTTTACACCCCTCATGAAGTTTCTGTCATGATGGCTCGTATTGCTGCAATGGGGCAAGAGGATAAAAAGTTGTTTAGTGTCTATGATCCCACCATGGGATCGGGTTCGTTAATGTTGAATGTCCGAAACTACATTCATCATCCGGAAAGTGTGAAGTACCACGGACAAGAACTCAACACCACGACATTTAATCTCGCAAAAATGAACTTGATCTTGCACGGCGTTGATAAAGAAGATATGCGTTTAAGCAATGGCGATACCTTGAACAAAGATTGGCCGACAGATGAACCGTATACGTTCGATTCAGTTTTGATGAATCCACCCTATTCGGCGAAATGGTCTTCAGATGATACCTTCTTGGACGATTCTCGTTTCAATCGATACGGTAAACTTGCACCGAAATCAAAAGCTGATTTTGCATTCTTACTACATGGTTTTTACCATTTGAAAGACTCAGGAACGATGGCGATTGTGCTGCCACACGGGGTATTGTTCCGTGGTGCTGCGGAAGGCGTTATTCGCAAGAAGCTACTAGAAGATGGCAGTATTGATGCAGTGATCGGCATGCCAGGCAACTTATTTTTTGGAACATCGATTCCGACGACAGTGATTATTTTGAAGAAAAACCGTGAGACACGGGATGTCCTTTTTATTGATGCAAGTAATGACTTCATCAAAGGGAAGAATCAGAACAAACTCTCTAAAGTAAATATCGATAAGGTCGTGGAAACGTATCGAAATCGAGAAAGCATTGAAAAGTACTCGTATGTAGCAAGCTTTGAAGAAATCAAAGAGAATGACTTCAATTTAAACATTCCGAGATACGTAGATACATTTGAAGAAGAAGAGGAAGTCGATATGGTGGCAATCGGTGCGAGCATTAAAAACATCCGCAAAGAAAAAGCTGAACTGAAATCAAGTCTCTATGAGATGATCTCTTCGCAGCAATACGGTGAGGAAAATGCAGAGTGGATTCAAGGTGCATTAGAGGTGTTTAAACGTGGAGAAAAATAAACTACCAGATGTAAGGTTCCCAAGTTTTCATAGGAATTGGAAGCATAGTCAACTGAGGGAGCTTTGTGATGAATTTAGAAGTGGTAAGAGTATTAATGCGAAGGATATTTTGGATAAAGGTAGATATCCCGTTCTTGGTGGAAATGGATTACGTGGTTACACAAGCAATTATACTCATAAAGGCAAATATGCACTTATTGGAAGACAAGGTGCATTATGTGGAAATATGAATATTTCTAATGGGAAAGCCTATTTTACGGAACATGCTATTGCTGTAAAAGCAAACGAAAATAATGATACAGGATTTTTATTTTATCTTTTAGGGAAGATGAATCTCGGTCAATATTCAGGTCAATCTGCTCAGCCTGGATTGGCGGTTAATAAACTTATAGAACTAACAACTTATGTTCCCACTCGTGAAGAACAAATTCAAATCAGCACTTATTTCGAAACACTTGATGATACTATTTTGCTACAAGAGCAAGAACTAGCCACACTAAAACAAACAAAACAAGGCTTCTTGCAAAAAATGTTCCCAAAAGAAGGGGAGTTTGTCCCAGAGCTTCGTCTTCCTGGTTTTCCTGAGAATTGGAAGACTTTTATGTTAAGTGATGTAGCCACATTTATAAATGGTAGAGCATATAAACAGCAGGAGTTATTAAACTCTGGGAAATATAAAGTTTTACGAGTTGGTAATTTTTACACCAATAACACTTGGTACTATTCAGACTTAGATCTTGGTGAAAAGTATTACGCAGATTCTGGTGATCTGCTTTACACTTGGTCTGCTTCCTTTGGTCCACATATATGGCAAGGAGGAAAAGTTATCTATCATTATCATATTTGGAAAGTGGAATTAAAAAGAAATTTCGATAAACAATTTACAGTTCAGCTACTCGAATATGATAAAGCGAAGATATTAAATGATAAAAATGGATCTACATTGGTTCATATAACGAAAAAAGGGATGGAAGAAAAGAAAGTTTTGCTACCATCTTTTAAAGAACAGATTCAAATTGGTAACTTTTTTAAACAACTTGATGAATTAATTGCTATTCAAAAACAAGAACTAGAAGCCCTAAAACAAACCAAAAAAGCTTTCCTACAAAAAATGTTTGTCTAAACGGATAGAAAGGAGGATAAACCATGACAAGGATTCAGCATAACGATGAAGTCAAAGTGGAACGGCGCTTAATTCAAGTCTTAGGAGAAGGACATAACCAATGGAATTATCGTCCTGATCTAAAGTCAGAAGATGACCTATGGAAAAATTTAAGGCTAAAGATTACGCAGAATAACTTGTCGGAAATCGGTGAGCATCCATTGACCGATCAAGAATTCGACACGATAAAAACAGAATTGCTATTGAAAACAAAAACGCCTTTTGACGCTGCTCGATGGCTCAAAGGGGAAAACGGCATTGCACGTATTACGATTGAGCGTGATGATGTGTCACTTAATCCAATATCTTTGATTTTATATTCTAATCAAGATATTGGAGGTGGCATTTCTACATATGAAGTGGTCCATCAAATTGCGAAACAAAAAGTAGAAGCCGACGGTCGTGATCGTCGATTTGATGTGACACTTTTAATCAATGGATTGCCTATTGTGCAAATTGAATTAAAACAAGCCACTTCAAAAGATGGCGTTTTTCAAGCGTATAATCAAATCAAGAAATATGCGGAAGAAGGAGTGTTTAGGAATAACATCTTTTCTACTCTTCAGTTGTTTGTCATTTCCAACGAGCAGACCACTCGCTATTTTGCGAATGCGATGCCAAAAGATATGCATAAGAAATTAGTCTTTAGCTGGCGCACAACAGATAATCGAAAAGTAGACAACCTATATGAATTTGTAAAACAAGTCTTAAATATACCCGATGCCCATCGATTGATAGCGAATTATACGATTGTCAGTGAGGATCAGGACAATAAAGCTCTAATGGTGCTACATTCTTATCAAATACATGCGATTGAAGCCTTATTTTCCTCTGCTATGAAACATAAATCAGGCTATGTTTGGCATGCTACGGGTTCTGGAAAAACGTTAACGAGTTTTGTATCTACCAAGTTACTTGCTCGCAAACCGGGGGTGGATCGTACGGTTATGCTCATTGACCGTAAAGACTTGGACAATCAAACGACAAATGAATTCACTAAATTCGCTTCAGAATTCAATACAGGGATTTCATCTGGGACTGTGAAGTCGAACAGCTTGATTGTCGGTACGGGAAGTTCTAAAGAGTTAAGTGACACGTTGCTATCAAGTTCAAATTCTAACACCGTGATTATTACTACACGTCAAAAGTTGGAAGCAGCGCTTCGGTATGCGGAGAAACAAGAAGAAGAAAAAGGTTCGCAGCGTTTCAAAAAGCTCATGAGTCAGCATATTGTCTTTGTTGTAGATGAATGCCATCGAGCGTTAAGCGCAGAAGGCATGGAAGCCATCAAGCAGTTCTTTCCTAATTCTACATGGTTCGGATTTACAGGCACTCCGATATTTGAAGATAATAAAAAGCAAGCGAAGGGTCGTCTGGCTCGTACTACTCATGACCAATACGGAGATGTCTTGCACACCTATACCATCAAGAATGCATTGGACGATGGTGCTGTTTTAGGGTTTCAAGTAGAGCATGAAGATACGATTGAACCCACGTCACTGAATAATTACATTTTTAATCAAATGCGTCCTAAAGAGAAATTTGCGGATCTCAGCGATAATGAACTGAATGATACGATCGATCAAATGGACGAGATAGATAAGGAAGATTATATTGAATCTTCCTCTTTTGAAAGTGATGACCACATTCAAAAAGTCCTCCATAAAATTTTTCGTCCTGACAATGCCTATACAAAATTCGATTTTCAAAATGGTCGTCCCCAAAAGTCTGCAATCTTTACAACGAGTTCCATTGATATGGCCAAACGATATTATCAAGCCATCAAGGAGATGACCAAAGTCCCCGAATGGTTGACGAATGAATTTATCGGACATCCTATTCGAAAAGGACGGACGATTGAAGACCCTGATTTTCCAAGAGTTGCTATTACCTATTCATTACAAGAAAACGAAGAGGGTTCCAAACGAACTCAAGATGAGATGAAAGAAGTCATCAAGGACTATAATCTTTACTACGACACAGCTTGGTCGATAGAGGATATTGATAGATATAATGGTGATATTAACAACCGCTTGGCACGTAAGCGAGCAGAATTCAAAGAGTTTGGAAACCAAGTGGATCTAGTCATTGTCGTAGATCGACTGTTGACAGGGTTCGATGCACCAACCATCCAAACACTATTCGTAGACCGCAACCTAAGCTATGCGAACCTCATTCAAGCCTTTTCTCGAACCAATCGTACCTATCCAGGAAAGACAAAAGGGTTGATTGTCACATTCCGGAAACCTGCGACAATGGAATACAATGTGAAAGCCGCAACAAAGTTATATTCCGAAGCACAAGAAGAAAACAATCTCGTATACCCAACCTACAATGACTCGAAGAAACGCTTCAAGAAAGCTCATAAGCTACTCACGACAGTAGTAGCAGATCCAACTGCTATTGATGAGCATTCATCCATTGAAGAACGAGTAGAGTTTATAAAAGCTTTCCAAGAATTGAATAAAGCCTTCGAAGCGTTAGTGACCTATGATGATTACAACGATGATATGGAGAAATCAGCAACACTTCAAGAACAGGTGAAGACGTTAGAAGAATATATAGGCACATACAACACGGTGAAAGGCTCTTTAATAGAAGAAACTGACCCAGCGGGACCAGACGAACCCGAACCAGATTTTTCAGGAATTGAATTTTTTGGGGAAAATGCGATTAATATTTATGATATCGATTCTACCTATATTGATTTACTATTGGAGACATACGCAGCCAATAATCAAGATATCCGTGAAGAGATTGAAAAAGCATTACAAAAGCTGAATAAATCAGAAATTGTTAAAGAGGTATATCACGCTATTTTGAATGCCATTGATACTAAAGAAATAGATGCAAATGAAGATATTTTTATAGTAAAACGACGCTTCTTCACAGAATCCTTTGATAGCGCAATTAAAGCATTCTCAAATAATTGGTTTGTCGCAGAAAATGAGTTGCATTTATCTGCCATTCAATATGCAGTCGGAACAAAGCCTATTCCAAATATTAGAGGTATTCTTGATAGTAAAAATTTTGATGAATATAAAGCGACAAACCCAGGTGCAAGTTCATTGAAATACGGACCAGAAATGAAACGTCAATGGACCAAGCTCTTAGATGAGGTCATTGTGCCTTTAGGTGACGAATTAAGATGAGATTCTTCAATTTTAGTAGTTTACAGGAACTTAGAAATATCAGATAGTAATCCTAATAAATACAGATAATTACAAAGAAAAGCCATAGTTATCAATGAATAACAAGGAGGCTATTCCCCAGTCTTTTATGTGACTGAGGAATAGCCTCTTTTAACAACAAATATTATTTTGGAAATGCACTTAATTAATCCTTTATGTGAAATTAAAGATTTTTACTTTTGAAGTAGTGATTAATTTTCTTTTAAATCTATTTTGAGATTCCTAGAAAACATGAATTGAAAGATGTTTATTTGTCATAATCCATATCTATTTGCAATCCTAATAATTTACTTTCATCGGATTCATCGGTAAGAGTAAGAATAATATTCTTCTCAATTAAATCCTTATACTCTTCTTTACTCATTAAATCTTTAAATGACGAAATTGTATCTTCATTAATACTAGCTATGTACTGCAAGCTACTATCAGAAACTTTTTCGGCGGCTGTTTTAATTAATGTATAACGTTGTCTTGGGTCCATGTTTCCAAATAAACGGCTATCGTGAAAAAGAAAATTAAAGTTATGATTTTGTTTTAAAAGTAATAGAGTCATGTCAAAGCAAAAAATTTTGACTTCATTTACCCCATCCGATGAATCATCTTGAATTTTTGCAGTAATATCAAAGCGTATAGTATTTTCTCCATCATTATTTTTAATCTTTATACCGCCCGGTTTTTTCTCATAAAAGGCCTTAGATAAATCCCTAAATGTAGTCATAATTTCTTCAAGTAATTCTTGAGATTCTTCTAAGTAAGTGTCTACTTCATTGTTTTCTTGAATAAGATCCGATTGAACATTTTTTAATTTCTTTTTATAAGTTTTAAGTATTTTCTGATATTCGTTTAAACGTTCAAGTTTAGCTTTCATATCGTTTAATTTTTTATTTATTGAACTATAATCGTCCAAAGCTCCATGAGTATCTAGATAACTAAGAACCTTATCTAATGCTAATCCACTGGCACTTATCTCTTCATCAATGCTCTTTAACTTTTGTTGATTTTTCAATCGCTCCTTTACGAGTCTATTACTGCGATTTTTTAAAAGATTTGTTTGAAAGATAACTGCTTCACCGATTTTTTTAACAACCATTTCAGGCACTTCTATGAGTGATTGGTTATACAAATCTATTACTTTTTTATCTGACAAATCTGGTTTGATTTCCAGAGATTTATTGATACTTTTAATAGAATTACTTATCAAAACTCTTCTGTTTTCTAATTCTTTTAAGAAATAGGACTTTTCATCGGCTTCTTTCTCTATTTCATGGTAGTTGCTTGAAATTTTGAATTCAGCCACTTCATTTTCTAACCTTGAAATATGATCTTCTAAATCTAATATTTCAATTTCAGTGTCCTCATTGTTACTAAAGTGTTCTCTTATAATGGGATCTTTTTCTATACTGGTTTTTAAATCTTTAGTAGTGGTAAACATACTTCTAAGTCTTTTTTTCTCAGTAACTAACCCTACTTCCAGCCCAAGTAAGAAGGAATTATTTAATAGCTGACTATATTCTTGTTCCTTTTTAATGAACTTATCATAGTTCACATAACATTCTCGATCTCTTCGAATAAATCTGGGGAATAATGTATTGAAAGTAAGGTTATTAACTTTTTCTTCTAATCCAAAAGCTTCTTTTAGAAATTTCGAACGAAATTTTGATAATGTTAATTCTTCACCATTTAAGTATATTTTGCTCTGATTAGAAGTGTTTCGAAGGGATTTATATTTATTTCCGTTGTTAGAAAACTCTAACGTAAATTCCCAATCCGGTATATTTTTTTCAAAAGCATCCATCCTATTAGATCCTAAGCAAAAATGAATAATGTAGACAATCAATGATTTGCCTACACCATTGAAAGTATTACTTTTATTTTTATCACTTGGGTTGGCCTGTTTACCGACAATAAAGTTTAAACCTTTTTTAAATTCAATAGTATGAAAGGAATTCATATTAGAACTTAGTCGAATTAACTGCATAATTCAATCACTCCTTTTTCTCCTTCTTGTATGGCACCTATAATAAATAAAAAAGTTAATGCCATTACAAAGTTATCTAGTGAATGAAGAGAAGGAATGTTTTTTGTGTTATTAATTCTCTGAAAATCATTCCATAAATCGTCAAAGGTTTTAGGTTTTTGTATTAGCTCGATTATTACAGATCCTAAACCAAATATGGACTCAGAAACTTTTATATGTTTTTGTGGTAGAATCACTTATTTCACCTCTATGGGTTTTTCAAAAATATCACATGCTTCAAAATAGAATGCCATAAGAACCAAAACAGCGTCTCTCACCGCTTTTTTTCCATTTGGTGAGGCGTTATTAAGTATGTACATAAACCTTTGATCCGCAAAATTTTTTTCCTTTTCAGTAATTATTTCTTTGGATTGTTTATAAAGACCTTTAAATCTTGTTTTCAATTCGTTTTTCACAAAATCACCTGTATTCTGAAAATAAATTTCCAAATCGCCATTTTGATAACTTGCTACATTTAATAAATGCGAACTTATACTGCTGAGTTTATTAAAAGCAATCTTACTTTCAAAATCAGGATTTTCAATAAAACTATCTAAAGAGAGGTCACTTTCAGAATGCATTAGATGCTCTACTGCCTTATTTAGAACATCGTAATTCAAAAATGCAATCTCTTCATTAGGAGGAATGCCTACAATGTCAATCATGTCATCTTCAACAAGATCCATGAAAATACCTTCTAGACTATTTGATGGAAAAGTATCACAAGTAACTTCCGGATTTTCCGAACCCAGAATAAGAATTTCTTGTTCAACATCTGGAGGTAAGCCTTTGTATTTGTCATTTACGACATAGTAGAATTCTTGTATTGGACACAATGCATGCCATTGCTTTTTTAACCCAATGAAGTCGACCCGCAATTTCTTAACGGCATCCACTATTGTTTTTGATTTAGAAATATCTTCAGGAGCAAATACTTGATAATAAACACCAGTAGTTTTGTCAAATCCATCATTTTTTCTATCTCCAACATTTCCATAAGGCTTAATCATTCTGAAATTTGAATTATGTTTTCCCATTACTTTAGAAAAAAGATTTTCATACGATTGACCATCGCTAGTGTGTATTTTAAGTTGGAACATAATTCTAGCCATATATTTTTCACTTCGATTCATATTACACATCCTATAAAGTAAGTTTAGCTGCCTAAAGCCTCATTATGTTTTACTAAGTATACAATAGCAGCGAACAAATAATTTTTAATTTGGAATTTTTTACAAAGGTTTTTAAAGACATAAATTAAAAGTTGCTTCCATTATAAACTTCTATAAATTCTTCTGTAGCTTTGGCCTTTGGCCGGCCATTTTGCAAAGCTACATTAATTCCTTCACGCTGCCGTTTTCGAATTCGCTCTCGTTCCTCTTCTGCCATCCAAGTAAGAATCAGTAAAAACATTTTAATAATGTTGCAATGTTGTCTTTACAAAGTGTCGTGTTTACCTGCAATTATTGACTCTTTGTAGACAAGTCATCACGTTCCAAATACCTATAGATTGTCGTTCGAGAAACGCCCCATCTATCCGCCACATCTTTAATTGGTGTGCCTCCATCAATAAGAGCTTTCATCATTTCAATATCTCTCTCTCCGTATTTCTCTGGACGTCCTCCGAGGCGTCCCCGTGCTTTCGCCGCCACTCGTCCTGCTACAGAACGTTCTTGAATAAGATTTCTTTCAAACTCAGCAAATGCCGCAAAAAGATGAAACATCAGCTGGCCAGTGGCATTGCTGCGATCCATCGTCAGGTTCTCTTGAATACTGTGAAACCCGATGCTTAGATCATTTAAGTTGTTCACTAGGTCAATCAAGTCTTGCATGTTTCGACCTAGACGATCTAATCGCCATACAACTATGGTATCTCCTTGACGAGCATACTGAAGTGCTTCTTCTAATCCAGGTCGTTGTTTTTTTGATCCACTCATCTTATCGTGAAAAATTTTCCCACACCCATATTGAGTTAGGGCATCTATTTGCAAATCTAAGTTTTGTAACCCAGTTGACACCCGTGCATATCCAATTAACACAGTCATTCCTCATTTCCATTATAATCCTATATTAATTGTAACATAAGATGATATATACATAGTTAATGAACATAGATTAATGGGCAGAGTTTTGTTGAAGGATATTAAACCAAAACGATGAGTTTTTAGCCATTTGGGCCGTGTTCAGAAAAGGACGAGTTTTGTTACATGCCCATTTTTATATATACTTCCATTTCCAGCTAATTGGTCCGTTTTCTTAGCTCGATTAATTCCTGTTCTTCTAGAGATTGGTTGTCTTTCTCTTTAAATGATCCAGACTGTTGAAGTTGAGTAATCCGTATATCTAATGCAGATGCAATTAGTTCATATTCGCGAACAATATTTTGACGGCTTTTTCCGTTTTCGTATAGAGCTATCACTTGTTTTTTAAACTCGGTTGAAAATGTTCTTCTTTTTCTGAACATAGTAGATTCTCCACACTAGTTGTGTATAATTCTTCTTGCCCTTAATTTCATTGTTCTACTAGTTGTATCCTATCCACTCTTTTCAGAAGAGTTCTAAGAAAGGATTGGAAGGCGCTCCCGCGGAAACTTGGCGTTTTTATTCTTGGTTTAAAAAAATTTAATTATTGGTTGATAAAATCTCATCAATTTTCCCTTTATTAATTGAATTACAAACAATGAGGGGTGTGTGAATTAAATGTATAAAACTAAAATTGACGAAAATAATATTGAAGAATACCTAATATTTTCTTTGCGTAACGTGGAGCCTAAAATAAAGGAACTTATTGCAGCTCCAACAAAAAAAAATAGAGCAAAAATCCAACGAGAAATCATCTCTATCATCAAAGATGCAGGTTATAGTGATGAAGCTTCGCAAATGATTGCTATGTTTAATTTATGACTATCGCCTCCTTGTATCCTAACCGATAGAAGGAGGTTTTGTTTTTTCGTGAAAAGACTTGCATCGCTTTCGAAAATTCTTTTTAAAAGTGGTTGATAAATCTAGTATAAAAACACCTTTATAGAGTGTTAGCTAACAAAAAAACAATTTTAGGGGGAAAATTATTATGTCACTTTACACATACAATAGAACGGTCACTGCAACAAAATCTCAGGTAGACCAAATGTGCAAAGCACAAGACGATTTTATTATTATTTTGGAAAATCAAACAACTTCTCAATCTAGCATTGTGAATACTTACGCTGCTTATGCAACTGCAATTCTACCCCTTGTATTCATCGTAAATGCACCTGCTGCCATTGCTCTTGGTATTGTCGGTCTTTTAGCAAGTCTTAATACTGATGAATACGAAACTGAACTTGCGAATGCAGTACAAGGTCATCGTGACCTTTTAAAGACATACCGCAATATGGTTACTTTTGGTGCTACCCAAGTAAATATGGTCCAAAGAATAAATAAGGAAACCGCTGGTTCTCAGATGGGGTTTATTAAATCCTTAACTGTCAATTGGTACTTGCTTCCAAATGGCTCTAAAATTACAGGTTAAAAAAAGCACTTACTTATAATTAAGGGGTTCCCTTCAGAGGTGCAAAACACGAAATCGAGTCCCAAAAAGCATTTTAAAACGAGTGATATTAGCATCGCTTTTAGCGATGCTTTTTTTGTCATTTTCTTACATAAAATAATATAAAAAAACACTGAGTATTTTCTCAGTGTTTTTCTGGTTCTAATTTTTTGCTGCAAGTTCAACCTGACCACCTTCTTTTACTCGAGAATAATTAGCAAAGCCAACAATTTCTTTCCCTTTTAAACGTCTTTGCATCGTGGAAGAACTGGAAAAAAACCAAAACAAAGGTGAGGAAACTCATCGTATTAGATGCCCCTCAGGGGAAGGCTTACGAATGGGGAAACTCAAGAAAAAGTTATTGGCGAATATTCAAAAGTCTATTATCTCGTTTTTGCGTCAAGTATCTTTGTTGAACCGCTGTATACCGAACGGTCCGAACGGTGGTGTGAGAGATCGGTAGTTAATCACTCCCTCCTACTCGATTTAAAATATTTATTCGTAAAAAAATTCTACATAAAGGTTGTATTTTAAGCTTTAAATATCCCTTTATATATAAAGCAGTTAAATTGATAGAGGAGGTTTACAAATGGACGAGATGATTCAAGCAATCTCAACTGTAGGATTTCCGATTTTTGCGTTTTTACTTGTATTTTGGAAGTTCGATAAGTCTCTTGGCTTATTAACTGTTGCGGTCAATAACAACACTCAGGCTGTTCAGTTATTACTTCAAAAGCAAAGCAAAGAAAATATATAAAATATGAGTTTAAATAAAAATTCACGAAAATCCTTTACTAAAATGAATAAATTACCTTTTTTTTTTGATATAGTAAGAACATACGTTCTGATAAATTTAACATGGGGTGGTATTTTGTGGGAAATCGCTTATTAGAAACCTTTTTAATAGACACTGAAAACAAGCAGTTATATAACAGTTATTTGGAAGATTCCACAGTCAAAAAAAAAGAAATGCTTGAAAGACGATTCAGTTATCATGTCAAAAAAATTAGGATATTAAGCTATTTTATTAAAACCCTTCATTTCGAATCTAAAAGGTTCGACATGAAGATCAGAAATTTTGCATATCAGAATCCTTTAATATTAGATAAAACTTCAGATGATTACGGTGCTAATTTGTTGGATTTAATTGCATCTGACAACAGATTTGAAAGGGACCTAGACAGTAATAAATTAGAAGAGATTATCGAAGACAAGAATTTAAATAGGATTGTGTCTGCTTTGACTGCCAAACAAAAAGTAATCTTAAATTTGATTTACGTTAAAGATTTACAAGAAGAAACAGTTGCGAAGCAATTAGGCATCACGATACAAGCTGTTAATAAAACAAAAAAAACAGCATTGAATAATATTCGACAACGGTACATTTGAAAAATTTGAGGTGATATTATGGAAAATAGACTTGAACTAGAAGTAATTGAGATGTTGAAACCTAAAATTAAATTTTTATTAAGACAAACTGATTTGCAAAATCGTGATGATTTGGAACAAGAATTGATTCTAATCATACTAAAAAAGATTAAAGAGAAAGATTATAACAAGCTTCCATCTTTCTTTGAACTCATAGAAGAAGATCAAAATGAATAAGCGAAATTAAAACAGACTTATTGTTTAATGTAATAAGTCTGTTGTGTTTATTTTAATATTAATCGAATACTATAGATAATATGCCTAAAACAAGTACTATCATAGTTACTAATATAATCCCTATAAGAGCACTAATTTTTGCCTGTTTAATTTCATTTTCAGTAACATCTAATGCGTCTTTTGGTTTATGCCGCCATTTCCGTAATGCAATTGGAGGTTCTGGTCCAGAATATCGCCAAAGCAACGTTACTTGTCCTCTTGATATTGCTTTCTTTGCATTAAAGAATTGCCAAATAAATACTATATACAATGGAGAAAACAACAAAAAAGCATGAATCATTTTAATGTCCTCCTAATTATTCAAATTGCAGTTCTATTTTAATATTTATATTCCCTAAAGATTCATAGAAATCCTTTATTAGTGTTCCAATTGACATAGTTTTTAAAAGATTTATAGACGATTCAGGAACCCAACCATTAACATAGGTATCATTAACCTTGATTTCTACTCTTCTCCTTCCGATTTTAGTCTCGTACAAATAAACTACAGTCTTTTCCTTTAATTTCCCTTGAGTAACGATGGGGGCGGTATTAAAACGCTACACATGGAAAGCTCTTGCCAAATAGTCATTATACATCTCGTCATATTTAAAAAACACTACTGGTTTTATAAAAGTCTCATTAATGATTTTGAAGTACAAGCAGTGTTCTAAACTGGTAATTAAGCCAACGTTAAACGTAAATAATGTGTCGTTATTTACTGATGGAATGTTAGAACAAAAGACAATAGCCAACAAAAGTACTGGTAAGTTAGAAAGGTTTTTAAATTTTGGAGACAAGAGGATAATACAATTACACCCTATGGAATAGGTTTTTATTCACAATTTTCACTTTACATATGACCAATTATCGGAAGGGAAGAAGAAGCTAGAGAAGAAGCTTTTTCTCTTTTTTCTTCAGATAAGTGTATTTTTACGAACTGTAGTATTTTCTAAAGACGATATTCTAAATGTAAATTAAAAAAGGTTCTGTATAATCAAGAAGAAAGAGAAGCGATGCAACAGAATGCTGAAGAAAAAAGAGCAAAGAGCCACAGTTAAAAGTAGCTGAAACAATGAAAAATACTATATTTGATTAATAAAAAGGAGATATTAAATGTTCAGCCAAAAAAGAATACGAGATTACGGAGTAGAAATCGGTCGATTAGAAACGGGTACTCATAACGCTATCACAGATGTAGAAGGGGTAACAGTCGGGCATGTGACGCTCAGCGATAAAAATATGCAAACAGGAGTTACAGCCATTTTGCCGCACCAAGGTAACATTTTTACCGAAAAACTGATTGCTTCCAGCCATATAATCAACGGGTTCGGAAAAACGATGGGAACTATTCAAATGATGGAGTTGGGGACTTTAGAAACTCCTATTCTCTTGACTAATACATTGAATGTTGGAATAGCTGCAGATGCATTAATTGATTACATGTTGGAACAAAATCCTGAAATTGGACGCACAACTGGAACAGTGAATCCCATAGTCGGTGAATGTAATGATATGTTTTTAAATGATGTAAGGGCAAAGTTTGTGAAGCCGCAACATGTTCTTCAAGCACTTGAAAATACTTCGTCTGAATTCGAAGAAGGAACAGTTGGTGCAGGAACTGGAATGCTTTGTTATTCACTAAAAGGAGGGATTGGTTCTGCTTCTCGGCTAATGGAAATGGATCATGGAAAATACACAATCGGGGTTTTGGTGTTGTCGAATTTCGGTATTTTAAGCGATTTGTTGGTTAAGGGTAAAGCAGTTGGTCAAGAGTTGAAGGAAGCAATCCTCGAATCTTATAAAGAAGAGGATAAAGGGTCCATCATGATTATCGTTGCAACCGACCTTCCAGTTTCTGTGAGGCAATTGAATCGGATAATAAAAAGGTCCGTTACAGGGTTATCTAGAACGGGTTCAATCATTACAAATGGAAGTGGGGAGGTCATCATAGGATTCTCAACAGCCACTAAGATTCCGCATGAAAAACCAGAACATTATATGGCGATTCCTCAAATTCATGAAGAAGATATGGATTTGGCATTTAGAGCTGTGGGAGAAGCGACGGAAGAAGCAGTATTGAATTCTCTAGTGACGGCAGAAGCTGTGATTGGACGAGATGGGAATGAAAGACCAGCTTTTAAGGATTTAATCCAGAAGTTTGGTATTTTGCTTAAATGAATATTATGTCTCACAAAAGGTGTTTAATAAAACATAGATTTTGAGCAATATTTTGATATACATACAACCTATTATTTTAATCAAAATGAAGAGAAAATTAAAAATCTCAATATCCATCGTTTTTGAGAATGAGTATATACAAAAAATGGAAACATTCAGATTTACTGAACGTCGCCATTTTATTTCGGGTTCCGAATGTTCAACTAAAGCACCCGTTAGTGAAACTACTTAAATTAAAAACTAATCCATACAAAAGAATACACAATAAGAGTAAATGAACCTGTTACCCATACTGTAATATTTGCTGTGTTCTCATTACCTCGTTTAATTTGCTTTGCTAATTCTACACTTTTCATAATAAAAACAATACATAAAATTGGCATTAAATAAACTGCAACAAATTCCATTAAATCTCCCCCTTTATGATTTAGCTCTAAAAAACTCTCTTGAATTAACCTGCCGCGTTAGTACAATTAGTTCAACAAAAAATACGTTAATCCTTCTTGGATCAACGCACCCGTTAGTTCAATTAGATTATTGCAGTATTTTTTCATCTAACATATTTGCTATACTTTTCACATCTTCTTTACTAAGTAAATACATAGGTCCCGTGTAATTGTCTTTTTGTATTCTCCCTGAATTACTATCAGGATAAAGCCACAAGAGAATTGTCTCAGAGGTATCATCTTTGTAAGAAAGGATAATCTTAAAGTTTTCACCTTCCTCAGTAATAGGACCCGAATGTTGAGAGGAAACCTTTATTGCTTTTAAAATTACTTCTATTTCTTCGGTTTGTTCAAAAACAACTTTTCTATCTTTTAGCTGGTCCTCAGTTTCTGAAAAGATTGCCAATCCATTTCCTGTTACTGTTATCATACTGACATCCTTTGGCACATCAATTACTTCTTTTTCACCGTTATTTTCTTTATCTTTAACAATCTTTTCTTCAATTGAACAAGCAGCTAAAATCATAATTATTCCTAATAACATTATTAGACTTTTCTTTTTCATCATATCCCCCCATTAAATTTGACGGAGTTCCCATATAATAGGTTTCACTCACTGGTTCTTGTTGCACTAAACTGCTGCGTTAGTTTAATAAGAAAAAGGCTTTACACTTATTGAAGTAAAGCACCCGTTAGTTTAAGTACAATACTTCACAATCTTTTATACATCTTCATAAGCTTAAATCCATAAATGTGTTATCAATGCAAGAAGACGCCATCTTTTCTATTTCAATCAAAAAATAATACGTATGTATTCTTCACTCTTTAAA
>JGI24024J18818_10000139_pt1 | contig 22584 bp, 18 predicted proteins | sample Cruoilmetagenom2_FD_18818 | JGI IMG/M metagenome (IMG submission 18818) | reverse complement strand
CAATTGATGAGGTTCAACCCGAAGAAGTTAATACTGCTTGGACATGGCGAGAACTCGATTTATTTAATCGATCAAGAACTAAGAAATAATTCGGTAGGTAAAACAGACATTCAAGCAGTTATTGCGGATGTGCAAGATCGGACGAGAATCTTCGACCTTATGGACGAATATAGACCGGATGTCATCTATCATGCGGCTGCTCATAAGCATGTGCCGTTGATGGAAGGGAATCCGATGGAAGCTGTGAAGAATAACATCTTCGGAACAAAAAATGTTGCAGAAGCGGCAGACACATTTGGCGTCAGTCATTTTGTGCTTGTTTCCACGGATAAAGCCGTGAACCCACCAAACGTGATGGGTGCAACAAAGCGTTTTGCGGAAATGGTTGTTCAAAACTTGGCTAAGACGAGTAAGACGAAATTCGCAGCAGTGCGGTTTGGGAATGTATTGGGATCTCGTGGCAGTGTGGTACCGCTGTTTCAGAAGCAGATTGCCAAAGGTGGTCCAGTGACGATAACAGATGCTCGTATGACTCGTTACTTTATGACAATTCCAGAAGCGTCGAGGCTTGTGATTCAGGCAGGAACTTTAGCTAATGGTGGCGAAGTTTTTGTTTTGGATATGGGAGAACCGGTTAAGATTGTTGATCTCGCTAGTAATCTAATTAAACTTTCTGGGTATTCAGAAGGTGAGATTGAGATTCGTGAGACAGGAATACGACCTGGTGAGAAGTTATTTGAAGAGTTGATGAACGAGAGTGAGAGACAGAGTGACGTTGTGTTTCCGAAGATCTATATTGGGAAGGCAACGCCGATAACGAAGCATGAGTTGTTGTTTTTATTGGAGAAGATTCCTACTCTGAACAATTTAGAGTTGAAGGAATTGCTTGTTGGTACGGCTAATCGTCGAAATGTTGAAGTTAAGAGTTTACAGGTATTGGATGTTGTTGGGTGAGCCTCGGGGACGTGTGAAACGTCCTTTTATTATGACTATAAATTAGTAGAAATATATATAAAAAGGTCAGAATTTGCGAATGTAGGGGGAAATAATATGAAAAAAGTTAGAAAAGCCATCATTCCTGCTGCAGGTCTTGGTACACCCTTCTTACCAGCAACTAAAGCGATGCCTAAAGAAATGTTGCCGATAGTGGATAAGCCAACGATTCAATACATTGTAGAAGAAGCTATTGCATCAGGTATTGAAGACATCATTATCGTAACGGGTAAAGGAAAAAGAGCCATTGAAGACCACTTTGATCATGCGTTTGAGTTAGAAGAAAACTTAATAAAAAAAGAAAAATTCGATTTACTAGAAAAAGTGAGAGAAAGTTCTAAGGTGGAGATACATTTTATACGCCAAAAAGAACCACTTGGACTAGGACATGCCGTACTATGTGCGAAAAAATTCATTGGTGATGAACCATTTGCAGTTCTTCTTGGTGATGACATCGTTCAAGCTGAAACACCGTGTTTACGACAACTAATGAATCAGTATGACGAAATCGGTGCTTCTGTCATTGGTGTTCAACAAGTACCTGACAATGAAACGAATCGATACGGTATTATTTCACCGCTTGAAAGAGAAGGAAGACTTTATAAAGTGGATAGTTTTGTAGAGAAACCACTAATGGGATCAGCACCTTCAAATCTTGCGATTATGGGACGTTATATTTTAACACCAGAAATCTTCACATTTCTTGAGAAACAAGAAGCAGGAGCGGGTGGAGAAATTCAGTTAACGGATGCGATTCAACAACTTAATCAAATTCAACGAGTGTTCGCTTATGATTTTGAGGGTAAGCGATTTGATGTTGGGGAGAAGATTGGGTTTGTGAAGACTACTGTGGAGTTTGCGCTGCAGGATGAGGGATTGCGGGATGAGTTGTTGGTTTATCTTGAGGGGATTTTAGAGAGCAAGAGATCATAGGATTTTGATTATTAGTTCTAGTTCTTATATTTGATTTTGTTTGTTGTTTAAACGGTACCTATAATAAAAACGAAACTTTGGTAGTTTCGTAGTTGATTGGAAGAAAGTGTGATTTCCAATTAAGTACTAAGCAACTAATGAAAATGTAATTGTTTAAGAGAATACTTAATTTAGGAAGGAAGTTCTACAATGGCAGAAAGTCTAACAAAATCAGAAAGAATATTCCTCTCTTCGCCACATATGAGTGATGAAGGTTTTGAGCTGCAATATGTAAAAGAAGCTTTTGATACAAACTGGATTGCACCACTTGGGGAAAATGTGAATGAGTTTGAAAATGAATTGGCTGCAAAAGTAGGAAGTAAAGCAGCTGCAGCATTAACAACTGGAACAGGAGCAATCCATTTAGCGCTTAAAGCGGCTGGTGTGGGCGAAGGAGATATCGTTTTCTGTTCTACTTTAACGTTCTCGGCTACGGCTAATCCAATCATCTATCAAAATGCCATTCCTGTTTTTATAGATAGTGATTATGAGACTTGGAATATGTGCCCTAAAGGATTGGAAGAAGCTTTTGTGAAATATCCAGAAGTGAAAGCAGTTCTGATAGTACATCTATATGGTTTGTCAGCAGACATGGATAAAATTGTAGCACTTTGCAAAAAGTATAATGTAGCTTTGATAGAGGATGCTGCTGAATCATTAGGTACTTATTATAAAGGAAAACATACTGGTACTTTTGGGGATTATGGTATTTTTTCTTTCAATGGAAACAAAATCATTACTACATCAGGTGGTGGTATGCTTGTCTCTAATAATGAAGAAAGAATTGCAAAAGCTAGATTTTGGGCAACTCAGAGTAGAGACCAAGCAAGACATTATCAACATAGCGAGTTAGGGTTTAACTATCGAATGAGTAATGTTGTTGCTGGGATTGGTAGAGGGCAGCTAAAGGTTTTAGATCAAAGGGTTGCGAAAAAGAAGTATATATTTGAGTTTTATAAGAGAGAACTTGGTAATTTGGAAGGCGTTGAAATGATGCCAACAAATGATTGGGATGATCCGAATTATTGGTTAAGTTCCATGACACTACATGGTAAGGTTAGACCGATTGACATTATGGAAGCTTTAGAAGCTGAGAATATTGAGTCAAGACCAGTTTGGAAGCCTATGCATATGCAGCCATACTTTGAGAAGTATGATTTTGTAGGATCGGATGTTTCGGAGAAGCTGTTTGAGAATGGTGTTTGTTTGCCTAGTGATACGAAGATGACGGATAAAGACCTTAAAAGAGTTGTAGAAATTATTAAGAATTTGTGGTGATTATGATGAAGCATTCTAAAGATGGTATTTATAGAAGATTTTTTAAGAGGCCAATGGATTTTGTTTTATCTTTGATTGCTATTGTTGTTCTTAGTCCTGTGTTTTTAGTGGTTGCATTACTTGTTAGAACTAAGTTAGGTAGTCCGGTGTTGTTTAAGCAGAAGAGACCTGGGTTGAATGAAGAGATTTTTTTAATGTATAAGTTTCGTAGTATGACGGATGAGTTGGGTGAGGATGGGGCGTTTTTGCCTGATAGTGTCAGGTTGACAAAATTCGGGAGATTCTTGCGTTCTACGTCTCTAGATGAACTTCCGGGGCTTTTTAATATTTTAAATGGTGATATGTCGATTATTGGGCCAAGGCCTTTAGCTGTACAATACTTGCCTTATTACACCGAACAAGAAAGAATTAGACACACTATTAGACCAGGACTGTCTGGATTAGCCCAGATAAATGGAAGGAATAATACATCTTGGGAACAGCGTTTTTATTACGATATAGAATACGTTAATAATATTTGCTTTATGAATGACGTGAAAATCATTTTAGAAACAATTTTAAAAGCTGTTAAAAGATCTGGTATTGGTGAGCGAGGTTTGAATTCACCCCCTGATTTTGATAAGTACAGACAGAAAAATATAGAGTAGGAGGTACTTTGAAATGAATATAATCGGTGAAAAAGTTTGTTTTCGTGCTATAGAAATAGCAGATAAAGATGCACTACTAGATATTATCAATGATAGTGAGACTGAGCATTCACTTGGAGGATGGTCATTTCCTGTTTCTAGTTTGAATCAGGAGGAGTGGATTAAAGCTCTAAAACCAAACACACATATCTTACGTTGTATGATTGTTGACAAAAAAGACAATAAAATTATAGGTACAGTTATACTATCAAATATTGATTATAAAAATGGCAATGCAGAAGTGCATATCAAGTTACTTGGAAATGCTAGAGGTAAAGGTTACGGTACAGATACAGTCAATACTTTGATAAACTATGCATTTAATGAATTAAGGCTTAATTGTGTCTATGCTCATGTCAATTCTTATAACAATCCATCACAAAAACTTTTTGAAAAATGTGGATTTATTAAGGAAGGAATATTGAGAAAAAGGATATTTAAAAAGGGTAAATTCCATGATGTTATACCTTTATCAATATTAAATGAGGGATAATATGGAGATTGGTAGTGAGTTTTGGGAAGTTGAAACAGATAACGAGAGCAACTTTATTCTAGAAACACCACATAATTTTTTTCTAACAGGTAGAACAGCTTTAGATTATATAATAAAAGATATGAAAGTAAATAAAGTTGTGAAGAGTGTATATATGCCATCATATTGCTGTCACTCAATGATTCAGCCGCTCATTGATAATGGAGTTGATGTTGAATTTTATGATGTAATCTTTGAGAATGGTAATTATACTTATATGATGGATTTTGAAACTCAATGCGATGTAATTTTTATTATGCAGTACTTTGGATATTGTAACGAAACCGTAAATGAATTTATTTATAAATATAAGCAACTAGGTAAAATTGTTATAGAAGATGCTACCCATTCTTGGATGTCTGATAGACCATACAATCAAGAATCTAATTATGTATTTGCTAGTTTTAGAAAGTGGACAGGATTACCAGGTGGTGCTGTTGCAATAAAGCAAGATGGACAATTTATTATTGAGGTATCTAAAGAAACTAACTTTGAATACATTCAATTAAGAAAAAAAGCTTCTACTTTGAAAAAAGAATTTATTGAAAATGGCATAGGGCAGAAAGAAACCTTTTTAAAATATTTTAATCAAGCGGAAGAATTACTTGAAAGTGAATATCAAAATTATTATATCCAACAAGATCTTGAAAATCTGATAAAATCATTAGATTTGGTGAAAATCAAAGAGAAAAGAAAAATAAACGCTGGATATTTAATCGAAGGTCTTAAAGAATTTTCATCAATAGAAACTATAAGTCTAGAAAAAGAAGATGTACCTTTATTTGTACCCATAATTGTTCCTCACGGTAAAAGAAATGAACTTCGGCAGTATTTAATTAATAATGATATTTATTGTCCAGTTCATTGGCCAATTTCTGAACAACATAGATTTCATAATAAGTCCTTATATTATAACAGTCTGTCATTAGTATGCGATCAAAGATATGAACTTTCAGATATGAACAGAATAATAGAAACTATAAAAGATTTTGTGGAGGGTAAGTTGTGATTGTAATAAATGTAATTACAATAAATGAGGCAGAAAAATGGGATGAAATTGTAAAAAGTTTTGTACACTATGACGTGAATTATCTAAGTGGGTATGCAAAAGCGTTTCAACTTCATGGAGAGGGAGAACCGCTTTTATTTTATTATGCTGATGAAAAATCTAGAGGTATCAACGTTTTAATGAAACGGGATATTGGAAAGTTTAAAACTTTTGAAAACAAGTTACCTTTAAACACTTGGTTCGACCTTTCTTCACCTTATGGTTATGGAGGTTTTTTAATTGAAGGAGATGACTATGAAAGAGTAACCAATGCTTTTAGTAGGTATTGCAAGAATAACGGATATGTTAGTGAATTTGTAAGGTTTAACTTATTTAGCGATTATCATGCATATTATGATGGATTTATTGAATCTCATACTCAAAATATAGTACGTGATTTAGGATTACCTCTTGATGAGATGTTAATGGATTTTGAACATAAAGTTAGAAAAAGTTTGAAAAAAGCTATAAAATCAGAATTAGAAGTTGAAATAGATTCTACTGGTGAAAGATTAGATGAATTTCTTGATATATATTACGAAACTATGGATAGTAATAAAGCAAAAGAAATATACTACTTTACCAAAGAGTTTTTTAAGACTATTAATAATATGAAAGAAAACTATATATATATACATATATTACACGAAGGAAAGATTATATCTACCGAACTTGTCTTATATGGGCCTGAAAATTGCTATTCATTTTTGGGTGGTACTAACCCTGATTATTTAAAATTGCAGCCTAATTCTCTTTTGAAGTATGAGATTATAAAGTGGGCAAAGACAAAAGGTCTTAAAAGGTTTATTCTCGGAGGTGGCTACGGTATTAATGATGGTATTTTTAAATATAAAAAAAGCTTTGCACCAAATGGGATTAATGATTTTTATGTCGGAAAGAAAATAATTGATGAGACAAAGTATAATAAATTACTTTCACTTAGACAACATGAAATTTCGGACCAAGATAATATTACTTTCTTTCCGGGATATAGGGTGTAATTATGAATATAATATTTTTGACGTTAAGTAATATTAATTCGATATACGATAGTAATATTTATACAGACTTATTACAAGAGTTTGCAAAAAATGGACATGGAGTGTATATAGTAAGTCCAAGTGAGCGAAGAAATAATAAATCAACTCAAATAATTGAAGAAGATATATGTAAAATATTAAAGGTTAAAGTAGGAAATATACAAAAGACAAATATTTTTGAAAAAGGCGTATCTACTATACTGCTTGAGAGAAACTATAAGACTGCCATAAAAAACCATTTTAGTAATATAAAATTTGACTTAGTAATCTACTCCACTCCTCCAATTACTTTAGGGAGTGCAGTTAAATATATAAAAACACGTGATCATGCTAAAACTTATCTTTTACTTAAAGATATTTTCCCGCAAAATGCAGTTGACTTAGGTATGTTTAATAAGAATGGAATAAAAAGCATACTTTATAAATATTTCAGATCCAAAGAGAAAAAATTATATGGACTTTCTGATTATATTGGCTGTATGTCACAGGCTAATGTAGACTTTATTGTGAAAAATAACGCTAATATATCACCTGATATTGTAGAAGTATGTCCTAATAGTATAAAACCATTAGTGATATATAAGGATAATAAAAAGATTAAAGAGGTCAGAGAAAAGTACAATATCCCAATTGATAAAACTGTTTTTATTTATGGCGGAAATCTTGGCAAACCACAAGGCATTGACTTTTTGATTGAATGTCTTAATGCAAATAAAACGAATGAACAAGTATACTTTATTATTGCCGGATCAGGTACAGAATATAATAAGCTTAAGATTTATTTTGATCTCAAAAAACCCCTAAATGCCCAATTGTTTAGACATTTACCTAAGAAAGATTATGAAATTTTAGCAAATTCATGTGATGTAGGGTTAATATTTCTCGATAAGAGATTTACAATCCCAAATTTCCCATCAAGACTGCTTTCATATATGGAGGCTTCAATGCCTACCTTGGCTGCAACAGATATAAACACTGATATTGGAATGGTTATCGAAAAAGGTGAATTTGGATATTGGTGTGAGAGTAATGATGTTGAGGAATTTACTAAAAAAGTCCAGCAATTATGTGATACAGAATTAAGAAAACAAATGGGTGTAAATGCAAGAAGATATTTAGAAGACAATTATACCGTTAGGCACTCATATGAAATAATAATGAACCATTTGGAATAAATGAAAAGAGGGAATCAAATGTTTAAAGATAAAACTTTATTAATTACAGGCGGTACAGGATCTTTTGGGAACGCTGTAATGGAGCGTTTTTTACATACTGATATAAGAGAAATCCGTATATTCTCCCGTGATGAAAAGAAACAAGATGATATGAGGAAACTATACAATAACGATAAATTAAAATTTTATTTAGGCGATGTACGTGATTTAGCCAGTGTTAAATATGCGATGAATAACGTCGATTATGTCTTTCACGCAGCGGCATTGAAACAAGTGCCCTCCTGTGAATTTTATCCGATGGAAGCTGTAAAAACGAATGTTTTAGGTACTGAAAATGTATTGAATGCATCTGTTGAACACGGTGTAAAAAAAGTCATTTGTCTTTCCACTGATAAAGCAGCCTACCCAATTAATGCTATGGGCATTTCTAAAGCGATGATGGAGAAAGTCTATGTAGCCAAATCAAAAACAGTTGAGCCGGAGAAAACATTGATTTGTGGGACACGCTATGGAAATGTTATGGCTTCTAGAGGTTCAGTTATTCCGTTATTTGTAGACCTAATAAAAGCTGGAAAGCCTTTAACTGTAACAGATCCTCATATGACAAGATTTTTAATGAATCTGGAGGACGCAGTTGAATTGGTCGTTTTTGCATTTCAAAATGCAAATGCAGGGGATATCATGGTTCAAAAATCACCTGCATCAACAGTGGGGGATTTGGCACAGGCCTTAAAAGAATTATTTAATGCTGACAATGAAATAAAAATTATTGGTACTAGACATGGTGAAAAAACTTATGAAACATTGTTAACGAGAGAAGAGCATGCGGTTGGTGAGGATTTGCCAGGTTATTATCGTGTACCAGCTGATAATCGTGATTTGAACTATGATAAATATTTCAAAGAAGGTGATATAAAACTTTCTACTGAGGAAGAATATAATTCACACAATACTGAGCGGCTTTCGATTGAGGAAATAAAAGAAATTTTACTTGAACTTCCCTACATTCAAAATGAATTGAAGGGATGGACACGAGATTGAAAATTCTTGTAACAGGTGCGGATGGATTTGTAGGTAAAAACTTATGCGCGGAATTAAGAAATCAAGGTCATGAAGATTTACTTCTTTTTAATAGGGAAAACAGCCTTAAAGAACTTGAGAAGTTCACGAGTCAATGTGATTTTGTGTTTCATTTAGCGGGAGTAAATAGACCTGAAAATGAAAGTGAATTCATGGAAGGTAATTACGGACTAACTTCTAAATTGCTAGAATTTCTGAAGAAACACGATAACAAGGCACCAGTTTTAATTACTTCTTCTGTCCATGCTGAAAATGAAAATCCATATGGTAAAAGTAAAAAAGCTGGGGAACAGTTATTATTTAACTACTCAAAAGAAACAGGAGCAAAAGTCTATGTTTATAGACTCCCGAATCTGTTTGGAAAATGGAGTAAGCCTAATTATAATACTGTAGTCGCTACATATTGTTATAACGTGTCTAGAAACCTGGGTATCCAAGTCAATAATGCTGAAGCTGTTTTGACTTTATCTTATATTGATGATGTTTTAGAAGAATTTGTAAAAGCGTTACATGGAAATCCAACAAAGATTAATAATTACTGTTTTGTTCCACTCTCGCATTCAATTAAATTAGGTGAGTTGGCTGAAAAAATTGAGAGCTTTAAAGAAAGTAGAAACTCATTAAGTGTTTCAGATATGGAAGATGCGTTAACTAAAAAGCTTTATAGCACTTACTTAAGTTTTTTACCTGAAGATAACTTTTCCTATGATTTAAAAATGAATATAGATAATAGAGGATCTTTTACTGAATTTTTACGGACACCAGATCGTGGACAAGTTTCGGTGAATATTTCTAAACCAGGAATTACGAAAGGGAACCACTGGCACCATACTAAGAATGAAAAGTTCTTGGTTGTGAGCGGAGAAGGCTTAATTAATTTCAGAAAAATAGATTCAAAAGAAATCATTGAGTACAGAGTAAATGGTGACAAATTGCAGGTAGTGGATATTCCCACAGGGTACACACACTCTATTGTAAATGTAGGGGAAACAGATTTAGTTACAGTGATGTGGGTTAACGAAAGCTTTGACCCTGAAAAGCCAGACACTTACTACTTGGAGGTACAATGAATGAAGAAATTAAAAGTCATGACAGTTGTAGGAACTAGACCAGAAATCATAAGACTGTCAGCTGTCATTAATAAATTAGAAGAATCAAATGCAATAGAACATATTCTAGTCCATACTGGACAAAATTATGATTTTGAACTAAATGAAGTATTTTTTAAAGATTTTAATTTAAAGAAGCCAGATTATTTTCTTAATGCAGCTAGTGAAACTGCAATAGAAACTATAGGGAATATCCTGATTAAAATTGATCCGATAATGCATGAAGTGAAACCAGATGCTCTTTTAGTATTGGGAGATACCAATAGTTGTTTATGCGCTTTAGCGGCAAAGAGAAGACATATACCAATCTTCCACATGGAAGCAGGAAATAGATGCTTTGATCAAAGGGTACCTGAAGAAACGAATAGAAAAATTGTCGACCATACAGCTGATATTAATTTAACATATAGTGATATTGCAAGAGAGTATTTGTTAAGAGAAGGCTTGCCTGCAGATAGAATTATTAAGACAGGAAGCCCAATGTTTGAAGTACTCAACTCAAGAAAAGATGATATTGAAAAATCAGATGTATTAGAGAGATTGGAACTTGAAGAGGGAGAGTATTTTGTAGTATCTGCTCATAGAGAAGAAAATATTACTTCAGAAAACAATTTCCTGGATTTAGTTAAAAGTATAAATGGAATAGCAGAAAAGTATAATCTACCTGTTATAGTAAGTACACACCCTAGAACTAGAAATATGATTAATATTAAGGGAATAAAGTTTAATCCTTTAGTAAACACATTGAAACCATTAGGATTTAATGATTACGTAAAACTTCAAATTAAGGCAAAAGCTGTTCTTAGTGACAGTGGAACCATAAATGAGGAATCTTCTATTCTCGGATTTAGAGCATTAAATATTAGACAAGCTCATGAAAGACCGGAAGCCATGGAAGAAGCAGCGGTTATGATGATAGGACTTAAGAAAGAGAGAATACTACAAGGACTTGAAATATTAGAAACACAAAATACCGATAAATTAGTGATAGTTGGAGATTATAGTATGCCTAATGTGTCTGATAAAGTTCTTAGAATAATATTGTCATATACGGATTATGTAAACAGGGTTGTATGGGGGAAATAGTATGAAAAAGAAAGTTTTGATATTTGCTGGATTTTATATACCCGGCATAAAAGGTGGGGGACCCATACAATCTATTAAGAATTTAGTAGATAATCTCTCCGATAGAGTTGACTTTTATATAGTTGCTGCTGATAGAGATTTAGGTGATAAAAAACCTTTTGACAATATAAAGATTGATGAATGGGTACAGGTTGGAAATGCTAAAGTATTTTATACGGATCCTTCAATCTTAAAATGGAGAAAAACTGCAAATGTAATTAATAGCGTGAATTATGATGTAATTTATTTAAATAGTTTTTTCTCATATAAATTTAGCACCGTCCCTGTTTTGTTGAGTAATTTTAACCTAATATCTAGAAAACCGATTATTATGGCTCCAAGGGGCCAGTTTTCACCGGGAGCACTTGGTTTAAAAAGTAGAAAGAAAAAGCTATATATAAATATAACAAAAGCTTTGCGTTTGTATAAAGATATAACATGGCATGCAACTGCTGATACAGAAAAAAAAGATATTGAAATTGTATTTGGTAATGCAGAAAAAATTACTGTGGCTAATAATTTAACTGAAAATTACGAAGAACTCTACTACGACAAAAATATTAATAAGAAAATAGGAGAACTTAAAATTGTGTTCATCTCAAGAGTTCATCCTAAAAAAAATCTTAAAAAGGCGATTGATTTTTTGAAAGATATTGATGGTGAAATCGAATTTAATATATATGGGCCTTTAGAAGATATAGCTTATTGGTCCGAATGTGAAAAATCGATAGGATATCTATCAGAAGACAAAAGAGTTTCATATAAAGGTTTAGTAAATCACGATAATGTTATGAAAATATTTAAAGCACATCATGTTTTTCTTTTTCCGACCTTAGGAGAGAATTTTGGACATGTTATTTCTGAAGCTCTCATTGGAGGCTGTCCTATTATTATAAGTGATCAGACACCGTGGAGAGAATTAGAAAGAAATCAAGTAGGTTGGGATATAGAACTAACGGATGAAGAGAGATTTGTTGAAGTAATACAGCGTTGTGTTAACTTGGATAACGAAGACTATAAGAGGTTATCAAAATATGCTTTTACTTATGGGAAGGAGAGTTCAAATAGTTTAGAAGATATTTTGAAGTCATATAGACTATTTGATAAATAAAGGACGTTTATGTATGAATAATTTAATCAGCTCAACATTTAAAAACTATCCAATAATTATATTAGTTTCAGCTTTTACCCCATATATATCTCCAACTTCAGGAATTAAAGGAGATAATATAATTATATATTTATTTGCTTCATTAGCTTTAGTTATACTTATTACAAGGCAAAAGTTTATGTTTAACAAAAATTTAACAATAATATTTGTAATATGGGTATCAGTTTTTATTTTTTTATTTACTCGAACAATTTTCGGTGGTGGATTTATTAGTAGTTATGCACTAATTGCTGAAATTAAAAATTTTAGTCAACCCGTTGCAATAATGTTTATTTTTTTAGTAATGTTTTTTAGGGAGAAATTTGAATATATTGATTTACTCCTAAAAAGAGCGAGTATTGTATTGATTTTTTTACTGAATATTAACACGATATGGATATTTTTAGGGATGAGCTTTGATTTATTGAATATTAATCAGTACTTTGTAAGAGAAGTGGCCTTAAAAGCAGCTGGCAATAATAGATTTTCTGGCTTTTTTAATCAGCCAATGGAAGCCGGAATAGCATACTCAGTAGGCTTATTTTCTTGGATGTACTTGGTTTCAAAAAAACATATTAATGTCAAGATGAAATATGTAATCATGTTAGCTTTAATATTTGTTGGAGGAATTGTTAGTGTATCAAAAATTTTTATTTTTGGAGGAATAGGAATATTTTTTTTAAATTTAATTTTTAGAAAAAATTTCCTTAAAAAATCAAAAAATTTGTTTTTATGGATTCCAATAATTATACCAATTTCAGTCACTTACCTATCAAATAATTGGCAAGGTGGTTCCTATTTTAATAGATTGTTTATGTTTGAAAATATTAAAGAACAAGGATTTATAAATCTTATTACAGCAGGTAGATTTGGTGGTGAATCCTCTCAACAAAAAAAATTAATGGGTATGATTTGGGAAAGTTCGCCTTTTATTGGTCAAGGGATGGGATCTCAAAAAATTTATGATAGTGCATTTTTTCATTTTTTTAGTAGTGGTGGTCTGATAGCCTTATCTATGTATATATTGGTTATTTTTTATTTAATCGTCATAAGTCTAAATTTTTTTATTTACAATTATATTCGCGAAGAAGCAGTTTATTTCTTTAATATTGTTGCAATCATTATATTGGCAAGTTTTGGTTCACCAATATTAACTATAAATCGAGCATCGGTTATTATTTGGGTTTTTGTTGCCTTACTTCTTTTATATATTAATAAAAGAAAATCTTTGGAAGAAAACTTCAAAAGTAATTTTTAGAATAAGTTATTATCATGGTTAGGAATTAGCCACATGCAGTAATAATAGGTAATAGGTGTTTTAAGTTGAAAAAATTCGATCTGGAGGACAATATGAAAATATTATTTGTTATCTCATCAATCGGCATCGGTGGTGAGCAACGAGTAGCAAGTATTTTAACTAATTATTTTATTGAAAAAGGGAGCTTAGTAGATATTGTAGCCTTCGAGAAAAATACAAAGGCATTTAATTTTAATGAAAAAATTAATATTAATTTAGTAAAGAATAGTAAAGGTATAACAAAGAACATAAATCGAATTGTAAAAATTAGACAGTTAATAAAAAATGGGAATTATGATATAGTAATCGGATTTGCGGTAATACCTAGTATTCTATGCTCAATTGCTAATATTGGCTTAAATACTCCAGTTGTGGTATGTGAGAGAAATGATCCTGATGTATACCCTAAATATTGGAAAATTATAAGAGGGTGGGCATATAACTTTGCTCAAGGTGCTGTGTTTCAAACAACTGATGCGATGAATTATTTTGATAGAAAATACTTTAAAAAAAGAATTGTAATTCATAACCCTATAGAACTAGACAATTTACCTAGGCTTACACACGGGTCAAAAAGTAAGGTTATTGTAAACACAGGTAGACTAGCACTAGCTAAAAATCATGAACTATTAATTCAAGCTTTTTCGAAAATAGCTAAAGACTTTGATGAATATATATTAGAAATTTATGGGGATGGACCACTAAAAGAAAGTTTATTAGATCTGGTTAATGAATTAGGGATGCGTAAGAGAATAGTGCTACATGAGGCAACACCTGATGTTTTAGAAAAGATTAAAGAAAGCGAGATATTTGTTTTGTCTTCTAATAACGAAGGGTTTCCAAATTCTTTAGCAGAAGCTATGGCAATGGGTATTCCTTGTATTTCTACGAACTGTAGAATTGGTGGTCCCAAAGAAATGATTGTTAATAATAAAAATGGATTACTTATTGATGTAAATGATTTGGAAGGACTAGAAAACGCGATAAGAAAACTGATTGTGAATCAAGAATTTAGAGATACTATCTCAAAGGAATCCTATAAAATTCGTGAGAAACTAGACTCAGAGATAATAGGAAGTAATTGGATGGGATTTTTGAATAATTTGGAGAATGAATGAAATAAATATTAAAAATTAGGATTCTCTTAAATAGAAAACGTATTTATTGACCTTAAACATTGAACTTCAACCTTTACAAGCTAGCTAAATTATGAAAGGTGAGATGGCCAATCTCGCAATGTTGGAATTTAATTGGTTAGAGAGAGGAGGATTTCGAGGTAACAGAAATGCTCTTTTTTATAATTAAACATCTATTCAGAGTACTATATTAAGAAATTAGAGTAGTGTTTTCAAAAAAATATTTAATTGTATGATATCTTTTTAAGTCAAAAGACATGAAATGAAAAATTACAAATTTGTATATTATTATGAAATTTGTAAATATACAATTTGGTTGTAATAGAGGCAATATAGAATTAATAATATTATTTTTATGAGAAACATAGCTATTCTGATTCATTTTTGAAAATTACAAGAGTAAAGGGAGGCAATGACTATGTATAAAATAGCGGTGGCAGGAACAGGATATGTAGGCTTAGTAGCAGGTGTATGTTTTGCTGAGGTTGGTCATCAAGTAATCTGTGTTGATATAGACGAAAGCAAAGTGAATCTAATGAAATCAGGGATTTCTCCCATCTATGAAACAGGGCTGGAAGAGTTGATGCAGAAGAATTATGTAGCTGGAAGAATTGATTATACAACTGATTACAAGTCAGCCTATAAGGATGCGGATGCAATTTTTATAGGTGTAGGTACTCCAGAACAACTTGATGGTTCTGCAAATCTTTCATACATAGCAACCGTTGCAAGACAAATTGCGGAAACGATTGAAAAGGATTGTCTTGTTGTTGTAAAATCAACAGTCCCAGTTGGTACGAATGATAAAGTAGAGCAATTTATCCATGACTTTTTAGTCAATGATGTAAAAGTGGAAGTAGCATCAAATCCTGAGTTCTTGGCACAGGGATCTGCAGTACATGATACTTTGTATGCAAAAAGAATAATTATTGGTACAGAAAGTTATTGGGCAGAAAATCTTTTACAGAAAATATATGAACCTTTTGAATTGCCTATTGTTGCAGTAAATAGAAAATCGGCTGAAATGATTAAGTATGCATCTAATGATTTTCTTGCTCTTAAAATCTCTTATATGAATGATATTGCGAACCTCTGTGAATTGGTTGGCGCTGATGTTCAAGATGTCGCAAAAGGGATGAGCTTTGATGACCGTATTGGGGGCAAGTTTTTAAATGCAGGGATTGGTTATGGTGGTTCATGCTTCCCAAAGGATACAAAAGCATTGGATTATTTAGCAACTCAGAATGGCTATGAGCTTAAAACTGTGAAGGCTGCTATTGACGTGAACAAAGATCAAAAGACTTTATTGTATAAAAAAGCTAGTAAAAGACTAATAACTTTTAACGGTCTAAAAGTTGCTATTTTAGGTTTGACATTTAAGCCGGGAACAGACGATTTGAGAGAGGCACCTTCTCTGGAGAATGTGCCTTTATTATTGGATCAAGGTGCAGATATTTATGCTTATGATCCTGTTGGTACAGAGAATTTTGCTAGAATTTATCCTGAAGGCAAGAGCATTAAAGGCAATATAACATACGTTGAGAATATAGAAGATGCTTTAGAAGGCGCGAATGTCTGTTTTATATTCACTGAGTGGGGAGAAGTTAAAGCAGTCCAGCTTGAAGCTTATAAGAATTTGATGAGAACTCCTCTAGTGTATGACGGTAGAAATCTTTATAGTGTTGAAGAAATGAGAGAAGCAGGAGTGGAATATTACTCAATTGGGAGAGCACCTGCAAATAAAAATGGTCTAAAGGAGTTTAAAAAAAATGAATTGCAAACCTCTAGACTCTAGCAAAGTATATCTAATCACTGGTGCAGCCGGTTTCGTAGGATACTATTTATCAAAAAAACTTTTAGAATTAGGTTGTAGAGTAATTGGTATTGACAATGTAAATGACTACTATGATAAGAATCTTAAACATCATCGTTTGGAACTGCTTGCACCTTATGAGAATTTCAACTTTATCAAAGGGGATATTTCTGATAAGTTGATGATTTACAACCTCTTTGAAGAATATAACCCAAATATAGTGGTTAATCTTGCTGCACAAGCTGGAGTACGATATTCAATAGAGAATCCCGATGTATATATTCAGAGTAATGTCGTAGGGTTCTACAACATCCTTGAAGCTTGCAGACACTACCCAGTAGATCATTTAGTATATGCATCGTCTAGTTCTGTTTATGGTGCGAATAAAAAAGTTCCTTTTGAAGAATCTGATTCTGTCGATAATCCTGTCTCCCTTTATGCATCTACCAAAAAATCGAATGAATTGATGGCTCATACATACAGTCATTTGTATAATATTCCAGCAACTGGACTCCGATTCTTTACAGTATACGGACCTATCGGGAGACCAGATATGGCCTATTTTGGCTTTACAAAGAATTTTTTTGAGGAAGAAGAAATTAAAATATTTAATAATGGTGACTTTGAAAATGATCTATATCGTGATTTCACCTTCATTGATGACATTATTGAGGGGATTGAACGTCTTCTTTCTAATCCTCCTAGCGATACTGAAGGAGTTTCTCATAGGATTTTTAATATCGGAAATAGTAATCCAGAAAAACTAATGGTTTTTATTGAGACACTTGAAAAATGTTTAAGTAAAACATTAGGAAAAAAAGTAGAATTTAAAAAGAAATTTGAACCTATAAAACCGGGGGATGTACCTGCAACTTTTGCCTCGACTGATTTGTTGGAAAAGGCTGTAGGGTTTAAACCTGAAACGACAATAGAAGAAGGATTGCAAAAGTTTGTAAATTGGTATTGTAAATATTATAAGGTGATATAGTCTACTTCTAAAGTTTAGACAGTAGACTATTGTGTGTCCAAAAGGGAATTGACAAAATTAATAAAAATGAAAACTAAAAACTAAAACATAGTGAGATATAAATATTATCGTATTTAGGACTAGAAATGAGATAAAGTATGAAAAAATATATATCTAACCTGTATAATAATAAATTTGTGAAAAATGTATTTATCGTTGCTTCGGGTTCGGCTATCGCCCAACTGATCGTATTATTATTACTTCCAATAGTTACTCGATTATATGGACCTGAAGCATACGGTCTTTTAGGAACTTTTCTAGCAGTTACAGCAATTTTGGCTCCACTTGCGGCTCTAACATTTCCCATAGGGATTGTATTGCCTGAGAAAAATTCAGAGGCGGCAAGCATTATCAAATTATCTTTAATAGTAATTGGTATTGTTGGAATGATGTCAATTTTGGCTTTAGCTTTCTTCTTTGAGCACATTACAGAATTGCTTCAAGCAGAAAGTATCGCTCATTATATTTATTTTATACCGATTGTCATTTTACTTTCAGGACTATTAGATATCATGTCTCAGTGGTTAATCCGTACGAATCAATATAAAATTATTGCAAATGCAACAGTGTATCAACCTATTATTGCATACGGTGGGATGATTGTAGTCGGATTATTCTATCCCATTGTTACAGTACTAATCGTTATTTCAGTCTTTAAAACTGGATTAACAGCTTTGCATATGTATTTATTGATGAAATTTAATCTAGGAACTTCTAAAATAGATTTTAAAAATACCTTATTAAGTTCAGTGGATACACTAAAAAAATATAAAAATTTCCCTTTATATCGTGCACCAGAAGTCTTTATTAGCGGATTATCACAAAATATACCGGTTCTACTTCTTGCTAGTCTCGTTAATCCAGCGGCGGCAGGGTTTTACACCATAGGTAGAACAGCGCTGTCTTTTCCTAGTCAATTAATAGGGAAAGCGGTAGGGGATGTATTCTACCCACGAATTGCAAATGCATCAATCAATAAAGAATCTCTTGTTCTACTAATTAGAAAATCTACGTTAGCTTTGATGGGTATCGGTATAATACCGTTTGGGATTGTGATGATTGCAGGACCTCTAATTTTTACAATCGTATTTGGTGGAGAGTGGCTAAGAGCTGGTGAATATGCACAATGGATTGCGCTAATGTCATTGGCTATGTTTATTAGTCGACCTGCTGTGCAAACTTTGCCTGTAATAAATGCTCAACGGTTTCATCTAATGTTTACTGTTCTGATGACCATAGCAAGAATGGGAGCATTATACTACGGTTTAATCGTGTTGAAGGATGATTTAAAGGCAATTGCCTTTTTTAGTGTGGTCAGTTCAATACTATATGTTTTATTAATATTCCTTACTATTCAAAAAAGTAGTAAATTTATGAAAATGTATTATTGAAAATAAAGTGCCTCTGTGTCAATTAAAATCGGGTACCTGTGAAAAAAACTATTCAAATTATTCACTACAATTGCATGAAGAGTTTCTGGAAAGTTGCAGGTACTAGCTTTCCAATAATTGCTTCCGAATAAATTATCAAAACAATAAATTGTTATAATTTAAGTGGTGCCACTGCTCGACCCCCTTATAATGGACAGTGAGCATGATACAATTGTTTATAAATCAATGTTCCAGGGAAATCACATTGCATAATTATACAAAAAAACCAAGAAAGACCTATAATCGATCAACCGCGAAAGAGAAGTTGCAGGTGGTGTTGGAAGTGTTAATCGCTTTAAATTCCATTAATATTTGGGTGGGAAATTATCAACTGTAGGGAGAAGAAGGATTAAGTTCTAATAAGGGCACAGCTTACGTAGCGCAAGAAGAAACTCAAAAAGAATTGAAGAGACTCCAGAAAATAGAGAAGCGATATAAAGAGCAATTAGAGGAGATTGAAATCTTAAAAAAATTCCAGGCCTTTCTCAGGGAGAACGAATGAGCAGCAAACGGTATGAAGCCGTGTCGTCATTGAGAAAGGAATATTCTGTTCAGCTTCTATGCAAAGCACTGAGTGTCTCGAAAAGTGGGAATTATAGCTTTTTAAGTCGCCCGACTAAGATTGTTTCTGAGCGAGATGAGTTGGATGGTGCAGCGATTCAACGCATGTATGATAAAAGTGGAGGGACCTATGGAGTCAAGCGTATTTCAGGTGAGCTCAAGGTTGGTGGCCATATTATCAATCATAAACGTGTTCGACGATTGATGAGGGAAATGAATATTAAATCAACCATTCGAGCTGTCAAGTCATCGAAGGTTAAGAAGGAAGCAAGTGCCGGTTACGTTTATCCCAATCTTTTAAAACGCGATTTTAAAGCAGATTTACCCAATCGTAAATGGGCGACAGATCTGTCTGAACTGACGGTTAAAGATGTGAAGTTTTTCATATCAGCCATTATGGACCTGCATTACCGAGAGATTATTGGATTCGCCATCAGTACGCATCCCAATGCAGATCTTATTGAGAAAACAGTCCGAATGGCGCAGGAAATAAGAGGTTTTACGTATTTGAAACAAGTCGTTCTGCACTCAAATCAAGGTGGTGTGTATTCTTCAATGCGGCACCACCTGTTGGCTAAAGAGCTTGGTTTCATACCTAGCATGTCGAGGTAAGCAAACTGTTGGGATAACGCAGTGATTGAGAGTTTTTTCTCTCATCTCAAAACGGAATGCCCACATCTATTCTCGATTGACTCAGCTGAGCAAGTGATTGAAGATTTACCCAAATTCATAGCATATTTTAATAGAGAACGTAGTCAAAAAAGGCTGGGTTATTTGACTCCGGTGGCTTTTCTTGAAGTGGAACGAGAATCGAGTTAATACATGATTATTAGCTGTAAGTTATGATGAGAGTCCAACAGATAGTGAGGTGTTGGATTCTTTTGTTATATATACAAGAATATCGTAAAGTTATCATTCAATTTATTTTCCCCTAACAAAGACCTCATTGTCCTATTGCTAACATCCTAAGTGGATAGAGGTGGGTGACGCTTTTTGGCCGAAAACGCACAGGTACCTATTGGAGCTAGGTTGTAATTGGGTGTGTGTTGTACTGAAATTCTAGTAGTTTTCACCTTTTCTAAAATAATGTACAATAGGTAAAAGAAGGAAAAATATATGAGAGTAGGAATTGTGTAAATGGTACTAGTTTTAGGTGAGAATAATAATGATAAAGGAAGACAATTAGAGCTACTTACTAAAAGAATATTACAGCACCTCAATTTAACTGATATTTATACTAATGAAATTGGTTCTGGCGGACAAGAAATAGATCTAACAGCTAAAAATTCTATTGAACATATGGGATCACCCATAGAGTATAAGGTAATATGTGAGTGTAAGGCATATAAGAAGCCAGTAAATATTGATGCTTGGTTAAAATTTTTAGGGAAAGTATTTGTAGAACAAGCTAAAAGCAGGGAAAAGATTATTGGGTATTTTATTGCCTTATCTGACGTGAACGGTCCTGTTAAAGGGAATTATGAGGATTTTAAAAAACATAATCAGGATGTTCAAATCATTAGGGGTGAGGATTTGAACAAACAAATAAAGGGAATTTATAATACACCAACTACAGAAGAAGTACAACAATTTATTGAAATACGAACAGACAGAAGGTTAATCTCAATTGAGAATGCATATTATGATAATGAAATCTATTGGATTGTTAGTTTTGATCGTAACCATTTTACTATTCTAGGTAAAGAAATTAGAAAACTTGATGATGCTTTAAAGGATACGTTATCAAAGATGGTCAAACGCGAGTTACCGGTACATACATACATAAATTTGGAAGATGAGCGTGATTTGCGTTTAAGGATAGCTCAATTATCTTTGAATTTACTAGGATGCATATTGGTTAATGAAGGGAAAGTTGATACAACACATATAAAACAAGAATATGCGGGCTTTCATGATGATGAAATTAAAGAGGCGCTTTCTGCACTGCAAGAATCCGAAGAAGTTTTTATTAATGGTGAAGAAATTACATTTCCTGATGCCTCCGATCCATATTATTATAAAATGATGGGTAATATCATCGTGCAACTGTCAATGTATCCTCCTATTCCAAGTTTATCAAAACCAAATATTACTGAAATAATTAGTACCAAATATTATAAGAATCTAATTGATGATAAAATGATTGAAGAGATTATTAGTACCCAATATTACATTCCGCTGTCAGAGCAAGAAAAAGAAGAACTAAAATCTATCTTACGAATTTCCCCAACAGCACTAAGTGAGGCTTTAACAATCCAAAAAGCGATAGAGAATCATAGATTGTTATTTATGCAAAAGCTAGATCAAATTCCTGACCATATAAATAAAAGCGATGTTAAATACTTTTTTAATTTAATTTATAGATCTCTAGTAAATGACTTTACATCACAACACTTATTTAGGTACTTTTATGAAACTTGTAAAATAAACCGAATTAAACTATCACAACATTTAGAGTTAGGGTTTGAACAGGAATCTTCAATTATTGATAAAGAAATTAGTGAGGAATATGTAATTCAACTAGTAGAAGGCAAATATGCTTTAATAAGGCCAATGAAAAAAGAGGTTGAAGAATAAAAGAATCTGAAATTGCAAAATCGGGTAGCTGTGGTTTGCCCCCTCTTTTTAGGACATAGTTAAAATGGTAATAAAATCGGATACCTGTGTAAAAAACTATTCAGATTATTACAATTGCATGAAAAATTAATAGAAAGCTACAATGAATAGCATTTAAATAATTGCTTCCGTATAAATTTTCAAACTAATAAATAGTCATAATTTAAGTGGTGCCACCCATGACAATTTAATCGGTAATTTATGATAAACAATTTTGAAATGTATTATTTTTATGCTGTAACGCTGACGATTTAATTAGAAATTTGTAAAAATATTTAGCATGGATGGCACTTTTTGTTTTATGGAAATCGTCAAGCTGCCTCTCAAAATATATAGAAAATCCAGCAGTGATCGAAAGTGTTTCTTCGGTCGCTTTTTTTGTTAAGGTTTTAAACTCTTTTATTGTTTCAATAATGGTTTTATCACTAGTATTATAAATGACAGAAATTTCTTACATATATGGATAGAATAGATTAAAATGAAGAGAGAGTTGTTTGTGTAAATAGCACGAAGGAG
>JGI24024J18818_10000138_pt1 | contig 22698 bp, 22 predicted proteins | sample Cruoilmetagenom2_FD_18818 | JGI IMG/M metagenome (IMG submission 18818) | reverse complement strand
CTTTTGTTAGAATCGATGACAAAAAAATTCGAACCCGTGAAGATGTACGGACGCCGGATTATCTGATCGTCCAGGACTCTTTTTTGATTGAGACCGTGCCCGTATTGGACGGGCTTAAACCGGATGGTATGATTCTGGTAAACTCAGAAAAAAAACCCGAAGAATTGCAGCTTAAAACNACNGCANCNGTGNNAACCATTNCCGCCACTGAAATNGCGCTGGANATCGTCGGCAGGCCTATACCGAACGCGGTGATGATTGGTGCNTTTTGTTCCATTACCGGCCTGGTGAGCCTGGACGCCGTGCAGGAAGCCATTATGGNAAAATTTCCCGGCAGGGTTGGCGAAAACAATGTGGCTGCCCTTGAACGGGCCCATGAAATCATGCAAAAGAGGTAGTTACATGCTTAAACAAATCGAAGGATCTCGTGCTGTTGCGGAATGTGTGGCCATGTGCCGGCCCAATGTGATTTCCGCTTATCCGATTACTCCGCAAACCCACATTGTAGAAGATCTGGCCATGATTGTCGGCCAGGGGAAACTGGATGCGGAATTTATAAATGTGGAAAGTGAATTTGCCGCTGCATCGGTGGTTCTGGGGGCAAGTGCTGCCGGTGCCCGAGCATACTCGGCAACATCATCCCAGGGGCTGTTATTAATGTGCGAGGTCATTTATTGCATTGCCGGGATGCGATTGCCCATTGTTTTGACATGCGCCAATCGTGCCATATCCGCGCCGCTCAGCATCTGGAACGATCAGCAGGACTCCATGGCGTTGAGAGATGCGGGCTGGATTCAGCTCCATGCAGAGGACAATCAGGAGGCATCGGATTTACACATACAGGCTTTCAAGATTGCGGAGCAAACCAGTCTGCCGGTGATGGTCTGTATGGACGGCTTTATTCTGACCCATGCCTATGAACCGGTAGACATCCCCGAACCCAAACAAGTCGACGATTTTTTGCCCCCGTTTCTTCCGAAAAATATCGTCGACCCCCGATCGCCAAAGGGCATCGGTCTGTTTGCAGATCCGCGGTTCTATCTGGAAACCCGTTATATTTTACACAGGGCCATGGAAAAATCCGAAGAGACCATCAAGGAGGTCAGTGCGGATTTTGCAAAGACTTTCGGCAGAAACAGCGGTGGGTTCATCAAAACTTATAAACTTGAAGACGCAGACCTGGTCATTGTCTCCATGGGTTCTGTGGTGGGCACCATCAAGGAACTCATCGACCGGATGGAAGAAGAGGGGAAAAAAGTGGGACTCGTGCAAATATGTTCCTACCGCCCGTTCCCCAGACATGAGATTTACAATGTTTTAAAAGACAAAATGAACATCGTTGTCCTTGAAAAATCGGTTTCCCTGGGAAGAGGCGGCATCCTTGCCAGTGATGTCCGCTGGTCGTTTCCCAGAGCAGAGAAAAAGGACCGTAACATCAGCAGCTTTATTGCCGGTTTGGGAGGCCGCAACATACCCATGGACGATTTGCGGTATATGGTCGAAAAAGTCGAAAAAGAACCGGTCGAACTGGAATTTTTAGGTCTTAAGAACGAACTGATATCTGAGAAGGATTTATAATCATGGAACAAAGCGCTGAAGAACTCAACAAGATAGAGAAGAAGGACTTGTTTACCAGTGGGCATCGGGCCTGCGGCGGATGCGGCCAGGCTCTTGCCGCTCGTTTGGTGGCCGATGCATCCGGTGAAAATACCATTGCCTGCGTGGCCACGGGGTGCCTGGAAGTATTCAGTTCGCCCTACCCCGACCCTTCCTGGCGCATTCCCTTTTTACACAGTCTTTTCGAGAATGCGGCAGCGGTTGCCTCCGGGGTGGAAGCAGCATACAAGGCGTTGAACAAAGGACCGGTTAACATCATCGCCCAGGGCGGTGACGGCAGTACGGCCGATATCGGGTTTCAATGCATGAGCGGGATGTTTGAACGGGGCCACAATGTGCTCTATGTGTGTTATGACAACGAAGCCTATATGAACACCGGTGTCCAGCGTTCCAGCTTTACCCCTTTGGGTGCCAGAACCTCCACAACGCCCATGGGGAACAAAACCCGTAAGAAAAATATGCCCCTGCTTGCAGCCGATCACGGCATTCCGTATGTGGCCACTGCCACGGTGGATGATTTTCGAGATCTTCAGCGCAAGGTCAAAACAGCGCTTTCCATCGAAGGTCCAAAATACATCCATATCCTCGCTCCCTGTCCTCTGGGATGGGGTCATCACGGAGAACTCTCCGTGCAGATATGCCGACTGGCCAAAGATACCGGCATATTTCCCATATATGAAATTGTCGACGGCAAAGTAACGAATGTACGGAAGATTCCGGTAAAAGTCCCGGTGGAAGAGTATTTGAAATTGCAGGGTCGCTTCAAGCACCTTTTCAAAAAGGGCCAGCCCACACCGGAAGTGGCCGAGATTCAGAAAATCGCCAACCAAAACATAGAGAGGTTTAATTTATAATGGAAAAACTACCCTTAGGATTGGTCATCGATTTAAATCAAGTGGTTCCCTATAAGACGGGCTCGTGGCGTACGCTGATGCCTGTAAACATCATGCAGGTCCCGCCCTGCACCCATGCCTGTCCGGCAGGTAACGACATTCGCGGATTTTTGAGAGTTCTTGCAGAAAAGGAAGATTATGAAGAAGCCTGGCATGTTTTGGCGCGCACCAATCCGCTGCCTGCAACATGCGGCCGCGTCTGCCCGCATCCCTGCGAAGCAGGATGTAACCGTCGGGACTTTGATTCGTCTGTGGCCATCAACTGCAGCGAGCGTCGCGTGGGCGATTACGGTCTGGAGCACAATCTGGAACACAAGAAACTTGTGTCCGGGCGCAAAGAAAAGGTTGCGGTGGTGGGTTCGGGCCCGGCAGGGCTTTCGTGTGCGTTTCATCTGGCCAAAAGAGGTTTTAAGGTAAAAATATTTGAAGCCTATGGTGAGCCTGGCGGCTGGATGCGGTATGGCATACCCCCCTATCGCCTGCCCAATTACATCCTCAAACAAGAGATTGATAATATACTCCGGTTGGGCATCGATCTGGAGTGTAATGTCAAAGTGGGGGTCAACATCCCCCTGGACCAGTTGACGCGCGAATATAATGCGGTCTTTTTGGGCGTCGGTGCTCAAAAAGGTTTGGGCATCGATGTTCCGGGCAAGGATGCGGACAACGTTTATACGGGCGTCGACTTTTTAAAGCAGGTCAACAGCGGCAAATGGATGGAAATCGGGAAGGATGTGGTGGTAATCGGCGGTGGAAATACCGCCATGGACTGCGCCCGTGTCTCCAAACGGCTGGGGGCGAACGTGAGTGTGGTCTATCGACGAACCCGCATGGAAATGCCCGCGATTACCGCCGAAATCGACGAGGCCATGGAAGAACGCATCATGTTTCGTTATCACACCAACCCGGTTAAATTAGTCACCGATGAAGGTCGGGTTGTGGGAATTTTTTCGATTCAAATGGAGTTGAAAGAGCCCGATGCCAGCGGCCGGGCCAGACCGGTGCCCATTACCGGATCCGAGGCATTTATTCCGGCAGATACCGTCATTATGGCCACTGGACAGGCGGTCGATTATGACGGGATCGATGTTCAAACGGTAGACAATCAATGGATGTATACCAACGAACATTTAATGACCAGTATGGAAGGTGTCTTTGCCGGCGGCGATGCCGTGGCCGGTCTGGAAACCGTCTCTCTGGCCATTGGCCAGGGCACGCAGGCCGCTTCCGCCATTGAAGATTACATCGAAGGAAATGTGGAAAGCAACCTGGCACAGCCGCCGGTGGTTTACTCCAGGGATTTGAATACATACTATTATAATAAACAAAAACAGTTTAATAAAGAGGCGGTGTCGATTCACACGCGGCTGAAAAATTTCAGGGAGATCTATCCATCGTTTGATCTGAAAGATATTATCGAAGAATCGAAACGCTGTTTCAGCTGCGGTCTCTGTTTCCACTGCGGCAACTGTTATATGTACTGCCCGGACTCTGCCGTAAAGATATCGCCGTCCACCGGGGGATACGAATTCGATTTGGACTTCTGCAAGGGATGTGGACTGTGTGCCAAAGAATGTCCCTGCCATTATATTCAGTTGACTCTGGAGAAATGATCCGCTGTCCTCTTTACGAAGATACAACCCCGGAAAACAACTACCAAAGAGCCTTCCTGATAAGGAGGGCTTTTTTATTCCACCTTAATTCTGCAAAGGCCGAAGTTCATTTTAATCTTTTCAAAAACCATGCGCGCAGATATTGGGTTTGAAGGAGAATACCTATGATGGAATTTGAATATCAGGAAATGTTTCCTTTGGGAGATGATACCACCGAATATCGGATGCTCACCGATGCGCATGTCTCGGTAGATGCTTTTAAAGGTGCCGAGATGTTAACGGCGGCTCCGGAAGGGCTGACCCTTCTGGCTGAAGAGGCTTTCAAGGATGTCTCACACTTGTTGAGACCATCCCATCTGGAACTTCTGGCAAAGATCCTCGATGATCCTGAAAGTTCGGACAACGACCGCTATGTGGCCCTTGAAATGCTGAAAAATGCAGTGATTTCCGCCGAAGGCGTTTTCCCCATGTGTCAGGACACCGGAACCGCCATTGTAATGGGGAAGAAGGGCCAGCAGGTCTGGACCGGCGCCAACGATGAACAAGCACTTTCAAAAGGTATTTTTAACGCCTATACGACCCACAACCTGCGGTATTCCAAGAATGCGCCGTTAACCATGTATGAAGAAGTCAATACCGGCTGCAACCTTCCTGCCCAGATTGAAATTTATGCGGTGGAGGGCGATTCCTATCACTTTCTCTTCATTGCCAAAGGCGGCGGATCTGCCAACAAAACCTATCTTTACCAGGAGACCAAAGCGACGTTGACCCCTGGAAACCTCGTCGCTTTTATGAAACGGAAGATGAAAACCCTCGGTACGGCAGCCTGTCCCCCATATCATCTCGCTTTTGCAGTCGGCGGCACCTCCGCTGAAATCAACCTGAAGACCGTAAAATTGGCATCCGCAGGATATCTCGACCATCTTCCCACGGCAGGAAACCGATTGGGACATGCATTCAGGGATACAAAGCTTGAAGCCGAAGTGCTTGAAATATCGCGCCGGCTGGGCATCGGTGCCCAATTTGGCGGAAAATATTTTTGTCATGATGTCCGGGTTATTCGTCTGCCGAGGCACGGCGCATCCTGCCCCATCGGTCTGGGTGTCAGCTGCAGCGCAGACCGGAACATAAAGGCCAAAATCACCAAACAAGGCATTTTCATAGAGCGCCTCGAGACCGACCCGGCCAGATACCTGCCGGAATCCGGCGGTCCGGATTCAGCAGCCGTTGCCGTGAACCTGAATCGGTCCATGGATGAAGTCCGGGCCGAACTGAGCCAATATCCGGTGGCCACCCGCCTGCTATTGACCGGGAAAATCGTAGTGGCCAGGGACATCGCCCATGCCAAACTTAAAGAGCGCCTCGATAAAGGTGACGATCTTCCCCAATATTTCAAGAATCACATCGTGTACTATGCCGGACCCGCCAAAACCCCGGAAGGGTATCCTTCCGGATCATTCGGTCCCACCACCGCCGGACGAATGGATCCCTATGTGCCTGTTTTTCAGGCCCACGGCGCGTCCTTGATTATGCTGGCAAAGGGGAACCGTTCAAAAGAAGTTACCCAATCGTGCAAAAAATTCGGCGGATTCTACTTGGGGTCCATCGGCGGTCCTGCTGCCCGGCTGGGAAAAGAGTGCATCACCCACATCAAGACGTTGGAATATCCGGAACTCGGAATGGAAGCCATATTCATGATCACGGTCAAGGATTTTCCCGCCTTTATCATTGTGGACGACAAGGGGAACGACTTCTTTGAGAGTCTGCTGGATTGAACGATGACGTCAAACGATTCAAAACCCAAACCTGATACCACGACCACGGAGTGCCGCCGCTGCGGCACCTGCTGCAAAAAAGGCGGTCCTTCTTTTCATCTTGAAGATAAGGTGCTCATTGAAAAAGGCATCATTTTATCAAAGCACCTCTACACGATCCGAAAAGGTGAACTCTCCTTTGACAATGTTAAAGGATGTATATTGCCGGCATCTTCGGACATCATAAAAATAAAAGGACACAAAGGGTCATGGACCTGTGTTTTTTTCGACGAAAAGAACCATGAATGTACCATTTACGACACTCGGCCCATGGAATGCAGAGTGCTTAAATGCTGGGATACCCGGGAAATCGAAAAGATTTATGCGAAAAATCGTTTGACGCGTAAAGATCTTATCTCGAGCATTGAAGGGTTATGGGACCTTGTGGAGGGCCACCAGAAACAGTGCGGATACGACCTGCTCACCCTATTTATTGATGCCTTGAACACCGATAAAAAAGATGACGCACTCAAAGGCATCTTAGAAATCATCGAACACGATATAAAAATCAGGGAACTGGTTGTCCAGGAAGCCGGCCTTGAATCTGATTTGACGGATTTTCTCTTCGGCCGTCCCATTACGGAAACCATAAAAATGTACGGCCTGAAAATTGAAAAAAACGGCGAAAAATATCTTCTGGTTCCAACGGGTGGAACGTCTCTCAACGGATAGAGTCAGCCCGTATAGTTGCATAAATAAAATGGCAAAATGAGTTTAATGACTATAAAGATCAGCATTCCCAGACTGTTGCAACGTTAGGGTCAATTAAGGGGGCGTTATATTAAAAAAATCGACTGCGTTTTCTCCCAAGATCCGCGCCATGGATTCAGACGATAATTTTCTTTGTTCAATCCGCTTGATTTCACGATCCCAAGCATAGGGAATATTCGGAAAATCAGAGCCATACATGATACGATCCAACCGCATATCCTCTAATTTTACAGGATTTCTTATGGGGAGATAATCGGCGAGGGCCATGGACGTATCGAGCCAGAGATTATCGTATTTTTCAATGAGCTGTTTGTAACGGAAAAATTCATCCACACCTAAATGGGGCACACAAATTTTAAGTTTCGGGTAATTCTCAATCACCCGTTGCAACTTCTCCGCATTGCACAATACATATGGATCACATTTGTATGCCGGGCTGTTGGGCTCTCTTCCAGCATGGATCATTATCGGTTTTCCCTCGGATGAACATAGATCATAAATGGGATCCATATCCGAACGGTTCATGTCGAAGCACTGCACATGCGCATGGAGTTTTACCCCCTTGAGCCCCATTTCAAAAGCTTCCTTGAGAACCCTTTCGCTTTGGTTTTCTCCCGGAAATACGGTGGCCATTCCGGAGACTGTATGGGGAAATTTTCGGCAAATTTCCGCCATATAGGAATTCAACCCCCTAGCGGTTCCGGGTTTGTGCGCATATTGAAGGGCAACAATATGACCGACGCCGCGAGACAGGAGATAGTCGAGGACATCCGGAGACGTCAACCTGTAGCGAATCGGCCAGCCGTATTTGTCAAACCAATCCCATATGGCCTTAAAAATACCCTCCGGAAATATATGAACATGTGCGTCCACAACAAACGGCAAAGCGCCTGGAATGTTGTTCCCTTCGATATCATTGAGTGCAGGAAGCGGTGATTTCAACATGGGTTCTTCTATATCCGACTTAGTACATGTATTCGTAAATACGGTTACGCACTTATAACTTGGTTTACTCATTCTATGTATGCAAAAATTTAAAGTGCCTTAAGTGAACTAAGGGCTCGCGCAAAAATAACTTCACATTTTTGCATCTCACCTCCAGCCCATCTTTGGCCGATACCTCACTCGCAAAATCCTCGGAATAGCTCGCTATTCCTGTGGTTTTGCTCTCTCGGATCGGCCAAACCTGAACCAAATCTGAGCGCCAATTCTGCGAAGTTATTTTTTCGCGAACCCTAAAGTGCCTAAATTTAAGGTATTCTATCAATTTTAATTATAATTGACGGCGCTGAAAGCGCTTTCCTCAACCCTGGCCCAGACCGATCACCAATACTTTGTACTCAAAAAGTTACGTTTGTAATGGTTCATAGGTCAGATCACGATATGAACGATACGCACCAGGGCGGGCTTTAGCTCACTTCAAACTTCAAACTTTTGGACTTCAGCTTATACGGGATAGTGTCCAGATAAAAATGCGTCATCGTACTTATAAATCAGAGCACTTGGAATTAGACTAGAATGCTCCCAGTTGACACCCCGTTATCTTGACGTCCATGGCTTCGCAGGCACCACTGACTTTCATTTTTCCGACCTTTAAACCGGATGCGATATCCCATGCCCTTCGGCAGGACAGTCTCCCTTGGACAAGCTGATCCGCAATGGCATTTTTCAAATCCTCTGTGACACGATCCGATTGCTTGATAATTTTTTTTTGGGGCTGATACCCAAACAACCCAAGCTGGCATTTCGTCAATTTGAAGTTCATCAGGTCGATGGTCATTCCCACGGTATCGGGTGAAACCTGCAACTTTCTTGCAATTTCAAATGCCTTCGCACAGGGAATTTTTTTGTTTTCCCCCTGCTTTAAAATTTCTTCTTCAATGAAACGATCCGGCGCTGCATCCGGTCCGTGTTTTGCAGAAAATTCATTGCGCTTATCAACATTCATCTCACGATCCTTTCATAATTTTTTTATTTTTACAGGTTCTTCTCTCAATTCACAGGAAAAAGAGTTTTAGGATCACCAACTCTTTTGGAAATGATCCTTTTTTTATGGTTATTATACCGTCATCTTTTTTACAACCCAAATACAACATCGGTGTTTTTCTTTGCAATTATTGCTTGCCGACTTTTTTCCGAAAACAGTTCGTAAAGGATTTAGGTTGAACTTAAACGAGCAGTCTGTTATTTATATGGTTTTTCGGAAAAAAATCCCTATTTCAATAGCAAGCCTTTATGCCTTTTATAATAAAACGAAAAAAAACGCGCCAGATCAAGATCGGGACTGTAAGGGTGGGCGGAACCGCCCCTGTTGTGGTGCAGTCCATGACCAATACATTTACTCAGGACATTCCGAAAACGGTTTCACAAATACATCGCCTGGAAAAGGCCGGGTGTGAAATTGTCAGAGTCGCCGTACCTGACCTTGAAGCTGCCAAGGCGATTTCTTCGATCAAACAAAGGATTTCCATACCGATTATAGCGGATATACATTTTGATTACCGGTTGGCCATAGCTTCGATTCAATCAGACGCCGACGGCCTGCGGATAAACCCCGGAAATATCGGCAGTGAAAAAAAGGTCAAAGCCATAGTCGATTGTGCAGCCGACTTCGACATCCCCATCCGGATCGGGGTTAATTCAGGCTCCCTTGAAAAAGACATCCTGAAAAAATATAATGGGGTAACCGCTGAAGCCATGGCTGAAAGTGCTATGCGGCATATTGATTTATTAAAGTCGTTCGATTTTCAGAATTTAAAAATTTCAATCAAAGCTTCGGATGTCCATCGTACCGTAGCGGCATACAGGCTCATTTCGTCAAAGACCGATCTGCCGCTTCATGTGGGTGTCACAGAGGCGGGGGGGCTCTATTCCGGAATCGTCAAGTCGTCTCTGGGGATAGGGATGCTTCTTGCTGAGGGTATTGGAGATACCCTCCGTGTTTCTTTGACCCGGGACCCGGTGGAAGAGATCAGGGTCGGCTTTGAAATTCTCAAAGCACTCGAAATCCGGCGATACGGACCTGACATTATCTCCTGCCCCACGTGCGGCCGATGTAAAATTGACCTGTTCGATATCGCAGAACGTGTCGAAAAGGCTTTGTTGTTAAAGCCCTTGCCCATTAAGATTGCCATCATGGGCTGCGTGGTAAACGGTCCTGGAGAGGCCAGAGAGGCGGATATCGGGATTGCCGGCGGTGATGGAACAGGAATTCTGTTCAAGAAAGGAAAGGTCATAAAAAAGGTTCCTGAAGACAAACTTGTGGATGTTTTACTGGCTGAAGTTGATAAACTTGATGAATTGAGAGATTGACGAATCCGTCATCGTGTCGTTCTTTAAAACCAATCGATTTCAAACGGGCTTCAGGTTGGGTTGAATTTTTCACTGGAGACCCTTCGAAAGAGTTTGGAATCACTATGAAAAAACCTTAATCGATTCGATTTCATGCTAAAAATTTCGGGACAACATTTTAAAGAAATAAAGATATAATGTATTACACGAATTAAAGGACTTCAGAATGGGAAAACAAATCAAAACTGCAATTACACCAACGCGAACTGAAGATTATCCGGAATGGTATCAGCAGGTAATCAAAGCATCGGATATGGCTGAACGTTCACCGGTGAGAGGATGTATGGTGATAAAACCCTGGGGATATACCCTCTGGGAAAATATCGTGGGCGCACTCAATGACATGTTCAAGGAAACCGGGGTAAAAAATGCATATTTTCCGCTTTTTATACCCCTTTCCTTTCTAGAAAAAGAAGCTGAGCATGTGGAAGGCTTTGCAAAAGAATGTGCTATTGTTACACACCACAGACTTGAGAAAAACGCCGTCGGCAAACTTGAACCCGCAGGCCCGCTGAATGAACCTCTGATTGTCCGACCGACGTCTGAAACCATCATCGGAGAATCATTTTCCAGATGGGTGGGGAGCTATCGCGATCTTCCCATTCTGATTAACCAGTGGGCAAATGTTGTCAGATGGGAGATGCGAACCCGTCTTTTCTTGCGGACCAGCGAATTCCTGTGGCAGGAGGGCCACACGGTCCACGCTTCGGCAGAAGAAGCCAGAGAACGGACGCAAATGATGCTCGATGTTTATGCAAGACTTGCCGAAGAATTCCTGGCCATGCCGGTCATCAAAGGAAGAAAAACGGCTTCCGAAAGATTCCCCGGGGCTGTTGACACCTTGTGTATCGAAGCCATGATGCAGGACAAAAAAGGCCTGCAGGCGGGCACCTCACATTTTTTGGGACAAAATTTTGCCAGGGCTTCAGAAATAAAGTATCAGACCGCCCAAGAAACGGAAGATTACGCCTGGACAACTTCGTGGGGTGCATCCACACGACTGATCGGGGGACTCATCATGTCCCATGGCGACGATGACGGCATCATTCTTCCGCCCAAAGTCGCGCCCTCACACGTAGTTTTGATGCCCATTATCCGAAAACCCGAGGACCGGATGAAGGTGATGGCCTATGTGGGAAGTCTGGAAAAAGAGCTGAAGGATAAATTCTATCATCATCGTCGTCTGGTTGTGGAAGTCGATGAACGGGACATCGGCGGTGCCAGGGGATGGGAATGGATAAAAAAAGGGGTTCCGGTCCGGGTGGAAATCGGTCCCAGAGATATTGCCGAAAATTCCGTGTATGTGGGTCGGAGAGACAAGGGGCATAAAGACAAGGTATCTCTCCAACGGGATCATTTTGTTGGGGATATCGTCAAAATCCTGGACGAAATACAGGACGCACTTTTTGAACGTGCCCGGTCATTTCGGAAAGCCAATACCCTTGCCATCGATGACAATAAAGAATTCTATGAATTTTTCACGCCCGACAACCTGGAAAAACCTGAAATCCACGGTGGATTTGCGCTGTCCCACTGGTGCGGAAAGGATCAGTGCGAGTCGAAAATAAAGGAAGATCTGAGTGTTACCATCCGATGCATTCCCCTGGACAACCCCTCTGAAAACGGCAAGTGTATATGCTGTGACAGTTCCAGCACTGAACGGGTGGTCTTTGCAAAAGCGTATTAATTTATCCCATGATCCGTATTAACGACATAATCGATAAAGTTACCGGGTATTACCCGGATGGCGATCTTGACATCATCGATCGTGCCTATATTTTCTCCGCCAAAGTCCACGATGGTCAGGTTCGCCTCTCCGGTGAACCCTATCTGTACCATCCCCTGGCGGTGGCCGGCATTCTGGCGGACATGAACCTCGACGTTGTCAGTGTTGCGGCCGGTCTGTTGCATGATGTGGTGGAAGATACCCACGCCACCCTGGAAGAGATAAATGAGTTGTTCGGAAAGGAGACGACCCATATTGTCTCGGGCGTGACCAAGCTGAGTGTGCTCCCCTTTGACAGCAGCTCTCAGGCACGCCAGGCCGAAAGCATCCGAAAGATGATCCTCGCCATGGCGGACGATATTCGGGTCATTTTGATCAAGCTGGCGGATCGACTTCACAATATGAGGACATTAAGGTTTCACTCGGAGGCAAAACGGAAAAAAATTGCACAGGAGACCCTCGACATCTACGCCCCCATTGCCGGACGTCTCGGTATTTATTGGATAAAAAAGGAGCTCGAAGATACATCGTTCATGTATCTTGAACCCGAGGAATATTCCAAGATTGAAAGCCTTGTAAACCAAGATCGAGAGGAAGGCGAAAAATATATCGAAACGGTCAAAAATCTCATCGAGAATAAGTTGGATGAACACAATCTTAAAGGTGAGGTCAGCGGCAGATACAAGTATTTTTACAGCATCTATAAAAAAATGGTCTCCCAAAATCTTTCTTTTGACGAAGTATACGATATTATTGCCTTTAGAATAATCCTCGATTCAATACCTCAGTGCTATGAAGTCCTCGGCTTGATCCATTCTCTTTGGAAACCGGTGGCTAAAAAGTTCAAGGACTATATCGGTGTGCCCAAGCCGAACATGTACCAGTCCCTCCATACCACCGTTATCGGGCCGGTGGGTGAAAGAATAGAGATACAGATTCGAAGCTGGGAGATGGAGAAGGTCGCCTCATCGGGCATTGCTGCCCACTGGAGTTATAAGGAAGGTCTTCTATTCGATGAGAAGACCAACAAAGCATTCTCCTGGATACGAAACCTTGTAGAAAACCAGGAAGATTTTAAAAATCCAGATGAATTTTTGGAAAATGTCCGCATCGATCTCTTTCCGGATGATGTTTATATTTTTACGCCCCGGGGGGAAATTAAAACGGTTCCCAGAGGTGCAACACCGGTAGATTTTGCCTATTCAATTCACACAGAAGTCGGGAATCAGTGCACCGGTGCCAAAGTAAACGGTCGTATTGTCCCCTTGCCATATGAATTAAAAACCGGTGATACGGTGGAGATCATCACATCCAAAAAACACCACCCCAGCAAAGACTGGCTCAATTTTGTCAAAACCGTCAAAGCCCGATCCAGGATCAGACAGTGGATCAAAATTCAGGAAAAAGAACGGAGTATCACACTTGGCCGAGAGATGTGTGAAAAGGCCTTCCGCAAATACCGCCTCAATTTCAATACCCTACTGAAATCAGAAGAAATGGAAAAGGTGGTGGAGCATTTCGGCTTCAAGAAGATCGACGATCTCATTGCAAGTGTCGGCTACGGAAAAACTACCCCGCTTCAGATCATTCGGAAGATCGTGCCGAAACCCGAGGGTGAAGAAGACGAATCGATACTGAACAAAATCATCGGCCGCGTTCGGAAAAAGAAGCTGAAAGCGGGGGTGATGGTAAAAGGCGTCGATGACATCCTTATCAAGTTCGGCAGATGCTGTCAGCCGGTTCCCGGTGATCCGATTACCGGTTATATTACGCGAGGTTTCGGAGTTACCGTTCACAGAACCAGTTGTGTCAATGCCTTGAAAATGAGTCCCGAGCGGCAAATTGACGTGGAGTGGAATGTGGATATTGCAGATGCATACCCTGTAAAGATCCGGGTTCGTTCTTACGACAGGGTAGGATTACTCGCTGATATTGCAGCCAATATCAGTAAAAACGGGGCAAATATAATCAGCGCAAACACCGAGACACGGGAAAACAAAATGGTAGACAGTTTTTTTACCATCACCGTTGAAGATATCGACCAATTAAACAAAATTCTGCTGTCCATCAAAAAGATAAAACATATTCAGGAAGTAATGAGAATAGACAACTAATCCGAGGGGCAGGATCTTCTGCGGTCTAGGGCGCTTTAACGATATGGTCCGATTTTATACAGGTGGTACAGACGACCATTCTTTTGACCCTGCCGTTTTGCAATGTTCGCACCCGCTGCAGGTTTGGATTGAATCGGCGTTTCGTTAAATTATGGGCATGGCTTACATTGTGGCCAACCATCGGTTTCTTACCACATATTTCACATATTTTGGACATGGTCATGACTCCTTTTAAATCTAAAACCCTAATTGGGTGAACGTCGGAATGCACAAGGTTCAATGGGTTCTCTTTTATTTTTTTGTGCTCATTTAGGGTATGAGAACTCGGTTTTATACATCACAACATTATGAATGTAAAGATTTTTTCCTATTTTTCCGCTTGTTTTTTTAACAGATCTTCACAGAGCGCAATATACTGAAGCGCTTTTTCGTGAACCCCCACATCCGGATAATTGGCGAGGACCCACTTGAAACGGCTCAGGGCTGATTTGTAATGCTTGCGCTTAAAATAATAGAACGCCACATAAAATTCATGCCCGGCAAGCATTTTAATGCATTGTTTAATATTTTCTTCAGCTCTGTTTGCATATAAATCCCCTGGGAACTGCTTTTGGAGGCGCATGAAAATTTCCAGTGCCTTATTGGCTGGGGTATGATCTCTGTCAATGGTATCGATCTGCTCAAAATAACAGAGCCCGGTCTGATAGATGATATAAGGAATGGCTTCATTGCGGGGATGAAGGTTTTCAAACTCTTCATATCCGGCCACAGCCTCTTCATAATTTTTTAAATGGTAATACGCATCGGCTGTTTTAAGTTCCGCAAGAATCACGAATTTGCTAAAAGGATACCAATCTTTCAGGTTCTCAAAGGATTCTATCGCTTTTTTATAGTCTCCGTTATTGAATTGATCCATCCCATCGCTTACAAGTTCCTGGGCAGTTCTATCTTCCTTGGCCTCAAACCAAGCACACCCGGAAATTGCAAGCAATGAAACCAGAAGTAAAGAGATAATCCGTTTCATTTCTTTAGGTTTTCTATGTAATGTCCTGCTGAGAAAGCAGCAACAGCACCGTCACCCACAGCGGTTGCAACCTGGCGTAAAGGGGTGTTTCTGACATCGCCGGCCACAAATACTCCGGGAACCGAAGTCTCCATATTTAAGTTTGCCACAATAAAACCCTTTTCATCCAATTTGATCCCATCGGCCAGAAATTTTGTATTGGGCATCTCACCCACCCATATAAAACAGCCATCCACGGAAAGTGTTTTTTCTTCTTTTGTTTTGACATTCTGAACGGTAATATTTTCTACATTGGTAAAACCCTGAATGCCTGTCAATACAGAATCCCATATAATTTCTATTTTTTCATTGGCCAATGCCTGTTCCTGAAGAATCATCTCTGCACGTAACCGGTCTCTTCGATGAATAAGGTAGACCTTTTTAACAAATCTGGTCAGAAATAAACTCTCTTTTACAGCGGTATCGCCGCCGCCCACCGCAGCAACGATGCGGTCTTTAAAGAACGGAGCATCACAGGTAGCGCAAGAAGAGACGCCTTTGCCGTAAAACATTTCTTCGCCGGGGGCATCCAGTTTTTTGGGAGAAGCACCGGTTGCAATAATAATGGTGTGTGTCGTAACGGTTCTGTCGTTAAAAACGATCCTCTTGACCGGATCGGACAGATCCACAGAAACTGCCGCGTTATTTTCGATATTGAGGCCAAATCTTTTGGCTTGTTCGGTGAATTTCTGAACCAGGTCCGGACCGCTGAGTCCTTCCGGAAATCCGGGATAGTTTTCGATCCAGTCGGAAATAACGATTTGCCCGCCGACAACGACTTTTTCAACCAAAATTACCTTCAGTCTGGCACGTGCCGCATAAAGACCGGCGGCAAGCCCTGCAGGCCCACCGCCGATAATAACGAGATCGTAATCAACGTTTTTCATCTGCAAGTTTCCCGTTATGTATTCGTTATCATCTCTTCAAGTCTTGATTTGGCGACGATACCGACAATTTTGTCCAGGACTTTTCCGTCTTTAAAGAAAATAAGTGTGGGGATTGATTTTATGCCATATTTGGTGGGCGTAACCGGGTTTTCATCTACATTACATTTCGTGAATTTGACCGTGTCACCAAAAGCTTCTGCGAGTTCTTCGACGATGGGTCCGATGGCCCTGCATGGCCCGCACCAAGGTGCCCAAAAATCGACCAGAACAGGTTTTTCAGCCTGAAGCACCTCGGAATCAAAACTGCTGTCCCCTATTTCTATAATTCCCTTTGCCATAACCGTATTTCCTTTCATTTATTTTTTTTAAAAAGTTTCAACAATTGAATGAAATATAGTGACACGATCCTGCATTGTCAACCTTTTCGGAAGGACGTCTGATATTCTTTATAACTCCACGACAAATTTCTCCGTCTCCTCGTTCCAAGTGGTTACGAGGTAGTACCCAAACAGGATGCCCATAATCAAAATCAGGCTCCATTTATAGGTTAAAAAGTTCGGCAAAAAGACCTTGTGACCCATCAGTGACTTCAAAACATTTGAACTGCTAATCCAGGTCTTGAACAATGACGTGGACAGCGCAAAAAAGATGACAGCGAGCATAAGTTTGATATGACCTTCACCGGCGCGCCACACCGAACCGCTTCCACACCCGCCGGCCACGACCATGCCGAACCCGAAGATAATTCCGCCCACCAGTGCACCGAACCAGAATGCCTGGGCCACATAAACATTTTCTCCCCGCAACCCGGTCCATTTAAGGGCGGCAAATCCGAGCACGCTGATGACCATGCTCAGGACGATGGCCCTTGGAACTTCCGATTCACCGGTCATGAACGGTTCACGAAATCCTCTGACAAAACAAAAGCGTGTTCGTTGAATAATAAATCCAAATGCGATGCCGCATAAAAGGAGCCCCCCGACTCTGGTATAGGCTTCTTTGCTATAAATCCATGCACAAACGATGGCGGCAAGGAACACGACGGCACCCAAATAAGGCTCTAATTTCAACCAGTCAAACCTTTGTTTTTTTTCTGAAGACGCACCGCCGCCCACGGACCCTGAAGGGAGATGTTCCATTTCCCAGTACAGATAGCGAAGACCCAAATACGCGCCCGTTATCAGGCCCAGCATCATGGCAAGACCACTTGCGGACAGGGCACTGACAGCCGCATAGAAGCCGCCGACATTGCACCCGCCGCTCATTGCAGCGCCAATACCCATCAGTGTCCCGCCCACAACACCTTTAAAGAGCTCCAGAAGCGGAGCGGAGCGAATGGCGAACTGTTTGGATAAAAGCGCTGATCCAAAGGCGCCCCAAAGCAATCCCAAGGTCAGGATGGAATTGGTGGAAAGTAACGGAGAAAGGGGAGAATGTTTGTAAATACCAACCAGGCTCAACAACCCGTCTCCCCAGTTTCTCAGGCCGCCGGCCACGCCCCAGGGTCTGGCCCAGGCAAAGGTGATGACACTCATGATGCCGATCAACAGCCCGCCCAGCCATATGGGCCAGTTGTTATCAAAGATTGTATGATACCCGTTTCTGAATATCTCGATCACTACGCTGTTTTTCTTTTTATTGTTCATGACATCCCCTCAAAGCGCCTAACAACCTTCATCTTCGACAATTTTAAACTCGCTCACTCCCGGTTTGCCGGTGGCGGCTTCCGGAGGTGCCGGGGAGACTGCCGGGGGCAAACCGACGCCCGGTTCCTGCCGGGTGGAGACATCGGGCAGCACTAAATTTGCATTCTTTTCCACCTTCTCGGCCAATCCGAAGATCACCGTCTGATCGTAGTAACGCCAGGCGGTCAGAGAGGTGGGATCCGCCTTGACCGCTTTGCGGAAATATTCTTTTGCATCCAGGTATTTTCCCCGGGCGTATGCCTCTTTGCCGAATCTAAGCATCTGTGCGCAGAGGGCTTTGTCCGGCGGACAACTTGGCGGTCCCTGGGCCACGGTGTATGTTGAAGCTGCAAAAATTGTTGCAAAAATAAAAACAAGGGTGAGGATAACGGGTCGTTTTGGTTTCACGATTTCCTCCTTTAAGAAGAAACTTTGCCTTTTGAAAATTCCATCCGCCCCAGGCGAATATATGCAGTGAACGTATGGTATCCGAAACAGAACAAAATAAGCATTTTCTATCAAAACACTAAGAAGCGGTCAAGCACCGAATAGGTGCATCATTTAAGACATCCCAATTGTTTTTGGATCACCGGTATTTTTTCAACGGAATGCTTATACCTCTCGAGAAAACCAGTGTTCGGTCTTCAAACATATTTTGACCAGCATGAGCATTAGTGGGACTTCAATCAGCACACCCACCACCGTGGCAAGAGCAGCGCCCGAAGACAGACCGAAGAGCATGGTGGACGTGGCGATGGCCACTTCGAAATGGTTGGAAGCCCCGATCATGGCAGCCGGAGCCGCGTCCATGTAGCGAAGATTCAGCAGCCGCGCAAGGCCGTAAGCAAGCCAGAAAATGAGCATGGTCTGAACGAAGAGCGGAACGGCGATCCACACGATGGTCAGGGGGTTGCTGATAATTACCTCACCTTTAAAGGAAAACAACAGCACCAGGGTAATGAGCAGCGAGACAATCGTAATGGGGGTCAGAACGTGTAAAAATTTTTCCTTAAACCATGTTTCACCTTTAGTAGAAATGATCCACTTACGTGAAAGGTAGCCCGCCACCAAAGGAAGGGCCACGTAAATGCCGATGGACAGCAGCAACGCCTGCCAGGGTACCGGCAACCGTCCCACACCCAGCAAAAAACCCCCCAGAACACCATAAAGAACGAGCATGGTCAGGGAGTTGATGGCCACCATTACCAGAGTCAGACCGTCATTGCCTCGTGACAGATACCCCCACACCAAGACCATGGCGGTACACGGCGCTATCCCCAGCAGGATGCAACCGGCAAGATAGCTGCGCCAAAGGGGCACTTGGAGCATTTTGACGCCACCAGCCATCACCACCGTACCGGCTCCGTAGGTCGCACCCAACGGAAGGTCGAGACCGAACGGCATCTTGACCAAATCCACGGAATCCGGACCGATAAAATTGTAAAACAGCGTGCCGAGAAAAAAAGTGGCGATCCCGTACATGGTAAACGGCTTGATGCACCAGTTGACGAACAGGGTCAAAAACACCGGTTTTCCGCTCTTGCCCGCCTTAATGACTTCGCCGAAATCGATTTTGACCATGATGGGATACATCATGAAAAACAGACAGACTGCGATGGGGATGGACACCACCGGCGCGCCCTTGACATAGATGGCCAGGCCATCGAGGTATTGGGCCACGCCGGGGGCGATTTTTCCAAGCAGGATGCCGGCAACAATGCACAGCACCACCCATAGGGACAGAAATCGCTCGAAAATACTGGTCATTTTTCGTTCATCGTTCAAAACAGCATCGTTGCTCATCAATAGCTTCCTCCTCTCAACAATTAAAAATCAAAACGAAAGTGACCTCAACGTCCAGTCAACGGCTTCCCGCACGTTATCGGGAGCTTCATCGGCCGCCAAGCGGTAATACCGCCATCGACGGAACGGATTTCGGAACGACCGGCGCACGCTTTAGAAGCGTCCAGATAGGATGCTTTCCAATGAAAAGAATTTGATCAAGTCGAATTGTTAATGAACTCCTGATCAAGCGGACAGGAGTTCATGCCGGCAGAGAGTGGTCTATCTCAAAGGGATGTTCGATACTAAAAAAAAGGATGCGGATACTGCTGAAGCACAGCGCCGGCAAGATACGAAGGATGCGCGTCTGGATGACATCCTCAAAAAGGAAGCGATCAGCTGAACAGAGCTCCCACACTTTCACCGCTGTGTATTCGCTTTATGGCCTCGGCAAACAGAGGCCCCACGGACAGCACGTTTAACTGTTCCATCTTTTTATTATCCGGAATTTCCACCGTATCCGTAACGACAATTTCTTCTATGGATGAGTCTTTCAGGTTCTTTACAGCCGGCCCGGACAAAACAGGATGGGTGGCGCCCACAAAGATCTTTCTGACCCCGGCCTTTTCAAGGGTCTTTACGGAAGTTGTCAGGGTGCCCCCTGTAGAAATTTCATCATCGAAAATAATTGCATCTTTTCCTTTCACATCGCCCACCACCAATCCCTGAACAACATCCGTATCACTGATTCGTCTCTTATCGATGATGGCCATGGACGTGTTCATTTTTTGGGCAAAACGCCCGGCTCTCTTGGCGCCGCCGGCGTCCGTTGCAACAACGACGGTATTTGAAATGTCGAGACGACCTTGAAAATGGTCGCAGATGATGGGAATGGCGGTGAGGTGATCCACCGGAATGCTGAAGAACCCGTGTACCGAATCGGCATGGAGATCCATGGTCAGCACACGTTTGGCACCTGCGGTTTTGAGCAGGTCCGCCATGAGTCTACCGGCGATGGAAATTCTGGGGGCATCCTTTTTGTCGGATCTGGCGTACGAGTAATATGGAACCACCGCGGTGATTCTTTTGGCGGAAGCGCTGCGCATGGCATCAAGGGTGATCAACAGTTCCAAAATGTGATTGCTCACAGGCCGGCTAAAGGACTGAATGACAAAAACATCTTTTTCTCTCACGTTTTCCTTGACCTGTACGAACAGATTGTCATTGGAAAACCTCGAAATATCCAGTTTGCTGAGGGGGATGTTGAGATGCCTGCATATTTCTTTTGATAGCCCTTTGTTTGAGTTTCCGGAAAACACTTTAAGGTCACGATACATTTTTCTCTCCGCAGGCGTTTTTTTGTGTAATCCATTCCATATTTTCAACGGCTGAAGCCAAAATAACGCGTTACGCCTAATAATTTCAACCAAAAATCCAAAATTGTCGCTTATACCGAAGCCCCGAGCAGAAAAAGGCGTGTCGTGATCGCTTTCAATTCTAATGGAAGCTATAGGAATTATATCACAATACCACCCATGTATTCACGATAAAATAGATGCCCAGAAGTCCGATGCAAACACCTGCCCCTTTTCGGAACCAGTTGCCGGCGTTTTGCCACGTACTGTTTTCCATCAGGCGCCTGACCGCGGCAGTCGAGCTCCCGGCGATTACAATCGGCAGGCAGTGGCCGACGGCAAACAGGACAATAAACAGAATCCCGGATACCATTTTCTGCTGAACCGTGATGATGGCCAAAATCGGGGCGATAAACCCGAAGGTACAGGAACCCGAAAGAATCCCGTACGCCAGACCCAGCGCAAAAGCGCCGAACAGGCCCTTTAAGTTTAAACGATACACCAGGCTTCCGGACATAGTGCATTTTTCAACACCCAGCATGCCCAGGGCCACCCAGACCAGTAACAGGCCGATCAGAATCTGCCAGTAATTCCCCACGTCTCCGAGCATCCGGCCCAGTAGCGTGCAAACGATACCGATCACGGTGATGGTGATAAACAGCCCCAATGTAAAAAGGGCCGCATAAGAACCCGCCTGTTTGGGGGTCAATGCCCGATGCTGGCCGCCCACATAGGCGATGATGAGGGGAATCGACGCCAGATGGCACGGACTGAACAACACGCTGATCATTCCCCATGCGAAACATCCCATGGCGGTAATGGCGGTGCCCCCGGCCATCCACTCGTTTACCGTCAAAAAAAATGATTCAATCATAACGATTTACTTGACACCCATCTTCTCCAGTTGTGCCACAATATTTTTTTCAGCCAGAAACCCAACATGCCGATACACTTCTTTACCGTTTTTATCGTAAAAGATCTGTGTGGGAATTGCCCTGATTCTAAACCGCTGGGCCTGTTCACGGTGCTCCCAAACATCGATAAACACGACAGCAGCTTTTCCTTTATACACTTTTTCCATCTTTTCCAGGATCGGCGCCATCATCTTGCACGGAATGCACTTTTTGGCCCCCAGATCGATCAGGGTAACCGTCCCTTTGACCGGCAGATTTTTAAATTCATCCGCCCGAACATTTCCTGAAATCGGTATGAACAAAAATAAACATATCAAGAGTGGAAGACAAATTCCCAACCGTAGTGTTTTCACCCAATCAACTCCTTATCCACAGTATGACTGCCGATACCGACCAGGCAGAACATCTTCCCGAATCCTTCCTGTGTCAGTTCGATTGCCGCCTGGTTGCTCAGCTGACTGACATTCGATCCGCCCGAGCAGGCCAGGATCATGATATTTCCTCCCGGTGTGCAACATTCTTCAGCCATTTTTTTCCTCCTTTTTTATTTAGTTTTCTATTTTTCAATCCAGGTTTTGATTTCTTCTTTGCTGGGAATCTTGCCAACGCTTTTAACTTCACCATCAATGATCACAGAAGGGGTGCCGAAAACACCGTATCCGGCAATTTCCATGATATCGGTTACCTTTTCAACCGTTGCGTCGACACCGATTTCAGAAACTGCGTCCTTTACATTCTGTTCGGTCTGCCTGCACTTAGGGCATCCGGGGCCCAGTACTTTAATTTCCATGTTTTTTCTCCTCTTTGATTTTTTATGATTTATATCTGAAATACTTAAAGCCAATCACGAAGACACGAAAATTTGAAAGCACGAAAATTTTGTTATGATTTTAGATATTCTAAGCACTTGATGATAACGAGCTTGTTTTTCTTTTTCGTGTATTTCTTCTTTCGTTCTTTCGTGATAATTTTTTTTTATCTTGAATCTTAAGAAGAAGATTTTGCTGCCTCCAGCAACCATTCTTTGANTTTTTTCGGCGGCGGGACGGATCCCACGGCTTTTACTTNACCGTTGATGATCAATGCCGGCATTCCCATAACACCGTAACTTGCGATTTCCATTGGATCCCGGACATGTTCAAGTCCACCGGCAATTTGGAGTTCAGCCATCGT
>JGI24024J18818_10000137_pt1 | contig 22756 bp, 18 predicted proteins | sample Cruoilmetagenom2_FD_18818 | JGI IMG/M metagenome (IMG submission 18818) | reverse complement strand
CAATAAAAACGTCATCAGGGCTGAAACAAGCCGATAGCCCCTGGCCGGCCGAGGACGGGTTTTTCCCCCAACCATCGCCGGTGTTAGAATGAAATTCTGGGGAATTTTTAATTTTGGAGTCTGCTGCAAGGTTTTTTTCGTCTGGCTCATTTCTTCCAGGGCAAGCTGAAGAACAGGTTCTTGTTTCAGCCTTTCTTCAATCTTATTTAATTCCCGCGGATTCAATTCCCCATCCAGATAGGAAGATAATTGAATCCAATCCCTGTTGGATATCTTCATTCCTTTATACCTCACCTACATGACGTAATCCCTGGGGCAAAAGTTCCTTAAAACCCTGCAGGCAGTCTTTGAGGTTATTTCGTGCCCGGGCCAGGCGGCTCTTGACCGTACCCAAAGGACGATCGATGACCTCTGCCGCCGTGGCATAATCCAGTCCCTGTATATCAACCAGAACCACAATGGTCCGGAATTCATATTCCAATCGATCTAAACAATATTGGATCGCTTCTGATAGTTCCCTGCGCATTAATGTATCTTCAGGCTTTTCAGATGTATCCTCCAACCAGCTTGCAGATTCCATTTCCTCCCCATCATCCCCTTCTGGATATAAGGGAACTACCGGTTTCCGCTTTCTCCGGCGGTATTCGTCATAACAGGCATTACTGACAATACGCAGCAGCCAACTCTTAAACGACCCTCCCCGGTAAGTATGCAGTTTTTTATAGGCTGAGATAAAAGCTTCCTGGGTTGCATCGGCAGCAGCATCTGGTTCCCCGATGATCCTGTAGGCCTGGTTGTATACCAGTGATTGGAAAGATAAGATGATCTGGTTAAAAGACTCCAAATCACCTGCCAAAGACTTTTTGATTTGATCTTGAAGATCCATCATTCAAACCAATCCAGTATTAATTGCGGTGGCAGAATTTATAAAATACTGTTAATTACGGGAATATACTTTCTCAAGACCGGATTTGCTTAAGGAGTTTCTGATAAGCTTCTGCATTAGAAGGACCTAAGCTAATGATCTCTTCAATGACTTCAACAGCATCCTCCCTTCGGCCGCTATCCAACAGCAACTCACCCAATTTATCCAACTCGGATATTGCCAGCTCCTGCTGTCCAAGGAGTTTAAAAAGGTCAACCAGGCGCCGGATAATATAATCCTCACCTGAAATCTCTTCTTTTAAGGCAGCCAGGTAGCCATAAATTGTTTCCGACTCAGTAGAGATATCATACTGCTCCACAAAACGGCCAATTTCCTTCTCAGCAGCGGGTTTATGCCCTAAACGATAATTCAAATCTACCAGGGAGACACTCGCTTTCTGGTTTTGGGGTGAAAACTCACAGATATCGGTGTAAGTATCGATTGCAGATTCCCAATCCAGGCGCTGGATATCAATATCGGCCAGGCGGTGAAGTAGTTTGAGTTTTATTCCTCCATCATCTGATATGGTCCTCGCCAGCTTCAGGGCTTTTGAATAAGCTGCTCGAGCGCTATCCAATTCTGCCAGAGGGAAGAAAACCTCGGCCAGGTTAATATATTCGGTAATGGCTTCTTCTTTTTTCCCGTACTCTTCCAGCAGGTCGATCTGCCGTTGACGGACCTCAATATTCATCGGCTGGATATCAATGACTTTTTTCAGCATCGCTAAAGCACGTTCAGTTTTTCCCTGGACTGCGTAAACATCTGCCACAGCAAGATATTTAGTTACAGCTCCGGAAATCTTGCCCTGCTCCATGAGCAGATCACCAATAGTGGCATGTAGGGGTAGGAAGGTGGGCGCATTCTGTAAAGCAAAAAATGCTTTTTCCATGGCTGCGCCGTAATAACCTTCTGCAGCCAAATCGATGATATCCCTGTGAACGCCCATAATCTGGCTTCTACGATCATCCAGCAGCGCATCCATCTGGGGCAGCAACATACCGTCTTCCGATCTTCCTTTGGACCGAAGGTCAGTTAAGACTTCCCGCCAATCGGATCGCAGCAGTAATTCCTCGACATGTTTGCTCATTTCAATATAAGCTTCATCCCCTTCCCGCTGTTCAAGGTCATCCATCATCACTTCGTAGAGATGGATCAAATCTTCCACATTCTCTTTATCAGCCAGGGATGTATCGGCGATGCGCAGCGCTTCCAGGTATTCCTTGCTAGCTTCAGCCCATTCTTCTGAGCTGCTGTACTGATTTGCCAGCAATAAACGAGAGGCCAGGGCAAAATTCTCATGAGGTACTGACTTGGTCAGGGACCGAGTGGCGCTCTCAACTCTGCCAAGTTTGGTATATAGAAAACCTAACAGAAAATATGCTGCCGGGTTAGTGTAGCCATCATCAATAGCAGATTTAATATGATCGGCAGCTTCTTTTTCATTTCCGGTTGAATACTTCTCTATTGCCTGGGATACATGGAGTTTTAGCAGACTGTCATCTGTCAGGTCCGGTCCACCTTCCAGGTTCCAGCTTAACCCTTCATCCAGCTCAGTATTCCGCTGATGTTTACTATCTTTTTCAAAGGTTTGCTCCTCAAACAGAGCTTCGGCAAGGATTATCATAGCCTTGTCTACGGCTTCGACTATCGGATTTTCATAGACCGTGGGCTTAGCTGGTTCCGGTGCTTCCAGTTGAGCTACATCAAGTTTTATTTCCTCTGCCTGATCGGTCAAGGCCGGTTCAGGCAGCGGTAGTTGGCGACCCTGGTTAAGGATCTCTCTGGCTCGAAGTGCGATAATATTTTCTGGTGAACACTGCAGGGCACGGTCGATGGATTCTGTCGCTTTTTCCGTATTGCCTGAAAGCTGCAGTAAACCTGCAGTGTTTATGTACTCGCTGACTGCCAGTTTTTTCTTGCCAAGTCTTTCGTATACCATACCCAGCCGGGCGTGGGCTTTAATATTATGAAGATCGATCTCAACAACCCGTTTCCAATTCTCAATTGCCTTCTGAATATCTTCATTTTGTAGATGTGATTCTGCCGCATGCAAAGCTGATTTAACCGCTTCATTCGGTTGAGCGAGCGCTTCATAGATCAAGAACATTTTCTCGTATGGGGCCGGGTCTTCAGCATTCAATTCGATCGCTTTGCTGTAAGACTTGAGAGCTTCGTGATACTCATGCATTTCAAAGTATGCCAGGCCGATATTGGTCAAAGCTTTGAAGTTTTCAGGCTCTATTTCGAGAGCCTGTTGATAATAAGTTGCCGCATCATTCCACTTCTGATCCCAAGCAGCAGAATTGCCTTTTGATATCAGATTTTGGGGCTCTTGCATTTGATCAGTCATTAATTTCTCTCTTCATCAATCTTCATCGTATTTCACTAATGAACCCCAATTTTGACCATACTGGGCGTCTGTCGTAAGGGGAATCTCTAAAGAGTATACATCTTCCATGGCAGATTGTACAAGCTTAATAGTTTTGTAAACTTCCTTTTCTGGAACCTCAAGCACTAGTTCATCGTGCACCTGGAGCAGAATTTTTCCTGCCAACTCTGATTTCTCCAGTTCTTCTGCGACGGAGATCATAGCAAGCTTCATGATATCCGCTGCTGTACCCTGTATCGGGGCATTAATGGCTTCTCTTTCTTCACGCCGACGCAGATTATGATCTGTAGTAGTTGCCAGTCTGGGAAAATATCTTCTTCTTCCCAGCATTGTTTCAACATAACCAACCTCTTTGGCCTGGACCTTGATATTGTCCAGGTAGGATTTAATTCCGGGAAAACGCTGGAAATATGTCTTGACAAAGGTCTCAGCCTCTGCCAATGTCAGGTCTGTTGTTTGGGTCAGTCCGAACGAGCTCATGCCATAGATCAAACCGAAGTTGATTGCCTTGGCCTCCCGGCGCTGCTCGGAACTCACTTCCTCTAGAGGAATATCATAGATCGCCGCTGCTGTTGTGGTATGAATATCCCGCCCTTCCCGGAAAGCTTCCAGCATGGCTTGATCCTGGGCCATATGAGCCGCCACTCTGAGTTCGATCTGTGAATAATCCACTGCCACCAGAGTCATGCCAGGGCTTGCTATAAATGCTTCTCTCACTTGTTTGCCCAACTCGGTCCGAACAGGTATGTTCTGCAAATTTGGGTTGGTAGAAGCGATCCGTCCTGTAACAGATCCGGTCTGGTTATAAGAGGTATGAACCCTTTTGGTAGCAGGATTGACCTGTACCTGCAGAGCATCCACATAGGTAGATTTTAATTTTGAATACTCCCGATATTGAAGGACCCAAGCAGGAACTTGATGTTCTTTCTTCAAAAACACCAGTACGTCTGCCGCTGTTGAATAATAGCCGCTGGCTGTTTTGCTGCTCCGCCCCGGAGGAGATAATTTTAATGTCTGGAACAATGCTTCAGAAAGCTGTTTAGGGGAATTGAGGTTGAAGGCATGACCTACACCCTTAAAGATTTTCTCCTCCAACTGATCCAATTCGGTTTCCAATCGGATGGACATTTCAGCCAGGAAGGCGGTATCTAACCCTATGCCTTCCATTTCCATACCAGCCAAGATTGAGACCAGAGGCATTTCAATGTTCCGATACAGATCAGTGCTTCCAGTATCTTTCAAGCCTTGCAGCAGGACTGGGTGGAGCATTAGCACCATTACGGCGTCCTCAACCGCATATCGGGCCGCATCCTGAATGGTGACTTCAGCCATAGTGATCTGGGATTTGCCCTTGCCGATCAGAGTTTCGATTTCACTCATCGATCGATCAAGTCGCACCCAGACCAGCTTTTTTAGCCCCAAATTCCTGGATGAGGGATTGATCAGCCATTCAGCAACCATGCTGTCAAAACTTAGCGGTTGAACCATCAGTCCGGCTCTAGCTAATAGCACATAGTCATATTTCAGATTATGACCCAGTTTAGGGATTGCTGGGTTTGTCAAAGGTCCCCTCAATACATCCAGGACCTGATCCAGAAGCAGCTGCTCCCCTTCATTATGCCCTACCGGGACATAGTATCCACCATCCTCGGAGACTGCCAGTGAAATCCCAACCAGTTTGGCCTGCATCTGGTCTTTGGAAGTGGTTTCAGTGTCAAAAGCGATCTGCGAAGCTTTGGAAAGGACTTCTCCTAATTTCTTTAACTGGGCCTCGGTAGTTACGATCTCGACTTTGATGGACCCGGGATCATCGGTTGTCGTTAAGAATTCCGAGGTTTTTCCTTCCGTTTTAGTAAAGAGGCTCATCTGGCCTTCGGAGACCGTTTTCCCATAGATATCCTCAACAACAGCCAATCTATTCAGCAGAGAGTCAAACTCCAGTTCCCTGAACAGATCCCTGACCATGAGAGGATCAAATTGATCAGGTTTGGCTTGGTCCAGATCGATCTCTACTCCCAGGTCGCTGACAATTGTGGCCAGCTTTTGGCTCAAATAGGCATCTTCTTTTCCTTCCACCAGTTTCGTTTGAAATCGACCGCCTATGTCATCAATATGATCATAAATACTATCAAGGGTTTGATATTCTTCTAGAAGTTTTACAGCTGTCTTCTTCCCCACACCATAGACACCGGGAATATTATCAGAGCGATCCCCAATGATAGCTTTAAAATCCACTACCTGTTCCGGCCAGACACCCATTGATTCTTTCACATCTTCCCTGAAATAATCCTTGGCGTCGCTGAGTGATTTGCCGGGCAGGTTAACTGTAATGCGATCGTTCACCAGCTGCAGTAGATCCCGATCTCCAGTGATGATCTTTACAGCCAAGCCCTTGTCTACAGCCCAATTTGCCAGACTTCCCAGGACATCATCCGCCTCATACCCTATCAGTTCAGCGCGGGGAATATTAAAAGTGTCTACCAATTTCCTGATCCGTTCGATCTGGACCCGAAGATCGTCGGGCATTTTTTCCCGGGTTGCTTTGTAATCCGGGAATAACTCGTCCCTGAAGGTTTTTCCAGTATCGAAGACTACCGCTAAATAATCAGGCCTTTCCTGTTCCAGCAAACGAAGTAAAACACTGGTAAAACCATAGATTCCAGCTGTGGGTTCACCCTTGCTGGTGAGCCACCTGTCCGAGTTAGTTCCACCGCTGGTAAGGGCAAAATAAGTTCGATATGCCAGGGCATGTCCATCAATTAAATAGAGGGTAGAGGTCATATGATATCCAGATCTATTTTCCAGTAAAATAGCCCATCAGGAATGGGGTTAATATAGTTTTTCCTGGATTTATAATAACATTTTCATTATATCCCATCTGCTCTTATTCTTGATCTCCTGCGGTTTTGCACTGTGAAGCCGATAGCATGTTCGTTATAATCCAAGACACCTACAAGATACCAGCCGACATAAAAGGCAGGAAGATCCATGACCAAGATCATTGCAGCACTAGACCAGGGAACTACTAGCACCCGGTGCATACTTTTTAATCAAGCTGGTGAAATCATCTCTAGCTGCCAGAAAGAACACCGTCAAATTTACCCCCAGCCTGGCTGGGTGGAACATGACCCGCTGGAAATTTTGGATAATTCGATCTATGTGATCCAGGAGGCCCTGAAGGAAGCCAATCTCGGGTCTGCGGATCTGGCAGGGCTGGGCATTACCAACCAACGCGAGACCACAGTTGTGTGGTCCAAAATAACAGGCCAACCTGTCTATAATGCTATCGTCTGGCAGGACACCAGGACAGACCAGATCTGCAGCAAATTGGCAGGGGAACAGGGTCAGGACCGTTTTCGTTCAAAGGTGGGGCTGCCTCTTGCAACCTATTTTTCCGGTCCAAAGATAATCTGGATCCTGGACAATGTGGATGGCGTGCGTGAAAAAGCCCAGAAGAGGGAGATTCTGTTTGGCACAATTGATTCCTGGCTGGTATGGAACCTCACTGGAGCAGCAAAAAAGGGACGCCACGTTACCGATGTGACCAATGCGTCCCGAACGATGTTAATGGATCTAAAAACTCTGGAGTGGGATAAAGATATCCTGGATATATTTGATATACCGGAGGTTATGCTGCCGGAAATCCGTTCTTCCAGTGAGATCTATGGAAAAGTAGAAGGATCCTTATCAGGACTGCCAATTGCTGGAATCCTGGGTGATCAACATGCAGCATTATTTGGTCAGACCTGCTTTGACCCTGGTCAGGCGAAAAACACCTACGGAACAGGATGTTTTTTGTTATTAAACAGCGGTGAAGAACCAACTCTCAGCGAACACGGCTTGCTAACAACTCTGGGATATAAGATTGGTGAAGCCAAACCAATTTATGCTCTGGAAGGTTCAGTCGCTATCACTGGTGCCCTGGTACAGTGGCTGCGCGATAACCTGGAAATGATTCAGGAGTCTGCTGAAGTGGAAGAACTGGCCAGCCAGGTTGAGGATAATGGCGGGATCTATTTTGTACCAGCCTTCTCCGGACTTTATGCTCCCTACTGGCAGTCGAACGCTCGCGGAGTAATTGCCGGACTAACCCGTTATATTACCAAAGCACATATCGCCCGGGCAGTGCTGGAGGCTACTGCTTTTCAAACCAAAGAGATCCTCGATGCGATGGAAAAAGATACCGGAATCAAGCTGGCATCCCTGAAAGTGGATGGAGGAATGGTAAAGAACGAACTGCTGATGCAATTCCAGTCCGACATTTTGAACGTCCCGGTGATCCGACCAACCATCACAGAAACCACAGCCTTAGGAGCCGCATATGCGGCAGGTATAGCAGTAGGAGTCTGGAAGAACCAGGAAGATCTTAGGGAATACTGGCAGGAGGATCGGGTCTGGAAACCAACGATGGAAGAAGTAGAGCGAGATAGGCAGTATAAAGGATGGAAGAAAGCGGTTAAGCGCTCGTTTGATTGGGTGGATTAACAATAAAAGGGACAAATAATATTCCCGGAGTTTCAGAAAACTCTGGGAATTTATATATAAAGCTCAACGCACCCGTCTCCGGGTGCGTTTTTTCGTATTCAACCCTCTCCCGAGGACGGGAGAGGGAGCTAGTTAATAATTAGTTAGATCATCCCTATCAATTTCAGGAATTCTTCCCATTCTTCAGCGAAAAAGTGCACTGTCAGATTGTTGAGTTCCAGNTGATAAGTGGATTCGCCATCAGGTTCATCTGCTCGCCAGGTAAGAAAATTCTCGGTTTCAGCAATAACTTCGGTTTCGAAATCCTGATCTTCTTTATCAATTCCCATTCTACTCTCCTCTCGTCTATTTTTAGGGCGGGGGCAGTACAAACCAGGGGTTTACAAAACCTCCCTGGAAGCGAACCTCAAAATGCAGGTGCGCACCGGTTGAGTTGCCTGTATTTCCACCCAATCCAATCGTTTGGCCCTGAACAACACTCTGTCCGCAGCCTGAAGTTACCCCAGAAAGATGGGCATAAAGGGTTTGGTATCCAGTACCATGATCCACCACCACTACATTTCCGTAGCCTCCGTTGGACCAACCAGCAAAAACAACCACACCTGAATCCGAGGCAAAAATCGGTTCACCAACAACAAGGCCAATATCAATTGCCAGATGGCCTGACCAGTAGTCGTTACCAGAAAGAGTATGCCCAATGGTAGGCCAGATGAACCCACCTCCCCCGTATAAACCTTCAAAGGGACCCGAACAAGCTCCCTCTCCATAAACACCGGATGATACTCCGGTAGCGCCTCTGGAAATGGTCGGGATGATCCACTGCTGCAGATCACGCTGGCCCCCCGGGATCATCACCATATCACCTGCTTCGAAAACCGGGTTCAATAGATCGATGTCATTGCCGATCCAGTCAATGATCAACTCCGGTTCAGTCTTAAACTTAGCAGCAACGGAATCAATATCATCTCCAACTTCCCACTGATAATAGATCCCATCAACAGGCGGAATGATCAATTCCATCCCTGGTGTGAGAGAATGGGGGTTATCTTGCAGCGAATCATAATTCGACCACAGGATTGATTCCGGTTCCAGGTTAAATTGATCCGCAAGACCAAACATTGAATCGTTAAAGGCAACCAGGTGAGTAAAGGCCTGGGTGTTTTCTCTCTCGGGAATAATAGTGTTGAGTTTGGCAGTCCTTGTAATGGCGGGGACTGCTTTTTCCAGCACAAAATCCGGGATCCGGTAATTAGCCGATACCGCTTGTGATTGCTCCAAAACTTTATTTGGTTGAGGTTGGGATAATGTGATCTCTTGATCCGTGAAATACTTGACCCAGGATAAATATCCCGCGCCGGCCAAAAAGATAAATGCCACAACCCATAAAAACCAGGAAAGCAGTAAGTCCCTACGCATTTTTATATTTTACTACCAGGGAAACAATTTAATCATTCAGTGTGGCCAGGAATTCTTCATTATCGCTGGTTTCGCTGATTCTCTTGAGAATTGTCTCTGTAGCGGATGATTGATCCAAACCAGCGCCATGGGGCGGATCTGAGACCATCTGGTCATACATCCTGCGCATCAGCCAGACCCGTGGTGTGAGATCAGGCCCAAGCAGCAGTTCTTCCCGTCTGGTTGAAGAGCGGGAGATATCGATTGCTGGGAAAACGCGCCGTTCCTGAAGGGTGCGGGAAAGATGGAGTTCCATATTCCCGGTTCCTTTGAATTCCTCATAAACCACATCGTCCATTCTTGAGCCGGTATCGACCAGGCAGGTGCCGATGATGGTCAGGGATCCGCCATCCTCAATATTCCGGGCAGCGCCGAAGAAACGTTTGGGCGGATATAAAGCAGATGGGTCAATACCACCGGAGAGAGTTCTTCCGGAGGGGGTGACAACCAGGTTATAAGCCCGCGCCAGGCGTGTGACCGAGTCCAACATGACCACTACATCCATGCCAGATTCCACCAATCTCTTAGCCCTTTCCAGTACCATTTCTGCTACACGTACATGAGAGGATACTGGCTCATCGAAAGTCGACGAGATCACTTCAGCGTCCACCGAGCGATCCATATCTGTTACCTCTTCCGGGCGCTCACCGATCAGAGCCACGATCAGATGCACGTCGGGATATGAGCTAGACACAGCGTTGGTCATTTCTTTCAAGATGGTCGTTTTCCCGGCTTTGGGTGGAGACACGATCAAACCTCGCTGACCCCGTCCTACCGGAGTGATCAGGTTGATCAAGCGAGTCGAGGTGATATGCGGGGAAGTTTCCAGGTCAAAACGTTCATTAGGAAATATTGGTACCAGGGAGTGGAAATCAGGACGCCGTTTGGCTTCATTGGGATCCAGGCCGTTAACACTTTCTGCTTTTAACAAACCATAATGCCTCTCCGAATTCCTGGGAGGGCGGACATCGCCGATCACCAGGTCTCCACTGCGCAGATCAAAACGCCTGATCTGGGACTGGGAAACGTAAATATCTTCCGGCCCGGACACGTAATTGGCAGAGCGCAGGAAACCGATCCCTTCACTCATGACTTCCAGAATGCCTCCCCGGACTTCACGGCCATTTAATTCTGCGTCAGCACGCTTGATTTCCAGAAACAGCGCTTCTTTTTTAAGCCATTTGGCCCGGTTAATATTTAGATCTTCGGCAATCTGCCGTAATTCAGCCAAAGGTTTGGCTAAGAGTTCACTTGTTTCCATATTTTCTCTCAATTGGGATAACCTTAATTAGTAGACAATACAATTAGAATTTATTGGAGATATCTCCAACAGTATGCACCAACATATGATCGCTAAAGCGGGAATGGGGGATATACTTGGTTCAAATTGACCTTAATGAGGGAGCTGAACGACTGAATTATAGCATGAAGATACAGGGGATGCAATATTCAGCANTAAGTTACGTGGCCTGTGTTTTGAAAATCAATACCCAAATAAGCTTCAAACGTTTAAACGTTAGAACGTTCGAACTCCTAGATGTTGGTAACATCACTGATCTCGGTTTGCTTTATCTTCAATATTAAATGATCCCCCAGACGTGAGTGGTATAATTTCTCCCGCAATTGCCAAAATAAACTCAAAGTGAAAAACATATGAAAATGTTACTAGACAAATTAGCCGGTATTGAAAACCGCTATGATGAAGTCAATCAGAATTTATTGACGGTGGGCGATGATTACAAGCTGGCAGCCGAACTCGGCAAGGAAAAAGCCGAACTGGATCCATTTATTGAATCCATTCAACTATATAAAAAATCTCTGGAACAGTTGGAAGGGGCAAAATCTCTGGCTGAAACTGGCGATCAGGAAATGAAAGAACTGGCTGAGATGGAAATTAGCAGCCTCACGGAAAAAATAGCCGAGCTAGAAGGCACATTGAAACTGATGCTGGTTCCCCGCGATTCCAGAGATGGACGCAATGTCATTCTGGAAATTCGGGCAGGGGCTGGCGGGGATGAAGCGGGGTTATTTGCCGGTGACTTATACCGCATGTACAGCCGCTATGCTGAGAGGCAGAAATGGAAAGTTGAAGTCATGTCCCTCAGTGAAAGTGGTGTAGGGGGATTAAAAGAAGTGACCGCCTTGATCAAAGGCAAGAATGTATTCTCCAGGCTTAAATATGAATCAGGTGTCCACAGAGTGCAGCGGGTACCTGAGACCGAGTCGCAAGGGCGCATCCATACCTCCACAGCCACAGTGGCTGTACTGGCCGAAGTTGATGATGTGGATGAGATAAGTATTCCACCGAGCGATATTCAAATGGATGTTTACAAAGCGGGCGGTCCGGGCGGTCAGAGTGTGCAGAAAAACTCTACTGCTATACGATTGACACATAAACCTACCGGCATTGTTGTGCAGTGCCAGGATGAACGCTCTCAGGGCCAAAACCGGGCCAGGGCTCTAAGCATTCTCAAAGCCCGTTTATTTGAAATCGAAGAAAATAAACGCCAGCAAGAACAAGCTGAGGATCGAAAATCCCAGGTGGGTTCCGGTGATCGTTCTGAAAAGATTCGCACCTACAATTTCCCCCAATCCCGGATCACGGATCATCGGATCAATTTTTCTGTGCACCAATTAGCTGCGGTTCTGGATGGTGAGATCGATCCCTTTATCGATGAACTGGCCACCGAGGATGAAGCCAAACGCCTCGCCGAAGCAGGATTTGAAGAAAACTAAAGATTCCGCAAAAACCATGCTGAAGAAAATTCAGAATAAGCTTTATTCATACAGTGAATCACCTTACCTGGACTCATTGGTTTTATTAGGCCATATCAGCGGAAAATCTAAATCTGAGCTCATTGCTCATCCCACTCCTGAATTATCTGACGCCCAAGATCAAAGCTTAAGCATAGCAATTAAACAGCTTCAGGATGGTATTCCCCTGCCCTACGTGCTCGGTGAATGGGATTTTTTCAGTTTGCGTTTTAAACTTACGCCTGATGTATTGATCCCTCGTCCGGAAACTGAAGGATTGGTTGAGCTAGTGCTGGATTGGCTGCAAGCTAATCCAGGAAAAAGATNCTGCTTGGAAATCGGCACCGGGTCCGGCTGCATAGCAATCTCGCTAGCCAATTCCATTCCTGATCTTCAGCTCATCGCGACAGATATATCTTCCCCCGCACTGCAGGTCGCTAAATATAATGCTAGAAGGCATGAGGTCCTGGAGCGGATCCAGTTCCTGAAACGAGACCTATTTACAGGTATCGATATGCCAATAGACCTGCTGGTAGCCAATCTGCCTTATATCCCAACTGACAAGCTTAGATCCCTGGCGGTCTATCAATCCGAACCAGCATTGGCGCTTGATGGCGGACAGGATGGATTACACTATATTAAGGAAGTCCTGAAAGAAGCAGGGCAGCACCTCAGTCCCGGCGGCGCGATATTTCTGGAACTTGATGAGGATTGTGGGGCATCGGCGCTTGCTCTTGCCAAGGAAGTCTGGCCGGGTATCACCATACTCCTCGCCCAGGATCTGTCGGGCCAGGACCGCTATTTGAGTATTCTAATAAATGGATAAAAAAGCAGAGATCCTTTCCTTAAACGATCCAGGTGTATTCAGACAGGCTGCTGCAGTCATCGAGGAAGGCGGAGTGATTGCCTTCCCTACAGATACGGTTTACGGCATAGGCGTTTCAGCTTTTAACAAAAATGCCATTGAGAAGATTTACGACATGAAGGGGCGTTCCCACATCAAGGCCATTCCAATTCTGGTTGGTGATGTGGTGGACCTGGATCAGATCTCTTCGCCATTACCCCCTGCCGTTTTAAGAATCATCAGCAAGTTCTGGCCCGGGGCATTAACCCTGGTCCTTCCGGCATCATCCAGTCTGCCGAAAAATATTTCCCCCACTCCAACCGTCGGAGTTCGGATCCCCGACCTGGACCAAGTCCGCAACCTCCTGAGGGCAACAGGTCCACTGGCAGCCACATCAGCGAATCTTTCCGGAGAACCCAGCGCACTAACTGCAGACGAAGTTCTGGGGCAGTTTGACGGCAGGATCGACCTGATTCTGGACGGGGGAACTGTCCAGGGCGGTCAGGCTTCCACAGTGCTGGATTGCAGCNGGGAAAATCTGAAAATCCTGCGGGAAGGGCCGATCAGCCTTGAGTCCATCCTTCGAGAGTTAGATGAAAGGGATTAAATGGATAACCGGTTTATTCATACTGGTATTAATCCTGATCGTACTCATAGCCAATCTTGGTCTTGGGCCTAACTATTTCCCATTCATATACACCATTCCCAAGTTTGACAAAGTCGGGCATTTTTTCCTGATGGGTGTTCTTTCCTTTCTGGTCAATCTTCTATTCAAAGCTGAAAAGACTCGACTTTTCTCGCTAGATTTCCTTATTGGCAGTCTTGTAGTAATTCTCGTGGTTACCCTGGAGGAGCTTTCCCAACTCTTCTTGATACATAGAGCTTTCAGCTGGATGGACCTTGTTTTTGATTTGGGAGGTATTTTCCTGGGGGGTCGGTTAGCCTCCTGGTTGTTGAGAAAAATAGCCCTGGGTTGAGATCATCCCACAGGTCAGATATTGATAATTGTTAGTAGAAGGAGATTTAATTATGAATGATCATCTAATTCCTTCAACGGAAGAAAATGACCTTTCCAAAAGTCCAACTGATATAGTCTGGTTCTTGAAGGGGTTTATCTATCCGATCTGGAGCCGGGACTATTATAGAGAGGCTTCTCGAAAGCGGATAATCACCGCCCTGCTATTTTTATGCCTGTTTGCTTTTGTACAGACATCAATTACCACAATTAAAGTCGCCTGGAATATGAGTAAGTTCGGACAGGAGATCAAAGACAGTTATGAAAAGGGAGAAGTGCCCCATATTGTTATCGAAAATGGGATTGCCACAGCATCCGGCAAGGGTGAATTCATTTTTGAACAAAACCGCCAGATCGTGGCCATTGTTACAAACGGGCAGATGGAAACCATTGATACCCGTTTCTACAGCGAAGGATTTTTATTAACACAGACCGATCTGCATATTTTGAATGAAGATGGATACCAAACTATCCCGCTGACTTCCCTGAATGAGATGCTTGGCAACCCGATTATTCTGGATGCTGAACATGTGCTTGAGTTATGGAATAAACTCTCAGTGATCCTCGATCTGGGTGTCCTGGTGGGAGCATTTTTATGGCATTCGGTGATCCGGTTCTTCTACACATCCATTCTTGGCTTGATCGTTTGGGGTGTAGTTTCCATAAAGAATAAAAACTTCTCTTTCGGAAAGATCTTGATTACTGGAATTTATGCAAATATTCCAACTATATATCTGGTATTTGTTCTAAAACAGATCAATTTCAATTTCATATTTCTGCACACCATTATTTTGGTCATCATCTGGTCTATTGCCATGCTGGCAGTATTGAAACCAGATAGCATTGAACCATCCACCATTTACCCACCACAAGAATCTACACCCCCGGAGTCGAATTAACATAAGTTGCTTCGGGATTAGGAATAACCCAGCACAATGTACAAGATTACAAACAAATGCATCGCTACAATTACGATGCATTTGCTTGTTAAAGCAATCAGATCTGAAACGAGTTGGTTTTATAGATCCAGGATCATCTCCTCTAATACTCTCTTAGGAACGTGGTGAATCTCTTTTTCATCCCGCCAGTATTTGATCTCACCATCATCTCCAATCTCTTCCAATACCACACTTTCCCCGGGCCTGCCCAAAGCAATTACTAGCAATATCTCATAACGCTCCGGGATAGACAGGATATTCCTTAATGAATCCCTCTTGATCGATCCAATCAAGCAAGTACCTAATCCCAGCTCAGCTGCGCCCAGGGTGATGCTCTGGCTGGTGATGCCGGCATCGTACTGGAAACTATCGGCCAGTTCTCTATCCCCCAGCAAGATGATGTAGGCTGATGGTCGCTCCCCTTCAACTGGTCCCGCCCAATCTTTCAAATATCCAGCCCATGACAGGGCAGGAAAGATCATCCTATTCTTATCCTCTGTGTTGGAGAGAATGAATTTCAAGGGCTGCAGATTAGCTCCAGAAGCGGATTGCCGGGCCAGATTGACCAATTTCCAAAGTGTTCTATCTTTTATAGGATGATTTTCTTTAAATCGCCGGTAGCTGCGATTTTTCAAGGTCAATCTACCCATCCCCTGCCAGCTGGTGTAGACACCTCCAATCAGCGCAACCAGCGCGGTTGGACCAACTGCCATCACAGCAACCAGGAAAAATAGCGCTTCCAAGAAACCCAGCAGGCCTGACAGTATCAGGCTACTTTCTACCAGAGTTCCCAGTGCATAAAAGAGGTTGTGCAGCACAACTCCAACAGGAAAAGCCGCCAGGGAGGTCAGCAGCAGAATCCAAAATTCTCGCGGTGAGGTCCAATTCCAGACCCAGGCCCCGGCTAAACAGGTAAACCCAATATAGAGGAGAATGATGCCTGGGGGATTATCAGATACGCCGATCACTAAGGCAGCAGCAGCAGTCAATATCCCGGCTGCGATCAGTATCCATTGAGCAATATTTATCTTATTAAGGAATTTACTTAAGCCAGCCATCATCCACCTCCAGTGGTTTTCAAACTGAATTATTAAACCAGTAAAAATGGTAAATAATTAAAGATCAGAGATCGACCAGGTCGGTGCAGCATCCATTTCAAGGTTATCCCGCTGACCAGCATGGAACCGGTAGCAGCCCACACCGGCAATCATGGCAGCATTGTCTGTACATAGGAACAGGGGTGGAATATGAACACTGAATTTTTTCTGCCCCTTGAACTTATCCCTTAAAGCCTGGTTAGCGGAAACACCGCCTGCAATCAGGATATCCTTTGTACCAAATTCCTCCGCCGCCCGTAAAGTTTTCTGGAATAAAACATCCACCACAGCCGCCTGGAAGCTTGCAGCCAGGTCCTTCTTAGGCAGTTTGCTCTTTTGTTTTTCAAGCTGCTGCACCGTTCGCAAAACAGAGGTTTTTAACCCGCTGAAGGAAAAGTTGAAGCTGTCATCTAACCAGGAGCGCGGGAAATCAAAAGCTTTGGGATCTCCATCAAGGGCAGCCTCCTGGATCACAGGACCTCCCGGGTAGCCCAATTCCAGCAATCTGGCAACCTTATCAAAAGCTTCTCCAGCGGCATCATCCAGTGTGCCGCCCAAGCGTTCATAAACTAAATGATCCTTCATAAGTACCAGTTCTGTATGACCACCAGATACAATTAAAGCCAGGAGCGGGAATCGGGGGGTTTTCTTCTTTTTCTTCCCCTCTTCTGCCAACCAGGCTGAATACAGATGCCCTTCTAAATGATTGATCCCCAACAAGGGCAGCCCGCTGCCGATCGCCAATCCTTTAGCCATATTAATGCCAACCACCAGGGATCCCGGAAGTCCGGGACCTCGAGTTACGGCGATGCCATCCAGGTCAGATAACTTTAAATGTGCATCTTTGAGAGCCTGATCGACAATTGGGTAGATGGAAAGGATATGCTGCCTTGAGGCCACTTCGGGGAAAATACCGCCGAACTGGGCGTGCAAGTCAACCTGGGAGGCCACAGCATTGGAAAGGATCTCGCGGCCATTTTCCACTACGGCCGCTGCGGTTTCATCGCAGGAAGACTCAATGCCCAAAATGCGGGCGAGTGGGTTTTTCAGACTTTCCTGCGGAGTTTCCTTAACCTGATTCTCACTCATAGCATCACCTGATCTTGTATTATTCTCAAACAATTTACGCTTTCCAGTGTTCCATCGGCAGCACCAGATCATAGGGGTAATCGGCCAAGATTTCCATTTTCCCATCAGGCCGGACCCAGACCGAATCTTCCAACCGGCAGCCCATGCCTTTATCTGGATAATATAACCCCGGTTCTATGGTAACCACCGAACCAGCGTCCAACAGATCGTTATCGCTGCCCCGCTTGCTGAACCAGGGCCGTTCATGCACATCCAGCCCTAATCCATGACCCAGGGAATGAACATACCCGGATTCCAGCTGGCCGTCCTGACGAATGGTCCGATGACCCTGTTCCTCGAAAAGTTCACAGGTCCGTTCCTGGAAGTTGACAGCAGGTTCATCCATTATCATCTCTTCCATAATAGTCTGATAAACAGCTTTCACATCCTCATACATGGCAGTCTCTGCTTCCGGGGCATATCCTAAACACCAGGTTCTGGTGAAGTCAAAGAAATACCCTCCGCCAGTCTCCTGGGGATAGATATCATAAATGATTGTTTTTCCCAGCTGGATAAAGTCCTCATGCGTTCCTGCGCTATGGGGAACACCAGCATCCCGCCCTATTGCAAATATGCAACCCAGGGGATTCTCCACACCCAATTCTGCCAGCCAGTAATTGATCTTAATATGCATGGCTCCAATTGTTAAAGGCTCACCATTCTCCTGAAGCAGGATCTCATCTTCATTCACCTGGCAAGATTGCAAATAAGCAGCCGTCTTTCCGACTACTTTAGTGGTGATCTTGCCCATTTCGCGGATGCGTTCAACTTCATGAATATCTTTGGTAGCCCGGGCTTCCAGCAGGATAGAGTCCGATCCCTCACCAATAAACTCGATCTCTGGCAGCATCTTTTCCAGGTATTTCAATGTGCCCAGGATTGGACCAATTTCCAGCTTGCCGTACACTGCAACCCGGCCGCTTGAAAGTCCCAATTCCTCAAACATCAATTTGCGGAGTTTGGCGCTGGCTTCCACCAGATTCCCCTGGGATTCTTCCAATATCTTCAGAAATCCATATTTGGCAGTAACAATTGTCTCAAACCCGGTCGATGCTGCTTCCTCCCGTTCCATGGCGTTGCAAAAGATAACCGGCTCTTTCCCTCTGATCAGGATCAAGTCCGCCCCGTTGACATGGGCGCTGCCTGTAAAGTAGGTCATTGAAGGGTTATGAGAGGCATCCCCCATGATCCATAGTGCACTAATATTATCCCTTTCCATAATAAGAGAGAGATCATTTTTCATATTTACTCCATGCCGATCGCAATGCATTGATAAAATCCGGATCCTGGACGGACAGCACAGTACGGGGGTCCAGCAATACCTTATCATCCTCTACTCTGCCGACCACAGCAGGCGATCCATTGCGGAGGATTTCCAGAAGCTGATTTGGATGATCCACCTCCAGTGCCAGCACAAAAGTTGGCAGGGTTTCCCCGGGAAGGGAACCTCCTCCAACCATTGATTGTGCCTCAATTATGTCTCCTTGTTTTATTGCTTTCTTCCATTTTTCTGCCCTGGATTTGATCGCTAGTTGGTCAGCCGAGATCATTTGCCAGACAGGAATAGTAGACAGCGCCTCTCCCTTAATAAAATGATCCAGTGTAGCTGAGAGTGCGCTGAGCGCCATCTTGTCTGCCCGGATCGCTCTGGCCAGGGGATGGACCTTTAGTTGATCTATCAAATCTTTCCGCCCCAGTATGATACCTGCCTGCGGTCCACCCAGGAGCTTGTCCCCTGAAAAACAGACCAGGTCAGCTCCAGCAGCCAGGGATTCCTGAACCATCGGTTCGTGTTTCAAGCCATAAGGGCTGGTGTCCAGCATAGCCCCCGAACCCAGGTCATCAAAGAACCATAAACCCGCTTCATGAGCGCTGTTTACGATCTGGCCAATTTCAGGTTCACTGGTAAAGCCAACAATAGCATAATTTGATGAGTGAGCTCTCATCACCGCACTGGTTTCTTCACTGTAAGCTTGTTCGTAATCAGACAGGTGAACCTTATTGGTCGTCCCTATTTCCACCAGGTCAGTCCCCGAATGGCGAAGCACTTCTGGAATGCGGAATCCTCCGCCGATTTCCACTAATTGAGAGCGGGAGATGATCACCTTCTTACCCCTGGTCAAAACCGTCAAACTCAATAACACAGCCGAGGCGTTGTTATTTACGACCAGGGCTGATTCCACCCCCAGGAGCTGCTGGAATTGGGATTCAGCGTGAATTAATCTTGAACCTCTTCCTCCTGTCTCCAAACAGAATTCGAGGGTGGAATACCCGCTGCTGACATTCCTAACCGCTTCCAGAGCAGCCCCGCTTAATGGAGCTCTTCCTAAATTTGTGTGTATGATCACCCCTGATGCGTTGATAACCGGTACAAGGGTCGGTTTTAAACGATCATCTAGCAGATCAGCGGTCATTTTCAAGAGCACTTCAAGATCAGGTACTTCGGAACCACTTTTAAGGAAGTCCTGCCGGACCAAGTCCAGGCAGTCCCGGACGGCATCCACTGTCGGTTGATGACCGTAGATCCCGACCAGGGATTTTCCCTGCCCGGTACTGAGGATCTGATCAACAGAAGGTATTTGGCTTAAATCATTCATAAATGTTTCAGGCTTGACCTGTCATTATGCTTCAGGATGCCAGGCACTCCGGTTTCGAAGCCGGATCAATAATTCAACCAGGATTAAACCAACAGCCAGAATCAGCGCCAGGCCAATACTTAATACCTGACCTTTGTTCAGCCACAACAGTATAGCTGTGTAAAGACCGATCATGATCCCTTCCCTGATAACGATCTCATAATTGGCCGGGCCAAATGGTTTAATGATCCTGTTCAGATAGGCCACTGCAGGAAATGAAGATCCAGTGATCGATATAAAAATGGCAGCATAAAATAACCAGCGATTCCCCAATTCCGGGACTGTCTGGGTGACCAAATAGATCAGCAGGATCCATCCAGGAATTGCCAGGATCAATGAGATCGGCAGGAATGTCTTAACTGGTGGTGAACCTTTATCTTCCATGCTTCAAATTCTAACATAGAGTTATCTTCCTTGAATAATACCGCTACAGGTGCAGAGGACCTTAAGTATCCTTTCTGGATGCATGAATCAGAAGGAGGTTTTCGGGTTTATTGACAGTATTTAACCTATCCAATGAGAGATTAAACTCTACTTGATAGCTGAGATTCAAGTAGACGTGTTTCATTTCGGTGAAAGAGCATCTCATTTTTTTTGAATGTGTTAAGAATTGGAGATCAGATTTATCTACTACCCCCATCTGTAGGGGTCGGTAATTTCCGTAACCCCAAATCAGGCGGAAAAACACTACTTAAGGAGTATATAAGGTAATCCTCGAAAACCAGACTCATTCCTTAAGATATGAAACCTTAATAAATTCATTTTATTTAGAGGGGCGGGATTGCCCATGTCCGCTTCATCCGTTAGAATTAGTCATGAAGCGTTCCCCCAATTAGGGATTATTACAATCTAATAACAGCTGTTCCTGATGCATAATCAGGCCTTGATTTTACGGAAGGGGAGTTTCCGTAGATCAAGTATACTTCTTTCTTAAAGAGGTGAGGAGGAAAGAGTTCATGGAAGGAAAGCAAGCCTGGCAAGCTGCCCTTGGCCAATTGCAATTAGAGATGCCAAAAGCGGCTTTTGATACCTGGGTGCGAGATGCAGAGCTGATCTCCACAACCGATGGTGATTTTCAAATTGGTGTTCACAATGCTTACGCCCGCGACTGGTTGGATAGTCGTTTAAAAAGCACCATTACCAAGCTGCTTAACGGGACAATGAACCGATCGGTTGATGTCACATTCGTAATTAATAACGTTGCCAAAAAACATACACTCCAGGAACAATCAGAACTGCTTGACTCACCCCTGGTTGATATTCCCCGAATTGAGAACTCCTCTCCCCAACGAGTCTCAATCAATTTACGCTATAACTTCAATAATTTTGTGGTTGGATCCAGCAATCGTCTTGCACATGCTGCTTCCCTGGCAGTAGCTGAAAAACCTGCTCAGACATACAATCCTTTGTTCCTGTATGGCGGCGTCGGGTTGGGAAAAACCCACTTGCTGCACGCAATCGGTAATATGGGCCAGGTCCAGGGGCTGGAAGTGTTGTATGTCTCCTCGGAAGAGTTTACCAACGACCTGATCATGGCCATTCGCAATCACACAACCCAGGCATTCCGGGAAAAATATCGCAGGATAGATATCCTGCTGATCGATGACATTCAGTTCATCGCAGGGAAGGAATCAACCCAGGAAGAATTCTTCCACACATTCAACACCCTGCACGGCCAGAACAAGCAGATCGTGATGACCTCAGACCGACCGCCAAAAGCCATGGTCACTCTTGAGGAACGCCTTCGCAATCGCTTTGAATGGGGATTGGCTGCTGACATTCAACCGCCAGACTTTGAAACCCGGGTGGCAATTCTCCAATCAAAAGCCCAGCGGATGGGATTCGATATGCCGGACTCTATCCTGGAAAATATCGCTCAGCGCTTCCAGACCAATATCAGGGAGCTGGAAGGAGCAATGACTCGCCTGCGAGCTTATGCAGATTTGAGGGGCATGGTTCTCGACGAGAAATTGGTTGAATATGCCCTGGCAGATCTGATGCCAGAAACCAAAGAAATCGAACCTGAACAAATCCTCAATACCATCGCCCAGGAATATGGCATCTCTATGGAAGATTTGTTGAGCCACAGCCGCAGCCAGCGGGTATCATTCCCCAGGCAGGTGGCGATGTATATGCTTCGGGAAGAAAGTGAATTATCACTGCCCAAGATCGGCGAACTTCTGGGTGGACGAGATCACACTACGGTGATGTACGGTCACGATAAAATAACGGATCTTCTGGAAAGGGATAAAAATTTGCGGCGGAAGATTGTCAACATTCAAGAAATCCTTTACTCCCCCGTTAGCGCCACGGTTTAGGTAATTCGATCCGAAATAAAAAACCTGCTGGAAAAATTCAGCAGGTTTTTTTCTATTTTACTTCTCAGGTTTTTTCTTGGACTTCAATTTCTGGAACCAGGATTTCAATTGCCGGGACCAGCGGAACCAGGGGAATTCAACAGGGGTCGATTCTTCTTCAGGCTCAGGCCAGGGATCGAGATCGAACATTTTTTGAAATATATACATACCAAGCAATTTGAGTGTTGCAACAACCGGAGCAGCCAAGAAGATACCGATCACCCCCATCAGGCTGGCCATGGCCAAAGCTGCAACCAGCACTGCAGCCGGATGAATATCCAGGGTCCGGCCCAAAAAACGGGGAGTGATGTAATTATCAAATATGAAATTGGTGGTCAATGAAATCGCCAGAACCATGATTGAGTACTGCCAGGCGAGCAAACCAAAATAATTTTCCGGCTGTAAAAAAGTTACCAGAACCATCACTATGGATGCAGTCCAGGAGCCAACATAAGGGACAAAAACCGCCAGGCCGGTCAAGGCTGCCAGGGCAATTGAATATCTGACACCCAGTGCGGAAAGTATGATCAGGTAGACAACAAACACCATCACAAAGATAATAAATTGCCCCCGGAAAAATGACTCCCAGATCACACTCAGTTGGCGGGTCATTCGTCGGATATCATAACCATACTGGGGGATCTGATCGAAGGTTATCTTACCCACTCGTTGAGATTCAGAAAGGATGAAATACGCAACAAAAACTATAAAGAAGATCCTGCCTATACTGGCT
>JGI24024J18818_10000136_pt1 | contig 23104 bp, 18 predicted proteins | sample Cruoilmetagenom2_FD_18818 | JGI IMG/M metagenome (IMG submission 18818) | reverse complement strand
TGGGCCATATCACGCCCGACCGCCGGTCCTTCGATTACTCCATTACCGCCGCAGCCAATCGCCAGCATATATCCTTCGATGGGTGTATCACCCAGGATAGGCATAAAGTCTGGCGGTTCTGCACGGTATCCAAGCCAGGAGAAAGCCAGACCAGAATTAAGCAAGCGCGGGGCGTGCTCTTCCAATTCACCGAACAGGAATTCCAAGAAATAATCATCCGTCATTCCAGTTGGAGTTAGCTTATCAGGATCCCAGACACCCGCGTGTACCGGATCATTCAGGTCCATCGTCAGGTGTGCTTTGCAGATGAAGATATAGTCGCCTTCTCGTCTGGCGTAAAAGCGGGGGTACTTCAGAACCGGGAACTCATAGCCGAGTTTTTTATTGGGCGGAACCAGGAAAAAGACTTCCGCTTTGGTATGCCAGATAGGCAGTTCCAGACCGACCATGCGACTCACATAACGAGTCCAAGGTCCGGAGGCGTCAACCACAACATCGAAGTCAAAACTGCCTTTGTCGGTCTCAATCCCTGTGACCCGGTTGCCGGAAATATTAATATCATCGACCTTGGTATACGTTAATACCTTGCCGCCGTTGGCGCGTGTCTTTTTAGCGAAGGTATTTGCAGCCATGGTCGGATCGAAGTAGCCATCATCGGCTGTCCAACCTGCGCCCAGCACGCCTTCCAGGTTGATATCGGGAAAGTGTTTGCGAATTTCATCTGAGTCGGTCAGGTATTCAGCCTCATAACCAGCCGATTTCGCCAGGGCAATACCCGTCTTCGTATAGTGTTCAACCTTCTCGTCCGTGCATACAACCAGGGTACCAGTATGGTCAAACCCGGCTGAACCATGTTCTTCTTTTTCCATTTGCATATAAGTCTGGAAGCCGTACAGGCGCACAGACCAGAACTCGTGCGGCAAGGAGTCATCAAACAGGCAGACCGTACCCGCTGACTTTGCGGTGGTGCCCGAACCGATCTGGTCCTTCTCGAACAGGGTTACATCAATGAAATCGTATAAGCTCAGGTTATAAGCCAAAGCTGTTCCCACGATGCCGCCCCCGATTACTCCAACTTTTTTCTTTGCCATAAATTTCTCCTCTTTCTTGATCGAAGAATTGCATTGTGCGCGACATCTCAGCCGCGCACAATCTAAATTAGTTTTAAGGGATGATCGCCGCCATAACACCTTTCTGAGCGTGCAAGCGATTCTCAGCTTCATTGAAGCACGCTTCCCCCCACTTCCCGTCCAGCACAGCGTCCGATACCTCTGCGCCGCGCTCGCAGGGCAAACAGTGCATGTACTGTGCTGTAGGTTTCGCCAGGTTCATGCGCTTCTCGTCTGCGATCCAATCTGTGTAATTGCCAAACAGTTTCATCATTTCGTCTTTTTGGGGTTCACTGGTGACCGGTGGCAGCAGATCCAGACAAACGTAATTCTTGGCATAGACCACGTCTGCATTCTCGCAGGCGTCTTCCATGTTATCGACAACCTGATAGGAGCCCCCACTGGCTTCCATGTTAGCCTTGATGCCGGCCTCAATCTGCGGGTCTATACGCATCTCGGGTGGTCGGGCGAAAACCACGTCTGCGCCAAACAGGCTGGCAACATACATAAAGTCATGGTGTGGAGCAATCGGTTTCTTGGGGCTGGAGCCATAGGTCCAGGAGACGCCGATCTTGCGACCGCTAAGGTCCTTGCCGAACAACTCCCAAAGCGCCATCGCATCCGCCATACCCTGACAAGGGTGGTAAATATTATCTTCCATGTTAATCACCGGCACTTTCGACCACTTGGCGAACTCCTCAATGATCCGGAAGCCCTTCTCGAATTCCCAATCGACCACATCACCCAGGATGCGGATGGCGAGAGCATCTCCCATGCGTGAGAGCACGCGAGAAACATCTGAAATGCGCTCGGAAGCGTATCCCAGGTCCTCGCCTTCCAGGGTGGGCAAACGGGTAGACGAAGGCTCCAGGAAGTGGGCATGACCGCCCAATTGGAAGATACCGGCCTCGAAACTATTGCGCGTACGCAAGCTGGGGTTGAAGAACATCATAAACAATGTGCGTCGGGGCAGAATATCGTCATGCAGGCGGCGCATTGTGTTTTCCGCCTTCAACTGTAAGCCCAGTTCCAGCATAGTTTCGATCTCAATCTTACTGAAATCCTGCAGGCGCAGGAAATGTCGGTCTTTCAAACCTTCAGTTAACATTATTTACTCCTTTATTTATCAATTTTGATTATTTTCTCAATTCTACGAGTTGAAAAGTTCCAACAGTTCTGCAATGGTCGCCTGGCGCCAATCTTCTTTATGCTCTTCGCGCAGCCGGCGTCGCAACTTCAGTGACTCCTCATCAATCACCCGCGTGGCCTCCGCCGGACGCTCTATCCAGTGTGCGACCTCATTGAATTCTGGATCGAAGAAGACAAAAACCGGGATAGAGTGGTAAAGACCGTCTTTACGGTGAGGTAAAATAAGTTCTGGATAGCTGTCTCGACGGAATATGCGTACTTCCCAGCCAGCCTCTTCTGCCATGCGGATGAGCACCGGAAAGTAATATAAAACATCTCCAGACCACGGCTCAGCGATGACCATGACTTTCAAGTTGGCGGGCATTTCNGCCAGTTGAGCAAACAAATCGTCATCTAACCGCATCTCGATGATATGCTGCCGGTACTTATCGCTCAGCTCATTCGAGCTGGATAGAAATTCTTCAACCGTCTCGCCCTGGTAGAAAAAGTCTTTATCCATCAGCTACCCCTCTCCAAACAATTTGCGCCACTCACGACCGACAATTTCCATCTGGGACTTGCCCCATGTGCGCCGCAACCTGTGTAAGTGGAACATACCGAGCTGCCATTCCGTCATCCAACGGGCAGCAAAGTCGCCTTGAACGGTCTCATCCCAAATCTTCTCGATCTCATCGAGATTAATCACCCGGGGACCGCTCATGCGCACCGCAAACTCACAGGTGCGACTGCTGCGTTTCGAGATATATTCCTCGATTCCAACTTCGTCCATAACGTCCACCACCGAACGCAGCGAGCGAATCGCCTTGGCATATGCAAAGTAGGGAGGGTAACCGTGATCGACCATCACTTCAAAAACCGCACGCATCAGAGCAATCGTGCCACCATACAGGACTTGCTCTTCAAAATTATCACCTTCGGTTTCAGAATCAAACTCCACTTCCACAACACCAACCCGCGTGCTGCCCACACCTTTTGCGAGCGCTAGAACCACTTCCATCGCATCCCCGGTCACGTCCTGGTCCACAGCCACCGCCCCATAAATTCCAGATCCTTGCAAGAATTTTTCGCGCACTAAATATCCAGGTCCATTCGGCACAAACAGCACCACATTCACATCAGATGGCGGCTGGATGGCTCCGTACAAGACATTAAAGCCATGCGCGAAGCTGAGTGTGCTGTTGGATTTCAAGTTCTTATGGATAAACTCACGGTAAACAGTCGGCTGGGCCGGGTCAGCCACCAACATATGAATGACATCCCCCCGGCGGGTGGCCTCATCAATGGCATACACATCGAAGCCATCCTCAACTGCATCATCCCAGTCAGGGAAACGATCGCGCGGACCGGCGCCCACGATGACATCGATACCACTGTCGCGTAAGCACAGCGCCTGGGGACCACCCTGGATTCCATAACCCAGTACCGCTACTGTCTTTCCCTTCAGAACATCCAGGGTTACAACCTCGTCCCGGTAAACTTGATTTAACATTAGAGATTCTCCTTGTATCAATAAGATAAAGCCGAGCAGCTAACTATCAATAAACTGCACGTAATCGCGATTAACATCCTTGTAAAGCAAATAAGCAGACTCATCCCAACCAGTTGCATAGAAGAATTGGGGGCAGTAAGGCGCCATATAGATAAAGTCATCTTTTTGAACTTCAATATAATCACCATTGAGCCAGTAAATCCCGCGGCCATACAACATATACAAACCGTGCTCCATCACATGTGTTTCAACAAAACTGAAATAAACACCCGGATCAAACACCTGCAAGTTAATACCCATATCGAAGCCCATCTCTTCATACGGTGTGAGGTGCTGCTCCATATAGGTATCCACTGGATCCGCGCGTACGTCCTTTTCGTTACCTATGATAGGATCTGGGATCGCGACACCATCAATCTCTTCATATCGCCGTCGGATCCATATCAGACGACTTTGCGCATCCCCAGTGTTCTTGAATTGGTACGCTCGGTGAGGCGGCAGCCAGCAAAAGCCACCTGGCACCATCTTGTGTTTCTGACCGTCCAATTCGAACTCCAAATCACCTTCTAAAACAAATAAGAACTGCTCGAACCCCTCATCTCTTGGGCGTTCAGTCCCGCCTTCTGGTTCCACAAGCAGCTCATGCTCCACGAAACGGGCGCCATGCTGGGGGGTCGACAGAACCTGAGCCTGAACTCCTTTGAAGTGGGGTAGATTGTGCTCCACGCGATTAGCGCGCGGGAAGATCATATACTGACCGGGTTTGTTAATGGCTCTGCACCGTGAAGTGATGTCCGCATCGCTAACAATAATTCTTTCAGACTGTCCCATAACTCTGCTCCTTATTGATCAGATATACCCAATCTGCGCATCGCCAACAAGGTCAGAAAGCGAGTTGCTTCCACCAACTGGTCGATCGACACGTGTTCATCGGCGGCGTGGGCTACCGCTGGAACGCTGGGGCCAAATATAATAATGGGGATACCGTCTTTGGCGAACCAGCGCCCATCGCTGGTCTGTACATAGCCTGTCAGCGGCCGCGGCTCACCACTTACAGATTCCAATGCCAGGTTTGCCAAAGTCACAAAGGGATCGCTGGGCGGTGTATCGATATTAGCCGCCACCTCTCCGCTTGAATACAATTCATACCGCAAAGGCTCAACTTGGGCAGCAAACTCATCTAGCAATTGCCTGATCTCCTCCATGGCCGTCTCACGGGTTTCTCCCGGTACCAGCCGCCGATCCATTTCAACCTTGCACCTTTCAGGAACGATTCCCCACTGGAGACCTCCGGCGATCTTACATACACATAACGAAGGTGGAGGCAGGTATGGATGGGTACGCGATCCTAATTGCGGGAAAAGTTTCTCCTGCAACCACACCAGGGCACGCGCCGCTTTGAGCACAGCATTCTCGCCCTCCCAAGGTGTAGCTCCATGGGCGCTTTTTCCATATACTGTCAGGTCAATTCCACAAGCCACCCGTTCCGCGATGGCTACATGGTTATTGGTTTGCTCACCCACCACCAAAGCATCGGTTTGGATTACTCCTTCGCTATGTAACCAGTGAGTACCGTTTAAACCGCCAAATTCTTCATCTGAAACCACAACAAGACGCAGCTGACCTGCCAACTGCAAACCAGCTCGTGCCAGAGCCACAAGCGCCATCGTCTGGGCTGCGACACTACCTTTGTCGTCGCCCGCACCGCGCCCATAAATGTATCCATCTTTTATTTCACCACCAAAGGGATCAACCGACCATCGCTCCAGCTCGCCTGGGGATACCGTATCGATATGAGAGTGGTACATCAAGCGCGTACGCCCGCCCTGATCTCCTCCAAGACTGGCGATCAAATTTGGCTGGTGTTCCTCGCGGGAAGCCAGCTCGAATGCCACACCTGCTCCAGACAGCTTTTCTACCAAAACGTTCACCGCCGCCCGGCAATCCCCAGGCGGGTAATCACTACGCTGCTGGATTATTGCTTGCAGAAACGCTACCACCTCATCCCCGTCAATCGTGGCAAGCACTTCTTTCTCTCGGGTTCTTAGATTCATTTCCGACATTTGGACGCCAACACTGGAAAATTCAATGGATTACTAGTAAGAGTAAGCATACTGCCGACTCAAAGCCTTTCCGAACCCGGGCTTAGCTACGATTTTTCCATGCTGGAAAACCGGCTGTCCGCGCACAAAGGTTTGCTCCACTTTCCCTTTGAAGGTATACCCAATATAGGCACTGTGCTTGTTTTTATACAGCAAATCTCCAGTGGAAAGCCTCCATTCCTCATCTAGATCAATAACGGTCATATCCGCATCCGAGCCAGGTTGTAGTGCACCTTTCCGGGGATAAAGACCGAAGATGCGCGCTGGATTGGCAGATATTAAACGCACAAGATCTGGGAGTGGCAAGCCGCGTTTGTGTACACCTTCTGTCAATAAAGCTGGCAGCATGGTCTGGACACCCGAGATACCCCCCCAGGCCTTCCAAATATCCTGCATTCCAGGAGCTTTATCATCCCAGAGACAGGGTGAATGGTCGGAAGCGATCGTATCGACTAACCCAAACAACACGCAGTCCCACATCTCGTCCACAGTATCACGCGAGCGGATCGGTGGCGCACATTTGGCAGCAGGTCCTATCCGTTCATAATCGGTGTGGTCAAAAAACAGATAGTGGGGACAGGTCTCCGAAGTAACATTAAAGCCCTTCCTTTTGGCATCAACCACAGCCCGAATTCCATCCGGAATGGTGATATGCACGATATGCAGGTTTCCATTTGCGTACCCGGTCCAGTAAATGGCTCTTTGAATAGCTTCCAGTTCCGATTCAGGAGGGCGCGACTCGTACCAGGCGGAGCGGTTAGTTCGACCTGCAGCGCGTAATTGTTGACCCAGGTATCTTGTGACGTACTCATTCTCGGCATGCACGCCGATCAAATTTCCCAATTCGCCAGCACACTTGAGTCCTGCGTAAAGTACATCATCGTCTACCCGCTCGAAATCCACCCCACTATTGCTCATAAAGGCTTTAAACCCGATCACACCGCCGTTATGCAAACCAGGCAGGTCCTCCAGGTTATCGTCCACTAAACCACCCCAATTTCCATAATCTACGATGGCTTTGTTTTCGACTACCTGGCGTTTCTTATTCAGCAGGTCACGATTAATTGTAGGTGGCGTGGCGTTAAGCGGCATTTCCAAGATCGTTGTCACGCCACCCGCCGCGGCAGCCATGCTTCCCGTTTGGTAACCTTCCCAATCCTCTCGACCTGGCTCGTTAAAGTGAACGTGGTCATCGACAACCCCAGGCAAGAGTATCTTCCCACCCAGATCGATTACCCGCGCCGCATCGATCGAGACATCTCCCTCAACAATCTGCACAATTTCCTCGCCCACAATAAGGACGCCGCCATCAAACACACCTTCTTCGGTTGCTATTTTTGCGTTTTTTAGATACAAATCTGTCATACAAATATTCCTTAATTATTTCGGCCTCAGTAAAGAAACAATCCCAGGAGAATTCTCCCTTATGGAACTATCCAGGTGCCAGTTTCGCCAGCCAGAGCGCGGCCAATATTTTCCGGATCAGTGATAATCGCGTTCTTACCACCGCGTTCAATGAACCAGATGCAGGCTTGGATCTTGGGCGCCATGCTACCTTTAGCAAAATGAGTACCCTCTGCTAGATAAGCTTTTACCTCTGCCACTGTTACCCTATCGATCCACTGCTGATCCGGCTTACCGAAATTTAGCGCCACTTTTTCTACTGCTGTACTTATTATCAGCAATTCTGCACCGATGACATTGGCTAATAACGAAGAGGCGAAGTCTTTATCGATCACGGCCGCGATACCCTTTAAATTACCCGAAACATCTGCAACGACCGGAATGCCGCCACCACCAACCGTGATCACACACATTCCCAGGTTAATCAAAGCCTTTACCGCAGTCTCTTCGATGACACGTGTAGGTAATGGTGAGGGCACCACCCGGCGCCAACCTCGCCCGGCATCTTCGACTACGCTCCAGCTTTCCCTCTTACTCTTCTCCACCGCCTGCGCTTCTTCCATAAAAGATCCGATAGGTTTAGTGGGGTTCTGGAAGGCCGGATCGCTGCGATCCACTTCCACCTGGGTCACCACTGTTGCTGCTTTCTTGCCGATACCGCGTTCGAGAAATTCATTATATAAACTCTGCTGCAGCATATAACCGGTCGCCCCTTGTGTATCAGCCCCACAAACATCCAGAGGTACCTCATGGATTCCTTCTATCTGGTGGGCAAGCTCTGACCTTCGCAAAACAAACCCAACTTGCGGACCATTGCCATGACCAATAGCTACTGTCCAACCTTGTTGGATCATGTCAGCAATATGTTTACATGTCTCATTAACAGCCTGAATTTGATCCTCTATCGACTGGTGAGCCTTATCCTTTACGAGGGAGTTCCCTCCAATTGCGATTACTGCGACTTTATCTGGCATTGTTATTGATTCCTTAAACTAGTTGCATAAGCCTCAGAACCCAATTGGACACCACAGCATGAACTTGGGTCAGAGCCCAATTGATCCGGTGGCAAAATTAGCACGGTCTTATTTCCACCTTGTTGGAGGAATTGTTTACTGGCAAGCAGCTTATGACGCATTGTATCTTCCATCTCGCTTCCCATGATTAAAGTATCAATCCTCTCCAAGTCGATTTCTTGCAACCCATCCGTCAGGTTAAGGTCATAAGAACCGACAATTCGGTCGCGGGATGAAATAAAGATAATCAAATCGCAAGCGATTTCTTGGGCGATAAGCACACAGGTAAATGCCTTATCCACTATCGCTTCAACTCCAATCAAATTTCCATTCTCATCTGATCGCACAGGAATCCCGCCCCCTCCAGCACATATCACAATCACCCCTCGCTCCAACATATACCTCACTAGTGTTGCTTCGATGACCCTCTTTGGCATCAAACCAGGCACAACACGCTGGTAGCCGAGACCAGGGATCAATTTGAACTCCCAACCGCGGTTGTGTTGATCAGCTTGCACTCTCTCCCAGTTGAAATAGGGACCAATTCCTTTCGTGTAGGGGGGCGAAACTAAATCAGCTCCATTAACCTCAACTTGCGTTATCAAGGTTACAATTTCCATCTCTATCTCATGCTGGTATAGCCAGTTTGAAATCGCCTGCTGGAGCATATACCCGGTAGCCCCTTGTGTATCCGCGCCACAGATGTCCAGCGGCAGTGAATGTACGACGTGCCTGGCAGCTTCCCCTCTGAGGAGCATATAACCAACCTGTGGGGCATTGCCATGCAGAATCACCAGTTCGTGACCGTTATCCAGCAATACGCCCAATCTGCCCACAATTTGGGAGATGGCATCTTTTTGCCCCTGCATGCCTTGGTCTGGGTCTTCCGTAACCAGAAGGTCGCCGTCAATAACTACAACCAATTTCATGAATAATCCTTATCTACTGATCAGAAAATTTACCTTTGTAGAACAACGCGTTTCCTATCACCAATTACAAGCCGATAACACTGACAACCAGCGCCATGCGGATTGATACGCTGTAAGCAATGGCCTCAAAATACTGTTGGCTGGGTGAAGTATCGATACGCAGATCCATCTCACCATCCCGGCGCGGTAATGTGTGGGTGACCCGTATGATCCTGCCCGTCTTGCGAAACTCTTGGTCTACAGTCTCATAACGCACGTAATAATCATCCATGAGTTTCTTGAAGGCTTCCGATTCCGGTCCTTTGGGGGCACTGCAACCAGGCAAATAGACAAGATCCACATCGCTGATCAGCTCGTTAAAGCCATCCTGGTCCAAATCAAATACCTCTTCAACGTTGCCGTCGACACTTGCCAATTTTTCCATCACTTCCGTCGGCGTACGGTTAACTTTCGGACTTGCCAGGGTGACTTCAGCACCCAGACGAGCTAAACCGTATGCCATGGAATGACCAGTACGCGCCGCATCCAGATCTGCGCTGGCAACGCACACCTTTAGATCTTCTACCCGTCCATGGGTCCGCCAAAGTGTATATATATCGAGTAGAGCCTGGGTCGGGTGTTCCCAATCGCCAAATCCGCCATTGATCACGGGTGCCTCGGAGAAGCTCACACCCTCACGCGCTTGAACATCGTCCGGGTGGCGCAAGACGATTACATTGGCATATTTTGAGACAACCTTCATCATGTCTGCCAGGCTTTCTTCTTTGGCAGCCGAAGAAGTGACCATCGGGTTAGCCTCGCTGATAACCGCTCCCCCCAGCCGGTGCATCGCGGTCTCAAAACTCATTCTGGTCCGGGTGCTCGGCTGGAAGAAAAGCGTAGACATCACATTGCCCGGCAGCAAATCGATCTTGGAACGGTTCCAGGGCTCCAGCACGCGTGCCAATTGGAATAAACCGTAAATTTGGTCGTTGGTCAGATCATTGATTGATAACAAGCTCCTTCCCTCAAAACCAATCTCGCTGACCAGTGACTCAATTGTATTGATCTTATTTGTAAATTCCATAGTGTCTCCCTTTCATTAATACTAAGAGATTTAATAAATTATCCACGGTAGATTTCAACACGTTTCAACCTTGATTTGTGGTAGAAGTGATCCATAAAATATTATGCCAATGTAAGCTATACACTCCTTTTCTAATCTAGCATAAAAGCAATTAGGGATGCATAAAGAATGCATAAAGAAGTTGAAAAGATGGATGTGCACTCAAAATATCACTCATCAAGTGTAGGCAACCAACGATTTAATCCAAACTCCTCCACTATCTCCTCAATGAAATCCTGATGGTAAATACAAGCGGTATCGATATCCAGATATGCTTGCTGGTATTACGAAGGTTTGCCTCCGCATGCCCCAGGCTTTGGGTAACTCAACGTGAGCGTGAGAAGAATCGATGGTCATTATTATCATGAGGTAATTTTATTACCCAAATCCCACTCATTTCCGCCGGAGGTTACAATCCCAAATACGCCTCTCGCACATGGTCATTTTCCAGCATTTCCAGTCCTGTACCGTGCATTACAACCCGTCCATTCTCCAACACAAAAGCCCGGTCGGAAATTTCACATGACATGCGCACATTCTGTTCAACCAACAACACAGTAACACCCAGGGTCTTATTAATGTGCTTCACCATATCAAAGATGGATTGAACAAGCTTAGGCGCCAACCCCAACGATGGTTCATCGAACATGAATAATTTTGGACCAGCCATCAAACCGCGTCCCACTGCCAACATTTGCTGCTCTCCACCAGATAAAGTTCCTGCCATCTGAGCTGAACGTTCTATTAACATTGGAAACAGCTCATATACTGAATCGAAACGTTCATTGACGGTGTTTTTATCTTTTTCGAGATATGCACCCATTTCCAGATTTTCACGCACACTCATATCCGGAAACAATAAGCGCCCTTCCGGAACCTGGACGATACCTCTAGCAACAACCCGATCGGGATTCAGGCGGCTTATGGTCTCATCTTCAAATGAAATTGATCCTTTGAAAGGTCTCAACAAACTGGAAATCGTCTTCAACAAGGTCGTTTTACCAGCGCCGTTGGCTCCAATTACTGCGACAAGTTCACCCTCTTGGATATCCAATGAAACTTCATGTAGAACTTGGACATCTCCATATGCAACATCAATATTTTCAACCTTTAACATCGATCTCCACCTCTCCCAGATAAGCATCGATCACTGCTTTATCTTGACAAATATCTTGGGGTTCACCTTCAGCTATTTTTTCCCCATGGTGGATAACAACAATACGCTCGGCAAGCGACATAATCACCCTCATCACATGCTCTACAAGTAGTAATGCTATACCTTGTTTACTGACTTGACGCACAAGATCAATCATATTGTCAGTCTCAACCGGTCGCAGCCCCGCCATGGCTTCATCTAATAAAATAATCTTTGGATCCGTGGCCAGCGCTTTGGCGACCTCTAATCGTTTCCGATAGGCTACAGAAAGACTGCTGGCAGTCATATCTACCACATCCTGCATACCCAGAAACTCGATGATATCCTCAGCTTTCTGACGAGATTCGCGGCGATTATTTGTACGGTTATATGCCCCCACCATGACATTATCGCGCACACTGAGTTGGGGAAAAGGCTTCACCACCTGGAAGGTACGTGTCAGCCCCAGTTTGCAGACTACGTCAGGTCTCAAACCTGAGATAATCTTGCCTTTAAAAGTTATATCTCCTTCGTCGGGTTTGTAAAAACCTGAGATCATATTAAAGGCAGTCGTTTTCCCCGCTCCGTTAGGACCAATCAAACCTATAATTTGGCCTTTTTCCAAACTCAAGCTCAAATCATTCACAGCGACGAGACCGCCAAACCGTTTTGTAATTCCAGTTACTTCAAGCAGCGCCATTCTGATCCTCTCCTGGTTCTTCCGAGGTGAAACGCCTGATAATCCAACAATAGATAGTATGTAGTACTCCGGTCACGCCACGAGGCATGAACATGATAGTCAATACCAAAAAAGCTCCATAAACGATCAGGCTGCTTCCGCTGCGCCCTTCTGTAAGAGCGCCACGCATAATCTCGGCAAAAGGCTTGTTGAGAAGAGCGCCCACGAGCGGTCCAGCTAAACTGCCCAACCCACCGATGATTGGTCCTGCCATAACGATCTCTACATTTAATCCCAGATTGAAAACCTGAGGAGGCTCGATAAAAGTCACATACATCACATAGAAACCACCACCAACCCCAGCCATAGCAGCCCCTATTACAACCGCCAGCGTCTTATAAAGCGATGTATTCACACCCAACGCAGCAGCAGCATCTTCATCTTCCCGGATTGCCAAAAAGTACTTGCCCATTTTTGAACGATAGATACGGTACTGCACCAGCAGACCAATTACCACCAGTCCGAGTGCAATATAAAGGTAGGGCTCTTTATCAGCAAAGATCATCTTGTCGAAAGATGGTTCGGTAAGCCGGAACCACATACCCACCGCACCTCCTACGAATTTCCATTTAAGAAACAAAGTCCTCAGCGCCACCATCAAGGCGATTGTGAAAAGAGCAAAATAGTCGACTTTCAATCCATAGCGTAAGGTAATCAAAGCCACTACAATCCCAAACAGCCCGGCTACCAACCCTGCTATCAATAATCCAACCCATGGAGAAACGAGGTAATAATTAAATAGGACTATCGTTGTATATGCACCTATTCCTAAAAATATTATTTGGGCGATTAAAAGCTGCCCTGTGAAACCAGCAACAATGTTCCATGAGATACCGATAAAAGCATATATTGCCGCCAGGATAAGGATGCCCAGATAATAGGTTGAGTGAATAAATAAAGGAGCCAGGGCGAGTAAACCAACCAGCAAAAAACAGATCAACATTTGGGTACGATCCCAGTCTAGGAGAACACCACGAAACCAGTTGCGGACTGGACCGTTTGAGGGGTTTTTTGAGTTTTCAGCAGTCATGCGCGTTTCCTCCCGAAAAGTCCAGCCGGTCTGAACAACAGGATGAGAATAAAGATAAGCATACTGGCAATAATTTTTACATCGCCACCCAAATAAAACCCAGCAAACGCTTCAACAACACCGATGATCAACCCACCCAGGAATGCGCCGATGAAATTACCCATTGTGCCTAAAACCACCACCACGAAGGCGATCACCGAATAGCTTTGTCCCATAGTTGGTATCATTCTATGGTTAGGTGCCAGTAATGCACCGGCAACAGCGGTTATGGCTGCACCTATACCAAAGGTTAAGTAGTAGATAAAAGTAACATTGATACCCATAAGCCGGGCTGCGTCGCGTGATTGTGAGACTGCGCGAATGGCTTTTCCTGTTCTTGTATAGTGTAAGAACAAGTACAGAAAAAATGAGATCGCCATCGAGGCGAAGAAAGCCACGAGCCGGGCTATGGCGAAACGCAGACCAAATGCCGAAATCACTGCCGTCTCATACGGCACATGAATAGCCTTTGGTTCAGCGCTGAAGAAGAATTGAACCAAACCAACAAGCAGCATACCAACACCAACCAGCAAGATAATCTGGTTCAACGGATGGGCATCCAATACTCGTTGTACCAACCCTCGCTGGATGAGAGCTCCCAGGCCAAAAATGAGCACAAACGCTATGGGAATGATCAAATAAGGATCGACACCAAAGAGGGAATACCCCAAAAAAGCAACATATATACCCAACATCAGAAACTCGCCATGGGCAAAGTTCACGATCACCAAAACGCCATAAATCAATGTCAGGCCAATAGCTACCAGCGCGTAAATACCGCCCGTAAACAAGCCATTTACGATGATCTGAAAGAAAATTTCCGGGCTCACAAAACTCTCCTTTTATAAATTGTTATTAGCGGCTCAAAAGAAACTGCCTGAAACCCTGGAGCGCCGTCGCCAGGACTAAAACCAACCCCTGCATCGCAAACTGCCAGTGGATCGGCAGTCCCAGCACAACCACCAGATTCAGCAGTAGCACCAACAAAGCCACACCAGCGGCCGTTCCGAAGAGGTTGCCGCTCCCACCTGTGAATGCCGTACCACCTACGATCGCAGCCGCAATCGAGTTCATGTTATAGTCCGCGCCAAGACGTAAATCTACGTACCCAATATATCCGCTCAAGACTAATCCACCCAATATGGCCAGTACAGAGCAGATCGTGTGGGCGGCAATCATGACCCAATCCACGGGAATACCGGCATACCTCGAAGCAAACGGATTACCACCGACAGCATATATCCAACGCCCAAAGCGGGTTTTTCTCAGTAGGAAGATAAAGATAATATTGACGATCAACCAGACAATCAGGGCTGCAGGAATAAACCCAACCGACTCAATGCTAATCATGCGCAGAAAGACTGGTACTGTACCGCTGGCCTGGCCTTTTGTGTATGCCAGCCGGGCGCCCTGGATAAATACAAGCATACCGAAAGTGGCGACAAAAGGTGGGACTCCCCGCTTGGTAATCAGAAACCCGTTTATCAGACCAATCGCTGCAGCAACTGCCAGGGCTTGCATCAATGATACGATCAATGAACTTCCTGCTTCAGTTTGTACTACGATCACCGCTCCTAACGCCAGGACCGCACTGACAGAAAGGTCAATTGAACGCACCAGTAAGACCAGGGTCTGCCCGACTGCAACTATCCCTAACACTGCGAACTGGATGCCGACAGTCCTGAGATTGGTTGGGTTATAGAAAACGGGGGCAAATATGGCCGCTACAATTAAAACGGTACATACCATAATCGGCGCGGCCCATTGACCCGCCAGGTCCACAATGTGCACTAAGCGCGGTGTTGGTCGAAAGCTCGAAAGGCTAGAACTAAACCAACTTGATTTAGGAGATGTGGATTTCATCCGGACCTCACTGTCCTAGGAGATCGATACGCTGCTACAGCGATGAGCACCACAAAACCAAGCAGCAACTGCTGGTAATAAATATTGACCTGCATGAGGTTGAATACATTCGACAAAATCGTCAATAAGAGTACTCCACCCAGAGTCCCAACAATCGAACCTCTCCCTCCGTATAAGCTAATACCTCCCACTGCCACTGCCACGATCGATTGGAAGGTCATGCCTTCAGCGGTGCCAGGATCACCGACGCCCATCCGAGACAGGACAAACAACCCGGCTAGAGCGGCGAAGAAACCACTCAATACATACGCCCATACAAGCGTGCGGTTTACTCGGATGGCTGAAAGCCGGGCGATACGAGGCGAACCACCGACGGCGTACAACGCTCGACCAAGGCGAATGCGCGTCGTAAACAACCAGACTAAAAACCAGATTATGGCCATCACAATCACGTTTACCGCGATTATGCCTATCTTGGTGTCGTAAATCCGCAGGTATTCGCTGGGGATTCCTCGAATTGGTGTGGTTGAAATCGCAAGATTGACTCCCCGGAGTATAAAGGCTACTCCAAACGTGATAATAAAGGGATTGGCGTGGGTGCGAGTTATCAAAAGACCATTCACTCCACCTAATGCCACTCCGACAACTACACCTAATAATATTAATGGCAGGATTAAACCGGGATCACTATTGAACATAGCGAACAGTGTCGCGATCACAAGCGCGACGGTCCGTGCCATCATGTCAATAGAAATATCCATCCCGCCGGTCAGGATGACCATACTCTGTCCAATGGCCAGTAAACCTAGAATAATTGACTGCCTAAGGATATTGGAAATATTCGAAGGCGTGCGAAATGTATCCGAGAAGATTGTCGCCGTACCTGCAATCAGGATGATTAATCCGTAGATCAAGAAAATCGAACCATTCTTGCGAACGAATGCCATCAATTTGCTTGAACTGGAGGCGACACTCGCACTGGCTTCATCAAATGTCACGGCCATAGTTCATCCTCTCTCGACAATAAAATTTCATAAATCCACCCCCCCCTGAACTGGAACTTCAATTTCTTCGGTGGCAGTAGCNAGTCGCATGATCGCCTCTTCCGAAAAATCTTTTCGTTCCAATTCACCCGCGACTCGCCCTTCAAAAAAGACCAGGATGCGGTCACTCACACCAATAAGCTCAGGTAGTTCTGACGAGGCCATAATCACACCCACGCCGCTGTAGGTCAGTTCTCGGATACGCTGATAGATTTCAGCTTTTGCGCCCACATCTATGCCGCGCGTCGGCTCATCGAATATCACCAATTTGGGGTTCGTCAACAGCCATTTTCCGATAACAACTTTTTGCTGGTTGCCGCCGCTTAAACTATCAGATAAGATATTTGGGTCTGGCGGTTTGATTTGAATATCTTCCACCATACGTTTGACAGCTTGTTTTTCAATTCGCGAGCGCAGAACACCCCTCCGAACAAACTCCATCAAATTCGGAAGAGCAAGATTGAAACGCATAGATTGATTCAGCACCAGACCATATGCTTTGCGGTCTTCAGGGACCAGGACCAGACCAACTCGAGAAGCACTTCCTGCCGTTTTTGGCGCCGGCTTGCCAAGGTAAGCAACCTCACCGCCCTTAATATCTGCCAGCCCAACTAATGCCCTGCAAACTGTCGTACGACCACTTCCGCCTAATCCAGCCAATCCAAGTACTTCGCCCTCACGCACATGAAGAGTAACCCCAAAGACCGTGCCATCTATGTCAAGATCACTCACCTCCAACAAGACATCCCCAGGTTGGTTGTCCGATGGGGGATACATGTCGGTTAGCTCTCGACCGACCATTAAACGGACAAGTTCAGAGTGATTCGTTTCCGCTACATTTTTAGTAGCCATAAGCTGACCGTCCTTGAGGACGGTGACACGATCTGCCAGCTCAAAAACCTCGTTGAGACGATGTGATATATAAATAATGCCATGACCATCAGCCCGCAAAAAACGAATGACAGAAAAAAGGCGCTCTAACTCGCGGCTGGGGAGAACTGCCGATGGCTCATCCATAATAATGATATGCGCATTAGTAGCCAATGCTTTGCTGATTTCTACAATCTGCTGCTCTCCAACAGTCAGGTTTTTTACTAATTCATTCGGATTTATGCTGTTTTGCGTTCCCAACCGTTCGAGGAGCTCATAAGTTTTCTTACGACGAGCCCCCATATCAATTAGATTCAATCGACCTCGAGGTTGGTCGCCTATAAAAACATTCTCTGCCACAGATAATTCCGGCAGGATATTGAATTCCTGGTAAACGACGCTGACACCTAAATTACGCGCCTGTTCGGGTCTCAGGCTTTGATACTCGCTCCCCCCAACTTCGATGGTACCCTGATCGGGGAAATATGCGCCTGTAACCACCTTAATGAGGGTGGATTTTCCAGCGCCGTTCTCTCCAACCAGCGCATGCACTTCGCCCCCTCTGAGATCAAATGATACGTCTGCCAGGGCGTGTGTGCCGCCAAAAGTCTTATCGATACCGTGTAACTTAAGTATCGTACCGTTGGGTTGACTTACGTCTGAGGATGCTTCCATAGCGCTAACATTGCCTCACTGTTCTGTCCTTGCCTATTAATTTCATATAAATTATTGCTGAATAAGATTGCTGGTATGTTTAACTTGTATGTAACTGCGCCTGCCGGGATTTTATCTCCGGCAGGCGCTTACAACTGGTAATGCTCAGAAAATCATTTGCGCTCGAAACCTCCGTCGAGATAGTATTGCAGGTCGACTGTCATCGGGGGGATGAAGTCATCGTTCAGTTCTGGAACGTACCAGATCAAACCATCTGCTTCAGTATAAGGATCGGCGCCGTCCATCAATGTCCGCAGGCTGATGAACTTAGTTATGCCATCTTTACCTTCCAGGATATCAACCGCTGTCTGTAGACACCACTTGGACATGGAAGGCGGGTCTGGCGCTCCGACGAATTCGTAGCCGTGTTCCTCCGCCAGCCGCAGGAAGCCGTTGGGGACGTTTACCATGGCGTATTTGGGCGGTTCCAACCCGGCATCTTCAAATGCCAGAGCTGCACCGAGCGCCATCTCACCACCACCAGCCCACACACCGTCAATCTCCGGATGGGCCGCCATCAAGGCTTCCATCTTCTGCTTGGCGGTAGCGATATTCCATTGCGCGTATTCTTCGGCAATGATCTCGATATCCGGATAATTAGCCAACGCATCCAACGCCGCCTGCCGCCAGGTCTCAGTTGAATCGACTCCGGCGATGCCGTTGAAGAATACAACCTTACCTTGTCCGTCAAGCAGTTGCGCCAGGCCATCACCAGAGCGGTAGGCAACTTCGTAGAAGTCAATGTCAACTCGTGAGGTGAAATTCTCGCTCTCTATACCGTTGGCGCACAACACTACCGGGATACCAGCGTTCACGGCGCGCTCGATCACCGCAACAGAAGCTGCNCGTCCGAGCGGCTCCACNACGATCGCATCCGGGCTTTGCTCGATGAAATTCTCGATATCGCTGATCTGCTGATTGGAATCATTNGTGATCGCTGTGATCAAAGGNTTCGACAGCACGCCTTCTGCCAGCAGCTCTTCACCATACGCCGCAATGGACACATTATAGGTGTTGCCCCATCCNTTNCTNGTGTCCTGCTGTGATACTGCGATTACGTACGGTCCTTCCTTGGCATACACCGAAGTATCCACCGGTGTCTCCGCATCCTTTAAGAGCGCCCTGGAGTAGTCCGAATCTAGCGCTGGGTCATCTGCTTCGGCGGGGGCTTCGATTTCGGTGAACTCAATCCCCTCACGCTCATCCCAGCCAGGAACTGGCCAGAGTGCTTCGGCAGCTGCTAATTCTGGAGGCCAAATGGCTACCATTTGACCATCTTGCCATTGTCCGATAACCGTTGGTGCCTGCTCGAGACGACCCTTTTCATCGAACGAGGCTTCAGGCCACTGGAAGTTCCATTCCCCTTCAGTGAAAGTCTCAGTGCGGAACACTTCAGCGAGGACTTTGGGATCGGTTGAGCATGCCACTTCTAAGGCATCGGCTAACAGCCAGGTGGAGGCGTAGGTTGTGTTGTAAGTGCCGCCCAGATCCTGACCTGTGTATTCCTTAAAGGCGGCTTTAAAATCTTCGTCGACCGCCAGTTGGCTAACGGGGGCAAAATCCATCGTAAAGATGATGCCTTCAACGTTCTCGGCACCCGTTTCGTTCAGGAAGAAGGATGTCGCGAATCCAGAGCCGAGCGTGATGATGCCATACTTCGGCCAGTAACCCTGCTCTTTTGTCTGCTTGACCAGCGTGGGTGTTTCGGCGTTGCCGAGCAGGAACCAGACATCCGGGTCAAGCTGCTTGACACGCAAAATGGTGTCAGTGAAGTCGTTGGTGTTAGCATCGTAAGTGAAGCTTTCTAAAAGTTCCATCCCTGCGTCGGGTATTGCATTGCTCCATATCTCTTCAACTTCGGCACCGAAGGTAATGTTGGGGACCGTGATTAGCGCAGTCTCGGCACCGTTCTCCTTTGCCCAATTTGCATCATCTATGCCCCAATTCTGCATTAATGACACAGTTTGGAATACATATTCGAGACCACGTGCCGTGATTGTGCCATCCAGTGAGTTGGGGACAATGTAGGGAACCTCGTACTTTTCAGAGATTTCAGAAGCTGGTACAGTCGTACCAGAGAGTGCCGAACCCATCACTGCGACTACACCTTCTTGAGTGATCAGGCGCTCCATTTCGGAGTTACCTTTCTCGGCACTGCTCTGTGTGTCACCTGTCACCAGTTCGAGCTTAGCTCCGCCCAGGCACGCGATCCCGCCTGCTGCGTTGATCTCATCGATTGCCATCTGGTGGGACTTTACATACGGATCACCCGCCCAGCCAGCATCGTTACCGGTTAATGGGTACAAAGCGCCTACTTTTACTACATCCACCATTTCCGCAGGTTCTTCAGGTGCCTCAGCTTCAGAGGGTTCCTCAACCTCTGGTTCCGCAGGTGCCTCTGTAGGCTCCGGTTGCGACACACACGCAGACAACACGAATGCCAGGATGAATGTGAATACTAGAATCTTTGACAAAAAAGTTGCTTTCTTCATTTATATCTCCTCGTTTTATGGATTAGTAAGGAATGGACATGTCTTTTTTATTCTCTCATGCTATCACTATTCAAATTCCCATCACCTCCTATAAAAAAAGAAACAAGCGCAACTTCCCTGTCTCGCAACGAGTAGGTCAACAGTTTCCCCCTCGATAAATGACGGTGTTACGCTTATAAACTTGCATTGGATTATATCGAGCCAGATATTTCAAATTCGGGTATCTACGTGTATATAAATTTAACACAAACACGCTAAGGAGCACATAAATAATTCGTAAAGAAAGTATAAAAACGCACGATTTAGTACACTCCGTTTCTCAAAGATATTAAACAGTTGAGGGAACAATACCCAAAAAGATGAACTCAATGTAATATGAAAGATTAACCCTCAACCCAACGATTCATTCCGACATCCGTTTTTGCACAACGCAGGTACATCTCTCGATAATAAGGTTCAAGCCTGCGTGCTGCTTCCCAGGTTTTCTCCATATCCTTGCTATATGATTTCATGATCTCGCGTGCTTCCTCCTTTATTGCTTCCTCATCAACAGTAAGCAGTTTCCCATCTTTGTAAACCACTTCGCCCGCGACCATGGTCAATACTACGGACGAACCAGTTTCGCAATAAATTAACTGCCGGTAAATGTCATTAAGGGGAGTAAAATTCAGCGTATTTAAATCGACCAAAATGAGGTCTGCCTCATATCCAGGCGCAAGAACACCAACCTGGTCGTCCATGCGCATTGCCCGCGCACCTCCGCGAGTAAGGCACCACAAAATTTCCTGAGCCTTCGGCCAGTTGCTGTATTCGGGTTCTGTGATTGAGTGGATTAAACCAGCTAATTTAGCTACGATCCACATGTTGTGGGTATCATCCGTACAGGCTTCGTCACTCCCCAGGCAAATATTAATTCCAGCGTTCGCATGACGGCGGAAAGTCATTACCCCGCTCCCTAATCTGAGGTTGCAGACGGGGTTATGAGCTACTGAACATCCTGCGGTTGCCATCAACTCCACATCAAAATCATCCACCCAGATTGCATGGATAACGACGACCCTTTCATCTAAGAAGCCCAGGTCATTGGCATAGCGTACCAGGGACTTGCCGTATTTGATTTCACCAAACACACGCTGGAGCTTGGTTTCCAAGATATGCATGTTCAAGGGAATATCGTACTCTTTGCTCAAATCGGACAGGGCAGCGAAATAATCTACTTTTACCCTGTGGGGTGTCGATATCGATGCTCCAGCCCGCACCCGACCNCCGCTGGTGTTATGCCATTTGTCCAGCAGATANTGATAAAGTTCTAGTAGTTCCTGGGTCTGCATAATTGGCGCGTTCTCCATACCTTCACGAATTCTGTCAGGGAGTAAATCGTAAAGGAATGGGAATTTCTCATATTCAACTACGTTTGGTTGGTCGAGAGTTGCCACACAACGGATGCCGCTGTCCGTGTAAGACTGCATCAATCCATCGATCGCCTCTGGGGAGGGTACTGGGACGTAGAATGCATCATCCTGTACTGATGTTATGCCCAGTTTGAGCATTTCCATCGTTCCCAACATCGTACGCACATAATTGGTACGATAATCCGGTGGATTATCGCTCAGAGGCGGCACTTCATAAAGCATGAAGATTTCTAAAGGCAAGTTATCCAGAGTGCCTCTTACAAAATTTCCCGGTGTGTGCACGTGTGCATTCACTAATCCTGGCATGGCGAGCTTTCCCGCCGCGTTGATGATATGCAAGTCAGGCTCGTTTTCAGGGACAGGCAAATCTGGTCCGATGGACTCGATTTTCGAACCACGGACTAAAATATCCGCTCGTTCGATTTCACTGAGTTGGTTATCTAAGGTCAGGATATGGGCATTACGAAAAAGTGTACTCATTCAAATATCTCCTGGGTGCCAATTTTCTGCTGGTTGCCCTGTGTTGTGGATCCAATTGAGCAGTGCTTCTATAGCAACAAGAACCTTTCACAAAAAGGGATGTTGTGGGAATGTCACGTCCTCCCACAACACACACTCTATCCTTTAAAAAAGAATAAAAATTAGAAGTGTGTGGGATCGTATGGTTTTGCATATTCCTTTGGAGCCTTTGTCTTTCCAACCAACCCAGCTAAAGCAGCGATCGTGAGCAGATAAGGTAGCATAAGGTAAAATTGATAAGGTAGTGCAGAACCAAATGTTTGAGCTCTTAATTGCAATGCATCAGCCGCCCCAAACAACAAACATACTCCGGCAAAAGAGAAGGGGTTCCATTTGCCAACCACCAATGCTGCCAGTACGATAAAACCACGGCTAAGTGTCATGTTAGGAACAAAAAAACCCAGGTCGTTCAATGCCAACGCCGCGCCTCCCAACCCAGCGAAAAGTCCGCCAAGCAAGACCCCGATATAACGAAGCCGGATCACGGAGAGACCAGCGGTAGCCACTGCTTTTGGATTTTCACCAACCGCTCGCAGGTTTAACCCCCAACTGGTCTTGTACAGAATCCACGCAGAAACCGGGGTTAATATAAAAGCCAACCAAACAGCTATGGATTGATTAAATACCATCGGGCCTAAGACAGGTATTTCTTTTAAGAAACCAGTATCAATGACCGGAAAGAGAACTGCCCGGGTCCGGTTGGCGTTCAAATAAGGCATCAGAGTTAATGTTAACCCTAAAGCCAACAGGTTTATAGCAAATCCGGCGACAAGCTGATCCCCACGCCGGTTGACCACCAGATAGGCAAATATCAATGACAGCAATCCTCCCGCTAGCATGGCGCACAAAGCAGCAAAGAAGATGTTGCCCGATACCACCGCCCCTGCCACTCCTGCGAATGTTCCTACCAACATGCTTCCTTCAACACCAATATTGAGGACTCCAGTT
>JGI24024J18818_10000135_pt1 | contig 23116 bp, 21 predicted proteins | sample Cruoilmetagenom2_FD_18818 | JGI IMG/M metagenome (IMG submission 18818) | reverse complement strand
GGTACTTTCTGCTTTTCTGCTGTACGGATACGTTTGTTCAAAGAGTCATTTTTATCATAAACTTCTGAGTCCATACCCTCAAGCATCAATGTTTTCTTAAGCGCTTTTGCATAATCTACATGACTATCAGAGATAGGAACAAAGATCACTTGTGTCGGTGCCAGGAAGAATGGGAACTCTCCTGCATAGTGTTCAGTCAAGATAGCAATAAATCTTTCAAATGAACCTAAGATAGCACGGTGGATCATCACTGGCTGTTTACGTGTATTATCTTCAGCCACATACTCTACACCAAATCTCTCCGGCAGGTTAAAGTCCACCTGGATCGTACCACACTGCCATTTACGCCCAAGCGCATCGGTGATCTTGACATCGATCTTAGGTCCGTAGAATGCTCCGCCACCCTCATCAATGGTAAACGGCAAGTTATTTTCATTCAAGGCATCTTTGAGTCCTTGTGTTGCCAACTCCCATACATCATCATCACCGATTGCTTTTTCCGGTTTGGTTGAAACTTCCATCGTGTAGTCAAATCCAAAGAGTTTCATGACAGAGTCAACAAACTCTACTACCTCGATAACCTCTGAAGCGATCTGCTCCGGAGCACAGAAGATATGTGCATCATCCTGTGTGAATTCTCTTACACGAAGCAGTCCATGAAGTACACCTGACTTTTCATGTCTGTGTACTACACCATACTCATAGAATTTTACCGGCAGGTCACGGTAGCTTTTTTGTGTCTGTTTAAAGATCTGGATATGTCCGATACAGTTCATCGGTTTGATACCGTACTCTTGCTCATCGATATTCGTAAGATACATGTTCTCACCATAACACGCATAGTGTCCTGAAGTTCTCCACATATCTGCTTTGAGGATCTCCGGACCACGTACAGGTTCATAGCCTCTTACACGGTGTGCTTTGTGAAGGATATCTTCAAGTTTTGCTCTAAGTTTTGCCCCTTGCGGCATCCAGAAAGGCAGTCCTGCTCCTGACTCTTCATCGAACATAAAGAGTCCCATCTCAGCACCGATCTTACGGTGGTCACGTTTTTTTGCCTCTTCAAGCATCGTCATGTGTGCTTTGAGTGACTCTTTGTCTGCAAAAGCGATACCGTAGATACGTGTAAGCATCTCTGCATTCTCATCTCCACCAAGATATGCCCCTGCTACTCTTGTAAGTTTAAAGTTATGCAAAAATCTCAATGCAGGGACGTGAGGTCCACGGCAAAGGTCTTCAAAATCCCCTTGCTTGTAGATAGAAAGTGTATCATCTTCTATACGAGACATTACTTTTTGTTTCAAGTCATCATCAGCAAACTTGACCAAAGCTTCTTCTTTAGTCATTTCATACTTCTCGATCTTATACTTTTTCTTGATAAGCTCTTTCATCTTTTTTTCGATGGTCTTAAGGTCATTTTCACCTATCTGTTCATCTACTCTAAAGTCATAGTAAAACCCTTCATCTACAACAGGTCCTACAAAGAACTGTGAGTTAGGATAAAGTTCTGTAATGGCCTGTGCCATCAAGTGTGCGGTAGAGTGTCTTATGATCTCCAGTGCATTGTCGCTGTTGTCGTACTCTATAGGTGTTGCTGTGCAGTTCTCTCCTGCACTTTGTGTATCTAGTATGTTCCCTTGGTCATCTATATAACCGATAAGATTTTCACTCAAATTAAGCCTTTATGTATCGTGACTTACAATGCCACGCGTTAAAAATGCGGCTATTATAGCTAAAAGTTGGATAAATATGAATTAAGAAGCCGGATAAAAAAATATGAAAGGAATTTTCGCCATAATTTTTTCTTTAGTCTAGGCGCAAGCGAGGAAGTGTACTCCTGTACATGACGAGTGCAGTAACGACGAATAAAGGAAAAAGTATGGTGAAAATGGTGATCACGATTGGACTTGAACCAACGACTTCTTCCATGTCAAGGAAGTACTCTACCAACTGAGTTACGCGATCATTAACAGGATGCAATCGCAACAAAATCACGATTACTACGCTAACGCTGAGTTCCCTTCAGCAGGGTGCTCAAAACGCTGGCGTTTTTATAGAGTGGGATTATATACAAAAATAACTTAAGGGCAGACTAATCCTGACAGACCCAAGCACTCTCTTTGCAAAGTTTATCAAGATGCATACTTGCTTCACTGTGCCCTGTCTGAAGTGCTTTTTTAAAGTTTTCATGGGCTTTCATTTTATCATGGACGATACCCTCACCCCATGCATACATTACACCCACATTGATCTGGGCTCTGCCATCTCCCATCTGTGCTGCTTTTTTAAAGAGTTCAAAGGCTTTTTTATTATCTTTTGCTACACTTTTGCCCTCCATGTAGAGAGCAGCCAGGTTGTTATATGCCTGCATCACTCCGCCTTCTGCTGCTTTTTCATACCAATACTTTGCTTTTTCATAGGCATGAGGGTCACTCTCTCCCATACTATGATGGAGTTGCGCCAAGTTGTATTGTGCAGAAGCATTCCCTTGTTTTGCTGCTTTTTCATACCACTGCATTGCTTGTATCAGATCTTTCTTTCCCCCTTGACCATTGGCATACATCATCCCCACATTGTACTGAGCCTGAGCATCTCCTTCTTTTGCCAGAACATAAAAAGTATTAAGTGCCTGAATGTAAGACCCTTTCTTGTAATCCTCTACTGCTTTGTCAAAATCATTTGCAAACAGACTCAATGTTGCGATCATAAAAATAATAAACTTTGTCATCTTTTTTTCCTTGCTAAATAAATGTCTCTGCAACAAACGTCTTGGTCACTTTCCCGCCAAAACGATATACACCCTCTTCATAACTCACATAAAGTTCATCTCCACTCTTAGGATGTACTTTTATCTGATCAGGTACTTTACCCTCTTTGTGATTGCGGATAAAACAGGCTACCATACCTGTACCGCAAGCAAAAGTCTCGTCTTCTACACCACGTTCATAGGTACGTACATACATTGTGTCGCCTTCTACCTTACAAATGTTTACATTCGCGTTGTATTTCTCACGAAGTACCCTTGCATGTTCCAGATCAAATGTATCAAGATCATCACGTACCGCAACCAGATGGGGGACACCAGAGTCTATCAGCCACCAATTCTCGCCATACTCTTCAATATCTTTACTTTGAATGTCTGGTTCTACCATGTCGCTCACCACATAGAGTCCATTGATCGTTGCACGTATGACTCCTGCTCCTGTTAGGAACTCTGAAGTGCCATCTTTAGAGATACCTTTTTCATGTGCAAAATGTGCCACACACCTTGAAGCATTTCCACACATGGCTGCATCACTGCCATCAGAGTTATAAAACTCCCACTCAAAATCATACGTCTCATGTGGCAACAAGACCACCAATCCATCCGCACCTACACCGTTTTGTCTATGGCACAATTTTTTAGCAAGCTCTGACCTGTCTGCTTTTTGTTTCGCTACAAACATGACAAAGTCGTTGCCATTGCCTGAATACTTTGTTACTGTCACTTGAAATCTCCTATTTATTTCTCATATCACTTCTAGCCCAACAGGATGATGCAGGAAATCACTAAATGATTTCTCTTAAAAGCTTCGCCCTTGGCGAGAAGGAGACAGAAAGTCTCTCTGTATCTCTTCTTTTACTCTTTCATATTCCTGTTGAAGCTGTTTTAGATCACCGGTATTATCTATGATATATGTGGCTTTTTTTCGCTTCTCTTCCACATCTATTTGCGTCTCTATACGCTTTAGTGCATCTTCGGTATTATACCCATCTCTTTGCATAAGTCTTTTTAACTGTTGTTCTTTTGTAGTATAGACAACAATCGATCTCTCTATAGGGTAACGTCCACCTTCAAAAAAAAGCGGGATATCTATGATATAGGGCTTTTTAAATTTATCTTGTTCCCTTGCCTTTCGTTCTATCTCATCATAGATAAGAGGATGAAGAAGATTTTCAAGCTCTTTTCTTTTGTCTATACTTTCAAATACGATACTGCCTAAAAGTTTTCTGTCAACCTTGTCATTTTTAACCAGTTCATCTCCAAATATTTTTGCAATAGCTTTGTACTGCTCATCCAATATTTGATGTGCAACTTTATCTGCATCAATAACATAAAATCCATCACTAAGCAAAAACTCTACTACTGAACTCTTTCCTGTTGCAATACTCCCAGTAAGTACAACAGCATATTCAAATGCCATTTAACTACCATTTCCTAAATGACTTCAGCTGCATCTCATCGTAGCCATATACATCATTACGAAACTGTAACTTTCCGTCATAATCTACCCATGCAGTCAGATAAATAACATCTATCGGTACTTTTTCTTTAAGAGTGATATATTTTTTTCTTTTACCCTTAAGTCTCTGCTGTGCTTCCTCAAAGTCTATATTACTGTTAAACGTAGAAAAGGTATACAGTAATTCTCTTGGTTTCTGTAAACGAATACAACCATGACTGAATGCTCTTTTATCTTTTTTAAAAAGATGTTTGGTTGGCGTATCATGCATATAGACCGTAAACCTATTTGGAAATAAAAACTTCACTTTCCCCAAGGCATTATGTGTCCCCGGTGTCTGTGCAAAACGATACGGCATATGTTTACTGTACCGGTATTGACGCCAGTTCACAGAAGCTGGATTGACCTTATGTGCATCTTTACCCCATCCGCTATGGACTTCTATCCTTTCTTTTGACATCGCATATGGATTACGCAGCAACTTAGGGATCAGCTCTTTTTGGATAATACTTTTAGGGACATTCCAATAAGGGTTAAGAACAATATACTCCACCATGTCACTAAAAATAGGTGTAGGATGTTTTGGTGTCCCTGTAATGACCCTCATCGTCTGTATTAACGCTCCGTTCTCTTCAAAATAAAGATGAAAGTCTGGAATATTAATGATGACATGTCTCTTGCTCTGTCGCTCATTCAGCCATTTAAGACGATCCAGGTTCAGACGAATGGTTATGATACGTTCATCTACACTTTTATTAAGTACTCCTAATGTTCCTGGACCTACAACACCATCTGTCGCAAGACCATTGCGTACTTGGAATCGTTTCACTGCTTCTTGCAAACACTCATCATACACAAGATCCTCATTGCTCTCATCACAAGGGATATAGTCCCTTGTCACAAGTAGTCTATCTCGAAGAGAAGCAATACCTTCGGCACGACTTCCTGGTTTTAGCGTCCTGTCTAGAAACACACTCTCCCAACCACCATTATCCCGGATAGACATATACTTTTCTAACTCTTTTTGCAGTAGTTTATAGTGATATGCTTTTGGTATAGCTGCTTGAAGTTGTTGTTTTAAACTTTTTCCAAGTGCAGCATTTTCAACCATACCGATAGGATCTGCATCTGGTCTGTGAAGTACCCATTCCGTGCTTACATCATTGACGATAAGGTTAGAGATCCTTGCCTGAAATGCACCCCAATTGATACTTCCAAAATAGGCATAATCCGTATAGGCTTTATAGAGTTGGGAGATCTTAAATTCAAGATTTATCTTTTCTGAGAGCGTGCTATACTTCGCATATATTTTTTGAGCTTCCTGTTCCAAGAGCAAAGAGTCTTTATGGAGTTGACCATTTTTATTCAATGTGCCATCATTTTGAATCTGTGTAAAAAGTTCTTTTGCTGCAGAGGAGAGAGATTCTTCATGCATCCAGATCGGAACAAAAAGCACACGTGAATAGAGTTTTCTCAAAAAGCTCTGTTTAGGTTGACTCTGAAGTGAATTTAGCATCAGATCTGATGCATACTCCTGAAATTCCAAGCTCCCTATTTTTGCCACAGCACTTGGACTAAACAGGAACAAAGAGAAAATACCTATACTTAGAAGTAAATGTGCTACTCTATTTTTCAATTTTATCATCTGTTTTCATCCATAAAATTTTTGATTATAGTATATCAAAATAATTTACAAAAATAATTTTTTATGCATTTTAATGCTAAACTCTCTCTATGCATTTTACATTTGGTTCATCATACTTCCTGGTATTGTTACTTCTTCTGCCATGCTTTTTATGGTGCAAGCAGTATAGTAAAATCTACTACTTCCCTAAACTGGAGTGGATCAGGAGACAAAGCCCCCTGTTAAGCTGGGAGCCATGGCTTAAAATGGCACTCTTTGCTCTCATGGTTTTTGCACTGGCAAAACCTTTTGTCTATGATGCTTCCAGCAACCAACACAAGAAAGGGCGAGACCTCATCTTGGCTATCGATGCGAGTGGTTCTATGGCACAGAGTGGCTTTGATGGAAAAGACAGATTTAAAAATAAATATGAGACGACATTGGCACTCTCTTCTGCATTTACACAGAAACGTTTTGATGACAATATGGGTGTGGTTGTTTTTGGTACTTTTGCTTACACCGCTTCACCCCTTACTTATGATCTGGAAGCACTGAGTTATCTGCTTGTGATGACTACTGTGGGTCTGGCAGGAGAGAGTACTGCTATCGGAGATGCACTCATGCAGTCCATACGTACTCTCTCTTACGGAGAAGCAAAAAACAAAGCCATTGTCTTGCTCACCGATGGGTACCATAATGCCGGTAGAACGTCCCCAAGTGCTGCCGTAGCTAAAGCTAAAGCCTTAGGTATCAAGATCTATACCATAGGCATCGGTAAAAAGTCTGACTATGACGTAGCCCTGCTGGAGACCATCGCCAAAGAGAGTGGAGCAAAGAGTTATAATGCGAGTTCAGCATCTGAACTTTCAAAAGTATATGAAGAGATAGATACACTTGAACCAAGCCCCATACGTAGTGAAAATTACCTGAACCAAAAGCTGCTTATTCTTTTTCCTTTAGGCCTTGTGTTCGTACTGCTCTTGCTCTGGGTACTCTACCCAAAAAGAGAGATACTTATGGGAGGCAAAGTATGAGTATCCTCTACCCTGGTTTTTTATGGCTGATTATCCCTCTGTCACTGCTTTTTTGGATTAGAGAAAAAAAGATGATCGAAACCATGCATCTCATCATTTTAATGCTGCTTGTTTTGGCGCTGAGTCGTCCCGTCATTAAACAGGGGATAGAAGAGAGCCCCATAGAGGCAAAAGAGTTTATCATCGCACTGGATGTCTCACACTCTATGAAAGCAAAAGATATTAAACCTAACCGTTATGTGTTTGCCAAAGAGACTGCCAATGCTCTTTTGGCTTCCAACCCGACAGACAACATCATGCTCATTGCCTTTACGAGTAACCCTCTACTTCTCTCTCCACCCACTACAGATCACAGGCTTATCTCCATAGCACTCGAAAGCCTCAATCCGGAGTACATACTTACCAAAGGTACTTCCCTGGAGAAACTTTTTAAGAAAGTTGCATCCATGCAAAGTGAGCAGAAGAACCTCATACTTATCACCGATGGAGGAGAAGAAGAAAACATTGAAGAACTAAGCAGTATCATACAGAATACCAACATCTCTTTAACCATCCTGGGTTTAGGGAGCAGACAAGGCAGCACCATAGAAAATGCTGACGGATCATTGCTCAAAGACAAAGAACAGCACCTTATCATCTCACGTATCAATCCTCTTTTAGAGACATTGGCTTCCCAAGCAGGAGGTTCCTATATGACTGCTTCTTCTACGCCTAAATCAACTGCAAAAGCACTCTATAATGCACTTGAGATGGATGATCAAAAGGGAGAACTCATCACCAAGAAGCAACATCGCTACAGAGAACTCTATCAGATACCTTTACTTTTTGCACTCTTACTCTTTTTGATGCTGCACACACGTGCTGTCAAGTTTCTTGTACTCATATTTACTTTGTTGGGCATATCTGCTGAGGCTTCTGTTTTAGACAACTACTATCTTGACAAAGCCTATCAGTCGTATCAGGACAAAGAGTTTAATGCCACAAAGGAGTATCTTTCTAAACTGGACAGATCCTCTTTAGAAAGCCGATTCGCTCTGGCCAATACTTACTACAGACAAGGTGCCTATAAAAAAGCCTTAAAGAATTACCTCTCCATTCGTTCTACCTCAGCCCAGATCAAACAGAAGATCTACTACAACATCGCAAACTGTTATGCAAAACAGGAGGCGTATGAGAAAGCCAAGATGTACTATACTAAGGCTTTACAGTTGGGTAATGACAAGGATGCCAAAGCAAACCTGGCACTGGTAGCGCTTTTGGCAGATAAAAAAAGTGCTGGGCTGGGTATCGCTCATCCTAAATCTCAAAGCAGTGATAGTTCTAAAAGTGAACAACAAGAGGGAAAAGAAGAGGAGAGCAGAGATGAGGACCGGCCTAGCTCTGGAAGTGGTGACGGCGGGGAAAAGAGTAATACTAAAGAGCAGGAAAAGGGCAAACTTAACCTTGACCCAAAACAAGAGAAGCAACCTCTTAGTTCTAAAGTTTATGAACTCATAAATAAAGGATATATACATGAAAAACAGCCTTGGTAAGTTATTCCTTATTTTGTTGTGTAGTCTATGGCTTGATGCAGAAGATTTCAAACATCACTTTACACTGAGTAACACATCTCCTTATGTCAAAGAAGCTGTCATCATGACACTTGACCTGAACCAAACAAACAGAGACAAAGTCCTCTTTTTTCATTTTGCACTCAAAAAAAGCCCTGATTATGAATTTCACCGTCTAAACGCTAAAGAAACCGGTGAAAATCTTGCAGCAAAGGTGCACTATGAGTATCTCATCTACCCTCTTCGTTCAGGAGAGATAAAACTTCATTTTGACCTTACACAAAAAGCCACTACAGAAGAGAACCTTGCTTACAGCTTTTCAGGCGATAGGGATAATGTCAAAGGCTTAACCACCGTTGACACACAGATCGATCTGCCACCACTGACACTTAAGATAAAAGCACTCCCTAAAGGTACCTCTGTGGTTGGTGACTTCAGCTTGACACACAGTTTCAAAAAAAACAAAGCCAAAGCCTATGAGCCTCTGCCTTTTCAAGTGACCATCAAAGGTTCCGGCTATCCACCACTTTTAGAGGATCTATTGCCTGAAAATATCAACTTCACCCTTTTTAAAGAGAAGCCCATCGTCAATGCTGTCAACAGTTCCCAAGGGACAAGTAGTACTGTCATCTACCCAATGGCACTTTCTCACTCTAAGAGTTTTGATCTTACTCCTATAGTAATCAAGGCATTTAACCCTAAAACCCAAAAAAGTTACGAACTGAGAGTACCTAAACAATATTTTGACATTAGAAAAGTAGATGTCAAGAGTTTGGTTGACAAGATAGACAGTCCCAAACCTTTAGAGAGTGACTGGTCCTGGCTTACTACCTTACTTACGACCTTACTCTCTTACCTTGTGGTTTTTGGTGCAGGGTACTTGACAGCTATCAGCTTAAAATGGAAGCAAAAGCGCGTAGCACAAACATCTCATCCACTCAAAGAAAAGATAGAATCCTGTAAAGATGAGAAAGTACTGCTGCAACTGCTTATGGCAACTGATGCTAAACAGTTCGCATTAAGCATTGAGAAGCTGGAGAGAGGTTTATATGGAAATGGTAAAATCAATTTTAATAAAGCTAAACAAGAGGCACAGGAGATGATAAAATGAATACAAAAATAATACAACTCAAACAGGAACTAAGCAAAGCAGTCATCGGACAAGAGACGATGATAGAAGGTCTGCTCATAGGTCTGCTTTGTGATGGGCATATCTTGGTAGAAGGTGTTCCAGGATTAGCAAAGACTACCACTATCAATGCTTTCTCCAAAGCACTTGGGCTGGACTTCAAACGTATACAGTTCACCCCTGACCTCTTACCGTCAGATATCATTGGTGCACAGATCTACAATCCTCAGGACCACTCTTTCAGTATCAAAAAAGGTCCTCTATTTACCCACCTCCTCCTTGCCGATGAGATCAACCGTGCTCCTGCCAAAGTACAGTCTGCTCTGCTTGAAGTGATGCAGGAGAGACAAGTCACCATCGCAGAAGAGACGTTTAAACTCGAATCTCCTTTTCTGGTCATGGCAACACAGAACCCCATAGAACAAGAAGGAGTCTATGCCCTGCCGGAAGCACAGCTTGACAGATTTATGATGAAGATCGTTGTGAGACATAACTCTGAAGAAGAAGAGTTGGAGATCATGCGTAAGGGGGCAAGCAAAAGTTTTGCAGAGGTACAAAAGGTACTCAGCATTGAAGAGCTCCATACTTTACAGGAAAATCTGGAGAAAATACACATAGACAAAGAGCTGGAACAGTACATCGTACAGCTCATCTCTGCGACCAGAGACCCTGCCAAGTTTAACCTGGCCTCTGTCACAGAGAGTATCATGTTTGGTGCCAGTCCGAGAGCTTCCATAGACCTCTACAAAGCAGCCAAAGCCAAAGCCTTTTTACGGGGTAATGATTTTGTTACCCCTGCTGATATAGGCTATGTAGTGCACGATGTACTTCGTCATCGGATTGTACTTTCTTATGAAGCTAGGGCTAAAGGTATTAGTGCAGATGAGATCATCTCTACTATTATTGAGACTTTGCCGATACCATGATGTTATCTAGTTTATACTCTCGCTCACATCATTCCATCGTCATTCTCGTGCTTGACACGGGAATCTACAAACCCTATATTGATGAGCAGTTCTGGGTCCCCGGGTCAAGCCCAAGAATGACGAATATAAGCATATCATTATGAACACCGCCCTAAAAGCCCTACAACTCAAAGCCCGACACCAAGTTTACACTTTGCTGTCTGGGCATAATCTTTCCAAACTTCACGGAGAGGGCTATGACTTCTCAGAGTTGAGAGAGTACCAGATGGGTGATGATATTCGTAAGATAAACTGGACCATTACTGCAAAGCTTGGAAAACCCTACATAAAAGAGTTACATGCCAACCGCGAACTCTCAGTCGTTGTTGCAGCTTTAATGGATGGAAGCCTCTATTTTGGCTCAGGAAATGCGAAACAAACCAAGCTTACTGAAGTGGCAACACTCCTGGGGTATGCTGCACAGCAAAATGGTGATCTGTTTACAGCTCTTAGTTACGAACAGAATCAGACCAATACCACAGCACCTACAAAACAACTCTACCACATAGAGCAATTTTCCAAAACACTTTTTGAAGCTTCTTTACTCGGTACAAAAGTGAACTACAACTCCTCCATGCAGGACCTCTTTAAAAGAGTGCACAAACCCTCACTTGTGTTTGTCATAGGTGATTTTTTGGAAGAGGTAGATCTGTCTCTCCTGGCACAGAAACATGAAGTCATTGCCATCATCATCAGAGACAGAGATGAAGAGTCTCCCAAGAAACTTGGAGAGGTAACACTTAGCAGTCCTCAAATTAAGGCTAAGATGAATACCTATTTTGGAAAGAAAAGTATAGAGAAATATCTTGCAAAACTACAAGAGAATGATGAAAAGCTCATAGAGCATTTTTCTCGGTATGATATTCGATATGTGAAGGTTTTTACGGATGATGAGGTGCTTGGGAAATTAGTTCAACTATTTAACTAATTTAGCTCTTTTTTACATACGAAAGGAATTAATTTATATAAACCTATAAAAAAAGCTATTGCAGAAAGAACCGTAATAAAAAGTGCTGGATTGTTATCATCTAAAAATAGACCTGCACACATTACAACAATAGCAAATGCTATCAAATATTTATCATATACTTTTTTATTAGCTATCATTTTATTGCAATGTGGACATTGTACTAGTTTTTCTTTTGTTAAATTTCCTTTCGCCAAAGCTTGATAAAATTCATTAAAAGTAATATTTTCATTACAACAAGGACAATTTTTTATCATGCGATAATCTTCTTACACAAATAACAAGAAAGCAAACACCACAAACAAGATCACATGCAAGAAACCTTCGAGCACATTGGTCTCTCCATCATTGAAGTTTACAATGCTCACAAGCAGTGTCAATCCTAGCATGACACCTTGTACAGGTGTGATAGCAAGCGTAAGTTCCATACCCATAAAGTAAGAGACTATGATCACTGCCGGTATCGTTAAAAGTATCGTTGCTAGCGATGCACCAAGGGCAATATTAATCACTGTTTGCATACGGTTATCTAGTGCTGCACGTACTGCTACTATAAGTTCTGGAGATGCGGAGATAAGCGCAACACCTACTGCACCCATAGCTAAAGGGAGTCCGTAGTTGGCTAGGGTATTTCCCATAAAGACTGAAAGGACTTCAGCCAATGCACCAATGACTACGATGTACGACACAAGAGCAGCCGTGTGATACCAACCGTTTATCTCTCCATGTGGCTCGCAATGTCCTGTTTCATCACATCTTTCCTCTGTACTTTCATACTCAAAAAAATACCTGTGTGACTTGAGCTGTATACGCGTAAATGTTACATAAAGCAATACAAAAGTAATCACAGTAAATACTACAAACATCATGTAGTGTGCTGTATCTATAAAATGTGGCAATACCATAGCGATCCCTATAGCTACAAGCAACATAGAGAGATATGAGTTAGAGGAGTCCACATTGTAGGGTTGTTCACCGTACTTGATACCTCCAATGATAGCTGCAAGCCCCAGCAATCCGTTAATGTCTAGCATAATAGCGGAGTAGATGGTATCACGTGCCAAGGTAGGGTTTTCTGCATGCATCATCATGATAACAATGATGACGATCTCTACGACCACTGCCGAAAAAGTAAGTATAAGTGTTCCGTAGGGCTCTCCAAATTTCTCTGCAAGCATCTCTGCATGGTGTGCTACGTTCATTGCTGCATAGATGATGACTGCAAACAAAATACCAAAGCCAAGAAGGTTGCCTCCTGTGGTCTGTACAAGCGTATGCTCAAAATGATGCATACCAAAAAAAGTGATAATGGCTAAAAAGAGACTGTACTCTTTTGAAAAATCTTTTAGTAGTTGCATATTATTTTAATATATCCTTGTATCTTTTATTTGCATTGAGTTTAAGTTTTCCATCCTCTTTCATCAAACGCTCATCTCCCTTTTTATAAGCTTTTTTCAAACTTTTCAATACTTTTTCTTGCTGCTTCTTTTTAGTCACACCTTGTTGTTTAAAAAACTTCTTAAGTCCTATCCACTTCTCTTCTACTATCTCAACACTATCTTCTTCCGTAATGACTTCGATAGACTCCTGCGGTTGCTTCTGTTCAAGTCTATGTACATACAGTGTACGCATTTCATGAAACGCCTCTTTGAGCAGATCTATCTCGCTTCTAAGCGTTGTTGATATCTGCTTATTACTCTTTTTAAGGTCTTTAACTGTGCCCTTAAGTACAGTGATCGTTTCATCTTTAGCTTTAAGAAGCGCTTTGTAATCTGTTTGGTCTCTTTGAATACTTGATGCAGCAGATGTTGCTTGAGAAACTGTAGGTTTTTGTTTTGGTTCCGGAGTAGACTTTAAAGTGTCATCTTGTGTTGTGTTGTCAACCACAATGTAAAGTTTACCCTCTACACTTTTAGCTGCAAGTATGCCTCTTTTTATCTTTGCATAAACTGCCTGTCTCGAGATACCAAGCTCTTTGGCATACTCTGCCGGCTTCATCAACTTTTCCATACTTGCCCCTGTTTACAAATTTACAGATAATAGCATAAGTTTAATGAAAGGTTTACACCTTCTTTTTTATCAAAAGATAAAGTAGTAGCCATACTTGTGTTTAGAAATGTTTGAAAAAACCGTAGTCGAACTCTTGTTCGGCGAAGGTTTTTTCAGTTGTTTATGAATGCAAAGATGGTTGCTAATTTACTTTTGGGTGCCGTCGAGGACTGGGACGAACAAACACTGTTCAATACTTTCTGAAGTAATACGTCCATTCTTTTTATAATAACGGGTAATGATATGATAATCTTTGCTCTGTTCTATAGGAGCGATGAGTATGCCTCCCTCAGCGAGTTGCTCAAAAAGTACTTCAGGGATCTCTTTGGCCGTTGCCGAGAACAAGATACGTTCAAAAGGGGCATACTGTTTCCATCCTCTTTGTCCATCATCAAATCGGGTAAAGATATTATGTATTTCAAGTTTGGAAAACTTTGCCTTTGCTTCTTTAAGCAGTTCGTCAATACGCTCTATAGTAAAGACACGACGACAGATCTGAGAAAGTATGGCTGCCTGATATCCACTTCCACATCCTACTTCAAGTACAGAGTCCACACCTCCAAGTTCAAGATGTTGTGTCATTTTTGCTACAGTTAAAGGAGAAGATATCCACTGACTGGCGGCCAGAGGAAGTGCATCAAGCTTGTATGAAAGGTGTTTAAATTCATTAGGCACAAATGCTTCCCTATCAACCCGTAAGAAAGCCTCCTTCACATGTGCATCTAGTTTAAAATATTCTTCTATCTCATTCACAAGATTTTGTCTGTTTCTTGCTTTTATCATATGTTCTCTTCCCCAAGGTTCTAAATATTAAGGGATTTTATCTAAAATGTGATTAAGAGCATTTAATCCATCACTATATAACGACGCATCTTCTTGATTTCTCTAAAATCTACAACCCCTTCTACATCCTCTTTGTTATCATCCATGATAACATTGCCATTAGGTGCAATGATCGCTGATGAACTTGCCATATCTGCATCAGAGCTGTTCGAGAGGAGTACATAACACTGATTCATGACTGCTAAAGCACGAGAGAGTATTTCCAAGTGTCCTTTACGAAGTAATCCCCATCTTGCCGGTACAAGCACCACATCTGCACCTTCTATCTGCTTCCATAAGTCTTTGAATCGTAGTTCAAAACAGATAAGCAAAGCATACTTCACTCCATCTATCATAAAAGGCTTTATCTTTTTTTCTTTCCCTGCTGTAAGATAGATATCTTCATCACCCATCTTAAATAGTTTGACCTTATCTTGTCTATGCACTACTTTGTGTTTGTGTATCACTACTGCCTGATTGACAAACTCATCACCATCTTCAAGGATAAGTGTTAAGATGACTATCTGTTCATCCACTACCTTCTTAAGGATTTTGAGAGCGTTAGCTGAAAACTTTGCCGCTGTTGTTAGGTGCTCATAATCATACGCTGTAAGATAGACTTCCGGTGCGATGATGATATCTTTATCTTGATAGGTATGAAGATAGTTAAGTAGAGTATCTAAGTTTGCCTGGTAGCGTTTAGCCGAAGGAAGTTGCAGTGTGACAACTTCCATATTTTTAGGTATTTTTAACATTATTTCCTCTTTCAAAAGTGACTAGTCACTTGAGTCTACTGCTGAAGTAGACCTAGTGTCAACAATCTCTTACAAAAAAGTTGCCTTGATGGCAAGTTATTTGCAGGAGACATATAAAGCGCTTTGCTTCTTATACGTTTTATTAATCAAAAATCATCAAGATCAAGACTTCCTTTTGAGTAGTTCGTCACATTCCCCTCAAAGAAGTTTGTCTTTTGGTCATTAAATTGAGAAAAATTCTCTACCCATTTGATAGGATGCTCTACATTATAAAGCTTTTCCAGTCCTACGGCATGCAGTCTCTTGTCTGCGAGATGCTGAATATACTGCTCGATGATCTCATCGGTAAGCCCCAGTATCTGACCTTGGGTAATATATGAACCCCACTCACACTCTAGTTTTACCGCATCTCTGAACATTTGGTATACTTCATCGATGAGCTCTTTTGTGAAAAGTTCCGGTCTCTCTTTTTTTGTCGCATTGATCATGTTTTGGAAAAGCAAAAGGTGCGTTACCTCATCTCTTTGGATAAACCTGATCATCTGTGCCGTTCCCAGCATCTTGTCTGAACGTGCAAGTGTATACATATAGGCAAAACCGCTATAGAAGTAGATACCTTCCAAGATCTGGTTGGCAAACATTGCTTTAACGATATTATGATCAGAAGGATTTGCAGAGAGTTCCTCATACACTTTTGCAATAGCATCATTTTTAGACTTTAGCTTCATATCTTTGCGCCAAAGCTCATAGATCTCTTGCGAATTTGTAGAGATACTGTCTACCATCACCGCATAACTTTGAGAGTGTAATGCCTCTTCAAAGGCCTGTCTTACCAAAATAAGATTGACCTCCGGTGAAGTAATGAACGGGTTCAGGTTATCAATAATGTTATTGGTCTGGAGCGAATCCATAAAGATGAGCTGGGCCAAGACTTTGTCATATGCTGACTTCTCTGCGTCTGTAAGATTCTTATAGTCATTAATATCTCTTGTCATATCGACTTCTTTAGGAAACCATGTATTATTAAGCATCATCTCCCAAAGGTTATAGGCCCATTGGTATTTGATATCGTTTAGCTCAAATATCCCTGTCGGGTCTCCCCCAAATATTCTTCGTTCACTGGTTTTTTCCTGAGATTCAGGATTGTATATCTTTTTACGTTGCATCTGTAACCTTGATAAGTTTTTTCATCCCGAATTATGCAATAAAAATTATGAAAATAGTGTTTATGCTTGTGTTTAGGGTGTTTGCGGAAAACTTGAGGTTAACCCAAAGGTTAAGCGATGATTTTCTGTAAATACCCTAGACTCAATGATACATGCAAGTTTTATGATTTTTATTGCATACTTTGGGATATATTTTAAAACATTATACACATTTAGACTGATTTTTAGCTACACTTCGGCTATGAAGAATATAGAACAAGACAAACTAAAAAAACTCTTAGAGATCATTGCAGATGCTCCTGCTTTACGGATAGCTCATTTTTCCGAAAGTGGAGAAATAATGACAGAAATTCTGAGTGATTTTTGCCAAAAAAAAGGGTACGAATATCAAATCAACTGTATCAACTCCTCTTTTTTTGAAACAATGTCCAGCAAATATAAGGATGCTGATGAGGTAAAACCCATTAAGTTTGCACTTGAGCGTCCCAGATATATGATGCAAGGTAAAATGTATGAATATCTTTTTGTCACAACTGTCATCGAAGAAGAGATACGAAGTGACTTTCTCAAAAAGGCTCATGGCATTATCAAAAATGCAGGGCATATTCTCATCTTTCTTCCCAAAGGAAGCTATGAAGAACGCTATACTTGGTTGGCTCTGCTTGAAGAACATTATTATGTAGCAAGCAATACCATAGATGATCTATTTGAAAATTATGATATTATCATCTCTAAAAAGATGCATGGGTAGGGTGGATAAATAGTTAGATATTTTATATATGGTAGCTTTTCTGATAAATATATTTAAAGAAGTTTGTGTCCAATAAGGGAAATAAGAGCACAAATAAAATGAAAAGCTACCTAGAAGGTCATCCCATCATAAGATGGGGCAGAGCACCTTAAAAAGGGGAGGGAGGAGATGCTCTACAACCTTCATACAAAAAGTATAGCTTTTTTTTGTGTACTGATTGTGAACTTTATAAATAAGAACAACAATAATCAGTGATCATTTTTACATTTACCTGAAATTTACTGTTAGAGGGTACATCAAAAGACTCTCCACCTTTAATACTAACCCATACATCACTCCCCGGAAGTTTTACATCCAACTCACCTGAAGTAATCTCCATAAGTTCTGCTGTTGCTGTTCCAAACTCATATTCACCCGGTAACATAAACCCTAAAGTTTTTTTACTTCCATCTGCAAAATTCACCGTACGGCTTGTCACTGCACCATCAAAATAGCTATTGCCTTCTAATTCTACACTTACATTTTCAAATTGTTTCATTTTAGACCTTTTTTAAAGAATTATATCAAAACAATATTACACAGCAATTCTACGCTTAATGCATATACTCAAAAATAAGGGTACCTCCAAAAACCCTAGATATCTATAAAGGAGTTATGCTATGAAAAAGAACACTGTTACATTAATCGACAATAGCATTGGGAAACGATACGAATACAATATATTGGAAAGCAAAAGAGGCCCTTCTGTCGTAGATATACGAAGTTTCTTTGCAGATACAGGTATGTTTACCTATGACCCGGGCTACACATCTACAGCCAGTTGTGAATCCAAGATTACCTTTATCGATGGAGAAAAAGGAGAGTTACGATACCAAGGTATTCCCATAGAGGAGTTGGCTCTTGATCACAGCTACATGGAGACATGTTATCTTCTTCTCAATGAATGCTTCCCCACAGAAGAAGAGTTAAATGATTTCGACCTAGAGATACGACACCGTGCATTTTTACATGAAGGGCTGCGTCACCTCTTTAATGCATTTCCAGACAATGCCCACCCTATGGCAACACTCTCTGCAGCTGTCACAGCACTCTCCACCTTTTACAATGATCACTTGGAGATGGATAAGGAAGAGGAGTATCAGGAGATGGCACGACGCATCATCTCCAAGATCCCTACCATCGCAGCATTTGCATACAGACACTCTTTGGGCATACCGTTCATACAGCCCGATATCGATCTGGGTTTCACGAAAAACTTTTTAACCATGATGCGTGCCTACCCCGGAGGAAAGATGCATCTTTGTGACAATGGATACGAAGAGATAAAAAATGTGGAGGTTCGTGCCTTAGATACCATCTTCACTCTGCATGCAGATCATGAACAAAATGCATCAACCACGGTCGTAAGAGGTGTTGCCTCCACAGGTGCACACCCTTATGTTGCTATAGCATCAGGTATCTCAGCACTTTGGGGAAGAGCACATGGAGGAGCCAACGAATCTGTCATCGCACAACTTGAGTTTATAGGATCTGTTGATAATGTAGAGTCCTTCATAGAAAGAGCTAAAGACCCCAATGATGACTTTAAGCTTATGGGATTTGGACACAGAGTCTATAAAAATTTTGATCCCCGTGCGAAGGTCTTAAAAAAACTGCAAGATGAGCTCAAAGAAGAACTCAACCTTGATTCCCATCTTATGGAAATCGCAGGGAAGATAGAAGAGATAGCATTGAATGATGAATACTTTGTTTCACGCAACCTCTACCCAAATATAGATTTTTACACTGGCATCATCTTGACAGCACTAAAAATTCCCAAAACGATGTTCACTCCTATTTTTGTTATCGGTCGAACAGTTGGATGGATAACCCAATGGATAGAATTTAAAAAAGATGAAACCTCGAAAATTGCAAGACCGAGACAACGGTATACTGGTGCGTGATTTAAGTTATAGTTTCATCGTCAAAGTAGCCTCTTTTTAGGGGCTAAAATAAGCGTTTTTATTTTATTTTCCATATCCGAGGTTGAAAAGTGTATTAAAACTTGTTAATTTGTATTCTAGATAGCATAATCAGTGTTTTTGCCAATAAAAGCTCGTTCCCACTCTCCTGAGTGGGAATGCATACATCAATTTTTGCGTTATTTTAGTTTTTACCCATCATTTTATGATAGTGGTAGAAATTTGATTTTCACCTAGCGGTGGATTGAATTTATTTTTGAATTTGAGGTGAAGTATGCATTACCACGGAAACCGTGGTAATGAGAAAAAATTAAAATAGAACTATACTTGTTTTACTTTTACCTTTTCATTCATACCATCAACATCTAAATAAAATTGTCCTCTATCTTCTATAATCTTTGCTCGAGGCATATAGCTATAGGAATAATGATATTTATACTCATCTTGTTTCCATTTTCTCCCACCAAAAAACTCAAACACTACATCATTATTTTTAAAACCTTTGAATGAACCTCTTAACTGTCCTTCTTCAACAATTCTCATCTTTCACCTCTCTTTTTCGTACTTTGGCTAACTGCACTACCCGCAAGCTTTTTAGTTAACGCTGCACTCGTTTCACTTTTCAATGCATTTGATGCAATTTTCTCAACACGTTCGCTTGTGATTTTTTTTGTTTTACATTGAGATAAAACTGAAGCAGCTAATGTTTTTTGTCTTTTAGAAGCTGTTTTACTTCTTAAAGTTTTTGCCGCAGTTGAAGCGACTTTTTTTGTTGTTGATTTTGACTTTATCATGGTGATCCTTTTGTCAATATAAAATTGATTAAATGGATACTAGGAGATGTGCAAATATGGAACAAAGAGAAATATCTTTATTATTTTTTGCTGGTGCACTAGCTTATTAGCAAAATTATGCTAAAATTTAAGTGATTTTTTCTCGAAAATCTCTTAGCTCCAAAACCTTTGGTTTAGAGCAACAAGAACGACTGCAATCGTTCTTGTATACTCACCAAAATTCTTACTCATTCATAAAAATTTTGCTAAGCATAGAATGCTCAACCCCCATTATAGCTAGATAGCTTTAGGTATTCTATAAAGAATTTACAGAACACCTACTATATTATTGACAACCCACACATTCTTGTGAACGATCTTCCACATCATCAGATGATTCAGGAGATTGACTTCTTAGATAATAAGTAGACTTCAATCCAAACTTCCAAGCATTCATATAAATTTCATTCAAATATTTACCACTAGCCTTATCAAGCGTGATGAAGATATTCAGACTCTGTCCCTGATCTATCCATTTCTGACGGATAGCTCCAGCTTTGATAAGCATATTTTGATCCAGATCATAACTTGGAGTATAGTACTGCCATGTGTCTGCTGAGAGATTAGGTGCAACTACAGGGATGAGCCCAGAAAGGTTTTCTTCAAACCATTTTCTCTTATACACAGGCTCGATGGCTTGTGTTGTTCCCGTTAAGATAGAGATAGAAGATGTAGGAGCAATGGCCATTAAATACCCATTTCTCATACCATCCGTTTTAACTTTTTCTTTCAGTGCCTGCCAGTCATGACTGTAACCGAAAAGTCCACCTCTGTCAACCAGTTTACAAGCATTCTCATTTGCCTTGTCAATAGGGAAGATACCTTTACTCCAGTCAGACCCCTCATAGGTAGGATATTGCCCTTTCTCCAAAGCCAAGTCGCTTGAAGAACGGATAGCATAATAGGATAGAGACTCCATCACTTCATCTACTTTAGTGAAGTGCTCATGGCTTCCCCACTCTATTTTGTTTTCTGCAAGCATTTGCGCTTCGCCCATCACCCCAAGACCGATGGATCTTGACTTCTCATTCGTCTTCTTCACTTTTGCAAGAGGGTAGAAGTTAAGGTCGATGACATTGTCAAGCATACGAACAGCTGTAGGTACAACACGTGCCAGATCTTCTTGTGTATGTATTTTTGAAAGGTTGACAGAGGCAAGGTTACATACCGCCGTGTCACCATCTGTTTTCTCTTTGTCAACGATCCATATCTGTTTACCATTTAAACTGTCAAGTGCTGTTACCTTCTTAGCCGGCTTAGTCATACCGTTGTCAACTGTAAGCATTTCATGTTCATCATATGCTTCTACTGAACCATCTTCAAATGTAAACTGTGTTTTGTAGGTATTTGGTCCTGTATTTTGAAAGATCTCAGTACATAAATTTGAACTTCTAATGATGCCGGCATGCTTGTTAGGGTTTGATCTGTTTGCTGAGTCTTTAAAAGTAAGGAACGGATTTCCTGTTTCAAAATAAGATCTAAGGATCTCTTTCCAAAGTCCTTTTGCAGAGATCACTTCTCTGGTAATATTATCATCAGAATGTTCAAGCTCTATGTAACGCTTCTCAAACTCTTCACCATAAAGTTCTGTAAGTTCAGTGACTTCAAACGGGTCAAAGAGTGTCCAGGTACCATCCTCTTCTACTCTTTGCATAAAGAGGTCATTGAGCCACATAGCAGGGAAAAGATCATGTGCTCTACGACGCTCTTCCCCAGAGTTCTTCTTCAAATCAAGGAAATCACGGATATCAATATGCCAAGGCTCAACATAAACAGCTATGGCCCCTTTACGTGTACCCAGTTGATCAACTGCGATAGCCACATCATTCGCGATCTTGAGGAACGGAACGATACCACCGGCAGCATGTTTATGCCCATCGATGTATGAACCCATACCACGAACCAGTGACCAATCCCAACCGATACCACCACCAAATTTAGAGAGCAGTGCCATCTCTTTGTATCCATCAAAAATACCTTCAATATTGTCTGGTGTAGAACCGATGTAACAAGAACTCAGTTGATGTCTAGGTGTTCTGGCATTGGAAAGTGTAGGTGTTGCCGCCATGACTTCAAATTTACTCAAAATGTCATAAAACTTTTTTGCCCACGTTTGACAGTCAAACTCATTTTGAGCCAAGAACATCGCTACACCCATAAAGAGTTGCTGAGGAAGTTCTATAGGTACACCATTACGGTCTTTTAACAAATATCTGTCATAAAGTGTACGGATCCCAAGGTAGTTAAACTGCAGATCCCGCTCTGGCTTGATATAGTCATTCAGATCATCAAGGTCATACTTCTCTTTGAGCCCAAGTACGATACGCCCCTCTTTCTCCCCACGTTCAAAGTGGTCACGAAGGTGATTGTATCCTGTAAAGCCTACTGCCTTGTGATAGATATCATACAAAAAGAGTCTAGAGGCTACAAAGGTCCAATTGGGTCTGTCAATATCGATCTTGTCAACTGCAGTTTTAATAAGTGTTGTTTGTATCTCTTCGGAGCTGATCATATCACGAAACTGGAGCTTTGCATCGACTTCTAATTCACTCTGACTTACGTTATCTAAGCCTTCTACAGCTGCTGCTGTATATTTTTGGATCTTTGATACATCCAAGGTCTCAACTCGTCCATTTCGTTTAACAACTCTGATCATATATACTCCCTCATTTTACGACTGTCCCGCGATATTATAAATTTGATTTTACTCAAATTTTCCTTGTGTACTTTTGAAAAACGGTATCATTTTTAGACAATATTTTTATAAGATTTTGTGATAGTTTTTGAAAGACTGTGTGGGTGGGGATTGGTGAGAAATATAAAAAAATTTTAAGTAATGAAGAAGTAGAAAAAGTAACACAAGCTCAATCATATTCATCGTGGGCAAGATGCCCACGTTAGGCTCTATTTGAAAACACGCTTAAAAATGGCATCTACATTTTTAGTATAATAATCAAAATTAAAACATTCTCTGATCTGCTCTTCAGAAAGAGACTCTCTAAGCTCATCATCTGCTAACAAGTACTGAAGATACAGCGACTCACCCTCATCATTGGTAGTAGCTTTCCCTTGCTGTATCTCTTCCCATACCTTCATAGCATTACGCTGTACTATACGATACGCATCTTCACGGCTCACACCGGCTATAGGAAGCTCAAGAAGCACTCTTTGAGAGAAGACCAACCCACCAGTAAGGTTTAGGTTTTTCATCATGTTCTCAGGCATTACAGTGAGGTTAGCGATGACACTATTCATACGGTGCATCATAAAGTTGGTTGTGATGAATG
>JGI24024J18818_10000134_pt1 | contig 23151 bp, 22 predicted proteins | sample Cruoilmetagenom2_FD_18818 | JGI IMG/M metagenome (IMG submission 18818) | reverse complement strand
TTTCTTCCAATAGCGATAGGTAAGATCTGAGGTAGTAGTCAAAAACTTAATTATGCCAGATTTTTACTGGAGACGTGTTTGCATAGACAAATATTCTGGATATCGAGATAATCTGCCAATTCTGGCACATCTACATGAATGCATACAGGCGAGAGCCTTGCATACAAAAGGAAGATACACATGGTCAATCAGCTGAAGGAATTTCTAAGACTGGAATCGGCGGGCGGTATTTTGCTTGTAATCGCTATGTTCCTGGCGATGATTGTAGTGAATACAGGCTTATGGCCGTTGTATAAAGGCCTGTTAGCTATTCCTCTGGAGATACGCATTGGTGACTTTGAAATAGCGAAGCCATTGCTGTTATGGATCAATGATGGCCTGATGGCTATCTTTTTCTTCCTTATCGGTCTGGAGGTGAAACGCGAGGTCCTCGAAGGTGAACTGTCTGATCCTGCACAGATTATGTTGCCAGCGGTCGCCGCCGTAGGCGGAGTTGTAGTCCCCGCCCTGGTGTTTACCTGGTTTAACTATGGCGATGAGTCAGCGATGAACGGCTGGGCAATTCCTACCGCGACAGATATCGCTTTTGCTCTGGGGATTCTCTCACTACTGGGTAAACGTGTGCCTCCCTCGTTAAAACTTTTTCTGTTAACTCTGGCGATCATCGACGACCTGGTGGCAATTCTGATTATTGCTATCTTTTATTCTGTTGATATTTCTACACTTTCCCTGGTCATTGCCGGTACTGCCTATGCCATACTGGTAATTCAGAACTGGCGTGGCGTGATGCGGCTGACGTCTTATCTGGTATTCGGGCTGATCATGTGGGCTGCGGTGCTTAAGTCTGGTGTGCATGCAACCATCGCGGGTGTCTTACTGGCCTTTACGATCCCCCTGAAGCATCCTGAAGGTAAGGATTTCTCACCCTTGCGCAACCTTGAACATGATCTTCACCCGACGGTGGCCTTTATAATTCTGCCGTTGTTTGCTTTTGCTAATACCGGGATCCCGCTAGCCGGGATGAATCTTGAGACTTTGATGCAACCGGAGCCCTTTGGTATTGCTATGGGGTTGTTTCTGGGTAAACAACTGGGGGTTTTCACCTTTACCTGGGCGGCAGTAAAAACAGGTGTAGCAAAGCTGCCCAGGGGTGTCGGGTGGCTGGAAATCTATGGTCTGTCTGTTCTGACAGGTATTGGTTTTACCATGAGCCTGTTTATCAGTTCACTGGCTTTCGAGGAAGGCGCAACCAATCTTAATGCCGACCGCCTGGGCATACTCGCCGGGTCATTTGCTTCCGCAGCCATGGGTTTCGTAATTCTTGCTTACGCGGTTGGCAGAAAAAAGGAGGTTGCTGCAACCCCGGATGAGGAGACAGTGTCATGAATTTACGGATACTTTTTTTTGCCAGTTTGCGTGATGCTTCCGGTGTTGCTGAGAAACAGATGGATGTTGAATCAGGGCAATCTGTTGCTGATGTATGGCAGAGGGTATCGGCTGGTTTTGACATGCTTCCGGAAAAAGTTCTCTGTGCAGTCAATCAGGAATATGTTGATAGTGATTATCTGTTGCAAGAGGGTGATGTAGAGGTGGCTTTTTTTCCACCGGTGACAGGCGGATAAGTTTGAGCGAATCGGGAAGTCTTTTTGTAGATCTTGACGACAGTGTGCGCTACCAACGGTGGCGTGATCAGAAGCTGTCCGATATGCCAGCAAGCATCGATGAATACCTTGTTCCAGTAAAAGATCCGGTACGTCTGAGCAGTGATGAGTTTGAGGCCATTCGCAGTCTGCTTGAAAGAGCAAATATGGCAATTTTTATTGCAGAACCGGATGACCGGCGCAATAAAACTGTTCCTCTTAATATCGCTGCCCAGTATGCAATGCATCGGCTGGATCATAATATGGGCGCGGACCATGATGGTGTCAGTGAGCTGACGGTGCGTGACGGCCAGTGGCGGGGCGAGTATATCCCTTATACCAACAAACCTATTCATTGGCATACCGATGGTTACTATAACGAGGAGCAACGCAAGATCCATGGCATGGTTTTGTACTGCGTGCAGAATGCGCTGCGTGGCGGTGAGAATGCTTTACTGGATCATGAAATAGCCTATATTCACCTGCGTGATACCAACCCTGATTATATCCATGCCTTGCTGCATCCGCAGGCGATGACGATTCCGGCCAATGTTGTTAATGGCAGGGAAATCCGCCCTGATCGTGCCGGGCCGGTGTTTTCGGTCAATTCTAATGGCTCATTACATATGCGTTACACTGCCCGCACGCGCAGTGTCACCTGGCGTAATGATACGTTAACAAAGGAAGCGACAGCCTGTCTGACTGAATTCCTGGCCTCTGATTCACCGTGTATATTGAGAGCTGGACTTGAACCGGGTCAGGGATTGATCTGTAATAATGTGTTGCATGACCGCAGTGGTTTCGATGAAGATGAAAACCATAAACGATTACTTTATCGGCTGCGTTATTATGATCGGGCTACGGTCTAACAAATTTAGGAAATCCTTATTACCTGGTAGGAGCGACGCTTCTACAAAAATGTTATCCTGACAGGTAGAGAAACAGTTTAAATAACGGAGTAGATCATGCCTAAGAAAAGAATTAATGACCCGTTGGATATTATGGGTGTTGCCTACGAGACGATGCTGGAGCGCAGTGCGACTGAGTTTCGCAAGTTGGAAAAGAAGACCGGACCGGCTCTGCATTCATTGATCGATAGTGCCAAAGAGAAGGCAGTTGAGCTTGAAGAGCTGACAGAAGAAGAGGCTGCCCATCTGGCAGAATATCTTAAACGTGATCTATCTGATGCGGCCTACTATATTTCTGAACATGGAAAGGAGCTAAAGGACTGGCTGGGTTTTGAAGACAGCCTGCTTGCTGCGGAACTGCTGGATATGTTTCTGCAGGCTGCTGATCCGACCACTGTTGAGATGAATGAATTGAAGCTGGAGCTGGCAGCGAACTCACTCTATAAAACTGGAGAAGTGACCGGCCCGGGTGCGCTGGTTTGTGATGACTGTGGAGAGGTGTTACATTTTCACAAGGCCGGGCGTATCCCTCCCTGTCCCAGGTGCCATAAGACCAGTTATCACAGGGAATCCTGAGGCAGATATTCACATATTAATGAGCAGCTGTGCGGTCCTTGCCTTGATGTGACAGATTATTAGTCACTATCTGGCATATCCAGGGTAATACAGATGTTCTTTATTCTTTGACAGGCAATATTTTTACCACTACGACCGAAATATTGTCTGGTCCACCATTTTCATTGGCCAGTTCAACAAGTTTTTCAGCAGTTTTTTGCGGGTTTCCATTCTGGTTGAGCACAAATCCAATCGTATTATTACTGACCACTTCCGTCAGACCGTCTGAACAGAGGACAAATATATCACCAGCCTGAGGGCAACCGGACGTAAATGTGGGTTCAATTTCACGGTTCCCAAGCGCCTGCAGCAGCAGGCCTCTTTGCGGGTGGTTTTTGGCGTCTTCCTTTTTGATGGTTCCCTGTTTAACCATGCCCTGTATCCAGCTGTGATCTTCAGATAACTGGCTGATTTTTCCATCACGAAAGCGGTAGCAGCGGGAGTCGCCAATATTACCAATGACAAACCAGCTTCTGCAGAACAGCAGGCAGACAATGGTCGTTCCCATACCACTTTTTGTATCATCATTACCGGATTCTTCAATAATTTTCCGGTTTGCCAGCTGGATGGACTTATCCAGCAGGTCTTTCATAGGTTCCGGAGTAGAAAAAGCATCATCCATTCGGCTTTCTATATGCAGGCCTGCGATTAAAAACTGGCTGGTAACATCGATAGCCATCTGACTGGCTACCTCACCGGCATTATGACCACCCATACCATCGGCAACGATTGCAAGTGCATGCTGCCTGTCAACAAGAATATTATCCTCATTGTTATCACGTCGCTGTCCGGTGTCTGTTACACCGGCCATTTGTATACGTATGTGTTTAGGGTGGCAGGGAAAGGCCTGTTTCATGTTTCTTTCTTGTTAGTCAAAGTAAGTTCAAGGATGCGTTGGTATGTTTTTGCCAGTCGCTCAGGGTCTGTCAGCATAACATGTTCATCTATCTGGTGAATACTACCATTGCAGGGCCCAAGTTCGACAACTTCAGTCCCCGTCGGTGCGATAAAACGGCCGTCCGATGTGCCGCCGGAAGTCGATAGCTCAGGTTTAATTTCGAGCACCTGAGCGCAGGCATTGCTGACCGCATCTACCAGTATCCCTTTTGCCGTCAAAAATGGATTGCCTGACAGACGCCAGTCTATTGTGTAGTGCAACTTATGTTTTTCAAAAACCTCAAGTACACGTTTCTTTATCTGTTTTTCATTTAATTCAGAAGAGAAACGGAAATTAAATTTTATCGCCACATCACCCGGTATGACATTTTCAGCACCGGTACCTGCTGTGACATTGGAAATTTGAAAGCTGGTAGCCGGGAAAAGTTCATTTCCCTGATCCCATTCAATACCTGCCAGTTCATTCAATGCGGGCAGGGCACGGTGGAACGGATTCTCTGCCAGTTGTGGGTAGGCGACGTGTCCCTGTTTTCCATGGACGGTCATATAACCATTCAGAGATCCACGCCGCCCGACCTTAACGGTATCACCCAGAGTTTCAACAGATGAGGGTTCACCAACAAGACAAAAATCAATTTTAATCGACTGTGTTTCCAGCCATTGCATGACTTTCACTGTGCCGTTGATAGACGGGCCTTCTTCATCTGATGTGATCAGCAGGCCAATAGTGCCGGGGTGGTCAGGGTTTTCTGCAACATATTGTTCAACTGAGGTCACGAAAGCGGCAATTGATGCCTTCATGTCGGCACTGCCGCGACCATACAACTTTCCATCGCGTTGTGTCGGCTCAAACGGAGGGCTGGACCAGTTGCTTTCCGGGCCGGTGGGCACAACATCGGTATGGCCGGCAAAGACAAACAGTGGCCTGCCTGTGCCGTGCGTCAGCCAGAGGTTGTCGACATCTTCAAAACGGAGATGCTGGCAGGTAAAGCCGGCGGGCTCCAGCCTTTCACATATCAGCTTCTGGCAGCCCTGATCATCGGGTGTTACGGATGGGCGGCTGATTAGCTCGCAGCATAGCTGTAGAGTGGAATCTACAGTTTTTTCAGTCGTTCTTTGTTCATTCATCAGGTCTTGAGCAACTCGGCGTATCGCTCAGCAGAGAAACCGACTTCAATAATATCACCCATCTGTAGAACAGGTCGCTTGATCAAGGTTGGATGTTTCATCATTAATGTCATGGCACGAGCTTCATCAAGGTCTGTACGGTCTTTGTCATCAAGACCTCGCCAGGTTGCACTGCGTTTATTAAGCAGTGTCGTCCAGTCGACCATTTCCATCCATTTGCCAAGAATATGACGCACAAAAAGATCAGACCTGAGGTCGAGAAAAACATATTCAATACTATTTTCTTCCAGCCAGCGTTGTGCCGATCGAACACTGTCACAGTTTTTTATTCCTGCAAGAATAATAGAAGTTGCCATGGTTTTTTTGATTTTTAGATTTTTCGTATCACCAAAGTATCAGGCTTCACGCAGCAATTCGTTAATACCCACTTTACTGCGGGTTTTCTCATCCACCTGTTTAACAATGATAGCGCAATTCAGGTTATAACTACCATCTTTTGACGGTAATGAACCGGGGACAACGACTGAGTAGGGTGGTACACGACCATATGTGTATTCACCGGTTTCCCTGTTGTAGATCTTGGTGCTCTGGCTAATGAAGACACCCATGGCAAGAACCGCACCTTCTTCTACGATCACGCCTTCGACGACTTCGGAGCGGGCACCGATGAAACAATTGTCCTCAATAATAGTGGGTGCAGCCTGCAGTGGTTCCAGCACACCGCCAATACCTACGCCACCGCTGAGGTGGACATTTTTACCAATCTGGGCGCAGGAGCCTACCGTTGACCAGGTATCTACCATGGTGCCTTCATCGACATAGGCGCCGATATTGACATAGCTCGGCATAAGTACGGCGTTTGGGGCGATATAAGAACCACGACGCGCGGTTGCCGGTGGTACAACGCGGAAACCGCCCTGACGAAAATCACGTGAGTTGTAGTCGCTGAATTTTGATGGAATTTTGTCGAAATAATTTGTGAAGCCACCTTTGATAAAACTGTTGTCTTCGATGCGGAAATACAGCAAAACAGCCTTTTTCAGCCAGTCATTGACTACCCAGTCACCATCTATTTTCTCTGCCACCCGGGCTTCCCCGGTGTCCAGCATCTCAATGGCACTGTAGACAGCATCTTTGACATGACTGGCAGCGGTACGCGGGGTGATTTCGGCACGTTGTTCAAAGGCTTCTTCAATCTGGTCTTTCAGGTCTTGCATGGGGTTTCCTCGGATAAAATCAGTTTTCAGTTTTCAGTTTTCAGTTTTCAGTTTTCAGGCCACTTCAGCGTTAAAGCTTTTCATTTATGAAGTGACGAATTCGTTCGGCTGCTTCTATGCATTCCTGCTGCTCGGCTACCAGTGCGATACGTATGCGGTTTTTCCCGGGGTTGCCGTCAATGGTATCGCGTGCCAGGTAGGAGCCCGGCAGGGTGACCACATTTTCATTCAGAAATAGCTGGCGGCTGAACTCTTCCTCGTTGATCGGCGTCTCCGGCCACAGATAGAAACCGGCAGCAGGGTGATTCAATTTTAAAACGGGCTTTAGTATATCAATAACTGCGGTGAATTTATCACGATAGACGGCACGATTTTGAACTACGTGATCGTCATCATCCCATGCCGCGGTAGAAATGGCCTGGGTCAGCCGGTTGGGGACGCATCCGTGATAGGTGCGATATTTAAAATAGGCATCAATAATATTGCTGTCACCAGCGACAAAGCCTGAGCGCAGTCCAGGTAGACTGGATCGTTTAGACAGACTGTGAAAAACAATACAACGCTCAAAATTGCTACGTCCCTGTTCTGTTGCGACTTGCAGCAGGCCGACAGGTGGTGTGCTTTCATCCCGGTAGAGTTCGCTATAGCATTCATCTGCAGCAACGATGAAGTCGTAGCGGTCAGCAAGTGACAGGGCCTTAATATAGATATCTGCAGGTATAACTGAGCCTACCGGGTTATCGGGTGAGCACAGGATTAGCAACTGGGTTTCCTGCCAGATCTGTTCCGGGACTTTATCCAGCTGCGGTTGCCAGTCATTNTCTTCAAGGCTGTTGAGGAAATAAGGTGTGGCACCTGCCATGATGGTGGCCCCTTCATAGATCTGATAGAAGGGGTTGGGCATAACGACACGTGCCGGGCTGTGATAGCTGCGATCAACAGCGGCCTGGATGAAGGAAAAAATGGCTTCACGGCTGCCGCTTACCGGCAGTACATGCCGGGCCGGATCAAGTTCTCCTTCATTAATATGAAATCTGCGGCTGAGCCAGCTGCAGATCGACTCCCTCAGGTTTTCTTCACCACGGGTCGCCGGATAACCGGAAAGTAGATGACCTCCATTCGCCAGTAAGTCGTGGATGAAAGGTGGGGGGGCATGTTTCGGTTCACCCAGCGACAGCATGATTCGCTCATATTTTGCTGGCGGTTGAATGCCTGACAGCAAACGATTGAGCCGTTGAAAGGGGTATTCCTTCAGGTCATTCAGCCGTGGATTCATGGGATCGGTATTAAATTATTGGTTTGCCGCGGTTTGCTATGTATTTATAAGTGATTCAGCTCTCAAAGCCCTGTGTGGAATCCAGTCTATCGATTATATTTTGCCTGATGCGGCTCTGCTTTTCACCGTCAGTGATGGGTTTATTGCCAAGATCGCTAACAAAAAAGATATCCTCAATTCGTGCGCCGTAAGTTGCCACCTTGGCATTATGCAGCTTGATATCACATTTTTCGAAGACTTCTGCAATCTGGTACAAAAGCCCAGGCCTGTCCTGAGCGATGACCTCTATGACGGTATATTGACCCTGTCGAATTTCGAGGAAATTTACCCGTGTCGGAATCGGGAACTGCTTCAGTGCTCTGGGCAGATGTGCTTTCTGCGGATCGCGACCTTTGCGAGGACTCAGCAGTTGATCTCTTAGTGCTTCTTCTATCTCTTTTTGCTCGGCAACTGTGCAGACTGCATTATCATTCTGATCCAGTATAAGATAGTTGTGCAGGGCAAAACCCATTTGTGTCGTATGTAAGCGTGCGTCAACGATATTCAGGTTCAGACGATCAAATCCAGCCGTGGTTCTTACCAGTAGATTTGCCAGATCCGGGGTAAATACCAGTACCTCGGTACTGCCTGATTTTCTTGCATAACGGACAGCAACTACCGGCATTTCAAGGATGCTGATACTGGCGAGTGTTTTCATGTGCCATTTTAAGGTATCGACCTCATAACGCAGAAAATAGTCGCTATCGAATAAAGACCAGTAGCGCTGGAAGTTTGCAGCTGAAAGTTGTGCTGGAACCTGGCTGCTGGAAAGCGCCTGTTGCAGGTTGGCAAGTCGCTCTTCATTGCGTTCACTGTCAATATTTCCACGCCTCAAGTACCTCGATGTAGCATGATAAAGTTGCTGTAACAATTTGTTTTTCCAGTCATTCCATACTTTCGGGCTAGTGCCTCGCATATCTGCCATAGTTAACAGGTAGATATTGTCCAGATGTTCCTGGTTGCCAACTGTCGCCGCAAACTCCGCAATGACTTCAGGATCAGAAATATCCATTTTCTGCGCCGTCCAGGACATGATCAGATGATTGCGCACCAGCCAGGCAACCAGCTTTGTATCATATTCGCTGAGGTCATGTAGACGACAGAACTGGATACTTATTTTTTCACCTTTTTCAGAATGTTTACCGCCCCGTCCTTTTGCGATGTCATGCAGCAGGGCAGCGAGATACAGGCGTTCGGGCTTGAACAGCCTGGCCAGTAATTTGCTGGCCAGGGGATGTTCATCGCGAAATTCATCGACAGTCAGTCTGCGCAGGTTTCGTAAAACGAAAAGAGTGTGAACATCAACTGTGTAGATATGAAACAGATCATGCTGCATCAGGCCTACGATACGACCAAAGGCAGGAAAATAGGCGCCCAGTACACCATAGTCATTCATTTTCCGCATGATGTGTGTCAGGCCCGTGCCATTGCGAAATAATGTGATAAACAGGCTGCGGCAGGCCATGTCGTGGCGAAACTCAGGGGTAATCAGGTTTAATGAGTTATGTATCAGGCGAATAGTATTTGCTCGAATGCCTTTCAGCTCGGGCAAATCTTGAAGGATGTAAAACAGCTCCAGCAAGGCAAAAGGCTGTCGATTAAAAACATCGTTATCCACGACGTCGATATAACCATTAATTGCTTTGAACCGTCGATTGATCTCTTCGGAAGAATTGTCCTTCTGCGCAAGAAAGGCTTCCTCAAAATGTTGCAACAGGATGTCATTCAATAGCCCGAGCTCTTTTACAGTCCGGTAATAGCGCTTCATCAACTGTTCTACTGCCAGGCTGCCGGGTTTGTCGGAATAGCCGAATTCAGTTGCCAGTACGCGCTGGTACTCAAACAGTAGTCTGTCTTCCCGGCGGCCGGCCAGGAAGTGCAGCCCGTTGCGTATACGCCAGAGGAAATTACGGCATCGAACCAGTGTTTGATACTCGTCCCTGGTCAGAAATTCATGCTGTACCAGCTCCTCCAGGGATGTCGCATTGAAGTAACGCATTGTTGCCCAGGCGATCATATGCAGGTCACGCAAACCGCCCGGGCTTTCCTTGATATTCGGTTCAAGTTTATATGCGGTTTCACCAAAACGGGCATGGCGTGCCTGCTGTTCCTGAAGTTTGGCATGGAAATATTCATCGGCAGGCCAGATTTGATCGGGCGAAATGGCTGCCTGCATCTGCTTTAGCAATTCCATCGAGCCGGACAGCAGGCGTGCTTCCATCAGGTTGGTGATGACTGTCAGGTCATTGGCGGCTTCTTTACATTCAGCAACTGTGCGTACACTGTGACCGATATCCAGGCCAATATCCCATAAAATATGCAGAAACTGTTTGCCTGATTCGGCGAAGGAATTATCAATATTTTCGTTTGCTTCCTCGTCTACGAGAATCATCAGGTCGATGTCCGAGGAGGGATGCAGTTCGTTTCGGCCGTATCCCCCGACTGCAATCAGACTGCAACAGTTGGGGTTTGATTCAGGGGCCTGCACAGAATACCAGATATTGATCAGTAACTGATCGATGAACCAGGTCCAGAGCGTGATGATGTTGGTGCTGGAGGCGCCGTCAGACTGGGCACGGTGCAGAGTCTCTCTGCTCTCCTGCAGTATGCGCTTTATAGCTAGATGCGGCTGCGGGTCGTCGCTAAGAATGCTTGCAATTGTGGCGGCTGCAGGGAAATCCTTGCGTGACAGGTTTGCCCGCTTTTTCTTCATGCTAGTGCAGTGTTTCATATTATTTGACAATTTAGCGTGACGAGAAACCGTTAGCTACAAGGCAGGCTTCGCAGTAAATGGTTGTTCCCTTTGCAAGTAGCCTAACGCCGTAGATGATGGTTTCTCGTCGCGCCCGAAGGGAGGTCCACAAATGGCCCAATACGGCGTTGCAGTTCTTGACAAGGGAGGTGCCATTGCCTGCGAACTGCGTCTTGTCTTGAGCCATTTGTGGGCCTCTAAATTGTTAAGGAACCTCTGATCAATTCATGAACTCGTATCTTACGCCTAAAATATCCAGTTTTTTCGTTGAAAATCTTCGCAATAGCTAGCTATTACGTGCGATTCTCGCCTCAAACCTGAATATTTTAGATCGCAATCTACTTCGTCCAGAATTAATCAGAGGTTCCTTAAATAATATGAAACACTGCACTAAACCTCTTCGCCTTCTCGCAGGGTCAGTATTTCATGGCCATCGGCGGTAACCAGGATCGTATGCTCCCATTGTGCAGAAAGCTTGCGGTCACGGGTAACAACCGACCAGCCATCAGGCAGCAGCTTTACATCCTTTTTGCCCGCGTTGATCATCGGTTCAATAGTAAAGGTCATGCCTTCCCGCAATGTGACGCCTGACCCCGGTTCGCCATAATGGAGAACCTGAGGCTCTTCGTGAAATTCCCGCCCTATGCCATGGCCACAGTATTCACGGACAACAGAAAAACGACTTTTTTCTGCATGGGTCTGGATGGCATGGCCGATATCACCAAGCTGTATACCGGGTTTAACCAGGGCTATACCTTTCAGCATGCACTCCCGACTATTTTGTATCAGACGTTGGGCGAGCGTAGAAGCCTCGCCAACAGTAAACATCTGGCTGGTGTCACCATGAAATTCATCCTTGATAACGGTAATGTCGATATTAATNATATCGCCTTTTTTCAGTATACGGTCNCCGGGTATGCCATGNCATACCTGATGGTTGAGCGAGGTGCAGATGGATTTTGGAAAGCCGTGATAGTTCAACGGTGCAGGGATGGCATCCTGTTCCTCTACAATATATTTGTGGCAGATCGTATCCAGCTCATCAGTGCTAATCCCGGCTTTGACATAAGGTTCAATCATTTCCAGGACCTGTGCCGCAAGCCGGCCGGCAATCCGCATCTTTTCTATTTCATCCGCCGTCTTGATAGAAATGCTCATTGATAATTCCATTAAGTTCTTTTTCAGCGGGGCATTATAACCGGACTCGGGATAAAATAATGATATCCATGATGAAAGATGGGTAAAAGAAGTTTCAAGTTTCAAGTTTCAAGTTTCAAGTCGAAAGGCGAACCATGGTGATGGATTTTAAGGTTTTACAGCTGGAACTTGGAACTTGAAACTTGGAACTGCAGTCATTTTATGCTATAAACGCGCCTCTTTTCAGGGGTTCTGAATCACGAATGCCTGATTTTGAAAAACGCTGTCATTTAATGACTTAACTAAAATGATCGTGGGAACAATAGCAGGGCCCGGGTGTTTGACGAATAAATCTTGTTTGTCAGACTGGCGTTGCAGCCCATGTGAATCAAACCCGAACGGAGAATTTTATGTCTAAGATTTCGCTTCGCGATATGCTGGAAGCTGGTGTTCATTTCGGCCACCGTACACGTTTCTGGTATCCCAAAATGCGCCCCTATATCTTTGGTGAGCGTAACCAGATCCATATCATTAATCTGGAAAAAACCCTGCCCCTGTTTGAAGAAGCCTGTAATTTTCTCGGCAGTATTGCGGCTAATGGCGGCAATGTCATGTTTGTCGGCACCAAGCGCCAGGCAAGTAAAGTTATTCGTGAAGCAGCGACTCGTTCTGCTTCACCTTATGTGGATCACCGCTGGCTGGGCGGTATGCTGACCAATTTCAAGACTGTCCGTAATTCAATCAAGCGTCTGAAAGAGCTGGACGAACAGTTTGAAAGTGGCCAGGCTGACAAGTTGATCAAAAAAGAACGTCTGCGTATCGAACGTGAACGCACCAAGCTGGAGCGTTCCCTGTCCGGTATCAAGAACATGAATGGACTGCCAGATGCATTATTCATCATTGATGTTAAATATGAATACATCGCTATAGCTGAAGCAAAAAAACTCGGCATACCAGTAGTTGCTGTAGTTGATACCAACTGTAAGCCGGATGGTATCGACTATGTAATTCCAGGTAACGATGATGCGATTCGTTCAATTCGCCTGTATGCTGAAACGATTGCCGATGCCATTATCGAAGGACGCCATTCTGTAGCAACGGCTCCTGTGGTAGCAGCGTCTGATGATTTTGTCGAAATGGAAGATGCAAAAGCTGAGGCACTGATAGAAAAAGTGAAAACAGACAGCGATACAGTGGCTGAAACAACGAAAGCAGATACCAGCAAAGCTGATTCTGAAGAAGTATCTGCTGATGCGGCTGTTTCAAAAGAAGCGCCTGTCGTTAAAAAAGCAGTCAAGAAGAAGGCTGTGAAAAAGAAAGCAGTAAAGAAAAAGGCTGTTAAGAAAAAAGTTGTCAAGAAGAAGGCGGCGAGCAAGAGCGACGAGTAAGAAAAGCCTGACTGCATGGCTTTATCAATATTGTGACAATGGCCGGGTTAATATTCGGGACATTGTCACTTTCTACCTTACAGTTTAATACTGAACAATTAGAGGGTTTTTGAGATGGCTGTTACTGCATCTATGGTTAAGGAACTGCGTGAACGAACCAGCGCAGGCATGATGGAATGTAAAAAAGCACTGACTGAAACAGACGGTGACATGGATGCTGCTGTGCAATTACTGCGCACTAGCGGAGCGGCAAAGGCTGACAAGAAGGCCGGTCGTGTCGCAGCGGAAGGCGTGATAAGTATTTATATCAGTGATGACAGTAAGTTAGCTGTTATTGTTGAGGTGAATTCTGAAACAGATTTTGTTGCAAAAGGTGATGATTTTCAGGGTTTCGCCGCTGATATTGCGGCGCTCGTGGCCAACAGCAATCCTGCCGATATTGATGCACTGAATGCAACGGAGCTGCCATCCGGTGAAACCGTTGATGCTACCCGTCGGACTCTGATTGCAAAGTTAGGTGAAAATATCACTGTGCGCCGTTTTGAAAGAATCGAGGCAGAAGGCGATGCGGTGATCAGCAGTTATCAGCATGGCCTGAAAATTGGGGTACTGGTCAGCAGTGCCGGCGGCAATGAAAATCTGGGCAAAGATATTGCTATGCATGTCGCAGCAATGAAACCGCTTTGCATCAGCCCTGATGAAGTCCCTGCTGATGCAGTAGAGAAAGAGAAAGAAGTATTTACTGCCCAGGCTGCCGAAAGCGGCAAGCCTCCGGAGATCATTGAAAAAATGATTACTGGTCGTATCAATAAATTCCTCAATGAGGTGGCTTTACAAGGACAGCCTTTTGTTAAGGATCCGGGGACTACTGTTGGAAAGTTGTTGAAATCAGAAAATGCTTCAGTTAGCAGATTTTCACGCATTGAAGTCGGTGAAGGCATAGAGAAAAAGGTCGAGGATTTTGCCGCAGAAGTCGCTGCACAGGTGAAGGGAGCATAGGCAGATGAGCGGTATCCGCCGCATTCTTTTAAAGATCAGCGGCGAAGCCCTTATGGGCGAGCAGGACTTCGGCATCAGCCAGGATATGCTGGAGTATGTCAGTGCTGAGGTGAAAACGGCTGTTCAGCGTGGTATCCAGATTGGGCTCGTTGTTGGCGGCGGTAACATTTTTCGAGGCGTATCCGGCGCCGCACAAAGCATGGATAGAGTGCCTGCAGATCAGATGGGAATGCTGGCAACGGTAATGAATGCCATAGCAGTCGCTGAAAATCTCAATCGCAACCAGATCCCCGCAAAAGTACTTTCTGCCATTCCGGTAGGAACATTTACCGAATCCTTCAGCCGCAGTCTGGCACTCGAGTATCTCGAAGCAGGTACGGTGGTAGTTTTTGCAGCAGGTACCGGTAATCCCTATTTTACGACGGATACTGCCGCCAGCCTGCGAGCAGTCGAAATAAATGCTGATCTGTTGTTAAAAGCTACTCAGGTTGACGGTGTTTATGATGCAGACCCGAAAACCAACCCTGAGGCAAAGAAATTTCAGCAGCTTGGTTTTGATGAAGTTCTTCAGCGTCAGCTGGGAGTCATGGACCTTACAGCGATTACGCTGTGTATGGAGAATGACCTGCCATTACGTGTTTATGCAATGCGCTCTGCAGGCGCCCTTGCTAGAATACTCGATGGTCAGCCGGAAGGCACCCTGGTGACAAATCAATAGTGATACAGTCAATCCTGATATAGATTCATAATACTGGCAGCAAGGGAAAATAGAATGATTAATGAAATCCTTGATGATGCAAAAAAGCGCATGAGCAAGAGTGTTGATGCACTTAAGGGTGAGTTAGCACGTTTACGTACGGGCAGAGCCAATACAGCATTGCTGGATAATATAAAAGTGGATTATTACGGCAGTCCGACACCGTTAAGCCAGGTGGCAAACGTTACGGTCGCTGATTCCCGCACCCTCGGTGTACAGCCCTGGGAAAAAGGCATGGTGCAGGTAATTGAGAAGGCCATACTTGAGTCAGACCTGGGTCTTAATCCGATGTCTGCCGGCGAAATAATACGAATTCCAATTCCTCCACTAACACAGGAACGCAGGCTGGATCTGGTGAAACTGGTTAAAAGTGAAGGCGAGGGTGGCAAGGTAGCGGTCAGGAATATTCGTCGTGATGCCATTTCTCATATCAAGGAATTACTGAAAGAGAAGGAAATTTCTGAAGATGATGAGCGTCGTGCCGAGGACCTGGTGCAGAAATTGACTGATTCCAGTGTTGCCAGTATCGATAACCTGTTAAAGGAAAAAGAAGAAGAATTAATGGAGATATAAATCTCCAGTTTGTTAGTTTGGTGCATTGAGCACCTCTACAAATTAAAAGAACTCGTCATTGTGCACGATGCACAGAATCTCATTGCTTATATTCAATGGTCTGGAAATTGCTTTGTTGCAGGCTCCTTGCAATGACGAATAAATAGAGTCGCCCTATAGAGTGCCTTTATTCTTTAAGTATCTTACCGGCTGGGCTAAACTGTCAGCTTATCTTTTCCAGCATTCCTGATTCGGAATAATGTCCCAGGCCGAAAATACTAAACCACCCTGTCAGAAAATCTCTGAACCCGGTACTCCTCGCCATATTGCCGTCATAATGGATGGCAATGGACGTTGGGCGAAAGGCAGGGGCCAGCCTCGTATTATGGGGCACCGAAAAGGTGCAGATGCTGTACGGCGTATCATTCGTCTGTGTGGTGACAGGGGGGTAGAGTACCTGACATTGTTTGCCTTCAGCAGTGAAAACTGGCGAAGGCCGCCACGTGAAGTAAAGCTATTGATGGAACTTTTCATCACAGTGCTGGAAAAGGATATTGATGTACTGGTGGAAAATGGGGTGCGTTTGCGAATCATTGGCGATCTGGATCGTTTCGGCAAGCGAATCGGCAAGTTGATTAAAAAAGCGGAAATGCGAACGGCATGCAATGACTGCATGCAGTTGACGATTGCCGCTAACTACGGTGGCCGCTGGGATATCACGCAGGCATGCAAAAAGCTGGCTGAAAAAGCCAGCCGTGGTGAAATTGACCCGGAAAAGATTGATGAAGAACTGATTTCCAGCTACCTGGTTACCGGTGCAATTCCCGATCCTGATCTGTTTATTCGCACCGGCGGTGAGAAAAGAATCAGTAATTTTCTGATCTGGCAGCTGGCTTATTGCGAGTTATATTTCACCGATGTGCTGTGGCCTGATTTCTCTAAAGGGGACTTCTCTGATGCCCTGCAATGGTTTGCCAGTCGGGAACGTCGATTTGGAAAAACCAGTGAACAGATAAGTAAGACAGGGCATGCTTAAACAACGCCTGTTGACAGCAGCTATTCTGTTGCCGATCTTTCTTGCGGCGTTATTTTTAATGGATACGCTAAGCTTTGCGATCTTTCTTCTTGTCATTCTGGTTCTCAGTCTCTTTGAGTGGGCAAATTTAAGTGCAATAAAAAACTCTTTCCTCAGGATGGCATATATAGCTGCAGGTGTGGCTATCGTCGTGACGGTACAATACTATGAATTGGCCGAAAAGGAGTTGTTTATCGCTGTCTTCGCATTGTGGCTGGTGGTGATCTACCGGCTGTTTCATTTTGGACGCGGGAGAAATGAGCAGCAAGATCCTTCTGGAAATGGTGCACTGGCGTGGCTGGACGGATATTTTGTACTGCTTCCGACAATACTTGGTCTGGAGATACTCAAGGCGCAGGATTGTGCAGCACCTCAGTTGTTGCTGGTCTTTTTCTTTATTATCTGGTCAGCAGATACGGGTGCCTACCTGGCTGGCCGCAGCCTGGGAAAGCATAAACTGGCTCCACTTATCAGTCCGGGAAAAACAATAGAAGGGCTTATTGGCGGACTTGTCGGTGCCCTGGTAATCGCAGCCATAGTGGGTGTTCTGGTGTGGGAGCTATCAGTAGGTAAATTAATCTTCTGGCTGCTTGCTGTTGTCCTCATCACTCTGTTTTCAGTAACCGGTGATTTGTTTGAAAGTATCTACAAACGTAGAGCAGGGGTTAAGGATTCGGGTAAGCTGCTGCCCGGACACGGCGGTGTACTGGACCGTATAGACAGTACCTGCGCCGCTTTACCGCCATACTTGCTTGTACTATATCAGTTTGATTTTCTTACTCCGTGTGTTCCTGCGTTGTGAAACAGGAGGGCATTTGCATACTTGGCTCTACCGGTACCATCGGCATAAATACTCTTGATGTTATCCGGCGTCATCCTCAGCGTTTCAAGGTCATTGCACTGACAGCCAATAGACAAATCAGACGGATGCTTCAGCAATGTGAGGAATGGCAGCCGGAAATTGTTGTGATGTCTGATGAAAAAGCAGCGACAGAACTCAAGCAGCTGCTTGGTCAGAAAGGTTCTCCCATTAAAGTACTGGCCGGTAAAGCAGAGCTTGCCGAGGTGGTACAGCTGGATGAAATCGATACGGTAATGGCTGGTATCGTTGGTGCCGTTGGGTTAATGCCAACACTGGCTGCTGTCAAAGCAGGCAAGCGGGTGCTGATTGCAAACAAGGAGCCGCTTGTCATGCTGGGGCAGGTCTTTATCGAGGAAGCGAAACGTTCCGGCTCTGTTTTGTTGCCTATTGACAGTGAGCACAATGCTATTTTTCAGTGCTTGCCGGCTGCCGTTCAGCAGGCAACTGCCGCACCAGTAGAGCATGAGCTGTCAGACTACGGGGTTCGCCGACTCTTACTCACCGGCTCAGGTGGGCCTTTTCTCAACCGGGAGCTGGCTGATTTTGATTCAATTACACCGGATCAGGCCTGCACACATCCCAACTGGGTAATGGGCCGCAAAATATCTGTAGATTCAGCCACCATGATGAACAAGGGGCTTGAATTAATAGAAGCCTGTGCACTTTTTCTACTGACCCTGGGCAGATTCACATCGTGGTCCATCCACAAAGCGTTATCCATTCGATGGTTGAATATGCCGACGGATCTCTTCTCGCACAGTTAGGGAATCCAGACATGCGCACACCGATTGCACATGCTCTTGCATGGCCCGAACGTATTGAAGCAGGCGTAGAAAGGCTGGACCTCCTGCAAATGGCTGCCTTAGAATTTCAGGCACCGGATATGCTAAAATTTCCTGCTTTGTCATTGGCACGAACCGCAGCTGAGACGGGTGGCACGCTGCCGGCAATATTGAATGCCGGAAATGAGATTGCTGTGCAGGCATTTCTCGATGGCGAAATACGTTTTGACCAGATTATTCAGCTGGTAGAAGAGACTATGGAAGCGGTTGACCATGAACCCGACCAGGTATTGGAAAATGTACTCGCTGCAGATCAGCTGGCACGAGATTTTGCCGTGAATCGTCTTACTGCGATGTCATAGATGGCGCATGAGACTAAAAATAATATAATTATATCAATATGTTAGATGTTACATATAGTATTGTTGGATTCATCATCGCACTAGGCATACTGGTGGCCGTGCATGAGTTCGGGCACTTTTGGGTTGCGCGAAAACTCGGTATTAAAGTATTGAAGTTTTCTGTTGGCTTTGGCAGGGCAATCTGGTCACGTACAGCGAGTGACGGCACAGTTTACGCACTGGGTGCTATCCCACTCGGTGGTTACGTCAAGATGCTGGATGAAAGCGAAGGCGAGGTCGCTGAGGAAGATAAGCCCCGCGCCTTTAACCGGCAACCAATCTGGAAGAGAATGCTGGTCGTGCTGGCCGGCCCCATGTTTAATTTCTTTTTTGCTATAGCGGCCTATAGTCTGGTTTTTGCCGGGGGTATGGAAGGCCTTACTCCTGTTGTCGGCAAGGTCATCGAGGGCTCTATTGCTGAAAGTGATGGTTTTCGCAGTGGTGATTTACTGCTGTCAGTGGATGGGCGGAAGCTGAATACATGGCAGGAGCAGCGCCTGTATTTGTTCAGTAAGGCGCTGGCGCGCAAAACAGTTCAATATGAAGTACAGACCAGTGACGGCAGAATAATCAACCGTACCTTGAATCTTGCTAATGTACCGATGTCTAAAATTGATGCCAGACTGGTGGCGGGCGGCATCGGACTGATTGGCTGGTATCCAACGGTATCTCCAGTTATTGATCAGGTAGTCAGCGGCAAACCTGCATTTGCCGCAGGTCTAAAGCAAGGTGATTTAATTACTGCCATTGATGGTGAAAAGGTAAGCAGTTGGGATGATGTCGTAAGATTGATATCAGCCAGTCCGGGAAGGCAGTTGAAACTTGATATTTCCCGCAATGGTTATTCTGAGTCTGTATTTATCACACCGGAGACGGCAATGGATGGCGACAGGGAGATTGGGCGCATAGGAATCAGCGTGCAGCCGGTAGAAGTTCCTGCAGACAGGATAGTCATGGTCAACTATGGCTTGATGGAGTCCCTTTATCGAGGCTCTGAGACGACCTGGATGATGTCTTTACTGACGCTGCGTATGCTGGCAAAAATGGTTACCCTTGAAATATCCAGCAAAAATATAAGCGGTCCGATTACCATTGCTCAATATGCGGGGAAATCAGCACAGGTTGGCTTTAGTAGTTTTATATTGTTTCTGGCTATTGTGAGCGTGAGTCTGGGTGTACTTAATCTACTGCCTATACCTGTTCTTGACGGCGGACATTTGCTTTATTACTCGATAGAAGCGATTACCAGAAAGCCTGTTTCTGAAAAAGTGATGATATGGGGCCAGCAAGTTGGTATCCTGCTGCTTTTTTTATTAATGTCTCTTGCCGTATATAACGATCTCGGACGACTGTTTCCCTGAGGAAACTCTGAATAACCAAGAACTAGAAAATGATCAAATCAAAGATACTTTATATTAGCTTTCTTACATTTTTCATCTGGTCTTTACAGGCCTTTGCACTGGAGGAGTTTGAGGTTACAGACATCCAGGTCAATGGAATACAACGGATCTCTGCCGGTACTATCTTCAATTATTTGCCGATTAAGGTGGGTGATTTTGTAGATGATAATGAAGTAAACGATGCTATAAAAGCACTTTTTGATACTGGCTTTTTTCAGGACATTGAGCTTAGCCGGGAAGGCGGTGTGTTGATTGTCGATATTGTTGAGCGCCCGACTGTTGCCAGTGTAGAGTTTTCCGGTAACAAGGAATTCGAAACCGAAGCGCTGAAAAAAGGGATGCTACAGGTAGGTTTTGGTGAGGGACTGGTTTTCAAAAAAGCCATCCTGGAAAAGGTGTCTCAGGAGCTTCGTACACAATATTACAGTAGCGGCAAATATTCTGTAGATATCAAAACAACCGTTACACCGTTGGAAAGAAACCGGGTAAAAATCAATGTTGACATAAAGGAAGGAAAAACAGCCAGAGTCGGTGATGTTTCTCTAGTAGGAAATAGCGTTTTCTCTGACAAAAAGCTATTAAAGGATTTTAAGGTAAAGCCAAAAACGGGCTGGAACAAACTGAATTTTCTCAGTAAGTCAGATCAGTATTCAAAGCAGAAGTTAGCCGGTGACCTTGAGGCCTTGCGCAGTTATTACCAGGATCGGGGTTATCTGGACTTCAAAATTGATTCCACCCAGGTGTCAATTAGTGAAAATAAAAAGAAGATATTCATCACCATCAATATTACTGAGGGTAAGGTCTATACAATAAATCAGGTCAGTCTACGAGGGAAATTCGTGGTACCTGAAGAAGACCTGAAGGTTCTGGTGACGATTTTCAATGGTGATATTTTCTCCCGCAAGGAAGTAGAAAAAACCAGTAAGGCAATTAGTGACCGCCTGGCTGAGTCCGGATATACGTTTGCTAATGTTAATGCGATACCTGATATTGACAAGGAAAACAGGACGGTTTCATTTGTTTTTGCCATAGATCCATCTAAAAGGGTTTATGTCAGGCGAATTAATATTTCCGGCAATACAACAACAAGAGATGAAGTTATTCGGCGGGAGCTCAGGCAAATTGAAGGCGGCTGGCTGTCTACCAAAGATGTCAGACGTTCAAAAGTACGTTTGCAGCGACTGAGTTTTTTTGAGGATGTCAACATTGAAACCCCGGCTGTTCCCGGCACTGAAGACCAGGTTGATGTGAATGTGCGGGTCAAAGAGCGCCAGACCGGCACTATGATGTTCGGTCTGGGCTATTCCGAGTCGGATGGTGTGCTAATACAGGCCAGCATCAATCAGAAAAATTTGTTTGGTTCCGGCAGGGAGCTGGATTTAAGTCTTGATACATCCAAAGTCACAAAATCAATCAGATTGCGCTATTTCAATCCTTACTATACCGTCAATGGTGTAAGCCGTGGGTTCTATCTGACCTACACTGACATTGATGCGGCCGAGGCTGATCTTTCCAGGTATATAAATGAAACCCTGAGTCTTGGTATCAATTATCGTATTCCACTTTCAGAAAATAACAGTTTTACCTTTAGTTTTGGTCCTGATCGTACCAATCTTTCTTCAACTGAGGGTACACCGGATGAAATTCTGGCTTATATAGAGCTGCATCCGGATGACTGGTACCTGAAGACAACAGCGAGTTGGATCCATGACTCGCGAGACAGTATTCTTTATCCCACAAAGGGATTTTATGCCCGGTTTCTTGGCGAGGCATCGACTCCGGGAAGTGAACTTGATTACTATAAGACCGGCGCAACATTCTCCTGGCATTTACCCACAATCAGTGAGGTGGTTCTGAAGTTTAGTGGTGATCTGGGATATGGTGACGTTTACGGTGATACCACGATATTCCCGTTCTACAAAAACTACTATGCAGGTGGCAGCAATTCTGTCAGAGGCTACAGGGCCAGATCGCTAGGACCTCGTGACAGTAACGGAGATCCTATAGGTGGTAGTAGTAGAGTCGTTGGTGGCTTCGATATTCTGATTCCCTTCCCCGGCAGCGAAAAGAAAGATAAACGGCTTTCTTTGTTTATGGATGGAGGCATGGTGTTTAGCCCAAGAGAGGATGTCGACCTGGCTGAATTGCGGTATTCCTATGGTGTTGGTTTATTCTGGTATTCCCCCGTCGGCCCACTCGCCCTCAGCTATGCATTACCAATCAATGATGAAGAAGGAGATGATCTGGAAAAATTCCAGTTCACAATTGGTAGAGGATTCAAGTAAACTATCGACTTGCAGCACCACAAACTTGAGAAATGAAAACCATGTCTAATAAAATTAAAGTTATTGCAATGCTGACTTTTGCGATGGCATTCTTTCCGGCAGTATCTTCTGCTGAAACAAAAATTGGCTTTGTTAATCTGGTCAAATTAATTGAAGAAGCGCCGCAGGGTGCATCAGCCACGAAGAAGATTGAGGCAGAGTTCAGCCCGCGCGACAATGCGATACGCACGAAGCAGAAGAAGATTCAGAAACTGGAGTCGGATCTGGAAAAAAATAAACTGGTTATGAAGGCCTCTGAGTTATCAAAGAAAGAAGCGGAACTCACCAGGCTTTCCCGTAGCATCAAACGCGAAGCAGAAGAATTTCGCGAAGATTATAATCTGCGTAGAAATGAAGAATTAAAAGTATTACAAAAGGTTGTGCGGGAAGCTATAAACGAAGTTGGGAAAGAAAATAAGTTTGATTTGATTATGGCTGAAGGCGTACTTTTTGCCAGTAAAAAGGCAAATATCACGGAGTTGGTACTAAAGAAACTGCGTAGTAAATAAGGCCTTCACCTGTACTGTGAGTTTTTTGTTATCTGAGCTGGCTACTCGATTTGACCTTGAACTTAAGGGCTTGCCTGAAGTAAAAATAAGGGCTGCTGCCAGTTTGCTGGATGCAGGTATAGACGATATCAGCTTCTGTACAGGTCGTCGTCATCTTTCTGAGCTTGAAGGGACTCAGGCAACAGCCGTTATTCTTCACCCTGATATAGCAGATTGTTACAGGGGGAATGCATTATTGAGTGAAAACCCACATCTGGCTTTTGCAAGAATATCCCGTTTATTGTACCCGGAGAGACGCAAGCCGGCGGGAATCCACCCGTCTTCCGTTGTCCATGCCGAGGCTTTTGTGCATGAAACGGCAAGCATAGCTGAAAATGTCATTATTGAAAAATCAGTAAACATAGCTGCTGGATGTGAAATCGGGGCAGGGTGCTTTGTGGGTGAAGATACCGTTATCGGTGAAGGTACTGTACTAAAAAATAACATCACCGTT